>Ga0065711_1027492_pt1 | contig 48866 bp, 34 predicted proteins | sample Hoacrofraction12_FD_59098 | JGI IMG/M metagenome (GOLD analysis project Ga0065711, IMG submission 59098) | Hoatzin crop microbial communities from Cojedes, Venezuela - Epithelial fraction 12 v2 (version 2) | ecosystem: Host-associated > Birds > Digestive system > Esophagus > Crop | place... | reverse complement strand
TTTGGTTTCTAAAACCTGTCATTTAATTAAACTGGTGCAGCTTTAGGAAAAAAAAAAAAAAAAAAAGGTCACTGGGAGCAGCAGGAACTCTGCCTGGAGGTGACAGAAGATTATAGGGAGTGGGGACTTCAGATCAAATTTGCCCCTTCAGCATGGAAATAGGTGCCTTGCGCTGACATTGCCATCAGTGTGGGTGCCTTGGTACCCCACTGTGGTCCAAGTCCTGCAGGTAGCTTTACCCAAATACCAAGTATAAACCCTCTGTGGGTAGTCAGCGGCCAGAGGATGGCGTGTCTCAAGGATTCCAGAGGAAGCGTAGGGGTATGAAAAAAATGGGCAAAAAAATGGGGGGTAAAGGCTGTGGGGCTCACAGGAGCTGGATTTTCAGCATACAAGCACAGCGCTGCTGGGTGGGAGCTGCCTTGTGTCTGCATGCAGGCGTGGAGCAGAGGTTTGCACTCCAGCAACAGGGGTGAACTTTACAGGGGCACTTACATATTTGTCTTGGATGAGGCAAATCTAAAGCTCCTGAAGCACAGCTCGCATTTGAACAGATAAGTACACTATCCTGCTGGATTGGCTGGAAGGCTTTTTCATGCACCCTGACATCTCCTAAGAGTGCCTACAGCCTTTCAGCCTTGCAGCAGGTGGCACTGGCATCACATCTGTCCCGGACTGAAGTACTCCCAAGAAGTATGGATCCCTCTTGCCATGAGAGCTGCTTGTTAAGCGAATGGCCTGCTGCTGATAAGGGGATGCTCCGTGGCTGCCGGCCCCTAGGTTGGGAAACTAATTCATCTTCAGCCGCAGATGAGGTTAATAAAAAAACAGGCCTGTAAGGGTGATAAATTGCTCATTAAAAAGTTACACTGATAGTCTGGTCCTAATAAAACTTTAGCAATTCTCATCCACTGTGATGCTGCTACTTTTCTATGGGAGGCTGATAAAATGATAATACTGTTTCTGGGGGAATTATCTTCTCACAGTAATTCAAATGCAGCACTTCACCACAGATACCTTGTAGTGTCTTCATATGAGAAATGTTATTGGATTGTGTATTTCCTGTGACTGACTTTACTTTTGCCCATTTGCAGGCCTTTGTTTTTCTCCAAGAACAAACCCAGCTGCATCCTGATCTGTACTCTACTTAAGATATTTTCCTCTTGTCTATTTATTTTTTTTCTGGTTCTAAAGATTTGCAGTTGATGGTTTCCCAAATTCCCTCCCTCTTTGTGCCTGAGCCCTCTTCACCATCATCCTCTGCTGCTCCTTCCTGGCAATCGCTGGTTCAGCCTGTGTTCTACCTCCTCCATACCAACACTGTGCAAGTGCAAATTCTTCTTTAGCATCCGTGAAGATACAGTCAAAATGGCATTATCTCCACTGAACAGGGATCAAGCACTCTACAGAGCTGCCTATCCTTGATGTCCACCTAGAAGCTTTGACTTATATAGGACATGCTCAAATTCTCTTAGCTAAAGCGAGGTTTTCCAGAATCACGTCTGCACTGGCTGCGGACCTAACCTCAATCTGGGTTTAACTTGTGCATTTAACTGTATCAGTAGAAATCCCCCACAACATCCTTCTCTCTAAATTGGAGAGAGGTGCATTCGATGGGTGGACTGTTTGGGGGATAAGGAATTGGTTGGAAGGTTGCAGCCACAGGGTAGCGATCAATGGCTCAATGTCCAGATGGAGATCAGTGACAAATGGTGTCCCTCAGGGGTCCATGTTGGGACCAGTACTGTTTAATATCTCCATCAATGACATAAACAGAGGGATTGACTGCACCCTCAGCAAGTTTGCAGATGACACCAAGCTGAGTGGTGCGGTCAACACACCTGAGGGACGGGATGCCATCCAGAGGGACCTGGACAAGCTCGAGAAGTGGGCCTGTGTGAACCTCATGAGGTTCAACAAGGCCAAGTGCAAGGTTCTGCACCTGGATCGGGGCAACCCCTGCTATCAATACAGGCTGGGGGTTGAAGGGATTGAGAGCAGCGCTGCCAAGAAGGACTTAGGGGTACTGGTGGATGAAAAGCTGAACATGAGCCAGCAATATGCACTCGCAGCCCAGAAGGCCAACTGTACCCTGGGCTGTATCAAGAGAAGTGTGATCAGCAAGTTGAGGGAGGTGATTCTGCCCCTCTACTCCGCTCTGGTGAGAGCCCACCTGGAGTCCTGCATCCAGCTCTGGAGCCCTCAGCACAGGGGAGACATGGAGCTGTTGGAGCGGGTCCAGAGGAGGGCCACAAAAATGATCCGAGGCTGGAGCACCTCTGCTATGAGGAAAGGGTGAGAGAGTTGAGGCTGTTCAGCCTGGAGAAGAGCAGGCTCCGGGGACACCTTAGTGCAGCCTTTCAGTACTTAAAGGGGCTTATAAGGATGATGGGGACAATCTTTTTAGCAAGGCCTGTTGTAACAGGACAAGGAGTACAGGTTTTAAACTAAGAGAAGGTAGATTTAGACTAGATATACAGAATAAATTTTTTACAATGAGGTAGATACCTAACCTGCAAAAAGCATTTGTACATTCAGTGTCCACAATACTGTATAAATATTGTATACAAGTATACACCATATAAAAATGCATTTCCTTCCATATATTTCCTATAACTACTTCTTTCCACAAAATTTCAAGTTCCAGAGTGAAAAGTCAAATAATATATAATAAATATGTCATTAAATATTCCCAAACTTGTCTGTCTTGAGTTATAGCATCAGAGTGGGTTTCTTATAAATTCCATAAATGAAATTATTTTTATTTTAGTGCTCTGCTTCCTGTATTAAATGAGGGAAGAAGAGGAGTCACCATAACAACTGTTCTACCACCGAGAAAAGCATCATTTTCTTAAAGTAACACCTCTATCAGGCATGATACATATATATTTGGAGCTTATTGTCAAAGATTGATGGCAGTTACATCAGTGTTCCCGCAACAAAAGCAAGTGAAGAATCAGGCCAACATATTATGTCCCAGCGCCCCCAGGCCTTCAGTTCTTCCTTCTTTCTATTTTCCTCACTTTATATGCACTTAGCCAAGTATAGTCAGCAATATTTCTACATAGCACCACATACGTCTAATGTTTCTATTTTTTTCCTAGTGTAATACCTAAACAAAAAAAAAATACAGCATGGCGCTGACAAAGTTTAGCAGAGAGCAAGAGAAGGTTCTTTTTTTTTTCAGGTGGACCTCGATTTCTTGAGCTATTTGCTTATGTGGAAGAGCTGTCCTACCAACCCAGGCATTTCAGGCAGGTGAGTGGTCTTAGAGGATGTCAAGGCCTGGAGCTTTGCTGTAATGGTGATTTTTAATATCACTACTGAGTTTCCTGTGTTAAGGTCTACAGAGACACCTCATTATCAACACCGGTTCCTTCTTTCCATTGTTAGAAAAACAAAATTCGTTATAAATAAGAAAGCAATCATATCACAGTTGGAGTATTCCCTAGTTTGTTCCTAAATTTAAGTGTAGCTGTATAGAATAATTACAACACAGCAGTGTTGGTAAACAAAACTAATTTACGTATAATGTCTTGCTCCATACATCCAGAGAGTTGTCTTAATCCCTTGTGGAATTTTCAGGCACAAGATTATGCATGTAGTAACAATAGACCTTTTTATCCCTCAAGTCTTCCATTTAGCCTCCTGAGGCAGATAATATCTTGTAGCTTGTCGGCATGACAAGGAAAATGCTCTAATCAAACACTCCTGTGGGCCATTATAGCACATAATAACAGGGGCTTTTGATGGCTTTATCAGACATGCATCAGAAGGTTCCCTTTCAAAAGGAGAACAAATTATTTCAGTTTAACGCAAAGCTTTGGGATATACGTTAGGAAGGCTGAAAACCAGGAGTCAAAATGGAGGGACAAAACTATTACATCTCCAGTGACACATAATAGTGTGATTTATCACATATGCTGTTTAAATTGAAATGCTCTTGTAGCTGATTACCAGGGTTTTCAGCATGATTTCCAGGGCCTGAGCTGGGTATCAGCAGTGTACAAACATCTGAAAATTCTATTATATCACTCCAAGTTTAAAAGCTGCCCAGAGCTGCACCACTTCAAGGGGTGATTTTGTCAGGACTTGCAAAAAACTCACAAAGACCGGGTGGAGGAAGCCGGTGTGCCAGCTCCCTCGGAGAAAGCCTGAGAGACCACACAGAGTAGCGTGGGCTGCTTTCGAGCCGTCCTGTAGAAGTAGCTGCGTAGGGTGTTAGATCATCCGACCGAGCTGTCTCTGCTGGTGGGTTCCTGCGGTCACTGAAAACCTGTCAGGTACGTGAGTATGAGCAAATGTATCCTCATCATTCACACGTGTACATTTTTACATGCTGTAATTTTGCTCGCAGATGAAAGAAAGAGAAGGCAGAGTGTGCTGTGCACACCGCAGGTATGTGGAAGAGCACAAATAATTTCACAAAGCAGTGAAATTATGTCAGGTTGAAACATGAGCTAATGAAGAACGGGTTGTTGTGCCTTTGAAAGAGGCTGTGCTTGCTATTGTAAGGATTTCTTAAAATGTGGGTATCTTTTCAGTTTCTCTGCTGTTCCTTGGATAGTTTCTTTGTATTTTCTTACACAAGGAAACAATTCCATAGCTCTATAACCCTGTGCTATAATATGTTTTAGGAAGATCAGTACACTCTTGGTTTTTGAGTGCCTGTTTGTTTTCTCACAGAGTAGTTGAGGTTGGACAGGATCTCTGCAGATTGTCTAGTCCAACCCTTTGCTCAAAGCATGATCAGCTAGAGCAGGTGCCCAAGGCTGTGTCGAGCTGGGTTTTGGATATTTCCAAGCATGCAGACTTCACAGCCTCTCCCTGGAAGAGCTTGGCTGTATACATGCAACTCATTATAGCTTGTCTTCCTGCACAGAGCAATAGCTTTTCCTTCATATAACACTCCAAAGTGCTGATTATTTTTTTTTTAAATACAGTCAGACATTGTTTCCAGTTCAATAGTACATGCTTTGTTTATGAAAAGACAGAGACAAGCACTTGCTAGAGACACTGGGTAGTGGTGCCCTCGTTACAGTCCAGACCACTAGAAAGTTCGCTAGCCAAATTCCCAGAACACAACCACTAAGCAAGTGTGCCTGTGAAGAAGCTGAGGACTAATACTGGGCAACTCTGGCATATGTTATGATGTCTTATACCAGCCTGAGAGTCCAGCTTCAAAACACATCACAGGACACCAGGTTGATGCTGCATCAGGGGTGCACCTGCTTTGAAATCGTACAGGCAAGGTGCAAATAACACTTCATTTGTATGTTACAAGCTTAACATGCAGCTGGTTCAAATAAATCCCTTGAAGGCAGCATGGATAACTTTTAAGAAATTCATTTAATGGAAGTCCTCATAAATAATTTCCACACATTATACAGCATCTACACATACTGTATGCCACCTGAGCACATATCAAAATCCTGGGACTGAGCCAACCAGCTGGTGCAGCTGTGAAGGTGATGACAGGGTTGGTGTCACAGCAGAGATGCCAGCCGCTAAAGTTAGTTAGTACTCCCAGCAAGTGGATTAATACACAATTAGGAAACCATCTTTTAATAATTTGCTCACCTTTTCCTCTGAGCTGAGGTGCAGCCATGATAACCCAGGAAAGAAGAGTGATGACTTCAACAAGTACAAATGCAATCTAGAACAGCTTAATGAAGTACCAAAGGCGTTATTCATTCCAGTCACATGAGGCAATATTTGCACTGTAACGAAAACAGTAGTAATAAGCCATTGTATTCAATAGGACAAGTTAGTGAAGAAAATACTCTCTTTATATCACATTTTGACACTTTTGGAAACATAAATTGGTTATGATTAACTCTAGAAGCATTGCCTTGTCTTTTGCAGAACAGATGAGTGGATTTAGGAATTCATCCAGCAGCAAGGCAGCCAAGGGCTTTGCTACTGCCAACAAATACTCCACAAGTTCCTCCGCATCACTCGCACACTTGACCTCACCTCCGACCTGCAATGAGGTCTTGTGCTCCCTCTCCCTCTCTATTGTTTTTGTTTGTTTGTTTGCCAGATACTCTCTAGGTTTGTTAGGATTTGTTTGCTTGTTTCTGAAAGATTAACAAGCGTTGTCCAAGGATGACATTAAATCCATCAGACTGATTTTGGCTGCAGCAAGGAGCAGGGCTGTGCCTCCTGGTGCAGCAGGCAGGAGAGGGCTTGCAGAGGCAGACTGTGGCAAGACCCACTCTACCCTGCCTCAGCCTGCAGCTCAGCGCCATGGTCAGGGTAAAACCCACTCACAGGGACTCCTGAAACCAAACAACACCTCAAAGAAACCAAAAGCACAGCGAACTGACTAACTAGTTTGTTATTTCACGTTTTTCATGATAAAGTGCAAGCGGTTAATAGTAAAATCGAACCAGAGAACCACAATACTCTTACTTCTTTAATCATGTTCTGGCAAAACATGAAATAAAAACCCTCAGTTTGGCTCACTGTCACATATTTCTTGCCTAAAATCAAGCAGCATTTCTAAATCCTGTACCACCTTTGAGGACACCCAGCGCTGCTTTTGAAGAATCCTTACTCCAAAACTATTGCATCTTCAGCACTTGTTGCTTAGGTTTTTTGCCACTGCTGATGCCCATTTTCAATGTTTTCCCATTCCTTTATTTGCCACTAGCACAACTGTTGGGGTCGATGTAGTTTGAGAGTTAGCATGACTAGGCCGCTTAAGCAAAATAATTCACATAACTGAACAGGCCGCTGGAAAGGACAGCTAAGAATAGCAATTGAGAAAGTTCTGATAGTGCACATGGTGTGGGTTAGCAAAAACAAGACGTGTTCAAGGACGTGGAGGCGGCCTGTTGCTATTGGCGTTAGTGCACAGTTACCAATCATAAGGGAATATGGGGCGCGTGAACAGCGCGTGATTTATGTCTGTAGCCTATCCAAATAAGCATGATTGCATGTGCAGATATGAAAAATGTATATAACCACGCAAGCAGACCAATAAATCAAATCAACTGTGCATTGTATCAATGTGTGAGAGTCATTCCTGTCCCTGCATGGATGCTGAAATGCGGCACACAACTAAATATGCTTCAACAGGTTTTTGCTCCCTGCCCGTTAATTATTCTAAGATAAAATACCAATTCCAAGTCCTAGTGTTTCCTATCTTACCTACTGCACAAAAAGTGTAAGTTATTCACATTCATCTCTGGTAATGTGACTAGTGCTAGGGGAATAAAAGCTCCAAAGATTTCTGATGGTTACTCCTTCATTTTTTCCCAAACTGTGATTGCACTGCTTCGAGTCTATCAATAACATTTTCTTCTCCAAGGCACTGCCTTTGATACACAGTCTGATTTTTTCATGGCAACTTGTGATTCGTCATCTTTCTGCTCATGCCAACATGGTCTCCAGGGCATTTTCACTCTGAGTTTCTAACATCTTCCCAAGATGGCAGCTAATTTAAAAATGACAAAATGATTCTTTTAAAATTTGCTCAGATGTAGAAAAAAATAAAATAATAGATTAGATAGAGGCACACTTGTATTAGGCTGAAAAGAAAAATGATACTAGTAGTGTTAGCTTTTGCAGATTTTGTTAGCATTCATGTATCCCAGGGAAACGCTACTGGTTTAAGTGCAGGAATTGATAATTTTCTGAAATCTCTGTGATAAATTTGACAACTGATGCTTAAGGAATATCTATTACCTAACCCAAAGGAGCTATTTTTGTCCTGAAATAGACCATGTAATCAGTAGAGTTTTATGGCTTCTAATCATGAATTTATTTTTCACCTTGTCCTTGAGGGGCAACAAGTATAGCCTTATTGCCAAGAGGAGCAGCCTTTCCTTGGTGTGACACATAAAGAATTTAATCATTTGCCTTCAGGCTTTGTCAAACATCCGTTATTGCTGTGTTGACAATGAAATGTCAAAAAGGTCCTCAGAGCACTAATTTTATTTTACTTATTTGTTTGGATTGGTAAGGAATGACAATAGAAATAGGTAGTTTTTAAACTTAAACATCAACCTAAGCAAATAAATTACCCTTATATCACTGGGGGAGGAACTATTTCCAGAAAGATTGCATGTCAACGCAGGTGAGAAGGGGAACAGATCGAAGGCAAGAGGACCTGCTAACTTTCTCATAGAAAAGGTCCTGTTCAGGTGTCTTTACCCCACAATTTGTTCACTACAGAGAAATACTCTCTCTCCTCAAAGCTGAAACACTCATCCAGCTCCATTCATCGATGCTTCATGCACAGCAGCACATACACTACATACAAAGGGACTACGGTCTGTGAGGCAGGATCTTGCCTCATCTCTGTCTCCCAGTCTTTGCTATGCATTATTCACCCAATTTGTACTCTGCTTCATCAATAAGCATAGACAAAAAGTTCGTAAAACAATTCTGGATTAGTGACATACAAGTGATGCATGTTGGCTCCCAGGAGACATGCATGAAATTTCCCACTGACTTATCATAGAATCATAGAATGGTAAGGGTTGGAAGAGACCTTAAAGATCATCTGGTTCCAACCCCCCTGCCATGAGCAGGGACATCTTCCACTAGACCAGGTTGCTCAGAGCTCCATCCAACCTGGCCTTGAACACTGTCAGGGAGGGGGCAGCCACAGCTTCTCTGGGCAACCTGTTCCTGTGTTTCACCACCCTCATTATGAAGAATTTCTTCCTAATATCTAATCTAAATCTGCCCTCTTTTAGTTTACAGCCATTCCCCCTTGTCCTATCAAGACTTGCCGAGGTTTGCACTGAAGCAGTGTAGCTTCCCGGAGCCCGTGGCCAGGCATGCTTCTCCCAGCCTCCTCCTCCTTCCCCTCTCCTCCTTTGGTGCTTAGAGGTAAGGTGGAGTTTGCCAGCTTCTCAGGTGTATGAATGATTTACATCTGTGTAGCTCAAACTTTTGCAAAAGGCAGCTGAAGTTCACCAATACTGAGCCCCATGTTCAGTCAGAGTCGATTTTGCTGTTAGAAGGACCTGTTTCACATGGCTGTTTCTGAGGTCATTTGGGATGAAAGACTGCATTGGGAGGGAGAGCTGCTTCAAAGGGCACAAAGTTACTCCTCTGGGAGCACTGACTATCTGAGATAGTCCGAAAAGAGAACAACAGATCCTATTCAAACAGACTCTGGGCTCAGGTTCAGACACAAACCATAGCTTTAGACCAAACCAGAGCACTGAGTCGGAACACAGCCAGGTTCAGGAAAAAAGCTGGCTGTAAATGTAGACCTGAGCATTGTAGCTCTGAGCCTGTTTGAACACAAGCTTCAGTCCTTACAATTTGTTGTGTTACGAGCAAGCAGGATATAGGCAAGTGGCTGAAGGCTGCTGCTGAGCAAGCCGGGTCATTTGTGTGCTGGCAGAGGGGCAGTGGCAGCAGTGGATGCTGACACCTACCAAGAGCTCTTTGTGCACAGGGCCCTCTTAATTCACACACACTTGCGAATAGAGAGATACCACTTTTGGGTCAAGAAGCCCATGAGCCAGAGATTGCTGGAGGCAATGCTGAGGGAGTGCCGCAGGAGGTATTGCTGCTTTTGCCTTGCTCCTGTACCCTCCCAAGCCAGCTGCTACTGATCACTTCTGGAAAGTGGACAGTGGACCAGGTGAAGCTTTTGTCTACCTCAGTATGGCTGAAGTGCTGAAATACAAAGGCATCATTTAATATCTAAATGCTCTGCAGAACAGCATCACTGGTATAACGAAGGAGGTATACCAGGACTAACTGCACAGGCTCTGAAATACTCTTTTGCATTACTTCTGTGGGGATTTGGGGGATTCTGAGTCTCAGAAGTTGTCTCTCTGCCAGCCCTTCTTGGTGGCCTCCTTTCCATGAGAAGGGAGAGTGAGCTGTGCTCCGGTTATCCGTAACTACACCAGGGCTTGGTGGGAGCCCTGGCCAACCAGTATAAGTCAGAAAAGGCTTGTCAGGCTCAGCTCAGTACTGGCTCCTGCCCCCAGAATGATCTCATGGGGGAGAGCTGAGGAATACTGCTCCTCCCCAAAAAAGAAGGGATGCATTTTCACACAATCTGATTTTCCCAAGGAGCTACAAGCACAGCCTACTTGGCAGGGTGAATTATTGCTGTAAGAGGGCTTGTGCAGGTGGACAAACAATCGTGTTGTTTACAGTGCACTTGAAATTCTACAAAAAACCAGTAACTGCTCTTTCTTTTTAATTTTAAAAGGACAAGGTACTATTTAGTAGCTGGTAGGTCTTGGAATAACAAACTGGACAGTATATTCTTTACAACTTCACTTCAGCCCCTTTGTAAGGGAAGAGAGAACTCTTCTATGGTCTGGGTGACTCCCCCACCCGTACCCCAGCGCTACCTATGACATAAACAAAAGAAGGTCTTGATGCACAGGAGTCACCAAAATCATAGATGTGATGACTGTGTCTATCCAGTCGTTTGTAAGTAACCTCTTAAGGCAGAAAGACATTTTACAGAGAAAACAGGCATTGCTGAACAGTCATTACATAGCCACTGTCTGCACTGTAACAGTGATACAAAGTACAAGCCAAATGGTGAATACAGTTATTTTCCTCAATAATTAAACAACTCCATTTTTTTATAACATGCACTTTGAGATTAATGTAAATTTTTGCATAGTGACAGATCTTTATTTTCAGTGAAGCTGGAAATGGAAATGGAAAAAGCAGATTAGTGGTCTTGAAGTTATCCTCCTTTTTTTTGCTACTTTGTCAGTCTGATCCAAATCAATGTTAGTTTTTCTGCTAACTTCATTGATGCTGTGTCAGGTGCTTGCTGACAAGATTAGTGTCTTTCAGCTAAGCTAGTACTTATTTACCCCTGGTGGAAGATTTGAACTAAGGTGGAAGCCTCAGTCTTAACCTCAACATCCAGATCGAATAATCTGTTAAACAGTGATGATGCTGCCTCCTTCCAAAGGTAGTTTGAGATCTACAAACGAACAATGTTATGAAAGAGGGTGGTGCCACACAGTCACTATACCAATTACTGCATACCCACGGCTATCACCACCACTACTTGGAAGCCCAGGAAACTGCCTCTGGGAATGAAGAATGAGACATCGCTTGTAGCGCAGCAAAACTGAAAAACAACGTTCCAGAAGAGTCATCCTTAGCAAACCCTTTTCTGAGATTACAGCTGAAATAACAGCAACAATTGGTAAACAGGCATTAATCAAGCCAGCAGATTTCTCTTAGTGAGAGTAATTAGCTACTCTGCCAGCTTCCAGTCTGCTCCAGAGCGGTGATTGGCTGGCACAAAATTTTCATGGCAGACATATGAATGTACACACCCGAACGCAGATCCTGACCAGATTATAAATTAGCTTCGCCGTGGAAGCTTCGATGCAAAAAGGCTGCTTTTAGAGAAGGAAGGGCTCTGTACAAAGCCACTTCGTGTGATGTCTTAGTCCCGTGGATGGCAATGGGACATTTTCCATCTATTTTTAAGAAGCTAGGATTTTACCTTCAATTTTACTCACATGTATTCTCTCTCCACCAGCCTAATCTTCAGGGGGTTTTGAACATCTGTCAGATTCAAGTGGCAGAAGGAGATGGGGCTGGTTTTTGCACAAGGAACATATTTTTAATGGATTCTGCTAAAACCTGATTTAACCTGATGACAGCTACACCCGGGTACCCACAACTGAAACAAGGGCTAGCTCTTATTTTTGGGTCCATCTTCAGTCCCTCCCTGAGGTGGGGAACACTCATGGGATTACACTTCCTCCAAACATGAAGTTACTCGTAGATACCTTTATTGGACTAATCCCTCATTTTCTTCCATCCTAAAGCATACTCCTATGCTAAGCTGCAAGAGCAGAATCCACTTGATGCTGTTGATTGGCAGCCTGGGCAAAACAACTATAGAAGCATAAAAAGGAAGGGAAAAGAGTAAAGAGACAAATATTTACTTTCTGTGTGGCACATACACAAAGGCTAATACTCCTCAAAAGCAAGTAGTAATTCTGAGTGCCCAGTTTAAGGCTGATGAAAGAGATCAGATTTCCAGAGGTCCAATGCCCAGCACTGTCAGGCTCCTCAGGAATTCTGCAGTTGGGATCTGAACAGTGAGGAATTAAAAATCACTAGTCACCCGACAGAAATGTTGGCCGATATTCATTAATTTGGTCTCATTCCTAATTTTCAACCCTGCAGCTGGGTTTATTTTTAAAACTGTTCCATTTCAGTTCAAGTGTTCATCTCCCGATTTCTTGATCTCCTGCTCTCTTGGCTTCTTTCGTTAAAGGAAAAGATAGATAAACAGCAAAGATGAGGGAGCTCATTTTGCATGCAAGAAAACACAGGCTATTGACAGTATCTTCAGTGACTTCTGCATGTTTTTCTCTTCTTTTTGCTGCTGCTGTTGTTTAAGTGCTTGTGTGAGCAACACACATAGTTGGAGGAGGAGGTGCCTAAAATGCAATCCACATCTCTAAGGACTGTATAAGGTTGCAAAGATGGCATATAACTGTATGGAGGTACCTCCTGTTGTAGGGTGCCAGTAATGTGCAAAATGCTGTTCCCCAACTGTACTTCCGATGTATCAAAGAGTTTATAATTAAGTTACTCAAATCTAAGGCCATACAGGTCTTCCACTTCTCTTGTAGTCAGCAGCTTATATGTGTATGTGAATCAGACAGCAGAGCTAAAGTTGAAGGTTAGAGTCTTGCAAAACAAAGCTATTCAAGGACAATGAATCTTTACAAGACTGAAGCCTGACTGGAAAACCCAGTGGGTAATGGAGTGTGTGATTATCAGTAATTTCTACTGGAAGGATTTGCAGCTCACCAAAGTAGAGAAAATCATCTGTGTTAGTGTTTTACACAAACAATTTTGTGTGTTGGGCTTTCAATTAAGTAGACTAGAGGAACACTCAAGTTAAGTGACGGTTTCATTAGATTCTTTCATTTTCTGTTTACCTTAAGGGTACATATAATTTGTTTTTTGTGTTTACAATGGAAACTAAAATAATAAAACAACCTTTAGCTACTTCCGTGTGAAAAGTGAATGTTGTGTAGCAAGTCCTGCCTTCTTCAATATTTTTAAAGCTTGGTAAGGGAGGGATTCACATGTATGTGCCTAATGCTGCAGATATAATAAACTGTGCTTTTTCTTAAATAACATGTATATATCCTATGAAAGCATGAACATAAGAGAGGCTTCCTGGGGTAGGTCTGAATCACTAGGAACATCAATTGCTCCAGAATTTGAGACAAGTGTTTGTTGCACAATGTTTTGCTGTGAGAGGTGCCCAATCTAGCCTGGCATGAGCCTGTTGAGGTACTGTCCATGCGAGGCTGTTTTAAAGGACACTGTACCAAAAGTAAAGAAGCAGCATCAGTTTCTTCTGGTATTATCTGGCTATTCTGCTTCTCCAGGCTGAAGCTAACAGGGCATTTGTTCATTTTTTTAACTCTCCCTTTGTAGCTCCATGAATATCGTTCACTTTCTGTATAGAGGCACAACTTTGAAAGATGGCGAGTGTCTTGCCTTTTCTTTATCTGACGTCTCCTACAGCATCAAGACTGGGACATTTACTGGGAACTGGTCAATGTGTGCATGAACTGTCTCAGCCTGGGAAGAACCCCAAATTCTTGTTTCCTACTGCTATTAGCTGTTAGGCTATTATCTAAATGTAGAGATCGCTGTTACTGACCCATCTGACATATTTGCAAAAAAATGACTTTGTTTGCCATAGAACAATTGTCAGTACCAAATTTGGAGATGGGTGGCAATTCGAGATGCGTGGTTTAGTATTATTGGGGGAACATTCATCTGCAGAGTCAATATCTTTTGTCAGTTCAGCTGATGGAGTTGGAAGAAAAGGTTACACAGTTTAAAATAGAAAGGTTAGGAGTCTTTCTGCTCATCCTAGGCAGGATTTGTGTCACTCTAGGACCCCACTTCACAAACAGTCTGTATGCTAACCGTAGGCTTTGGGTTTCTTTCTAGCTGCATAAGATAAGAGCTTAACTTGTTGGCACATGAACTTGTCCACATGGAACAGACAATCTTAAAATCTGAGAGCAAAATTTATGGGAACAGTGAATACTCTAGCCTTTAAATTTCTTGTGCAAAACCAGATAACACTTTATTTTATAGTACTTTATTAGAAAGTAATAAAGAAGGCTAGAACTCTAGGGCTTTGCTAGTAACACTGTTAGCTATAACACTGCTGGTAACAAGCCACATCTGATTACGCTATTTTGAGCTCTCCCTCCTTTCACCTCTTGCTCCCCTCCACACTCCCATATTGGCATCTGTAAATAGCTGTGGCCTTCAGCAACAACCATGGTCTCCCAAGCCTACCTTCCTCCCCAGGGCTTTCAGGGCAGTATCTTCTTAAGGGCCTCAGATCAATTCATGAAGGAAATTTGTCCTGTCTGTATAATAACTAACAGATAATTACTAGGCACAGAGAAGGGAAGAGAGAGATCAGAGAAAATTTAAAGGAAAATACTCATCAATGAGAGAATAACCTGGGTCCAGCATCACCCTGAGAAGGGTTGGGAGCACAGAAGGAGGCTGTTGGGTCAACGACACCCACGTAGCACAGACACTTTTCGCATCCAATAAGCCACAGCCCGTGCTTAATGCCTCATCTACCATTGTGTAAGATGTGCCGTTAATTTCAAAGAAGTGAGTAATAGGAATGACTCCTACATGGGCACACACTCCCACGCAGGCACACTTGAAAGCCAGGAGCATCCCTTCCCCATAACTGCCCTGGAGGTGCCTCTTTTTGAAGAACCGCACTGTGGGACATGTGGCAGTCCTAGCTGCTGCTGCGCATGCCCAGTGGCTTTCTAGGATACAGCTCTTAAAGGGTACAGCTCATGGCCGCACATAGGCCTGTTGTTAATCTGTAGAGAGAAGAGGAGATGAAATGAAGCAATAAAGCACAAAAGGCAACCTAAACGCATACATGAAGCTAGGGGCTCTTGCTGCACTAGGTCATCTCCATGAAAATCCTGCCTGGCCCAAGGTTTGGGACGTCCAACAGAGGCTGAGGGAGCTGCTCTACTTCCACAAATCATCCCCATGCCAAAAGCGTGGGGAAGGACCTTTGGCAGTGAGCACTTTATCAGCAGCAGTTTCTGCTCGTCCCTGCAGCTGAGCCCCATCGGCCAGCGTGGCTGGCACAGCTCGCCTGGGGAAGGGAGGCAGCACAGCAGGGCTGAATGGAGGCAGAGCTGCTCCGGATGCCTCTCGGCCTTTGGCAGAGCTGCCTGCCGTGACTTGCTGGGATACAGGAGATCTGTGGCATCAGGGGTCCCACCCTGCAGGGAAGCTGAACTCACCTGGCTTTTGAGAGCACACCAGTCTTCAAAGCTGCTGGAATTAAAAATGTGTGGGTTTAATGCAATAAGCTTGGCTGCTGCCAAGCACTAATGGGAAAAATCACGTGAACTTCTGGTATTTAATGATGAAGAGTCTTCATATTCCCTTTTTAACTGGACAATGGTCCCTTGGGAATTGTGGCCTCAATAGGAGCACTGGGCTCTGTTACAGCAGCAGATGACTGTGAGTGCAATCAGAAACATGCTCTGCCCCACTCGTGCAGCAAAAACAGACTGGTTGGGCTGTAATCCTGAGATTGACTTCACTGTTTTGATTCAACACCCTCAAATCAGTGCCATACAAAGGAAAATGATGACAGTTACAAGGAAGCAGGACCATATTTCCTTTGAGGACTCACTCCTTCCCCTACGAGGTATGTCAATTTGGTGTTACTATTAAGTCCTGTGACTGGTACATGTCAAAATGTTAGTGCTCACTGTTATCATCATTGTATTTCTCAGCAGAAGGCTGCTTGTAGAAATAACAATGATTCCAACTTCTTGTATGTGAGACAAACATTCCTGTCTTACTAGGGAGATTTGCATTTTTCAGTCAGATAAAAAATAAATTAAAGGAGACTGTGTATTAGAAGGACATTAGAAGAGCTTTCCCACTCAAGACTGACAGAAAAGCCCTGAGAATACAAAGGACAACACAAGGCAAACATCTGTTCAAATAAAGGGAGTTAGAGAACTGCCTTTCGTTGCATTGAAGTAATATTCCACCTATAAAAATTAACCACTGTGTTTCTCCTCACACTTTATACCCTATTCGGTTCTCCTTAGGATTATGTTTACTGGCAAGTTTTGCTTGTGTCATTTCTTTTCATAGCAAGCTAATTTGTGGTTCCATGTAGCTTGATCACATTTTCTTCAGCCTTCTATTGACAATACTAGCCTGGGACATATAAAAAGCCATCATTCAAAGGAATAACATACCTTCTTAACACAAGCTGACATAGGAAAGCAGGCTAGGGCTCAGACAATCCCAAACCTGCTCCATTAAGAGATGACATTTTAAACAATAGATCTGTCGGACCCCATTGGAAATAATGGGCCCTCATCACGGCGGGAATTAGCGTGCGCGACAGGTGATTATGTTCTGGAAATGTTCCAGTGCCAGCTGTGTTGCTGCACGTTATTTGTAACCTCTGTAATTGCAGCTTTTCAAAACCATTCATATTTGCAAAGCCAGTACAGAAGGACAAAAAAACCCTACCACCATTTGTTCAGGGAAGAAAAAAATCAGCATATCAAAGCCTGAACTGTAGTGCCCGGTTTTCTGAATTGCTGGCTTAGACCCCCTTATTCTAACAAAACCCCAAACCCTAATGCAGTCACTGTTACATGTTTCCCCCTTTCCGTATAGTCCAGTTACAGTTCCCGCTTACAAATGAATGGACCAGCAAGCATCTGCTTGATGCCTGAGTAGGCAATTCCTTCTGAAATATCAAACCGGTTGAAAAGCCGAGTCTGTTCGTGAGGGTCGCTTGAATAGCGAATAGGCCATCTTCCGTGTGTGAGGGGGTTGAACCAGGCTGGAGACAGAGAAACAAGCCCTCTAAAGTTGCTCCCAAATGGCCTTCATATGTATTTTCAATTTCTCACACTTTTAAATACCAGGGACCAGTTGCTCATAATTTAAATACCAGGCACCATCAAATCTGTGCCTAGAATGAGCCTGTACCTGGAATGAGCCTCAGCCCTCTACCACCAGCTATGGTCCCGGCTGCTCCTCTGGCTAGGTCACTACTTTGTGACACCTGGCCACCGTTCAATCAAAACCACCCATGGAGAGAGTGGGTGTACAGAGCAGAGCAAACTTTTGGTTGCTACAGGAAAAATAACTCTTTCACACTATTCATCTTTCTTGCCTTGGCACTTTAGGAAAATTATAGTCCTTAAATTTTTTTCCTTAGATCACATATGAATATAGATTTAGAAATTGGTAGGAGATGTTTACTCCGGTCCCCAAAATCGCAAAAACTGCCTGCCCATTGTGCAAGTGATGGATTACTAAGGCAGTAATGTGGGTAGTTTATATTCCTGGTGGAATAGATAATCTGGGCGTGAATCACCTTTTCTCCATTGCTGTATATTCAGAGCAAGTACTGCTATATCTGACATCCATGATTTCTGAAATCACCAGAGGAAAAAAAGTATATAAAAAGAAGTCACATGAGGACGGAAGGAAGTTTTAAGAGCTTTCCTAGGATTTTTAGTTGCCAGGGTAACCATTTTACTCGGTAATCAATATGTTTGGCATGTTTCTATTGCTTTGTGACTACTCCCACAGATGACATTGAAAAGTGTTTGGGGAAAACACTGGAAATGAACACAACTACAAACTCTCAAAAAAACTGCTTCAGATATGAGAAACGGAAATAACTTATCCCCCAAATAGTCTTTGGCTGTATCAGATTTTCTTCAGAAGTAGTGGAGTAATTTTCTTTAATAGGTTTGCAGGATTTTAGAGGATCCTTTGGAGTATATGAGTTTCAGGACAGTGCCTGCCAAACTGAACAAAAAATACAATTTAGATGTTTCTCATGTTAAATAAATTGCATTGTGCCTATTATTTGGTGGCAATCAGTGAAGCACCCCACCAAGCTACTTTAGCAAACTGAGTGATGTTACCTCTTTAAATTTATTTTTCAAAAGACATTTCAAATATTAGGCACTTATCCAATGCACATTATTAAGAAATTTAGGAATATCCCTACATAATACTAATGTAATGCTTTATATTTGAGCCTTTCAGTGTGTTTTTGCAAAAACAGGTAAATATTATTGTTATTCTAAAGGCAGACATATACTGACAAAAAGAGGTGAAACTATTCCTCAAAGCTTTCACAGCAAAGCAGAACCTGACTTGTTGCTACAGTTATGACTTATTCCTGTGTTGACATTTCCATTGTTCATATGTCTGCACTTATGTGGAGCAGAAGCTTACGACCCGATCCCTCTTACTCATCTCCTCCTGCCCCATTTCTTTTCTTTCTTGGGCTGCTGCGTCACAAGGACTGCAGCAGACGTCTGTGATGAAGATGACCTAGGTTAAGGAGGTTGCATGACCTAAAACCCTGTGTTTCAGAAGGAAAACAGAAAGGGAGCTTTAATACGCTCTTCATTTTTCAGAGCCTCGTCCTACCCCCGCATGCTGAACAGCTCTCATACCCATGAGACATCAAAATGTTAGAAGAACTATTTATTCAGTTCAGCCTATTTTTTTTCTTGCAGCCTTTTTCAAACAGAGAATCTTCAAAAACTTCACAGCTCAAGATAAAATTAGAAACTGATTTAAAGAACTCGCTGCAGAGATGGCGAGATTGCAAGAGAGAAAACATAAGGAGATAGATATGTCAGAACAGAAGAGGAAGAAGTTTTTATTAAAATTAATGTCTGTACAGATGGGCATTTCCTATAGCTACAAGGCAAAAAGAAAGGGGGGAAATGCAAAAATATTGGCTGTTAATAAATGGAGTGGGCTATTAATTTTATCCATCGGCATTTACTTAGTTCATAAGGCATCCTTCAATTTGTTTCTGGATGGTGTTGCACAGATTTTGTGGTGTCAGGAGATACCCCATGTGAAAACTTCTCTGTACAATCAGTTGTTACTGCACCGATCCAAATTTTCTTTCTCTGAAAAATACTCAGTCTCCTTGATGGTCAATTCAGTGGTCCTGAAAAGTGACAGAGGCCTCTGCTATTGGACATGCCCCTGGTAATCGGTGGTGTGGTAAGGGCTGTTCCCCTCCTGGGAAGGGCTGCAAGGTGTCTCTGAGATACCCACATCATCTGTGGCACTTGTCTTCCTGCGTCTTACATTATCTGTAAGTAATAACTACCATTGTTTTTGTTTTATGTTATAATTAATGACTCCTTTTGTGGCTATACCAGTGGGACCAAGAGCTGAGGTACCATTGCCTGAGGAAAAATACGCCTGTGGAGCACAAGGCTGTCATGCCAGTATCTGCTGTTTGTGATAAAGAAAAGGGAAATTTTATGCTTGCAAATCAAACCATAGAGGCTTCCCTTCTCCACTCAGAAAGGACGGACAGCACGAGATGATGGTCTCATTCAGCTCCCTCCACACAGGTCCACACCGCAGCTCCTGGAGCCACCCTGTATCCAGCATGCATCCAGCTATGTGAAGTGATGGGTAGCAGTGGGGCTCTTACACAATCTACTGTAAAATAACCCACTCAGGACTGCATTCAGACACTGGGCAGTTTGTGTGTGCTGACCCCTTTGCTGTGACATCCCAAGCACCAGCAGGGCAGGGCTAGTTTCAGAGCCAGGTTGGATACATTCATGGTGTTTACAGACACCGGTGGTGTTAGCCTTCAAGCCTTTACCAAGTTTTCTTCTTTTCCATTCCTCAGAGCTGCAACTGCTGATGGCATAAGATTTGTGAGAAGCTCATCTTGCATAATGAAAGGAAGGCAAACCCACCGTCTTACCCTCACACTTGCAAACACAAAAAATCCTATCCATTTCCCCCATTTTCTGTTTTTTTAACTGCATGATCAAACTCCTGATGTGGAAGCCTCATCTGATGTTTTTTTACTTCTTCAGGTTGACAACACTTTGTTAAAGTCTGTTCTATCAGCAAGAATGAGCTGGCAACTTGGTGGTACCAATTTTCTCGTGTATAACCCCTCTTGACTGCTCTTACACGGAGGACAGGAATGTGGACGGGGTACATCTTTCCCTCAGAGACCCCCCAATGTCTAATTTCTCTCCTGCACCACATGCTTGTCTATACTACATATTAATTATTTAAAAATACATATTAAACTAGCATTAGGGTTACGAATATATACCAGTATGCTACAGTAATAAAACCTTATGGGGATATTATAATTATCCCATAAAGAAACATGACAATCCCAGTGACTCGAGATGAAGCGTAAAAGAAATGAAATTAGGTTAGAAATAGGGAAAATGTCTCCATATAACCTTTATGAGGCTCTCTAGTGAGATCTTGAGACTTAAAAAAAAGAAAAAAAAATCATTTTCAACTAAAATATCTTCTTCATAAGCAAGCAATCATTGCTTTATGTTGCTATATTGTTGAAGTACAGTATACCTAAACCAGACTAGCTGGCGGTGGGCTAAACTTAATTAGCGTCGCTGATTGCAAACCCTGAGTCAGCTCTGTCTTGGTTTACAGTGCCCTTCAGAGCCAGGTTGCAGCACACTGGAAGTTCCAGTGAAGACATAAATACGGCTTTTGTTTGGATGAAGCTTTCCCAGACTTGTTGAGAGTGCGCTCTGCTCGCTCTCTTCTCTTAGAAGAAATTTCATTGTTCACACTTGACAGTGTTCTGTTGTCTGCAGATGTTTCTTAATTGGTTTCAGTTTCAACAACGCCCATATGAGACTTACAAAATGAAAAATAAAATGAAATTTGATTAAATGTTATGAAAAAAAGCTAAGCATGAAATGGAAAGATTTCATGAGTAAAGCAAGGAAAAAATAAATAAATCGCAGTGGGATGTAAAATGGCTAGATAATTATGGTGCACTTTCATTTCCATATTGCATATAAATTCAGCAGTAGTGTGATACATTGACTGTACAGCCGAGATAATAGCAATATCAAACTCAATAAAACTTCATGGGTTCCAACCTTTCCAAAAGTAGCTTGAAACTGTGAGATGATCTATTTATCCACACAACTGCAAAGCAACCTGGATGTATGCAAAAGGTGTATAAATGTCAGCAAACACCTGTGGTGATTGCCATTAAGCTGGAATTACAGGCTGGGTGGGATGCTAGCATCATGCAGAAGAAGCATATGCAGGAAAATGAAAATAAGGAGGTGACTAAGTCAAAATAACTTTCTTCTGTGTGTGTGTTTATGTACGCATGCATGTGTGCTTGAAGCAATAAGCAGCATGTTTGTCTGGAGGAGGAGGAATGGGACAACGCCAACCTGGTTTTGACATTGTGCTCCTGTACCAGGTAGCTATCAGCTCAGGTTTAGCTAAGCTCAGAAACCAGCTCAGTTGTAGCCACAGTTCAGTATCCTGACAGATTTTGTGTTAATCCCCCTCTTGTATATTGATTGCCATCTGTTCTCACTACTGTTTTCCATGTTTATATCCACCCTTTATTATTCCAAGTTCCAATACTCTACTTTATTAGTAATGTAAAGATTCGTGTCTTCACAAGACAAGCACTACACTTCCATTACCACCCTCTGGCAGTGCTGGTCCTCTGGTTCTGCCCCATTGCCATGTGCATGTGTGTTGGGGTATAATTTTACTTGTTCTTCCATCACTTTTGTTCTCAGAATGAAGCATCCAGTGGACTCCCTGGTTTATGTCATATATTATATTACATGTATTGTTCTTCATTATATTATACCATATGATGAAGTGCCTTGCAGCAGAAGGGGACTTCTCTTGATTATCCTTCTGATATTGAGTTTCTGCGTTGGTTTAACTGCCTAGATCAATTGATATGTGGCAAGGGGGTGCTGGGTTTTATTTGTGTGTTCACCATTTATGCTGCAAGGACTACATATTTTGCTACAAGATGAGTGTGGGCTGCTGCACTTAAGGCAGGCAGAGACCTGGCAGGGAGCGGGAGAAGGCAGCAGGGGAGGATGCTTGCGGAGCCGGAGCTGGGCTGCTCAGGGACAGATGCTGCAGCAGGGAGCCTGCCATGGCAGCGGGGATGAAGGCTCCTGAGCAGGGCAGGGTGGGCAGGGACGCAGCCAGACCTCAAAGGTGATGGAATAAAAGAGGTTCTCACAGGGAGAGACACTGGGTAAAGTTTCTTGCAGTTAGGAAGGCACTAAAAGATTCTAGCCTGCAAGAAAGACTGAAGGAAAGGACCTACCCTGAAGAACGGGGGGTTGAGGATATGGGGAGGAAAAGATTTGTTTACAAGATGTTTTGTTTTAATCTGTTTCACATGCAGCTGATTTGGGTTTCGTTGGCTGAACAGTGACTTTACTCTGGCTTGTCTTTCAGTGAAATGGAACTGCAGAGACTGAAAGAGTTTTCTCATGTTTACCAGAAGGAAAAAGTGTAAGCAGATCTACCTCAAAGCACTGCCTCACGTCAGGTCATGTCACGTTAGTTTGAGTAGAAGTCCTTTTTTCCCTTTCCATAACTAATTCAAAGCCCCTCTATTATGCTCTACTTGAACAAAGCAGATGAAATCCAGCCAGGCTCCCTGCACAAAAGCATCCCACTGCTCCAGAAACCAGCATCAGTCCTGGCACCGTTTTTCTCCTTTCTTGGTGGTTTGTTCTTGTGTCTAAGTACTTAAATCACCCTCAGCTCCCTGCTGAGGACCCTCAAATAGAGAGAAAGTCACTGCAAGAAATCATTCTCCCTTTGGTTACGTTATTTATTCAGAGGTAGATACAGATGAGGACTACCTACATATCCAGACTTTCTAGTGCAATTAAATGCTATACAGTGCTAGAGATGTCATCCACGCAGTTTACTTCAGTCTTAGTCCAAGCTATTCGCTGATCGGCAAGCTTCATTCTCCTTAGCCCAGAGGCGGCTGCCAGCTCATGCACTACATCTAACTGCTGATTTTTCTTCTTTCTCTTCACATCAAAGCTCTGAACTTGTTTCTTTTCCATAACTCACACAGTTTAAATTTTTCTTTCTCCCTTTTTGCCCCCGCCTGAGATCCACTTCAGTCTGATAAGCAAAATCCATACTGATCCTTCATGATTTTCAGTCACAAGTGCTAGTGCTATAGATGCAGTCTGTTCTCTTGGACATTTTAATAATCATCATCTATAGTAGTAGTTGTATTTTTTTATACTACCTCTCCCGCCTTCTGGTCACATGTAAATGCCAGTGCTGCTTCAGGAATTCGTCTGTCTTCTTTTCCCTGTTCTTTTCTTGGTTTGATTTTTTGATTCATCTAAGTCTGTTCCAGACTCTTTCTGTTTGCACTTACAGCCATTGCCTTTAGTCAGCTGTGGGCTGGTCCTCAGAGCTCTGAATAAAGCTACATTTTAGGTCATGACTGTTCTTTGTACGCCTTCAAATGTGAGGTTGTTAGAGTCCTTGATCAAAATACATGATGAATAAAAGTATGACTCTCCCTGGTGCTAGATATAGTATTACTGTTTGCCACTGTCTATTCTGCCCTCAGCCAGGTCCACATAAGTTTTAATCTCTGTCCTGCAAGCTTCATTCTGTTCAGGCGACACGTCACATCAATGTGCTAATGAGCTTGCAGCTCAAACAGTACCACATATGTCGCTAATAGAAATGCTAACCACATGCGTTTGCATGCAAAGTATGTTCTGAAAAATGGGCTGATTATTGTGAAGAGAATCAGGAATGTGCAGATGGCCACTCCATGCCCGTCCCACTCTCAGCGAGGTGACCCCTGCTCTGTTGTGCCATGAGAGCCCATTATCTCAGCTAACAATGCTGATACAGGCAAAGTCCGTTCATGCATATGTAGCATCACAGATTTTTTGCTCTGAGTGTATCAATATCCTTGGCTCCTCGATTTCAGAGGTCACCATGGTTCACACAACGGAATTTTTATTTACTGAATATGAATGAAATTTGGCAAATGCTTACACAGCATTATAGTCTTGTTGGGTTTAGTGTATTTTCTGTGTGTTTTTTTCAGAGACTGCCAAGATACTGGGCTTGGAACAAGGCTCCTGCATGTTCATAGGACACAGCACACTTTGAGATCACACAGGCTTTGCTCATTAATGCCACTTCGCATTTCCAAGACATGCTAGTTATAATTCCATCTCCATCATAGCTGAAAAGCTTGGGGAGCTTGGAACATCTAACTGAATTCTCAAGTAGGAAATGTTGGCTTTTTTTGTTTTCCTACCTTTCCATGCCATTCTCCTGAAGATACTCCACCTGCAGCATCCTTGCCTTTCTGGCTCACGTGCTGCCCTGCTGCCGCAGCTGGGTAATATCACCAAAGCACAAGCTCTTTCTTACAGCCCTTCTGACTTAGAGCACCGTGGCTGCCTATCACCAGTCAGATTTCTTTTTCTTCAAACTTTGATATTATTTAAGCCTTCCTTCCCATCACATTGTGGTTTTTCCACATAATTCTCACCTCTTGTGTCTGTAAGGATGCTGAGTCTGCCTTCTTTCACTCACTACATCTTGCTTGAAACAGTATCTCAACTTCCTCTTCCAAAATCCATTTTTCTTCTCATCTTGACAAATTTACACTCTCAGGCTCTGAGTCCCCATTTTCTTCAAAAAGTCTAGCAGCTCCAGCCAGAGCTGGAAACAAGAGAGATTCACCTTCTGCCTCTTGTGTTGCCATCTTTCTCCAATTAATAGTTGTACCCAGAAAAATACCTCCATCATACATGAACTTCCCAGAGCTGCCCTGCCCTCCTCTAGCCTTTTGGTATCATCTTCTTATCCTGTCAAATTTATTATTCACAGTCTGCATTACAACTATTTCCTCTCCTTTTGTCTTCAGCATGAAAAGAAAATCTTCTGCACTTTCTTCACGATTTAGTACGAGTGCCTATCCTCATATATTCACATTGCATATTCCCCTTACAAAGACTGGGCTAGATCTGGCTGTAGCTTGGGAGAGGTCTTGACACCAGCACAGCTTCTCCTGCCCTGTGGAGTGGAGCAGATGCTGCTCAAGGGGACATTAATCCTTCATACTGCTGGTGAACCCGTGGTGGTGAAGACTCATCTCTCTGCTCACACGCATGCCAGATAAACCTTTCTCTGCACTGCCTATGCTGGTGGGCATGGGGAAAGTACCAGGAGAGCATGTCCAATTCAATTTAAATTTTGTGCATATTCTCTATAATAATAAGATTGCAGATCCAGGCATTCTACCCATTACTTTATATGAAAATTATATTTCCATATTTGCCCAGATGAAACATCATTCAGATTCCATCTCTTTTTTTCCTCTGGAAAGGTCTGGAGGAGAATCATTTTTATAATCTACTTTCAATTACTACAATTGCACAACCATAAAAACCCCACTAAGATAAAAAACCTCTGCAAACTATTATAGAGCCTCAGAAATGAACTCTTAAATTGCTGTGTTACCCTCATTACCTAGCTCAGTAGGCTCTCAATGGTTTATTATCACTTTAAACTCAATAAAGAGTGTATCCCTCAAAGGGCAGAAAAATCTTCATATCGCTATTTTATTGTTTATCAAGTTAATGTAAAATAAGTTCATAATGAATATGCTTTCAGTTTTCAGAATTTTTCTATTTTTAAAGCAATTTTATGGGAAAATAAACGATGGTGAAACTGAAAATCTCTACTCTTCAACAGTTCAGTTTTCGGCTGTTTTCTTCCCCGGTGAGATACTGACCTGTAGAAATACTACAGTCACAAGCACATTTAATTCTTATCAGCATTTCGGTGTACTCTTTGCTTTTAAGCAATTATTGGAAAGATGATGTTTGGTTTGCTGAATATTTTATTCATGAAAAAACAAGTTTGAAATGTCCCTCTACATTTCAGTCTTTTCATCTTAATAGAATATTTCATTGGATCTGAAATGAAAATTTATTTCACTGAGGAATAAACAAAGAGCTGATTTTGGTTTTAGTTAAATTGATTTTTCCCAGCCCAAGCTCAGTTCTGTTCTGTACCAGTGAATCTATCCTTTACAGTTTTATTTACAAGTGATACTCCAGTATTGTTAGAGAAAACTTGTGAAGGCACAGCGGTTACATTCCTGTATCAATAGTACAGATGCAATTCAGGGAGCCTGATGTACACAGTACATTTTCATGTATTTGGCACATAATAAACAAAATACCAAACAAAATACAAATACCAAAACACCTTATTGACGATGCCACTGATTAGAGTACAGAACAGTTTAGAGTCTGGTAACTGCACTACAAAATTTCCTACCAAGTTTCTTAATCAAATTAATTTGATACCAACTGAGATCACTGTTTTGTGAGAAGTGTTAGTCTGTGGAAAATGGGTTGATCTGGTTGTCAGTGGAGGACACACGTGCATGGATGTCGAGGTTTCACATTTTGGACAGGTTCAGCAGAGGAGTCCTGAACTGACTGTATGGACAGAGCCATCTCCTCTTCCACCGGTAGGACCTCCAGCTTTCCATCAGGACCCACTCTGTCTTGGGAGGAAGGCCACAACAGACAGAGAACCTTTCCACCAAAAGAATAGATTCACTGTAGAAAAAACTTCAGTAGACAGTATTCTATGAATATATAAAAAAATGTGGGTTGATAGCTAAAAATCTCCTTTGAAAAAAGAACTAGCAAGGACAAATATCCAAATAATATACTTGCTGTCCTTTTGTCCAGAACCAGTGCTATGAGACTGGCAATACCTCTCTTCAGGGAAATCTGCACTGTTCGGTTGGAAGCTCCTAATCCTTAGACATTCACCATGGTGCAAATTACTGTAGTCTGGTCTTTGCTAGGAAAGCTAGTGAATCCCTTGAAATCCCAAGCCTACGATGTCCTGCAAGCCCATGTGTTTATGTGTATGTGATTTTGTGGACACCTACATGGTGCTGGCGGTAGGGACATAGGGACGAGTGAGTTCACAGAAGCCCTGCTCCTGCATGCAGGATTGCTGGTGAGGACAGAATTGGCACCTGCAAAATAATCATGGTCATTTCACTGTTATCCTGTGCTGTGTGCTGTGTTTCACCCACTCGCTGTATCTCTTATGTCTGCAGCCAGTCTTGGTACCGCATGTCAAGAGTGACTGGCAATGTGGGTCTAGAGCCTCATCGCAACCCTGTGGTGCTGCTGCAGTACTAACAAATGGCATTGAGCCTTTAAGAGGCGTACACTACGCATTTGAAGGCATACAGTGTAGAGGCTCAGAGGGAGAGTGTGAGCCCTCCTGGTGATGGTTCTCCAAAGGCAAATGCACAACAATAGAGAAGAAACTTTGTTCAGTCAATCAGCACAAAGGTGGATCTGCAAAAACTCACAGTACTTGCTACCCATGAGTAGCTTTGAAAGCCTACAGGACCATCAAATGCCTTGCCTACACGTTGAGAGGTTTGCCATTAAAAAACCCAAAAACAACTAGCCTCCTTGGTACTGGAAATATGCTTTTCTTGTCTGTAAAAATGGAGACTGAGAGTATGTAGGGGGCAGGGGGAGAAGAATTTGAGAGTGCTTTTAAAGCAAAAATGAAGAAATAGCTAGGAAAATTGCAGAGAAGAATAAGAGCTGCACTATTCCCTCTGCAGGACAGAAAAGTGTAACGAGAAAATACACAGTGAAAGATGATTACCCCAGAACTGCTGACTTTACAAAGCGAATTGCTAAGGATGCACTACCCTGTCATGCTAATGCCTGGAGAACATCAGCCATTACAATTTCATATTTAATGTGTTTAATGATGGAGGAACCACAACTTACTGTCTTTCTGTTCCCAAGTAGGATAAATCACTGGGTTAATATTACATCCCACAAAGCCTCTTTTGGCCCAGGAAGATGGCACTAAAGTGATATCTTGAATCATACCTTCACTGCTTTGTTCACCTTATGCTAAGCAGTTTTCCCCACTGTTTCCTGCAGGGCAATAGTGGAAGGGCTCAGGAGGTTGGTCTGGCTGCCTGTGAGCCTCACCAGGCTGGGTCCTCCTGGTGCAGACTCCAAAGCTTTGTCCAGTATGGCTTGGAAATGTGAAAAGTAGTTTAGCATAAAGAAATTGGATGAAGTGCAGCCTATGCTGGATTGTCATCCTATGGCAAACATGTTACCCTCAAGGGAGTTTCTTAGCTGGTGGTGGCAGCAGCAAGCTGTGCCCACCCTGACAGTGCTGCCGGAGGGAAGCCACCACCCCCGCGGGGTCTGGCAGCAGGAGAATTGAAATTCCCACACCTTGCACCAGGAAGTGGCTCCTTTAGTTGTGGGAAGCAAGTTTAAAATCTTAAAAAAGGTTTCCTGCTTTGGAAAGAGTTTCAGGTCTCGGGCCTCAAAACTGGAGGTGGCACGCTTTGGTGTTCCCCTCAGGCTAGGGGGATACTGGAGGTGGGGGGCAGGAGATCTTCTTGGGTGCAATGGCATTTCCTACACGACGAGGGGTTTTTCTTTTTTTATTTGTAGAGAAAGGATTTAAACGGAAGAGAATATGATGAGTAACTGCAGGTGTCTTTTGGTTTTACATGTTTGCTATGTTAGCTGCACCAAACGAAGATGATAAAATCAAACCTTTTCTTTAAAGGAAGATTTATTTATAAGGTGGGATGTCTGCACTCTTCCTGTCTTGCTGCACATGTTTTGGTCTTACCCCAGCTCTTTGACTTCTCCTTGTAATGCAGTTATCAGAGAGGAAATAAAGTTATCTGTGATTGGTAGCAAGGAAAATAATTCAGATCCAGATACCCGAGGAGGTTTGGGCATGTTTCTGCTTTACTCTACACCTACACATCTACTACCTACATCAGGCTATTCTTTACCGTTTACAACTTCATTCTCAACAGCTGAGAAGTGTTCTACTTTGCAGACCACGGATTCAATATCACCAAACACTAGGGAAGCTGAATGGTTTTAGGATGTCTGCAAGTCATATAAGGCAAATGCAATTGTTTCCTTTCACACCAAAAATGTCAAATGAAAAAGGTCAGCTCGACCCTAGCAAAATCAATATTATTATGGCCTGCGTATGCATATAGGATGCACTGCATGTATTCCTCAGATCTTCGTAGCTAAACTGAGAAGCAAAAACTGAAGAAAGGCAGAGCAGTGGCCCCTGGGGTGCCGTGATACCATTCCAGTGGCCTCTAGGAAGGAGGCTTGATGTTTCAGCTCACCCCAGGGACAGCTATAACTGGTTACACTTCTTCAGGCTGGGTATATCTAGTTTTCCTGTACAGATGCAATTTCTTTATTCAATGCTAAAAGTTTTCCAAGGGGGAGGTTACGACTGCTGCTGCAGCAATCATAGACTTTAAAATGTCAGAGAACTCAAATGTCCTGTGGAATGCAATCAAGTTTCCATGGACCAGGTGCATAACTGAATAAAGAAGATATTGTAATAATTGGAAGAATCTTGTGATTATAATCTCAAGATGCTAGCAGATAAGAGATGAGTGTGCACTGGGATGTGATGTCAAATGAAGAACATCTGCTTACCGGCCGTGGAAATTCTTATACTCCTGGATGGAACCTCTGCCTGTTCACATATTAAAGTTAAAAAAGAGAAGAGGGAAAAAGTGAGGTGTGTGGATGCTTTGATGCAAGATGGAAATGAGAGGAACCGTGTACAGAAAGAGAGACTTGGCCATTTTCATATAAATCTGCCTCTGGAAGGAAGAAATATGTAGCAGATGGCTAGTGTTATGCTCTAATATATTTACCCTGGTGAAAAGTTCAGTGGGTCTTCCAAATGTTAGAGCTGGTAAGACGGTAAATCACTGTGATATACAAAGAGTTTCACAGGATTGTCAAAGGAGGAGCAGCACGCCTGGCCAATATTTACAGATAAGTGTGTCTTAGAAGATACTTGTAGAACGGAGAATGCATGCAAGCATGTACATACACGTGTGGGGGTGTGTGTGCGTAAGAAGACTGGGACAGGCTGTTATCCTGAGTCTTGACTGTAGCCGCTGGCAACACCGCAGGCTGAGAGCTGTCTCTGCATAGATGGTGAGAGTAGCACGGTCTGCCCTGTTCACATGGAATTTGGCACCTTGTTATCCCCTCCGTAGAGGATAATGAAAGCACACTCTCTAAGAAATAGCAGGCCTTACAGAGTGACTTGCAAGGGGAGAGGGCATTCAGCTACCCTGTGGTACTCCTGCCCTCAGACTGCTAAGCGTTACAGTTTAAGATGGGATCCTCTTTTGCCTCTGTGCAGGATCTGTGTATTTATGCAGGCTGTGTGTTCAGAATCAAGATGTGATTTGGAGTGCAATAGTTTTCCAAGGCTCAATGATAATGCTGAAAGCTGATATTTTCCCCCTCTGGTGGTATCAATGATTCCACTTCCTTCCAACATTTCTTCACCTGTCACTTTCCCTCACCACGCAGGTTGCACCTCAGTGTGTCTGGCAAATTAAACTTAAAGGCTTTTTTCAAGCGTTAATGAGGTGAGCTGCTTTTCCTGCTATGAACGCTTGGTGTGTTTCTATAGAAGAACCTTGAACAGCTTCAGCACTTTTACTAAGCTGCACGGTGTTATTGATTTCTCCAGCTTCTGCTGTGAGGGGTTTGTGGTAAAAAGCAGTGACTCAGCTGGTGTGCTCAGTGGAGCTGTTTCACACGCTCAGGCTGTGCTGCTGTTGCTGCTGAGTGGTTAAAAAAGAAAAAATCAAAGGCAAGACTTTTAATTTGTTCGAAGTAAAGTGTATGCAGCAGCAAAGCTTTCTGGCAACTTTGCAGAGATTATTGCAAATACTCTTAATGGTGGGCTTGCTTCTGGGGCATAACCTTATGTGCTTCTGCAGCAAGAAAAGGGGGCACAGAGATCAGGGCTTCACCTGCCCTCTTGGTCAGAACATAGTACGCTGAAGGCAAGAACAATCCCACCCCATGAGCTGGGGCATCAGGAAGGCTCGCGCTGGTCATCGCAGCTCTCTGCCTGTGTCTCTCTGCTGACTGCCTGGCTGTGACGGCCATTTACTGAGGCTGAGCACCATTCTTCATGCCATCCTGCAGGACATCGGCAGATCTGAAATGCTTGCCGTCACAAGCTAGAACAAAGTTCAGACATCTCTGAAGTTCTCACAGAGAGGAAATTCAGTAAGTGTGCAATCTGAGGAAGAAGGGGAAAAAATACAGCTGTCCTGGGAGGAGAGGCGGGGATTGTTTATCCTTCTCTGAAAGATAAATAAGCTGTTCCTGCCTGTGATCCTGCTTATCTGTACAGCCGGACTCCTACAAGCTTTCAGATCGCCACAGATTCATACAAGTGTGGGTCAGAAGGCACCATTCGGAGGTCTCTACTTCAACCTCCTGCTAAAAGCATGTTTATCACCAACACTGCATGAAGTTATTCATGGCTTTGTCCAACATTTTTAAATGTTGAAAAACTCCAAGGGATTCTACAACCTCACTGGAGAAGGTGCTTTGGTGCTGCACTATCACCCCAGTAAAGATGGATTTTTTTTCATAATGCCCATCCTGAACTTCACAAGTCAGAGTCTGTGGCAATTGTCCCTTGTCATATTGTTTACCACTACCAAGAATTTGACTCTGTCATCTTTGTAACTGCCTTCTGAGTAGTTCTAGGCTGCTATCAGATTCCCCCTAGCCTCCTCTTCGTGAGACTAAACAAGCCCAACCTTTCCTTACGAGACGCATCCTCTAGGCCTCTGACTGTCCTGATCATCTTCCACTGGATCAGTTCCAGCTGCTTCACAAACAAACAACTTGGAAAGCCTGAGAGCCCCACCAGTGGAGCAAGACCAGAACTTCTGAGTGTCCCTGGCTATGGCGCTGAAGCACTCGGGGTACTCAGGCTCCCCTGGGTGCATTCAAACATAACTACTTTTTTTCACCAAGCTTTTATTTAATGACATCTCGATGTTCTTCTATCCTAATAAAACTTCTGAAATCATATGGGTTACTTCAGGTGAAGGGTGCTGGCTGGAGAAGGGACTACTTTTGAAGTGCTTAACCCATGCAAGCACTCTGAACTGCTCCATAGCACTGCCTTGCAAAGCAGAAATGGCAAAAAACCGAGAACAGACTGACCTGAATTCAAACAGCCTGACAACAAGCCCAGTTGTTGAAAGACCACAACACAGAAAGCTCACAGTGGGATCTCTGAAGCAAGGAGACCTAGGATCTTGGGAAAGGAACATGGACATACTGACTCATTGTCCACAGCAATCTCCAGGTATTTCTAGGCCTATTATATGTCGGTAAGACCTCAAATGGTATGAAAAACATTTTCAGTTATATTTAACAACAGTCTTGTAATGGCAAGAAAACTCTCTCACCCTTCTCAGTCCTATGAGAGCTGCTATGGGGACACAGCAGAGCTGCTTTCTTTCAAGGTCTGTACTCTCCCGGGATTTATGCAGTCAATGACCTTGGCAGCGATACAGAAGAAACCCTTTACCACAGCAATGGATTGTTTTTCATTTCTTTCAAGATTAGACACAAGCATATTTTGTCTAATCAGATACACAGATTTTGAAATTCCACTTTTTTCCTCCCTCTTCAATACAAGGATTTTCAAGTACAGAGAAAAACCATATACTCCAGCTGTTTGGTTTCTTCTGCTCTCCCACAGCATCTACACACATAGCAGATAAAAAGCTGCTGTTTTGAATCCTCTTTTCTGAGTCCAGTATTCAAACTGCAGTTGAAGTTACTATCTACATTGGCAATTTTATCTCTCTGGTGATTGAAAACATTTCTTCTTAACTCGGCCTGGAAAGATGCGGTATGTTTTCCTTCGTCTGAGAATATGCAGGAAAGGTATCGAGACACAGCTGATGGGAATTTGGAGGGTTCCCAACTTAAAGAGAGGATTTGCTATGCTGGATCAAATAGGATTCCTATCCCACCCATCAGGATGGCTGCATTTGGTAATGACTGTGATTCATGTGTCTGAGGGAAATGACAAAACCTACCCATAACTGATGCTCTGTGCCAACGGTGCAATACTGTAGGTGGAGCGAAGGCGATTTTCTTCTGACCTTGGAAAAGAACAGCTTAAGCAATGAAGTTGCCATTATGCAGGTCAACAGATGTTGTAGTTCATTTTAAAAATCCATTCCTTCTTATGGAAAAAAGAAGTCAATACTGCACGTGAAGGCTGTAGTACTTTCAAGAAACATCAGATAGTACTAGTATTGGTAATCAACCAGATTTTGTTTCATTAAATGTCTGCACATTTATGTCTTGTAGAAGCTTGTGTTATAAAATGCACATTTTTTTCAAACTTGCTTGACCATCATTCTAGCCCAATGTCTCCACACATTTCTGACTAGAATCATACCTTCTTGCTGGCAAGCTGCCTGCAGGATGTACCCTTGGGAGCATAACGAGAGCCATCTCCAGGTACAAGTAATTCCCTTTCTTAGTGACTTCCAGTGTGGAGTTACTCTAAAAATCCTTGCAGGATCAGCATGCAGTTATCCAGAGAGACAACTGCACACATTTTCAAAGCAACAGTCATGTATCTCTTATCATGATATTAGTGAAAGCAAGGAGATTACAAAACCTCTCTCAATCTTGCACAGGCCATTACGGTGAATGGCCATGTAAACATAGTCTAGATAACAGTGTTCATTCAGCCCCACCACTTTTCTTTTTAGTCAGTGGAAGCATTACAGTTACATTATTAGTGATGGAAATACCTGATGAAGCCTTTGGATTAGAAATTAGGTGGCTTTGCCAAGTCATCTGGTCTGTATTCATTGCCTTGAAAATGATTTAATTCTTTCTAGATAATCCTGACTACACTGTATCATATGAGCAAGTTCATCAGCTGTAAAACAAACATTGGCATTATGCATTTTATCACCTTCAGTTTTCACTCCTCACCTGCACACATGGCTCTTTACAGACAGTGGCATCAGCAGCCACTCAAAGGTTTGTTCACAGAAACACAACTGATGCCAAATATTTGTGCACTTCCAAAAGATTTCCTTGTTTACCTTTTTGTTAGACAGTGTTAAGGTGATTTTCATTAGCCCCTCTTGAAGGGCTAATCAGCACAATTTACCTGCACGCACATCACCCTGGGGGACATATCAGTAGATTATTGACAGAAAAGAGTTACCAGAGCTACCATTACAACAACACATATTTACAGGGAAGATGTGCTATAATACACAAAGAAGTCAAAACCTTCCAAATTATTGTATAGCTCTTCTGGTTCACTTGCTCACTGTGTTTGCTTCAGAAGGGGTTGCTCTTCCTCACAAGTGGCACAGCAACACGAAGGCAGAATGAAAACTGCCATATTTCCCATACAGATAAACATTGATGATTTCCAGTTGTTCAGTGGTGCAGGAGTTCACATACGTGTACCCCACTGGTTTTGTTCCAGCTCTGGCTTCTTCTTTCACCGTGCCCTGGCTACTGCCACCCATGGTAGAAGGAAAGCAGGTCATGATGCCAGCATCTTCCCCCTCCAGCCTGTCCCTGGATGGGTTCCTGGGGCTTCCCACACACCACCACCCCAGCTGGGCTGGCCAGGGTCCACTTGTGGCCACTCCTCTCCCTTCTTGATGTCTGGTGTCTTCTTACAAGTGTTTCTGGCAGGCAACAAGCACCAAGAGTCAAAATTCATTACCGAGATGGTTTGCAGAGAGCAATCCGGAGATCCGTATCTTCCCATGCAACAAAAGTGCTGACAAGAAATGCAGGTGCTTGAGGCAGACCTGGCTTCAGCCATTCTCCCTCTTTTGTGTCTGGCACTGCATTTTCTTTCCTAAAATGTTTCTCCCCCTCCCATGTGGTGGGGGAGAGCGCGATAGCTGTCAGTGACACACAAGGATGTGGGCAGAGGTGGCACATCTAGGGAGACACATCCCTGACCATCCGGGTATGCCACTCCCCGAGGCTGTTGGCAGAGCAAAGAGCTGCAGGCGCTGGGTCTTGGAGCCGTGTGTAGAAAGAGAGAAGACTGTCAATTACAAAGATTGCTAGCCTTAATGAGAGGAGCAGGACTCAGCTTCCACTGACTTTCCCTGGGAAAGTAGTTCACAGGCACTTGTGTATTTATTGTTTGCTTTCTTGATTGGGCCATAAAATAGAATAACTACCAGACAGACAGATAGAGAAACAGGTAGATATTTTGTCTGGCAGGCTTTCACTTTACAAGCCTTATACTGGGCTAAGGCAGCTGCTATTAAATTTCAACTCCGAATTCATTTGTAGCCTTATGATAAGAATTGACCTTTTTAAACCTTGTCTTCTGCAGAGGCATTTTTTTTTCTGATGAAAAGTATTCTGTAATGCCTTTAAGCCATCCAGAGGCAAAAAACAAGGAAGAAATGGGAAGGCTTTCCTCCTGAGCTGACTGAAAGACCTACTTAAACCTCGCAGTGTGTGACCTGTTCTTCTGGGCTTGCAGAGACACACCATGGTCCACCTCCGTTTAAAACCCCAGCACAACATCTACCCAAAGAAATTCTCTTAGACATTATATAGACACAGACAGGAGTCTGCTGAATCTTCTAAGCACTGATCCAGTCCTGTCAACCTCTGAACACCTCAGCAAATTAATACTATCTTGGCTTCTGACAAATGAAACATGGTTCTCCCCATTTCAGACATGAAGCATAGAGACAATAAATGGCTTTACACACAAAAAATAATGTCTGTCACACACCTAGACTTTGAATCCAAACTGATGGTGTCCCAGATGAAAGTGTCTCCCTGGGCCAACACACTGGCTAAGTGAAAGAGTGCCCAGGAGCCGCATCTGGAACCTGCTGCTGGGCACTGTGCCATTAAGCATAGTACCTCAGCTAGGGCTCCTCACAGGGGTGGCAAGGATTGCTGCAGCAGGTGAAAATAATCACAGACTCACAGAATCACAGAATGGTCAGGGTTGGAAGGGACCTCTGGGGATCATCAAGTTCAACCCCCCTGCCAAAGCAGGGTCACCTACAGCAGGTGGCACAAGACCTTCTCCAATTGGGTTTTGAATATCACCAGAGAAGGAGACTCCACAACCCCCCTGGGCAGCCTGTTCCAGTGCTCCGTCACCCTCAGAGTGAAGAGATTTTCCGCATGTTCAGACGGAACTCCCTATGTTTCATTTTGTGCTCGTTACCCCTTGTCCTGTCACTGGGCACCACTGAAAAGTCTTGCCCCATTTCTTGACACACACCCTTACAATACTTATAAGCATTTACAAGGTCCCCCCTCAGCCTTCTCTTCTTCAGGCTAGACAAGCCCAGCTCCCTCAGCCTTTCCTTGTAGGAGAGATGCTCCAGTCCCCTCATCATCCTTGTAGCCCTCCGCTGGACTTTTTCCAGTAGCTCCTCATCTTTCTTGAACTGGGGAGCCCAGAACTGGACAGAGTACTCCAGATGAGGCCTCACTAGGGCAGAGTAGAGGGGGAGGAGGAGCTCTCTCGACCTGCTGGCCACACTCCTCCTAATGCACCCCAGGATGCCATTGGCCTTCTTGGCAACCAGGGCACACTGCTGGCTCATGGTCAACTTATTGTCCACCAGCACTCCCAGGTCCCTCTCCACAGAGCTGCTTTCCAGCTGGTCCGCCCCGAGCCTGTACTGGTGCATGGAGTTGTTCCTCCCCAGGTGCAGGACCCCGCACTTGCCCTTGTTGAACCTCATCAGGTTCCCCTCTGCCCAGCTCTCCAGCCTGTCCAGGTCTCGCTGAAAGGCAGCACAGCCTTCTGGTGCATCAGCCACTCCTCCCAGTTTTGGATTATCAGCAAACTTGCTGATTCTCTCCTGGAGCTCAGAACAACTGGAGTAATACCTATTATTTGCTACACTACAGTTGTTCAAGGGTAAAGGACCCAGACTTCAAACCTATTAAAAACCTGGAAAAAGGACAACAAAGACAAGGGAATTGCTATTTGCTTTCATACTAAATATTATCAAGAAGTCTTAAATTCTTGGATTTTGTACATGTTGAAGAAACTTTGCAGATCTTGCTCCCCCTCCCTTAGCAGGAGCACAATTTAAAAACATGATTGAGAGATTAAAAAGAACTCACCTTGCATTTTTTCATATAGCTATGCTGGGTGTTGAGTAACTTCAGCTCTCTCTTAATAAGTATCCTATTTTCTCCAGCTGATCAGAGGCTTTCTGTAAGCACATTTAACTGGCAGAGTAATACTATTTCTTAAGAACTGAAACTTTTCACAGCAGGGTGCTGGGGGTTCTGTGTGAAGCCTCTCAAGCAGGTTCACAGCTCTGCCACGGCACTTCTGCTTTGAGAGGTTTATGTTAAGATAGCCTGGCCTCATTTTACAGCAACGTTAGGTTTGGTACCCATGCTCAAGGCTGGCCTCTCTGGGTTTAAGCTGCGACTCATGACTGTTTCAGTTAGCATTGATGGGGCTCCATAGCCACTTGGATATTGTTCGTCTGGGAGTAAGGCACTATACTCTGTGTCTGCCTCCCTCAGATAACCTTTTGGGAAAGAAGGACTCAGCTGCCCTGAGCTGCTGCTGCTGTGTTTCAGCTGCAGCATTGTGTGAGACGCAGCGACCTGAATGTACCCAGTTCCCGGGGTCAGACAGCAGGTTTTCTCGCTGTGTTTCCTCTAGCTCTTTTGCTTCCTAAGACATCGTAGAAGGTTAGTTAGGGACAGGTTAGGAGTGAGGAGCAGGTAAGGGAACTGGAAGAGGACAGAGCTGCGTTGGCAGTGCCTTGCGGCAGAGCTTGGCAGGGGGAGCAGGGCAGAGCACGACAGCCTCTCAGTCCATCCTCTACCCTGCTGTCTTCACAGCAGATCTGGGAAACTTTCCTGGATGAGGTCAGAAAGTTTCTGCAGGAGAAAGAAATGAGAATATTTAGAAATTTTGCTTCAGTCAGATGTACTTTCTTTCTGTTTCTCTCCGTCTCTTTTCTTAATGGAATCTGTTGCCTAAACATTTTCATGCTTTTGTCTCTAGTTCTATTCTGCTCTTACTTGAAAGCAGCAATTTTGCTCAAGAGATTTATAGCAATAGAAAATGGAAGACAAAACTCTCATTGATGATTTCAGGCAACAAAGGAAAAACTGAACAAGAAGGTAATTAAAGTAAAATCCTGAAAGTTCTTCATTCTACCAGGTAGAAAAAGTGTCTCTAAATCCCAGTTTAATTTTTCTTGTCATGTTGACTATCCAGCTCCAATGAATAGACAAAATGTTCTAGTGTATCTCCTTTTGTGTACATATTTTTAATTCTTTTTCCTGCACTTACATTACAAAAAGGTTGAGAATCTGGAAGCAGTTTTGTGCACAAAGGAAGGGTATTTGCTCTGCGGTCTGATGCCTATTAGGATTTAAACCCATTTGAGATAATGAATTGCAATCTATTGTAATTAAATATAAAAGATTAATTAACTGAGTATTAGTAACAAAGCAAACCAAGAATAGTTTGTAAAGCTTATATTTCCTTTTACAGAAATATGTTCCCTATATGAGAACACTGTCTTCTAACCCTTAAAGACTCCATGCCAATCACAAAAGGCGTTTTTCAGTTTCAGATGTGAGAATTGCATTCCTTTATTGCAATGAAATATTGTATTATTCAAAGTGTAGAATTATTATATGAAGAGCTTATTCAAGAATTCTACCAGTAAAAAACCTACTTATCTCATTGCAGATATTTTTCTACACATCAGTTCCAGCAGAAAGATGCACGTGAGCAGTATCTTTGAATTACTGGAATACACAGAATATACATCACTTCATAATCTGGGTCTGAAAAGCCACAACAGAGACTATCATCTTGAGCACTCTGGCACTAAGAAGATTCTTTCTTACAGGAAAATTTCCAGCCAGGAGGGAGCAGTTGAATTTATTAAATGTTGCTCAGATTTTACTTCTTAAGAGTTAATTGATTTTGTCCCACATGGTGCTTTGAAGGGCAGTTGATGAAATTTATTTTGGGTCAGAAGATATTTGTCTCTGTGACACCTTAGTGAATGTAAACGCTTCTTCAGTTTGGTGAAGCACAACATTGCCCAGGATGGTTACACGGTAGCAGATGATCACTGAGGCAAAACGCGGTCTTCGGCTGCATGCCGTTGCGCGGCGCCTATTCGCTGCTTTATTTCCCCTGTGTTGCACGGAACCTGCTTACTGTAACATATCACTGGGCTACGGGATATGCCTGCCAGGATCCAGCATCCGAGGGTACGAACCCAGGTACAACTGCTCTTTCCTCTGGCATTCTCACCAAAGGCAACCAGTTTCCCAGTGCCCCAGAGCAAACACAATGATCCCATAAACTCAGTAATTGCTGGGCTTTTGAAAGGAAAAAAATTTGTGAAGGAAAAATGTTTGCTTCTAGGCTCTGAGGGGAGTGAGAACGAACAACGGCTCCGCTGTACAGTGAGGATTTGCCTTGCAGCAGCATCCGAATGCCGGTATTTCACCAGCAACGCAAATATTTCCTGCGCCTTGTGTCAAGCCAGAGATTAATTGTTAAAGTAGATATTTGTATGAGGACACATGAGAGCACATCCTGCAAAAGTGTGTCGGCACCATTGCCTCCACCTTGCTTAGAGGACAGCATCAGCAGTACTCTCCAAAGCTGTACCCAGAACTATGTCATTTACTCTCTCCTAAGGAGGGTTTTTACAGGTTTTCCTCCCCGTCTTAGTGCTACTTCTGCAACTTGGATCAGGAATAAAGCTGAAGCTTTATTGAATAGATAAGTTCAGGTGTGTGTCTTTAGTTCCCTCTCCTCCTAAGTGAACGAGAGTCTTTGCATGGGTTTTGTGTAGTGATCCTTATCAAAACCCTAGTGTTCACCCTGGTTAATCCTCATAACTTTTCTGCGCACACATAATCCATACAGCCATCCTTCCCAATATTTTACTGTTGTCTTTTCTGTTTGCATAACCCCCGTGAGGATTGCAGGCTGCATCTAGTTCCCTCAGGGAGGTGGCAAAATCACAGCAAATCAGGCTCTTTGCTCTATAATTTCCCAAAGATCAAAGTTTAGTTATCATTAGAATGTAAATGTCACAATATTATGAAACTGGTGCATCAGGACAGAACATATCTTCCTCTTTGAAAGTGTTTCTATGTGATGTGACATTTTGGTAACATTTGAGGGAAGACTTTTTTTTTTCCTCCTTAATGATCTTTCTTAGCTTTTTTGGGCCAGTAGAAACATGCTACTCCCACCTGCTAAAGTAACATTTAAAATAAAGTATATTTCATACAGTCATTTTCTTTCTCAAACTGGGTCCAACATCCACCTCATTTGAAAGCATCTGTTTATAAATATTCTCAAATTATCAATACACCACAGCAAGAGCTGGGTTGCTGGAGTGTATGGGAATATTGAATCCACTTGAGAAAAAACAAAAGAAGATAAAATCTAATAAAATATTTATTCCTTTGAACAATAAAATGATTTATCTTAAACTTGCCCCTGTGAATCCATTACAACTACAGAAATGACAGTCCATGAAGTATCTCAGCTTGTCCAAGGACACAAACAGCAGGCGATCCTGAATCAGTAGAACATCTTGGGCTTTGCTTCTGAACTCAGGCCTATATTGCATCAAAAGTTACTGTTTTCTAAACTCCGCTATAGGTGAATTGCATGCTGTATGCCATATATTGATACACAATGTAACTCAGAAAACAGCAGCTAGCAATATCAGCGATCATCAAGGAAATTTTACCAAAGTTACAATCCCCAGAAAGCATTCTCAATGTCAGGATTTTTCTCATTTTTTTCAAGCCCATTAGACACTGCAGTTCAGCTGAGATGTTTCAGCAGACAACAGAAGGCAGTTTTCACTAATTTGAGTACCGGAATGGTTCAATGGGAATTTTTTTCCAGAGATGGACAGAGCAGAAATGGAAATGTTTTGAAGCAGCCTTCACTAGTCTGCTTCCCTCGTGTTGGTGTAATTCACTGTTTCGAACCCTCTACTAGTCAAAAGCCTGTCTGAAGGCCAGAGTGAGGCGCACGTGTGAACACCATTTGTCTCCGTCAAGGAATGGGAGGAGAGGGGGCAAAACCCCAAACCTTTATGTTTATTATCTCGCCATTTGAAAGAAAAGAAAGAACACTGCTTTTGCAAGATGCTTAAATTCTGACCTGCATACACCACCTCCAGTGTGAGATGTTATCAGCTCATGTTTGTCTGTTTCTTCTCCAGTCAGTCAATTACAGTTTCCAAAGATGTATTACATAAAGCGCTGACTGCAGGAACCACGTGGTGATTACACCAGGTAACGCCGGTGCATTGGACGGTTACTCAAACCCAGCAGCCTGGAAACATTCATCCCCACACCAGTCCAGTTTAATGAGTGATGAATGGAGTTAATCAGCTGGGCTGAGGTGAGCATTTCTCCGGGGCTGCGGAGAGGTTGGGCAGCCAGTGCTGGGCAGGGGCTGGGCTGCAGACTGGTGTTGCCTGCCAACCCCTTCAGGGAGTCACGGGTGAGCCTCCAAAGCACGGCCAGCTGCCTCTCCTTCAGTACGGCCTTTGGGTGTCCAGGGACAGGCAGGAGCAGCTCCTACTGCTGCCTACCAGCCCCAGACAGACGTGCCCCTGCGCTCTTTTAAAAGGTATAGATATATGCTTAATTGTGTGTACAGTACTGGCAATTATACTTAACTGGAGCACCTCAGCCCAAGAGGACTGTAATGAAACACATTAATACCTCTGAAATTCAGTATTTTAAAACTATAAATGACCCTTGTAATGAAGTGACACTCTTTGTTATCACCCAGTAAAAAGGCATCTTATAAAGTATGCATCTTATGACAATTGGGACAAAAAAAGGCAAAAAAACAAGCAAAAAATTCTCCACATGAGTAAGATTCATTAAATCCTTCCACGCTCAGAAATATCTATTTTCCAATAAAGCAGAATCATGCTCGGGGTTGAAGACCATTCCAAACACCTTTGAAATTCATTAAATTCATGTTGATCATTTGAAGTTAGTGCACTATTCCAGCCACAATAAATAAAAAGGCAAAGATGGAGAAGGTCAGTGCAGGATGCTGAGAATAGCCTTAGGTGGCAGGAATTTCTGGCTGATGGTCTTTTTCCATAAGCATTAAAATACACCTGTATTTTAAATTGTATCTTTCTGAAGAACAAAGTGTGCAAGACTGTTGAATCTTGGCCTGGAGTTTTCAGTGGGAATATCCCTGCAGGATCCTGATTCAGGACAAAACTCCTGAAGAGCAACAGCATTTTTTTTTAACATTACCACTTAGAGACTCCTGCACTACTCTGTAGCTGTGAAAACAAAGAATCTGGAAGCTGATAAAAATTAGCAAAGTATGAGGCGCTTACGGGTCATCCTCTTCATGCATAATGTCTAGAATTGCTTCCATAGTAATTAAGAGTATCGCCATAGCCATGTTAGTCTGGGCCTGTAAGAGAAACCAGATTTGTAGAGATTGATAAAAGCTTTTCTTAGACAAACGTCAACATTTTAGCATCTTGTCAGACATCCTGAGGGGACAGTGTGTCTTAAAGTTTTCTTTTCTCTAGTTGTGCCACCTAATCTAGCACCTACATGCTAGGGAGAAGGTAAAAAATATAAAAATAACATAGTAAGTGTTATAATAATATAAAATAACGTAAGAAGAGTTTTTCCTGCACCTCTGTTGATGGTATTACTCCAAGTAGACATTTTCCAGATGTACATGAAGATGCGAGTGTGGTTCACGTAGGGCAGAGTTTAAGGACTTTTGAGAAGGAGAACCTAGGGCAGGGACACAAGCCACACAGCCTGGTATAAAAATCAACAAGAACAGCAAAAAAAACAATGCACTGTCTATAAGATCATTGAAAATTTAGAGTTGACAGAGAAATCCCAGCTCCGCTGAAATGAGCAGCAGAACTTCACTGGCTTCAGAAGAACCAAGATATTCTTTGGGATGAGCAGAAGGCACCTCACTGAACTCAGGCTGGTCAAAGCGTATTTGAAAGACCCTGCATTACATTGTATTTACTGCCACTTAGTAATAGGCACCATATTGCTCTATAGTGCAAGCTCCCCACAGCAAGTGCAAAAAAATGTGAATTAGAGGGTCACTGATGTAAATTCCAAGGCATTGCATGTTGGTAAATTCTACCCTGTTTTAATACAGAAACCTTTAAATGGAGTGTTAGTGGCTATTAAAGAGAAATTTATTACAGAGCGGTTCTTCTAAGAAACAAAAAAAGTCCAGACTATATTTTTTTGCCTGTTTTTGCTTGGACATCATAAGGACTACTTGCAATCTTAACCAGCTAAGGAGGGTTTTTTTTTTTTGTTCATTATAGTGCAGCCAGAATTATACTCTGTAACAACTCTGATAAGTTTTGGAAAGGAAACAAACATTCAAATGCAGTTTTAACTTGACTTGCTTTTTTTTTTTTCCATTTCTTTTCTTTTGAATCAATTTTCTAGATTCTGCTCACATTTCTGAAACACTATCAACTTACACCATCATACCATTGTTACTGTGTAGCAGACAACTTAAGTAAAGTCTGGTTTTCAGCCTTTGTAACTATAAAACAAATTCTTTTTGAATATGACTAAATTCGTATAGAAAGGTAGGAATATATCCTGCTATTGCAATGCTGTAATACATTGCATATGGAAAACCTAAGTGATAAAGATCTTAATTAACTGTGATTTATATTGATCTATATGATCATAAAATCTCCAGAGTTTGGAACAACCTAATTTGTTTTTAATAAGTGTTGCCTCAAAGACTAGTAATTACAGTTATAAACCAATTACTGAATTGAAGCATAGTAAATTTAACAACAAAAGGACTTACAAGATATTTCATTAAGAATCCTGCTAAGTCAAAACAAAGGTTAATTTGTGTTTATACAACACTGAAACTGCAGTAGCACCCATGACAGGTGCATTTTCAAGTCTTTTCCCATTCTAAACTCACATTTTTGAGGTTTCCAGAAACATTTATGTTTTGGCTTAACATTTGTAAGCATGGTCCCAAAGCCATCTTGTTGATTCAAGCGGAAAATGTTAATATTATTTCTGTGCTGTGTGGAGGTGAGAAATCCTGAGCAGACCCAAAAGCTGGTAGATTGTGGTGAGTCCATAGCTGAGGAACTCTGGAGAGCAAGTTCATGGGTTGACAGAGCAAGAGTTGCTCTTGGCAAAGTCGACAGCTGTTGACCGATATATAAGCTAGACAAGTAAGAGGGGAAAAAAATTAATTTCACTCTTCTGAGTCAGCTAAAGTTCAGCAGGAAAAAGCTGACATGCAGAGGTCACGCCGCTTGAGAGATGATGGGATCCACAGCAACTGGGCACTTGTACACATATAACACCAGGTTTTGTCTCTCATGCTGAAAATAACTTATTTTTTCTTAAGATATTCCTAGGGAACCATGGAGGAAGTTAAAAATGGGATGGCAAAAAGATAGTGAAAACACAACTGTGTTGAAATTTCCTCTATGGCAACACCTTGTGGTGTACTAGAGAGGACCTAACCTCTCCTAAAAGCTTGTGCTCCAGACACCATGACATTAGGGTTCCATTTCTGAGGGAAGCGAAAAGGGAGCTAGAAGGAGAAAGTAACTATTGCACTTGGTGAATGGAGACTGTTGAACACCCTCGCTTTCTTTAGATGATCTCTGAAGACAACATTGGGTGTCACAGAAGTGACAGTTCCCACAAATGTACCACGAAGGTCCCCCACAAAAATTTGAAAAGGACTTATAACTCACTGAAAGAAAAACTTATAAAAGGTTATTCCTGAATCTTAAAAATGGCAGTTGCTCAAGAACTTTGAAGAACTGTTTGGGTTTTTTAACAGGTAAAACAATGAACAATATCTAAAGATGGAGTAAAATTATTTTGGTTCCTCCAGAGCAAGCAAAGAGCCTACCGAATGCCACAGACCCTAACATAGCAAGCTGTGCGGGCAGAATGATGTCCAGTGAGGTTAACCCTCAGCTAATCCAAGGCCATGCATATTTGAGGGAAGCCTTGAGTAAAATGCAGTTGGGTACTAAGTTAGGTGCAAATATTCAGGAAAAAGTGGTTCCTACTAAGGACTGTTCAATGGAAATGTGCTCAGCACACAGCCTTGGACAGAGCAAAGAGAAGTTTTGGCTGAGCTTGAACATCATGTCTTGACTACAGCTGACCCAGTGTAGATGCTCACATCATCACGCTCCAATCCCGTTCTGTCACCATGATCTAGGTTAGCCTTAACACTTCGAACGATGTGTGGCTGTTTTTCTGTTGTTTTGTGGGTTGTTGGTTTTTTTAACATGGATCACTGCGACTGAAGCGGGTTAGAGAGAGATGGCATATGGTGGTGTGCTGACAGATCTGGTGACACTCTGCCTCGTGAATGGCAGGACAGAGCAAGAAGCTGTGGCCAGGCTGCCAGGAGTGACTTACTTCAGACACGTCCTGTAAAGCTCAACCATTGCTCGCTCCAGCATGTGCAAAGACTGCACAAAGACAAGAAAATATTATTAGCGCTACATCAATGGCGTATGCATGGATAAAGGACCTTCTCATTTTGACTATGCCAGTCAGTTCTGCTAGGACTCCCTGGAGCAGGTAGGATGAAAACCCATTCATCTGGCAGCTGTTTAGTTTGCCCGAGAAAAAGTTAAGGGGAGACACAATCACGGTCTCTGCACCTACACAGTGAGCAAAACAGGTAGTGGGCTTTTCAGCCTAGCAAAATAATGTACAGCAGTATCTTGGGGCTGATGTTTGAAGCTGGACAAATTCAGACTTGAAAGCAGATTACAATTTATCTAAGCAGGGGGTTATTAACCACTGAAATTATTTAGTAAATGCTGTTGTGTGTTCTCCATCACTGCCTTTGTTCAAATCAAAATAGGATTTCTCAGCTGAAATACAGTCTGTAATTTGAAGGGGAATTAATTCATGCCTGGTTATAATTGGTGTTCTGGAGAAAGTCAGACAAAACAATTACAGTGATCTCATCTGGCCTAAAAATCGATGAGTCTATTTAAAAGGAAAAAAATAAACCAACATAACAAAACTTACTCAGGAGGAATTAATTTCTGGAGATTGCATTTCACAATGGCATATCACTTTCCACCAATGCAAATTCATACCTGGGATGACAGGCTGCATTTCTCAAAAACATTGCTTAAATGGGCAAACTACTTTTTAAATGCAGTAGCTATTGTAATTCTTAGCTGAAATCAGAGCCTCAGTGACAGAAATGATAGGAGTCTCACTTCTACAGGGGGCCAGGACTTTATCTGCTTTTCCCTCCTTTACACAGCCATAAGCATATCATATTCTGCAGGATTTTACAGAAGGATAGAGGGGATTTTCTGCTCTGCAAGTTGTGGTATTTCTTTTGGAAATGAAAAAACCCCAGCATAGAGTGGCTGAGTGTTGCCTTTGATCTGATGATGTCTCAAAGTCAGGGATTAGATGAGCAGAGAATTGTCACTGATATTTTTCAGCAATGGAACTTTGCGGTTACATCAGTGTGGCATCCTCAGCAATAATGATTCGGTCTTTTTTACAGCCTATCACTGAGAAGGCCTCAAAATCAAAGCAAAAATGCAGGGTATATGTAAAGAACCACTACTACCAGCCCAGAAATTTAAGTGCTGATTGAAAGAAACATAATGAATTTTGGATGGAGCTCTGAGCAACCTGGTCTCATGGAAGATGTCCCTGCTCATGGCAGGGGGGCTGGAACCAGATGATCTTTAAGGTCCCTTCCAACCCTTACCATTTTATGATTCTATAATATAATGAAAGAAAATAGATTAAGTGAAAGAGAAAATGGATGAAGCTTCCAAAGCAAAAGAAAGACAACAACCCTTTTTATAGCAAGGTTAGAGCAAGGTTACAGTATGCTTACTATTCAGAAGTGATCAGAAAAATATTGGGACCTCAGCAACACAAAGCCACATTGCTGTATTTTGGTACACTGGTATTCTATCTCAGTGCACACACTGAATTGTCAGAGACATTTCGCTCAGTATCCAAGGATCCCAGGGAAGTCTCTTGTTCCAGTCCTGACCACAGCTGACTGCCAAGCTGGAATGCAGCATTTCGATGCTCACATTCACACTTCAAGGTGGCACTTCGTTTCAGAAGGCAGTCAGTCCAGTCCCATCCTCAGTGGTTGCCAACATGCAGAGAGCTGTTCTACAATCCAAAACCTGATCTGTAAAAAGAAAAATCAGTAGCCTTCCTTGATTTAGAGTTTTCAGTGATTTACATGTGACAAATATGTACATGTTTTACAATATTTGGTATGAGCATGGATCCATTTTTTGTAGCATGAGCACTCCTGGAGAGCCAAAGAAAAGGAGAGGGCAAATAGTTACCTTTCCTAATTATTTTCCAGAGTCTCTATTCCTACATTTTACTACAGAGAACACATCTGCAGGTTTTGCAGATATTTCTTGGACAGAACTGATAAAGGACGGGCTGTAACTGCTGTAAATGCCTGCTTGAGTTTACAGATTACCCTGAAACAACAGCTGGCAGCTGTGCCAACAAAAGCAACCCTGTCTCAGGAAAGATCCCTCTCCAGAAAAGATTGAGAACTCCAAAATCAGTTTCCAAAGGATTTTGAAAGCTCCCACAGAGTAGAAAACACCAGCATTTGCGGTGCTGATGAGCAGGGCCTCGGAGCACAGCATTTTCCACCAAGGCAGCCCAACCATGGGACAGGTTGATTTTGATGACCGTCCATTCTCCAGGATCCAAAGATCTGCCCAGTTTAGGCACAAGCCTCTTCCTTCCTGGAAGACGTGAACTGGTACATCAGGGGCTGCCAGCTGCTTAGCTGTCCATCACTGACTGTGATGCCATATTGCGTTACACCACCTTCACGCTTTGCAAAGTGTACGCTCATACAGGCTGTGTAAGCACTTTGTTGTGATGCAAGGGTTGCCAAGACAGAGTGAAACGCGTATTCCTAGAGGTGGCAGGGCATAACCACACACTGTGGCACCAGGAAAGACAACCATGCAACAGCTGCAGTTGCTTATGTTTTCTGAAGCAGAAGCATCTTTGGGAAGTTGGGCAAAGAGAACCTGGTAAAGCAGCAGCCATCTTAGAGCAGCAACTTGGACTTATTTTAAAGAGGGAGCTAACTCTGTTTGTGAGCAGCAGCCCCTGAGTGGTGGGCTGGGACAGCAGCAGGGTGGGCTGCAGGCGGCAGCTCCCTAGAAACAACAAATCCCTGGAAGCAGAGATTTACTGCTCTTTCACGACTCACTCACCAATCAAATCCTTTGCTAGAAATAATGCAGAAGTGTTTCAACTGAATTATTTTATTTGGGGTTCCTCTAACTTGAAGGCGGCTTTTTCTGTTTCCACTGTTCCACAGAAAATATTTCTCAACGTCAGTTCTATTACGTTTTTTTGAAAAATAAACAGGGCTCAAAATGAGTTATTTCTTATGGGAGACCAGTCTGCTGGGAACACATTACGCATTCCATTTACTAATCAGAATCTTCTGATAATTTTTACTGTGCATTGCAAATGCAGGCAGCCTGTGTTACATCTGCAGTGCTCAGATAGACTGGAACTGCTCCAAACGGCTTCTCGAAAATTTGTTTCTAAAATTTCCCATATGTTTACTGTTCCTTCATCCTGGTGAGTAATGCATATGTATTCAATGGACTAACTACATGCATATCAATAGTTTAGTAGAGTTACATGTACTATAGGGTTAGCAAATAATAGACTGTCTTTCAAAGTACATAGAAACGGTTGCCTAAAGAAATAAATGCTTCAACCTGAGGAAACTCAAAGACTAAAAATATCAAGGAAGAAAGATAAATGGCCTCAGCTTACAGTAAAAAAAGGAGAAAACTCAGATTTTACTGATATGTTTCATGAAACAGTTTCATAAGGCTGGTCATAAATAGAGACCCAGGCTGTTGTCAGAAAAATTTGAAGGGTAAGCCAAACTGGCAAACAGCTGCAGCTCTG
>Ga0065711_1027491_pt1 | contig 48869 bp, 23 predicted proteins | sample Hoacrofraction12_FD_59098 | JGI IMG/M metagenome (GOLD analysis project Ga0065711, IMG submission 59098) | Hoatzin crop microbial communities from Cojedes, Venezuela - Epithelial fraction 12 v2 (version 2) | ecosystem: Host-associated > Birds > Digestive system > Esophagus > Crop | place... | reverse complement strand
ATTCAAGACCCGCCTGGACAAGGTCCTCTGCAGCCTGCTGTAGGTGACCCTGCTTCGGCAGGAGGGTTGGACTGGATGACCCACAGAGGTCCCTTCCAACCCCTACTATTCTGTGATTCTGTGATTCCCAAATGGGTAGCAAGAAGCAGAACTGTTTACAGTTCTGTGGTTTATGACAATATATTGGAGGGGAAGCTAAAAAGGGGATTGTGACTGGGAAATTATGTGCTTGTACCAGGGAATGGTTTTTGCAACATATTGTATTGGTTGCAGGTCCTGGGAGCCTGAGAGAAATATGTGGTAACGAAGCAACTCCGACTGCCTGAATGAGAGAACTGACCGTAGCAGGGACAGTCAGTAAAAACTTAGAGCAGGAGGAAAGGACAGGATATATTTATGGCCTAGACGCTTCGTGTATGAAGAGGGAGTTGCTCCTTGATGCTGGGCTAGAGGAAGAAGTTCAGTGGTATGTCAGCAGTGATAAAGAAGGGAGGAAAAGAGTAAGCTTTAAAAATAGAAGCAATGGCGTAGTATGAAGATCCAGTGTGGTCCTAAGGTATTATTTAAATTAGATTGGTGAACTGTTCATTTCTGTCATATCAGCTGAGTTGCACCATCAGATGAGTTATATAGATTTGGTCACAGACTTGATCTTATAGTATCTATGAAACTCCAGGAACTAGAGCAAACTGAATGTGTTCTGTTCTGAAAAAAACTGAAAAGCAAAACAAAGGTAAGTATCTCCCACACCTGCTGCTCAAAACGCTGCAGTGCAAGATGTCTTGTGTAGTCCAAGTCAGCTACACAGAGGTTTTAACTTTTTCTTTTTTTCTGCATGGAAATTTGTGCATTCCTTGGCTTGTGAGAGTAGAGTGAAATACCCCCATTCCCATCCACACTCAGTAACAGATTCCAGTATCTCAGAGTTGCCATAGTGATGATAAAGGGAACAGAATCTGCTTGTCTTTTTGGGATAGCAGAATTATTAAATTAAATGCATCGGTTCCATTAAAGGAGAGTAGCATTATCATATTCCTGAGAAGAACTGTTTTAGAGTAGAAATAATGTGTTTAAGCTGGTGTCCTGCATTAATCATGTTACTTCTTCAGGCATTTCCAGCCCTGACTTGTGGTTCTGTGCTGGAGTAGTTTGTAGCACCGCTGCATCTCCCCCATCGCAGCTGATGGAACAGCTGCGTAGAAAACACCTCGCTTGTGGAAAAGTCTGCTGTACTCCATCAGAAGTCATTGTAGTTGTGACCAGGAAGAACTGGGCAAGAAGCAAGAGTTGCCCAAAATTGTTACACAGAAACACCAGTGTAAAACGTGAGTTGCCAGAGGATGAGGTGGGATGAAAGGAGCCAGCCCAGGACAGAGGAATACAGAAAATGGTGGTTGCATCAGGTAGAGAAGAAAGGACATGGACTGACAGTTGAGTGAACTGCAGCATAACCCAGGTTTTCGAAGAGAGGCTTTCTGCTTTTGTTGTAATGGAAATGCACCGGCTACCATGCTGGTACATTGGAGCTTTCATAGCCCTGGGATACACGTCTGTGCCCGTTTATTACAGGTGGAAAAAGAAACAGCTCGCACTGGATTGCTTTTGCTTTCATTGCTTTCAGGAAAGTTAATTTAACAAACTTTAAGAAAAATACAAGTCTTTGTGATGGCCCACTGAGTTTCACATGAAAATGACTGTTCTTACCAGGCTGCTAACTCCCATGTTCTTGCTGGTTTATCTTTCTTAAATGATTTGTAATTGCCTAGTAATCTTCCCCTGAACTAGCTAATTCAGGGTCAGAGTTCTGTTTCAGAAATGTAAAAACAAAGGTCTTCTGAGTATGTGCCTTCCCCCACCTGCCCCCTCATTTCACACAAGAAAAAAACCTGGGGGCAGAGGCAGGAGCTGCAGTGTTTGAGCCTTCTGACTCGGTTGCTTTGGAGCTGCTGGTTTCAGTTTGCAGAATGAACAAGCAGTGTAAAATCTTTACTACATGTAGGCTCAATCATCTGATTATATTTGCCAGTTGTTTTCTGAGATTTCAATTAGCAGTGGTTTGGATAAAGTTTTGCAGAAGGCTGCCTGAGCTGAATGTCAGCTAATTAACCGGGAAATGCCAGTTAATGCCTTAACAACTCCGTCATCTTTTCAGTGTTTGATATTTCTTCCACGTCCTGTCTGTTGCCTTCCTGCCCGTCAGGAGCTGACAGTGGTTTGCTTTGCTGGAGTCCCTGCCCGACTGCCTTTGCTGGAGGTGATTGCTGCTGGAATAAATGCTGAGCTTCTCGGGTTACCAGCAACACTGAAGTTGGACAGCAGGTTGTTCTGCCACGATCCTAGCCTAGGTTGAAAACTGTTACAAATAGATAAGAGTTCATTATAGCAGTTCTTGCATTGTGTTGCGCACTGGTAGTCTCTGGAAATCACAGTCCTGATGATAAGCTTAACTCCTCTGAGGCAAAACTGAGTTTAAAAAAACCCCTGAAACTACAAACATCTACGAGCTTTAATAAACTTGTCTGGTGTACAGTCCCTCCTGTTTTCTGTCTCCATATTTACTTCAGGGACTGCCACGTAAGAAAGATGGGTCTTTCCACCTTTTCAGAATTTGATGTTGTTTGTTTTTGTGTTTTTTGTGTGTGGTGGGTTGGGTTTTTTTTTTTTGGTAAGATCATCTAAAAGTCTTTAGCAGTTTGTTTCAGTGAGTTACAAAAAAGAAGTGCAGGTTAAAGGGCACATCCAATGTTTTACGGTGTTACCGAACTATCTGCTGGGGTTTTTTTAAGTTGTAGTCTGGTGTAACTCTTTAGCCTTAGGCTCCTTCCACTTACAGAAGCACAGCTTTCAACATTGAAATACCGTGTGGCAGAGAGCAAGTGGGGGGGGCGGGGTGTGTGAAATAAAATAATGCAAGGTTTCAAATGGAAGCTACTCTGCTTCCAGCTTGATTTCAAAGAACAGCGAGGCATTTCTTAAAATTCCAATCAGGCATCTATTACTAAATGACCACCTAGAAAAAGAAGAATTATCCTCATCATATTAAGGACTCAGTTTGGAAGACTTGAAAGGTTGCTTTGTTGTTGTACTGAGTTGTGATGTGTTTAATAACAGCATCTATTGAAAAGGAAATACTGAAATATGATAAATCAAGTACATGGTACCTGTTAGGACTGCATTTCCTTGGTGCTTTTGGGATGTTCTGGTGGTTTAGAATTTTAACAAACTTAAAATGAAATTTTCTGTTCTTTTGAGACAAAAATATTTTGTAGTATTTTTCCTAAAAATCTATTGCTAAACAGTTTTCCTTTAATAAAGGAAAGTTAGTCTTTTCTGATAATGAAATAGAGAACACTCTCTGTTTCTTTTGGAGCAAGACCTTAAATTTGATATAAACTTTGCGTAGCATTCTCACTGCCTAGAGAAAATTTCTCTTCTGCTTTTTGAAAATTCAGCTGTGTTTTGAGATTCTGCCAGAGGCTTATAACATTACCTTGCGCAAGCTCAGCACACCCGTGTTAGGCAACTTCCTTGTCGGCACTGAGTCTTTCCCATCTCCTCGCCGGTGGCTGAGCGTGCTCCATCCTTCCTCTGCAGAGTCTGAGGAGGACTTTGCTCGCCCTGTGTCTGCAGGCTGGTGTGGCCCAAGGAGGGCCGTGGAAATAGTGGGAGATGGGTTCATGTGTGTGCAGCGATTGTCTCTCACAGTTCAGGCTCTTCGCGCTGTGAGTGGTGGCTGTAGGGCTCATAGGAAGTAGTAGCATAGCAATGGTTGCCAGAATACTCAATATATTATTCAGTTCAAAAAAAAATTCCACCAAACCTGCAAGCAAAGTCAAAGAAGACTAGAAGGGCCAAGTCCTTCTGCAGACAAATGAAGCTTGTAGTTGGGGACTTAGATACGAGGGTGTAACAGCCAAACAGCTGATACTCTGATTTCTGGCCTCTGAAAGGTTGAAGTAGTTGGTTGTAAGCTACATTCTCAGAATCTCACTTCTAGTTTCAGGAATTTTCTTCACTGTTAATCTGATAGACTATCATAGTATTAATGAATAGCTGTGGATATCAGCTGATCCTTTCTCATACCTTGCCTGAAATAGTGGGTTAAGATAAGTGGGTAGGTTTATTAAATGCTTCACTTAATTCTTCAAAGAAAAGCTCCCAAAATCCATGTTGTAGTAAATAATAATTATAAAAATTTGATTTCTTTGCACATACAGTCCTACAAAACAAACACAGAAATACGGAAAATAAAGTTCTTGATATTTAAGCCATGTGATAGTCGCCAATACCACTTTTCTTTAAAAGCAGTCTTTATTACTAAGCTTTTGAGGCTGTTAAGCAATTGGGGTTTTTTGGTGTTCTGTGCTGTTTGAATTGTTCTTTACTCTGGAACACAGCACATGCATGATAACCTCTTTCATTGCCTCATAACAGGATGGGTTTTTTAGTGTGTATATGGTGGGTCAGATTCTTCTGTAAAGATACAACATTTTGTACAGTGGAAAAAGGCCTGAATCTGGCGACAGTCACTCTGCAGGATGCAGGTTCAGGGAGTAATTCCTAACCTAAAGCTGCTTCGAGCGTGGCTGGGCCAGTTGTCTGAAACCCAAGCGTACAAAGTACACTGACAAAGAGGACGAGGCACAGTCAATTTGTGTTTATTGGACTCTGCCCTGACATAATTTACTGCTCTTAACCAGTGCCTCAATCAACTGGTCGTTCAGTCCGATTCCTGTAAGCATGAAAAAGCAACCAATGAGCAATTCCTTATTATGAGGCTGTTACACTGATAAGCTGACATGCACGGTCCCTCTTCCAGCCACGGGAATATCTTGAATCCCTGCTGGTAAGGGAATTGAAAAGACCTGGACCATGGAAAACCAGCGTGTTGTGTAAGAGAGGGCTGGAGAGGTCAAAGGAAGGGGAAAATAGGATTTAATATTTCAAATAAAGACTCGCTTAGTGGTTGGGTTTATACTTAAGACATTCTGACAGGTGATAAAGCCATCTAGAAATCCTCCCAGTGTGGGGCAGGGGAGAGAGCGAACATGATCTGTCAACTTTTTATTTCCTCTTTATTTGGGGGGGAGGGGGGGTGGAGTAGGATCTTAGTCATCCTCTTAGAAAGAAGTAAATCCTTGCTAAAATGTCCTTTCAGGACCTTTTGACCAGTGTAATATTAACTGGCTCAGGTAAGACAGATTTCGTCACTTCTCTTGGGAGACTGTTCTTCAGACAAGGTGGCTCTTTGGATGGGCAGTGTTCTCTTTGCTGGTTCAGGGGGAGTTGTGTTTCTGATTGCTATTCTTAAGGAGGTTTGGGGGTGTAATTTGTCAAGGATGTCAGCCTTAGATAGATGTCCTTTTGTTTGGACATTTTTCCCCAAGTACCAAAACAGAAGTATATAATCATTTGCCAGATGCCTCTGTATATTTCCCTCCATTCCTGTCTACTCTTATGTACAAAGTCATGCTCTGTGCACAGAATGAACAAAGTATTACAAGATTTGAGGTTTGTTTGATTTTCCAAAGTGTTTGCAGTGTTGGAAAAAGTAATTTCTGTGAGTGCAGATTGGGAAGGATAATCTTGTTTTCTCCTTTGCATTTGCACAATGATTTTGTAAGTTGAATGGCAAGACTTGAGACAAACACAGCTGTGCAAATTTGTAGATTTTTTTTTTTAAATTAATTTAAATTTTATTAAAGTTGTGGAATTATGAATTTAATATTGAGCAACTTAAATGGGAATTTGGTCTTTGTGAATGCAAAGATGCATCTTTGACATATGTTTTCTTGGTTTTTAATGTCCCTTCAGAATCAGGGAAATTATAATAATTTCATTCATTCTTTTCCAGATGGGAATGACAGGTAACACTAGTCCCTTTGGGCAGCCTTTCGGTCAAACTGGAGGGCAGCAGATGGGAGCTACAGGAGTGAATCCTCAGTTACCAAACAAGCCAGGCATGGCAAACAGTTTGTCTCCCTTTCCTGCCGACATCAAGAGTACTCCCGTCACCAGTGTGCCAAATATGGTGAGTTCTACCTGTCGGTTTCCCTTATTTGTTACGTCTTGATAGTGCATTCTAAGTTCTTGGGTGATATGGATTGTGCAGCTTTACTGGACTACTACTCCAAGGTCATTTAGACATCAGAGTTACTCCATGGTTCCTCACTGCCACTCTGGAGTGCGTGTAGAAAGTTTGTGTACATTTGTGTGCAGTAATTTTAACTTTCTAAGCAATCACAGGGGGGTGTTACAAGGATTGCATTACATCCTTTTGTTTTTGTTTGGTACATTTAGTTTCAACCAGATGAAAACCTGTTCACTGTAAGTACTGTTTGTGGGTTTAAATTTCTAAATCAATTGGAATGTGTGGGATACATCATTGACTTGCCTGAAACTAAATAGTACCTTTCATATCCTTTGAATCTAATGTGGTAAACACACTACATGCTTCTCAGTTTATATTGTGCATAACTTGCAGCTCACAAGCTTAAGAGAATAGTTCTTATTAGGATACCTTGCCTAAGTTTGTAGCGTTCTGTTTACTAGAGTTTTCTTTATAAAGTGAGATTAAATATTCCCATTTGTCTCAGGATGTCTGCGTGTTAATCAAACTGCTTGTGTAGTTTCTATGGAAACTCCAGCTTGTTGCATTTTATATTCTTATACATGATAGCAGTTACTATAGAAACTTGTAAAACCTTCCATAAGATGCAGATTGCTTATTTTTTAATTTAACTAAAAAACCAGCTATTTTTTGGCACAAGCAATGCTTGTCCTTCCATCAGTGAGTTTGCTACCTGGCTATCACTAGTAAGGTTATATATGAGAGGGCGCAGGCTGTAGTAAACTTCCACTTTTCTCCTGATTTTAGGACAACTTCCTGGTTTTCCTTTAGTTACACTGTGAAATCTTTAATATCATGTGTCATTTACTGCTTATGATTATGGAAAGGAGCTGGTGACTAGGATTAAGACCATGTTCAGAACCACTTGCACTGATGCAGAGTATCTGTGAAAGACAATTTGCTGCATGACTATTCTAATTTTGTTTTTAAAATACTTTAAGTTTGACTTGGTTGTAAAGGAAATTAACTATTGCCCTGATTCTACAGAGAACCTGCAAATCTGCCCACAGTGCTGTATCCGTTTTGGGGACTGGCTGATTCTGAAGCCTAATATTGTGCTCATTTAAATGTCAGATTTTGGGAAGTCAAAAGCCTAACATGCTTGCTTACTAGTAAAGGATGTAAAGGAGCAAAAAAGGCATTTGTCATCAAGGCTTGTCTAGTGGTGGAGGAGGAAGTAAGAGAAAAAACTTTCAGTTTGCTTTCTCCCATCTTGTCCAAGAGACAGAGGAAAGTAAAGGGAAGCTTACTTTCCCACTACTATTAATTGCACTTTCTTGAAAATGTCAAAAATATCAGGTGTCTTCTGAGATGACAATCAAAACCATCTTTCTTTGTTTCTCAGGTGTCAAAAGCTTTATATATCCAGTATATCTTTTTTTCCCTGAAGCCAGTACAGAGAGTAATAGCCATTTCAGCCGATAGACATCTGTACTGTCGAGCCAAAATGTCTCAACCTTGCTTGTGGATCATGTGCTGGTTAGAGTTTGATTGCGGTCCTGATAGGGGTAGAACTTTCGTCTTTAAAAACTGAAGTTCCCATCTAAACATGTTTATTGCAAAGCCAGGAATTCAAAAGGAAATGTCAGTCTTGTTAAAATTTAACCTTTACTTGGCAGCAGCGGGTAAGGCAGCGTAATTATTTGGTAATAGTACATATATGACCATATGCTGTTCCTTCCACAGGGACTTTGCTTCATTCAGCATACAATTTGAATGATGCCCTCTGGAAGAGCATGTAGTCAACATTTTGTTTAGTTTTGCTGCTCTGTGTGTAGCTGTGGGCCTTTTTGACTGCATGTAGTAGTATATTTCACTCAGTCTTTCCCAAACGGTCTTTTCTGTGGCAGTCATCACTGGAGCGGACGTATACTTTGGATTAGTGAATTTTCACAGTGCCTCTCCAAGATAAAGATGTGTTGCCCCACTTTTAAACGTGAGGCTGAGAGGCACAGAGAGTAAGACGGGAAGAATCTGCTGACTCTGAACTTGAGGTTTGTAGGCTCTGGCTTGCTGAAACCTTGCTCATTTCATATGTTAAGACATTATCGAAGGGTAAAATAACATTCACGCCAGTTAGATGTGTGCTCCCATAACTCATGGAAGTGATGTCTGTGTCTCACATTGGGCAACTAAAATATGACCTAAATGGCGTTTGTGAAAAGTTGCTTGTGACAGAGGCAGCTGCCCAGGGCAGAGTTGCAGTGTTTGGACTATTACACCATGCTTTCTTGGTGCAATCCCTTTGCATTTGCCACATCCTGTGATGCTTTAGGACCCTAGAGATGGTGGTTTGATTTAATGTCTTGGGCCTTGTGCGGGGTCTGCTGGAGATGTGGTCTGTCCTGTTTCCTGAAGGCAGCAGGAGTGAAGTGGAAGAGTACAGCGCTATGTTGCCATCTATCAAAAGTGAGCCTGTGGAGGATCAGTTCAGACTCCCATCTGCTACAGCAAGCGAAAGGTCAACTACATCTTTTTAAAAAGACCTCCAGTGTTTTTTGTGAGACGATTGGAACCACGTATCTTGCTAAACCAGCCCTTTATACTATCCTAATCGTAAAGGTCTCCAAAAGTACTATTCCGTGTGAGAGACCAGACCCATGTGAATGAAAACATTGGTTATATGTGACATGTCTGAGGAGGCAGGAAACCAGATTCTGGCATGATGTTCAACACCTTGGTTGCCACTAAGAATACCTAAATAAGAGAAGAGGAAATGGAAGGGTGTTGCCGTTGTCTTAAGACCCCTTGGTCCTGAAGAGCATTTTTTTAAATACTCTTTTCATTCTTTTGCCTTTCTCTGTAACCTTATGTGTATGCTGCAAAAGTAAAACAAAATAAAAGTATCTTTCTTAATGCACGTTACTCTAAGCAGCATGATGTGTGGCACCCCTGTCCCAAACTCTAACCAGGACTTTTCCCCACTGTCAGGCATAACCCTCACCCTGGCAGCCAGGATAAACCTGTGCTGCAGCAGTGGATTTTTTAAATCCAAATTCAGGCTACCACTCTCCTAAGAACAGCATGCTCTCTCCTCCCCCTCTGCCTCGCAAAGTGGTACTTGGGAGCATTAGTTCAGTGCATCTTCCAACCCTTGTTCCAAGCATGACCTTACACTAGATTCTGAGAAGCACATTTGGTTTAATCTCTTTAATTAGGAAAGAAGTAACAAACCTTATGGTATTAAAATGATTAAAAGGTCAGCATTAAGGTATTAATTTTCAGTGCCAGCTGGATGGATCGATATTTTTTTGTTTGTTTTGTTTTCCTAGCTATGGATCCAAACACCATATTAGCTTTTGCTTTATGTGACTGTTGCAGAACACAATCAGCTTTCCTTACAGAATGGACAGCTTGAAAGCTTGAGTGAATGATCTGTTTCCAAAAGAAAGATGTTGCTTCTGACGTTGTTGGACGTTTTGGTGACACACTGTTGAGATTCAGTGTCACTTAAATTGTTCAATGCAGGATGGCAGCGCTCTGATGTGGTGAGATCATGCAAAACCTCTGGACGGTGGAAGTGAGCCATGCTCTGCACTTTGGCAATGAGCGCAGCGTGCAGCCTGTTCAGAAGCCAGGAGCCTCTTGTTTGCAGAGTACTCAACTTCCGGATGTGCTGTCAGTGCGGGGAACCCTGTTAGACCTTTACATCAAACTTGCTGAAGCTTTGTGGTGTCTGCAGTGCTACATATTCCAAGTGTGGTGATGGATGGTTTCTTTGTGGACATACCAGTAAATCTAGCAGTTCTGTATAGGTTAGGAGTAAAATGTGTGAAGTTTGGCTTCCAGACACCACCTTGGTTTCACAGTTATCCTTATGACCAGCAGATGGAGTTGAGAGAATGTTACTTTTTGGAAGAGAAGGAAGTCATTTCTCCTCGGCTCTCTTGGCTTAGAATTGGAGTGCCACATCTTCTCTTGCATCTGTTTCCTGATCTCTTACTGAACTACATCTTGAGTTTTCTGTTGCATTCTGCCTTGTTTCTCTATTTCTTTTTATGTCCTTTGGGTTTCTTTATTAACGGATTTTGATCAGAAGAGAGGAAAACGATAAGTGGGGGATGAGGGTGTCTTAGGAGTGCCTTGCTGCGGACCTCCTAGAGAGAGGAAGAAAGCTTTTAAACTGGGAGACCAGGTTTAATTAGAACAAGTAGAACTGTAGCTACTGAAAATAGACAACTCGTATTTTGTTCTAGAGACCAGAAATAAAAGGCTTTATGAAGAAATCTCTATTGTGTCCCTACAGTGAGGGAGGCTTGCTTTCTTAACCTTTCAGTGATTACACACACACACACCCCCACACACCTTGTAACAAACTCAGTCTTCTCTTTCACTGTGGGGAAGGTCTGTGACTGTCGCCCCAGAGGCATGCTATGTGTCTGCTTGCTGCTCTCATCGGCAGCCTCCAGTCTCTGGTGGGCTTGCTGTTTGTCGTGCTCACCTTCCCTGTGCCCGCCCTGCCCTGCACTCTGAAAGTTTCTCTTTCCCAGGCATGCTCGTTCCTCTTCCTCAGGAAAATCCCACCTGATTTGAAGTGGAGCAGCAGCCTAACAGACAGCTGGCAAAAGCTCTTGTCCATGTTGCTTTGCCGTGGTGTTCTAAAGGAAAAGATCTTAACCAGGAAACAAATCTAATAGATAATGTCCAGTGCCAAAGAAACTATGTTGTTATGTTGGGAGCAAAGTAGACATCCCGATTCTGTCTTGGTGCGGGAGTTTATCCTGGGAACATGTATTGCTTTGAACGGTGGAACATTTTAGTTTTTGCACTATCCACAAATAATGGTGCCAGGCTGGCGACAGCAAGCTGAAAAAGAGGGATCTGCTCTTTCCGCAGCGCTCTGGTTCGTGTTCCACTCTCCTATCCTCTGTATATGAATATGTGTGGTGTAGAATATCCGTTGCCGTTTCTTACTCTCTTCCAGCAGTTGAGGTGAAGTACTCCATATTCAGCACACTGACAGCATGGCTTTGCTTCACTTAAAACTTCTCATTTGTCTCTTACCCACAGATTGGTATTTTTAATGGTGATCATTTCTCAGTCTTTTATCACCCAGAAAATTCTATATAAAGCTCTCTTAACACTTAGTTCACTTAATTTCCTGTATGTGAGAGCTAGGCTCTGTCTGCAGACATATCAAGCATTGTTCCTTTTTGTTGCTTTGAAGCACTTCTTCATTATGTGTTTCTTGTCATTTGCTGGTCCTTCAAATCAGAAAGCTTATATAAAGACAAGGAGATAAAACTCCAAAAGTGCATCCTTAAGAGAGATGCTGATCCAGCCTTGAGTCCTAGCAGAGTCAACTGCATAATATTGAGGCATTTGCTGGTTTTAGAGGAAAATTCTTTTGGCAATTAAAAGCCATGTGCATTGAGGGCACTCCCTAGGACCAACTATTCAAGTTTCTTCCATGGTATTACCATAGGAGCCTTCTCGCATTTAGTGGTTGCCAGGGGCTTGCAAGGCTCACTCCCCAGTACCAGCTTCAGAGGTGGAAGTTTGTTATACCGCGTAGTGGCAAGTGGGAAGTTGGAAGAAGACAAAACTATTCCTCTTTGATCTTGACATGAAAACTCCACCTGTAGCCATGTCAGTGACAAAGCTTTGAAGTAAATCTTGGGCTCTGAACGTATTCTTCATGTTAAGACCATGCATCATGTCAGCTTTGTATGTGGCAGCTGAGAGTATCACCTTCCCTTTCTTGTTTGTAGCTGCATTACAAGCTCTCAGATTGGTGCTACGAACAGGGTAATGCCATTTCTTGCCACTCAAGTCGATCTCTCTCTCTCGAGAGCACGACCACCTTCTGAGGCTGTCTTGGCTTCAGGAAGCCTTTTTTACCCTCACGTAAGTCTGCTGCCAACCGTACAAACTCTGATTCTGATTCCTTCTGCTACTTGGATGAGAAAATGCAGCACTGCAGGGTTACTGGGCACAAATGCAAGTGCTTGTGCTTTTAGTACTTCCACTCATGTCAGCCTGTTCTGTTTGTGCATGGACTTCTCAAGGCAAAGCAGACCTTCAGGTTCCTGCTGTCAGAAGGATTCTTCCTGTATGGATAGGACCAGGCTGTTCAGACCACGCCTGTTCACAGTAACTGGTGGAACCAGAGAAACCACCATCCACATAAAGAGTATGAGTGAATTGCAAGAAGTGTAAGCTGGTTCTGCATCACTTCCACAGCGAAGCTCTGGAAGTCACTGGAGAAAGCCTGGGTTCATTAAGTGACTGCACTGAGAAACACCTCCTTCCCTGATGCCATCAGAGAGCTGCTGCTTGACCTGTCCTTGCAGTTCTGTGACAGAACAGTGCTTCCTCGGCTGTTCAGAGCTGTTTCAACGCTTATTAGAGGATTCCTGCGATTTCTATTTGCAGGAAGGACTTCTCTCAATCTGAATAGAAGTGTGTGGGTATGTGATTGGAGTTGATCACACTGCGAATACTTAATTCAGATAGAAGTGTTGCTAATTAGAAGTGTTCTTCGAGATTTACAGTTCGTGTCTATACCCACTTTATGCCCACTATCCCTCCTCTGAAAGGGACCCTCAAGATCACGCTTCAAGCCTGTGGTTGAAGGGGAACTGAAGAGGTTTGGGTACATTTCACCTAGGTACCCGTGCACGAGTGAAGGTGGGATGCAGCCTTGCTCTCTGCAGATACTGCAAGGGTGGTTTTTAAAGTCTTAATGGATAGACTGGATGTGCCCGTAAGGGAAAGACACATGTGGATCACATGTTAAAAATCTCTTGTCACTAGTAAATAACATCCCTTTTCTATTCCAAGATGTCAACAGACTGAGAAACTCCAAGCATAAAGTGCTACCTGCTTTCTGGTTAGGATGAGGGGGGGTCTATAAAACAAACAACCGTATCAAAATTGTAATCCTTTGTGGCTGTGGGTTCTTAATTATCTCGATAAGGTCCACTGTTGATTACAAACCTGTCTTAAAGAACTAAAAAACATATTTTAAATGCAAGATCTGTCCTAATAAAGTGATTCCAGAAAGTGGTATTCTGTTATCAGGGAGAAGGAAAGAACATGGAAATAAATTATAGAAGAGGAAATGTGTTTTAAAAACTGAATGCTGCTTGGAAGCTAGGCTGACACTGAGCTTAGTATCAGGTTGTTGAACTGTTGAAAGATTACTAGCACTACTGACATTGGTGCTTACTTTTATAAGAAAAGGTACATAGTGTTTGATCTTGACAGACAATGTTGAGTACTTTTGACTATAAACACCTCAAAACATAGAGGATTACTGGTCAGCTTGATAAAGTAAAACTGCCAGGGAACTCTGGTCCATCTGAGTCCGTGCGGATGAGATACTTGTGCCCAGAAGCACAGGAATCTTTCACTCTTCAGAAAAGGGACAGGGCAGAACTATCTTCCTGTAAGATTATATAATTTCCATCATTTTAAATGGTATTAATAGCTGCTTTACATTATGGAAGTGTTGTATTACTCTGCTTCTAGAAAACTGGTTAATGAAGCTGCCATCACTGTCGGAGGTTTCAGCAGACTTTCAGCCCCTGATGTTCTGTTATGATGGAGCTCAGCAAGGTGGCAAGAGTAGCAAAATTGTCTTTTTTTACCTTGTGTATCTGACCATTGAAGCATTTATTTTAATTGTGGGAGCAGAAATGTCTGAATTTCCTCCTTTGTCAAGAAAATTGTTAGTCATTCAGGAGAAGCAACGCGAAGCCTCCCGCTCATTCTGGAGTGGAATGATTTCTGTGGTTAACGGAGGATTTACGCACCTTTGGCGTGACTGCACTGCACTAGCCTGTCTCCAGTTTTGAACTGGTCCTGCAGACCACTGTTCTTAAAAGACAAACTAGCAGGGAAGAGATCAGCTTCCTCAAACAGTCAACAGTCCTGAAAGCAAGATAGATGGTGGAAAGATCATTAATTTTATTTGCAGGTTTTAGACTTCACAGGAGTGAAATAGTGACCAGTATAACTCTGTAGAGCTTAGGCAATATTCTGAGTTCTTTTTTTTGTGCATACCTGCAGGCACTGTGATCTGGACGAAGACTGTTTCTTCTTCTAACTGCTGATGCTCCCATGATTCTACTTTTTTCTTACTCGATCTTCATGAATTTTTTGGGGGGTCAGGGCATCTGTGCTGATACAGCTGTAGTCATGGCTGTTGACTGCTAGGGTAGTGACAAAAGGAGAACTTTGATTTGGGAAACAATTCTTTGACTGGGATGAAAATGCTGCTTCCAACAAGATTTTCTTTGGCATGGTCTCTGTATTTTTCTGCAGATTGGCTGAACTAATTGTTTCCTATTTGTGACCCAAGAATTGTTTCAGCAAAACCTGTCTGCTCTTGTGGATTTGTTCACAGAAGAAATGGAAGACTTAATTTCAGCTGCATGCACTGGGAGCATAAGTGGATGGATTTCGCTCACCCTTTCCTTTTGTTGCTCTTTTTCTTGCAAGCTGAAGACAAACAGATGCAACAATTCCTCTTTAGGACTTACTATAGTCATTATGAGTGGCAGAGTCCCCACCTCCTCCATCACATTCCAGACACTGTGTTTCCTACTTGGATCTGTGTGCTTCGTTTTCCAGAAGAAAAAGTAGCTCTGTAAGACGTGACGTGCAGGTAGCAAAGCTGAGGACAAAGCTTGCTGCTGGGGTAGTGAGCATTTTGTGCCAGGAAACCTTTTCATTAACCTAAAGAAATTAGTTTTGTTGCTGTTGTGTGCTCTGTTTTGTAGGTTGTGGAATTTTCTGGGGAGTTCTTCTCGAGGGTCAAAAGCACAGCGGGCTACAAATGGTGAATTCTGTTGCTTAAGGATGATTTTCCTTAAATGTAGTAAGCAGGCTTTGGTCAGTAGCTGTATAAACAGCACTGAACTATTTCCTCCGTTACGTCCCCAGTATAATCGTGTTGTTCTATATTCTATTTCCTGCTCTTCTGTATTTCTAAGTGTTTTTAATGGCTGATTTTCCTTGGGTAGCTTGGAAGTTGGTGAGCTTTTCTGTGGTCACCTGTATTGACAGTGTATAATCAGAGTGATTCTTGCGACAGTTTCATATGTGTCCATGAGATTAATTCAGGCTGCGAATCACAGGGATTTAAGCAGTTTTGCAGTCCGGTATCTGCTCCCGCTGGTGAAGTCGTTGCAGGCTGTGTGTGCTTTTAATTTTGAAAATCAAGTCTTCACATTTGTTGTCCTTCAAAGGTCCAAGAAGGTAGTAGATAAGCTTCTAAATCTGTACTGAGGAAATGACATGTTAAGGAAACTGTTTGTGTGTTCTGCACTGTTATGAGCTATGTCGTAGGCTGAAGATGTCTGTGGGCTCTGTCAGGCAGGGCTCGGGCATTGGTACAGAAGCATGTCCATAAAGAGTGGATGCTGGAAATAAAATAGCAGATTTTACAAGCTGGTACAACCTAGTGTCACCTTGTAGTTAACTCTAGTTCACTTCAGTAGACAAAACGTAATCCAAATTTAGGTGTCCCTTTCTGGAAGAAAACTGCATACATCTTACCTTGGAAATTTTCTCTCTGAAAGGAATATCAGCACTCACTTGTGAGAAGAAAGGCTAATTTAGGCTTGGAAAAATCTAGCTTTTACTGTAATAGATAGTGAAAATTACATGACTGTCTTCTCCCATTGAACTCTTTGTGTTGGAAACAAGAAACTAGGATTGAAGGGTATAAAACTTGTGATAGGTAAATATAATACTTAACAGACTTAAAACATTCCACTACCAAGTGTGGCAGGAGCTCATTTCTGTTGGAATTGTTATCTGCCTGATAAACAGAAGATTTTTGGATGGTTTGTTAATTAAAATGTTGGTTCTGAATGTCTTGAGAGGAATCTCTCAATGTATTTTTGCTATTCCAAGGTTAGAATGGAAATGTTTGAGAGTGCTACAGAGACTGGCATAATAATCCTGGTAGCCAGTCATAGCAGGATGCTTGGCAAATAGTCTTGTGATACTCAAATTATTATACAAGGTGAAGATCAGAATTGAGACTTGCAAACGTGATACTAAAGTCTCTGTTCTGTCAGTCCCAGATGCAAACCCAAGTGCAACAAGTGGGGATCGTACCAACGCAGGCAATGGCAACTGGACCAACAGCAGATCCGGAGAAGCGCAAACTGATCCAGCAGCAGTTGGTTTTGCTGCTTCACGCTCACAAATGTCAGAGGCGTGAACAGGCGAATGGAGAGGTGCGGGCCTGTGCTCTGCCGCACTGTCGAACCATGAAAAATGTTCTCAACCACATGACACACTGTCAAGCTGGGAAGGCCTGTCAAGGTGAGAGCGCGTTGCTGAAGCTACTCTTGCAAATGAGCTGTGGAAGGTTTCTTCCGTATTTGTCAGCAGTGTTTCTCTTCGTGTCAAGATGATCCCTGTACTTGGCACATATGAGTGCCAAAACTGGTTCTTTAATTAAACAGCTGCTCCCTTTTTCATTACTTTTGCCCGGTTTCCATTTCTGATCTCTTTGCAGTTGTCAGTTTAGAAAACAGAATGCAATATTTGCCTTGTATTGCTTCTAAAGGAGAAAGAATAGAGTTGCTCTAAAAGGTGAGGTGAGTTAATTCAAAACCTGTTAACCAAGGAGTGACCTTAATTCTATTGCTTTTCCTTGTTACAGTTGCTCATTGTGCATCTTCAAGACAAATCATCTCCCACTGGAAGAATTGTACTCGGCACGACTGTCCTGTGTGCCTTCCTTTGAAGAACGCCAGTGACAAAAGAAATCAGCAACGTAAGTAGTTGTTTGACTGCTGTCAGAATGGAATGATACTGTTACAATAAAGTTGATCAAATGTGCAATGTAAGAATAAACTTTGACAGTGTCCCAACAAACTTAATAGCTGTTTAATAATCTTGTTACTCTCCTTTCTGATCACTGGTTGCAATTTATTACTTAAATACACAACAGTTGAAAAGGGAAAGTCTCCAATCAAGTGCACATCCGTTTTTAAAGGGTGTGGCAACTTCTAGCTGGTGTTTTATTGTGAGACAGGTCAATAGATTCCTGTTATAAAGCAGTTTTGGATGTAGGTAGGGTTTGGGGGAAGATATAAGCTACTTCATTGTTTTTCTTGCTGATAGAAACAAATCAACATGCTAGTGATTCAGAATAATCAAAAACGTTTGTAGAAGAATGAATTCTTGTGCACAAGAAGATCTGGTCTGGATGTCTTAATCATCAAATGTATTTAATGCTGGACTAGCTGAAGTTCTCCATGTCATAGTGGTTTTGGCCATGCCTGTTTTTTTACGATAGCTTAGCTGTTACTGATGTATGGGGGCAGTCAATTTTGAATGCATTTCTTGCCTCTTGCTCTGAAACAGAAAATACTGGACTGATATTGATAGGTTTGCTTCTCATCAAATGCTTTGGAAAGATGCCAGACTAGAACATTTTACAGCATAGATGCAGGAGTTCTAGAAGTCTAAGTAACGCTGTGCCTCAGTATATTTAAATAAGGGTTAAGAAGTGGAAAGTAGCTGGAGGATTTGTGAAGCTTGTACGTTTGAACTGTGTTGGAAGCATTCCGCTAATTTCCATTTAGGCTCAGACTGCAGTGAGAAACACGAATAAACCTCGGAGGAAAGAGAAGAGCTCCTAGTTAGGTGAGATTAAGGCAGAGGGGAGAGTAGCTGGTAGGACTGTCCAAATTATCCGTTGAGGATGCTCTCATTGTAGTTTCAGGAGGGTGTGTTTTACCTCCAAAACTGAAAAAAATGAATATAGAGCTACTTGGAGGTAAGGATTTTGTTTTCGTTTTACCAAACTTCTCCTTGATGAACAAGATACATCTTGTGTGTTAAAAGTAGTAATTTGTTGCAAGTGATTAGTTATGTTTGGCCTTCGAAAAATGTGTTGAAAGCCTTGCTTCCTAATATGACATGGTCCATTTGTGCATAACAGCCTTATTACGCAGTGGTTGTCAAAGTGCTAACAACATCTAGCACAACAGAATTGTTTTTTTCAATACAAGCTGCTGTAGAAAAGTAGTTTGTGCAGTATTTGTTTTTACGTCATTCATACAGCTCGTCAAAAGAGAAGGCACTTAAACAAAAACAGTCCTTAAAAATAATTTTGTTGTGGGATCCAGCAGGATGTTCTTTGAATGCAACAGAATTATAATGGATAAGCGTGGAGTTTGACTCTCTTTCTGCATGCGGGGTAAATAAATATGAAATCTCCTTCTATTCAGTTAATCAATAATCCAATGGTAGTAACCATGAAAATGTGCATCTTGGTATGCTGAGGTGCAAGGTTCTTTGTTCTGAATTATGTCTCCAAGTCATACACATGACACCTCATGGTTTGTTTGAAGGTATAAAATGAACACCAAAAATACTTGTTTAGATCTATTATAAAGGATACCTCTTTTTAGACATTGAAAAAGTTTGTGAAATGATTTACATTTATCTGTGCATTTGAAAATGCTGTGCCTGATCAGGTGGAAAGTAACCTAAACTATGTTAGTTTAAGACTTGAAGAAAATGTTAACTTTCTTAGGAATAAATAACTATAGCATCTACTAAATTGGAAGGAGGAGGATATGCCTATGGCAGAATATGGTAGAACATTTAGGAAGGGAAAAAAAGAAATGAGAAGTATCACAACCTTCGTTACTGTTGTCAGGCTGTCTTCGTTACAGAATGAATGACCACGTGATTGCCATTAAAGACTTGGAGCACAAGAGTCTTACTTCCCGTGCTCCTGCCTGTTTTACTGTTGCTGTTTCGAGGCCTGTTGTATCTCTGCGGGCGTTCAAGTGGCTCCTTCAAAGTGTGCCGATCTTTTAGAAAGTTCTGCAGTTCAGCACTTCTGAAACATTGCAATATGGTGGCTTGCTTCCACCCTTCCCAGGCGCAGTGGTTCTTGTGCTCTTTGTAGCTATCTGTTCCTACTCCTTGGGGGATGTGCACACTGCAAAAAGTCCTGTGGTTCAGGTTATTCCCATGGAGCTCTTTCTTTACAGGTGTCTTTCTCCGTGTTCTAGTAGTGTTTAGCTTCTTTGCAAAGAACATCTATGCCAGGTTTCATTTGTATAGCTTTTTTTTTTTAAGTAATCTTGAGCTGTCTTTTGTTGTAATTGTTGGAGGTAACGTGACTTGTTAGTAGGACCTGTTAGGACAAGTTTGAAATTCTTTCTGGTCCACATGGCTCTTACTGTGTATACCTCTGGGGAAGTAGAGGGAAACTGCGAAACAAGTGTGATGTTGCACATGCTAAAATACGAAGGTTTTCTTTTGAATAGACCGGTGACTCCTGTGTTTTGATATTTGGTTGAAATGTTTTGGGATTGGAGGGTGGTTTGTATTAGGAAGTACTTCTTGCTCCCTGCTGAGCCCCGCCCACCCCCCAATTTGAGTTATAAACTCTTGCAAACAGCTGTTGATATATTTCCTAGTTTTACAGCTCTATCATAACAGTTACTTTTCAGAAGATTCATCTTGTCATGCACATACTTTAGCTTCTTAATTCTTCTGTCCTGACCTGGGCCGGTGTGTATTGTGCCACCAAACAGCTACTGGGTGTGCTTCCCCTGGCAGCTGTGTGGGTGGTGATAACTCTGCTCTTCTCGCCATTTATTATGACCTGGGCCGTCCTCATGCAACACTTCATGATGTGCTGCGTTCCAGGAGCAGGGGACACTAGAAAATCTTTGGGATCCCTGTTTGGTTGAGTGAGACCGAAAGGTTGTGGACATGGAGCTAGTCTCTCCTATATTTTTCCTTGTAAGAAAATGTTAAACAAAATGCAGCGAGGAAGAAGCTGGATTAAGAAAGACTAAACTTGAGAGGACTAATCTTCATCTAAAAATATGATTTTTAAAGAAGAATGGGCTAGGAATTCTGGAGTATGAAGACTCAGGATGAAGGGTGGGAATCTGATGAGGGAAATGGAAATAGGGGCTAGGAGCTAGCTGGCTGAGGGAGTAGGTTATGGAGTATGGGCAGAAAATGAAAGAAGACCTGAATGTAGAACACTTGCAAAGTAACCTTTGTAGAAAAGGAAGGAGTGCATTGATGCCGAGGGAAAAGTGTTCAGAAAGAGTAGGCAGCAACTTCTTCACCAGAGCCTGTTTCCTGTGAAAACTGGAAATGAAATCCAGTTTGCTCAAGTCTTACTGTCCGTAACTGTCTGTAAAATCTACAAACAAAATGTCCCTTGTTTTTTCAAGTGCTGGAAATCATACACAATGGTGACCTACCAGCTATCAGTTATTCCACTGAGCCACGTGATAGATGATTAGCCCACAGATGAAGAAGTTCCATTCATTGACTAATCTGATGCTATGCTTTGAAGGCTTTTAGTTTAATGTCTATCTTAATTAAAAATTAAAATGGCATTGGTGGTGAAGTTTAGTGCTGACACATCCTACCTTTAAGTTGCTTATAAAAAGCTTTACTCTACCCCGTGATTCGATTCATGATACAGCCTTTGATTAAATGATCGCGTACACTTACCTTTTGTATACCTGCCTAATTCTGGGTGCAGGACAGCCTTGTGCTGAGGCGAGTGGAGGTTACCAGCAGAATTCTTGCTCCAGCCACTTTGAGCTAGAATGGATGCAACGAGGAGAGTGAGGAGCTGCAGGACAGAGCATTTGAACTCTGCTGAACGAGTCTGAATTCCAGAATTCAGAAGTAAAATGAGAAATTTAAATCAGACTTCTCAAAAAATCGATTAACATGTTGCTTTCACTAGGGTGGTCAGGTTAGATAAGTGCAAGGCATTCATGCTTAAAATAGCATTAGGAGTCTGTGTTTAAAATAAATTCTAATCAACTAGGAGGGTGGAAGGGTTCCTCACTAGAAGACACGAATGCAGTTTCATTAAGGCAGAATTATCTGCTTTGCATACTTAAACAGGAATCCTGTAGACAACATAGTGTTTGATTGTTTAGATTAAATCTAATACATATGCCCAAGAGGGCCTAATCAGGACTGTTCAGGAAGTTCTGGGGCTGCTTAACTTCTGCTTGTTTGGAATTTCACTCTTTAAGATGTGTAAACACATGTGACTTAACAGTGGGACATATGGAGCTGAGTTGTCTTCAAAGTGTACAGAATGTAAACAGTCCTGTACAGAGTTGTCTTTACACTTGCAGCTTCTATCGTGAGCTCATCAATGTCTAAAGCATCAGTTAATTTAAAAAAAAAAAAAAAAAAAAATCACAGTAGACATTGATTCATGCACTTCATCTGTCCGGTATGGAAATGTAAGACTCTCTTCCTCCATCTTCTTGTTTCACAGATTATGTCATGCATTTGTATAAAACCAATAAACAAACAGGCAAAAAAAAACCCAAACCACCCTTCAAAATCAGATTCTTGATGTTGTGAAGATACGCGATACAGTATGCTATTGAGATACAAAGTGTAGAAAAGCTGAGATCAAATAGTCAGAGCCTCTCGTTTCCACGTTGTAAGTATACCGGTGGCTGTAAGAATGCAGTCTGTCCCCTAAGAACACTTCAAACTGAAGTGTTGAAGCAACATTTGGCTGTTTACCAGCTTTAGTGAGTTCTGCCTGCTTGGATAGGTTTGTGCACGCACATGGGACTTGGAGATCACTAGTCTTTTCAAACTGCAAGTCGAAATAGTGGTCTTCAGACGTTGTCCCCTTATCATAGAATAGTTTGGGTTGGAAGGGACCTTACAGGTCATCTGGTTCCAACCCCCCTGCCCTGGACAGGGACCCCTTCCACCAGTCCAGGGTGCTTAAAGTCCTGTCCAGCCTGGCCTTGGACCCTGCCAGGGAGGGGTCAGCCCCAGCTTCTCTGGGCAGCCTGGGCCAGGGCCTCACCACCCTCATAGTGAAACATTTCTTTCTTACATCTAATGTAAATCTACCCTTTTTTAGCTTGAAGCCATTACCTCTTGTCCTATCAGTTATTATGATGATAATGTTAGTAGTTATATGAATAAACAGTGGGGGCTTTGTCTGCTTAGAATAGATTTATTCTCTATGTTGCCACTTTGAAAGTGACATTCAGACTGTCTGCTCTGACAAATACCCAAACTGAGGTTTTAGAAGTAGTCCTTTGGTCTGGGGGCAGAAATGGAGATCTGGAAATCTGATTTTGCTTAAGTAGACTTCTCTAGAATTGCCTGGACTGTGGTTCCTAAAGCTGCTCTAACACACAGGCTAAGCTTTGGCTTCAGAGTAACCAATACCACTGCCAAAGCTCAGCCCAAAACCATGGGCAAGAGATGATTTTCTTCTCCGAGCTCTGCCTTAGCTTCAATTTGAGCTTCAAGCCAAGCTTGCAGCCCTCAGAAGATCAGTGCCAGCTTTTTTTACCCAGCAGAGCACAAGGAATGGTGAAACCTAAGTGGGATGGCTAGAAGCCTTTTTCCTTTTCCCAACCTTCAGCATCACCTGTGGTCATTGTACCATCTCTGGAGATGTGTCTCTGATTGACAGCCGATGCTGAAAGAGTATTGGGGTTTCTTGTTGGAACTTTTCTGGAGAAATATCATCCTCTTTCTCTGACAAGCTTGAATATTTATTAGCTCCTGAATTGATCCTTTGCTGTCACAACAGCCACTGAAGCCTTTTGAATTTCAGGGTGCACAAGTTTAGTGCTATTTAACCTTTCTAGAGACCTCCGATTTCTGGGCTTGCGATAGTATGAAGGCATCTTTCTCTTAGATTGTGTGATTCCAGAGTGCTATGTGCAAGTCTGACAAGAAATTCATACAGTTGCTCTTTAATGTGTCTTTTTTTTAATGAATCTAATAGGATCTCAGTTAGCTTCTGTCTTTGTTTTTAAATGTGCTTTGAATTGATCGGTGAGTTCAGAAGTTACGATGAACGTGTGCCTGCAGCACGTAAGCATATGTAAGCCTAATTTCTGTGGTAAACCCAGTGCTGAAAATACTGCGGATTGTCCTTGAGGAAAAGAAGGATGTTTTCTCTGGTACTGCGTATTCTGGAGAAGGGGATCTCTGGCTATATTTATTTGTAGTTCTTTGGCAAATTTCCCTCTTCAGATGAGAATTCAAAGTCTGGACTCTGTAATGTGTGTGTTTTCTCTTGGGTGGAAGCTGAAGGTGTATGTATCTTTATCAGTGATTCTCTTAGTTTCCATAGTGGGTAAGGATTTCAGAAAGCCTAGAGAATGCTGTTAAGGTCTCAGAAGGCTTGTTTTCCTGATTTTGTTTTCCTGATTTTGTTTTTTGTTTCTAACCATGTGCCTCTCCTATTATTTCAGTAAAACAGCTATTGTTGCCTATATTAAAAGCTATTATTGTGGCTATGTTTAGCTCACAAATTTATAATGCACATCACGTTTCCCCCCTCAAGTAATTAAAGATGTAAAGTATGTGTTACTTCTACCAGAGTCTCAGTTATCAAAATGCAGTGTTTCTGTAGTGAAGGATGTACTCCATGTGTCATTCACAATGGAACATGTTATTACTTAGAGTGGCGGCTAAAATGAGGACCAGAAAGCAGATTTTTATTCACTTCTAGGTTTAGTAAAAACTTCTTTTCACTGTTGTTTCCATTTTCTGTCTCCAATGGAAATTACTCTGCCATACATCTGTGTGCTGAGAGAGGTTGGTTGGTTGTGGTGGTCGTATAGGTTAATAAATACCTAAATGTTATTATCTAAATTGTTTACCAAAACCCATAGCAGGCTCATCCCCTATTTGACTCTTCAAATTATTTTAGATTTTGTCAGTATAATCGGAAACCCATCAGGGCTTTTCATATCTCTGAATAACTTGGGTTTTAGGGTAATTTGGCCTTCAGAGGATTCATCTAGTGACTGCTCGGAACGAAAATTTCTACCAACAGATCTTCAGTAATACCTTTGTGTCCAAGGACACAGTATTTCTACTGAACTCAGGATCTCTGATCTGGAGCCAAATATTTTGACCTAAAATGGGATTGATGGGAAAGAGGGAAGTAGAGGAATTCATTATTTTATTTCCCCCTCTTAGTCTACTATCCCAAGCATGAAAATCCCGTTTAGCTTTATATTGGAGCCTATACTTCATGTGTATTACAGTAATTATGGGCTTATCTGCCCAAAATTTACAACACTTCTCTTTAGTCTGCATGTATTAATTGCTAGGGTTGTTTCTGTCCTGTAGAATGAAAGGCTGAGTTTCCCCACTTGGCATCTCAGATGTCGTTTTGTCCTTTGGCAGGAAAATGTATACCACATAACTAGATGCATGTTCTGTTGATTCTTGGCATGATACCTTTTGTTGTTTGTCCTCATTGATTTTCAGTTTTCTCTTATCCTTTCTTTTTTATAGCCCTTTTAGGGTCTCCAGCTGGTGGAATCCAAAATTCCATCGGTTCTGTTGGTACAGGCCAGCAGAATACTCCATCACTAAGTAACCCTAATCCGATTGACCCCAGCTCCATGCAGCGAGCCTACGCTGCTCTTGGACTGCCGTATGGCAACCAGCCTCAGACGCAGTTGCAGCCTCAGGTACAAGGCCAACAGCCCGCGCAGCCTCAGGCTCACCAGCAAATGAGGACCATTAATGCACTGGGTAGGTGGAAAAAATACCCGGAAACTAAGGTGGTAAAACAAACTGAACTGCTTAATTTTTAGGACAAACAGTTTAGTATTTCACTTGGTCAGAGCAGTGACTTTCTGTTCATGTTGATTATTAACTTAAAGTTACCCTAATTGTAAACACTGCTATTCATTAACGTTTGAATATTGGAAAGCTTTAAATAGATCTCTTCTGCCAAATAGCACCAGTTTTAGTTTCTTCTGAAATCTAGTCCATAGCTTATTGTTGTCTGAGGTGCTTAGAATTACTGAAGGATATTGGTTTAACAAGTATTTCACCTGTTCTAGCAGACAATTCTGTCTCAGATGCTAATTTCTTTCTGGAATTTAATAGGTAGTATTACTGTGTTTTTAGCTTGTTGAACTGATCGTAAGAGTTTAAATTTTAATAGACTTTTTTTTGTAGAAAAAAAAAAAATTCAGGCTGAAAGTAACTTGATTCCAGAAGTAGCTACATATATGCAGTACAGCACATACTATCGTAAAAGTGCTTATCTGATACGCTTTTTCTTTCGTTAACCGGTTGGGTCAGTAAACTGTAGTTTTGCCTTGTTATTGTCAAAATTGTGAACTGGGTACCAATGATGTTTAATTTTGTCCCAAAGGAGCCAACCAGATGAACCTTCCTGCAGGAGGAATAACCACAGACCAGCAAGCTAGTCTAATTTCTGAAACTGCTCTTCCAACATCCCTTGGGACAAATAAGTAATGCACACATTTTCGTTCTTGCTCAGTTAAACATTTATTTACATGCTTATGAACATAAATAAAGAGCATGCTTTAAAAACTAACTGTATTGGTGTGGAAATGATCAGTTGCATCTATAGCTACACTCGTCTTTGCTATTTCAATTCTATATCTACCACTTTGTCCCCCTAGAGAGCCCCAGAATATTTGGTAGTTTTAAGGGAATTCCCAAATGAAGATTATTTTGTATTTTTAAGTGTACAGATACCTTAACAGTTGTGATTCTTTATTGTTCATAATGTGTCTTGTAAACTCTTGAGCTTTGCTGCTTTAGGCATTGCAGTTTGTTGATATCAGAATTTCACTTAGAGAATGTTGGATGCAATAGCTGGAAGTGATGAAGCAATTACGCAAAAATTACTTCAGGCGTCAAACAAAACTCTGCATTCTTGTTCTGTAACAGTCTCTTTTATTTTATTTTAGCCCACTAATGAATGATGGCACAAATTCTGGCAATGTGGGAAACCTCAGCTCAATGCCCACGGCTGCACCTCCTTCTAGTACCGGGGTAAGGAAAGCATGGCATGAACATGTCACTCAGGACCTGCGCAATCATTTAGTGCATAAACTGTAAGTATTCACCAAGACTGCAGATTTTTTCCTGAAGGTTTTTAAAGAATTTCAATACAGTAGTTCTGCTGTTAAGCTGAAAAGTTGTTGAGAAAGTTTTTGGCAGTGGTTTTTTGATGCTGGGCCACTGAGGATGAGCTGTTACCTTTAACCCTCCTCTTCAGTTCATTCTTCATGCTCATGAAGGAGTGGGCATGGAATTAGTTTATATTGCTACTAAATTTGCTCTGTTGTAGTATGTGAGTATTTAGACTCTATACTATTAAACTTCACAGTTTTTTATCGTTGAATTTGCTTTAATCTTGTGGCAAGTAGTTACGATATTAATCTTCATTAAAAAAAAATTTGTATGCTTTTACGTATTGGATGTATAAGGGAATGTCCAGGGTTAATATCGTAAAGCTGTATTGATTTTTTTTTTCTCTCTGAAGAATTTTTCCTTTATTCTTTCTCCCTTCTCGCAGTGTCCAGGCCATCTTCCCCACTCCTGATCCAGCAGCACTGAAGGATCGCCGCATGGAGAACTTGGTGGCTTATGCCAGGAAAGTGGAAGGAGATATGTATGAATCTGCCAATAGTAGGGTATGTTGCTTCAGTCCAGCTATTCAGCATATGTTAAAGAACAGTAGTGTCACAAATCTTATAAGCATAATGAAAACCACAGAGAGTCATTTCACTGTTCTCTTGGTGAGGAAAGTCGTGCTTTCTGTCTGTGACAGTGTTTGTATAGTCCCAAGCCATCTGATTAATGTCACTCCAAGCTAATTCACCTCCCTCAGCTTCATGAAAACTAGACAACATTGTCCCAGCCCTGTTTGCATTCCTTCTGAAAGTGTGATTGGTGCGCATGAAGATTGGAGCACAGCTTGCAGTTCTTGATGTTTCCCTTGCTGACTTTCTCCTTTCTGGAAGTGTGTGTAAATAATACTTTTAAAACTTTCTTAAAGCATCTTCACTCAAAGAGAGTATTTAGTGGCGTTTCGGGTGATAGTCATGCAGTGAGACAGTGCCCTCTCGGACCATCTCCCAGAACAGCTGAAGAAGAAATACAAGTTTTATGTATTTATCTAGAGGCAGTGGCCATACGTGTAATGCTGCTGCTGTGTTAGCAGTGGTCAGTGACAATATCAAATTCTGCTTGTGGCTACTGAGAAGTTGTTCAACAGGGAAGACTTGTATGTGATCACCCTTGATCGCCCTGGCAGCTTTAGAGAACAACTTCCGAGAGAACGAGAACTTCATAGAAGTACATAGGCATCTAAGTACCTTGTCAGTAAGGAGGAGTGTAGTAGACTTCTGGTTATAAAATTAAATGTCTTCTGACCTCCATGACAGGCAAATACCTAGGATTATCTTCTCTTCACTCCTTAAAACTGCTGTCAGAGCCTCGTTTCCAGAAGTCTGTTTTATGGGAATTCATCTAACATATTTGGCTCCAAGCAGCAAACTTGGAAGAAAGGAGTAGTTTAGAATGGATTAACGATGCCATGTGGAATTGCATCCTCCTTTTTGAGCAGCATCTGTTCCACTTTGACATTGAAAAACAGATTAGTATGAGGCATCATTGTAAGCAGTTTGATGTTGTTGGTCCTTGAGAACATGTAATTTTTCAGGAATCTTTGCAGGGTGAAAGTAGCACAATATTAAATTTACAAGTTGGAAGTTATCGGTGAAGTGTCTTGAGCAGGAGGAGGGAAGGGGCTGTGGTGGTTTTAAATTGGACAGCAGAAAGTGTCTGCACTGATGGATTTTTGAGACATTTGTAGGAGGGAAGTGACCTAAAACCACAGCTTTGTATTGCAGCACTGGACTCTCTTAACAAGGCTGGTGAGGAACACCTATCTCAGTTTTCTAAAATGAACACAATCCTACAAATTCTAGCTTTGATGAGAACTGCATGAAGACAAAATGTTCGTGGGACAAGTATCACTCAGCCTTTGCTCCATGTAACACTGGGTTTTAAGAACATTGGTGACCCCAGTAAAGAAATGTAGTCTTGAGGGTTTGGGGGGGGGGGTTTTGCCTGTAATGGGTGCGTAATCTTCTGCACTTGGCAAATATGTGTCCAGCCATTGCTCACAAGCAAAATTGTCTACCTTGCTGTGCACTGTGACTGTCTTACTTGATCTGTTGTCAGTGTGGATTGTCTAAAATGGATTTTTCATCTTGTACAGATGTAGTGTTCAGTTGTCTGTGCCTGTGGACTGTTTCTCACTGATTTCCTCCATTCCTTTGGGGTTTGTTTTGGTTTTGTTTATTCCCTGCAATGAGTGTGGGTAGGCAGACTCTCTAGGAAAGGAGTGGTTCCTTTCTCTATGTAAAAATTGGTCTGTCCTTAACGTCTGTCTCCTGAAGTTTATTCAGTGTAACTGCGTTGCTGGGAACATTTTTTTCTTTTGTCTGTGGATTAGTGGAAATGTTTATTATGAAAATAATGTTTAAAAATCATTAACACTTAGAAACTAAATCACAGCTTCCTGGTTTTTTGTTGAAGCAACAGAGAACCTACAGTCTTCTCCTTTGTCTGCTAATCTACTCAGAGTAGATACGAAGGATAGCCATAAAGCCAAGTCTCATATGTGTTTTCTGGAAACTTTGTTTTTCCTATTTTGCATTAAAGCAGTGATGAAACTGTCTCAACAAAATTCTGAAAAGAAATTTCTCTTTTTCAAGTAGGCAGGTGTATGCATTTAAAAACAAAAAAAAAAACACCAGGTGACAGTATTCTGGTGGACTACATGAATTCTGCTGCTGCTTGCTTATACACCGAGTGCTATTTTTTTTTTTTCTCTTTTAGGATGAATACTATCATTTATTAGCAGAGAAAATCTATAAGATCCAAAAGGAGCTAGAAGAGAAACGGAGGTCTCGTCTCCATAAGCAAGGGATGTTGGGGAACCAGCCAGCCTTACAGACTGCAGGACCTCAGCCCCCTGGTATCCCCCAGGTGGCTGCTGCCATGGGCCAGGCACAGCCCGTCAGGCCGCCCAGTAAGTGCTTCTGCAGGAGGTACTGCTGCCTTTCAGCTGTTGCTCTGCGCAGGTTGTGTCCCTGGGCTCTCATGCTAAGCTCGAGTACTTGCTTTAAATTGTCTTTTGCTGACCATTCTTCTGTTGTGTTGCAGATGGGCCTATGTCCATGCCAACTGTGCCTATAAGTCGTATGCAGGTTTCTCAAGGTATCTATGTTTTCTTCCCTACTTGCAATTCATGGGTTCAAAATAACCGTTAGGGGGAAAAGCTGATCTTTTGTTTTTCTTTTGAAGTTGGGGTGGGGAAACTACTGGGTCTCTCTTTTTTTCAGCATCATTCTTTGTTGTTGCTCTGTGGCAGGAACTGTCTCAGTGGGGTCTTGTCTTAAGAACTGGCAATACGTACCCAATACTTTGCTAGCGATTGGGAAGCAATTCAGTCCTTTCAGAAAGAGCAGAACTCAAGCAAGAATAGTGTGGATAATTTCATTTAAAACACTGTAACGGCAGGGGGAGGCTGTTGGCATGTTTTCATCAGTTAATTAGCCAAAAAATACACCTGTAGCTGGAAGCATAGCACATTAATCCTAGAATCCATATAACTAATTATATCATTTTTTTGTTTCTGATGCAAAGTGCATCTAAAAAAGCCTTGTAGCTTCTTCATAGCACAGATGGCTTGCTGCCACTGATTTAGGCTGTTGTGGGCTCACAGGTGGTTTTTCTTCTGAAAAAATAAAAATCTGACTTTCAGGTGCTTCAGCTTCCTCAAAAAAAGTGTCCCAAATTATTTTATTTCTCGGTTCAGAGTTAGTAGCAAGTTGAAACTTGTGTTGGAGTGTCCTTGAGAAGTTACATCCTTTTAAAATTCATTTCGATAGGAGAAAAAGTTGATAGCAAGTATATCTTGACAATTATTTATTTACACTTCTATTCCTGTTAGACAAGGTTGGGGTTTTTTGGAAGGGTTAAATGTTGTGTATAAAAAGCACAAGACCTATTTAAGCATATTACTAGTTCTTGTCCTCATTTGAGCCTGGGAGTTGCCTTCATATATACAATATGTATTTTTATCATATTTACTTCAACTACTTCAGTCAGGCTTGAGTAAGACATTGCTGTTTCAAAGCAAACGCCTGATTTTAAGAAACCATCCCAAGGAATTATTTACAAATGGCATCCTGTCTTTGTAGATCATCCACACTCTTCATCTTTCACATTATTTTTTGTTCACCCACCAAAAGTTATATTTCACCCTAACCAGTATTCTTCTAAATACCAGTATTCTGGTATTCTTCTTGCATACTGATTTGTCTCTGAAGCCAAGTAATTCGAACAAAGTTAAAAGAAAAAGATGAAGCGTAGGGCAGTCAAACTTTAATAATAATAAATGTTTATTTTATAGTATATATACATGAATTCTGATGACTTGTTTCTAATGAGTTGTTTTGGGGGTGCATTTGCAGGAATGAATCAGTTTAACCCCATGTCCATAGGGAATGTACAGATGCCACAAGCACCCATGGGACCCCGTGCAGCTTCTCCAATGAACCATCCTGTACAAATGAACAATATGAGTGCCGTTCCTGCGGTTCGTACTTTTTGTTACCATGTTCTTCTCAAAATTGGTTGATTACATTTAGCAGTGTTAACACTGTTCTGAAAAGGCCATGTCATGGAGTAGTACTGTAAATTGTAGGATAATTTAATGGAAACGTACTGAGTCTGTCAGGCTTTTATTGAGGCATTTGTTTTCAAAATTTAAGTGTTCTTAACAAAAAAAAGTCTTTAGAGAGGTAGCTGCCAGAGATGCAATAATCTCCAACAGTGTGGAAGAGCATAGTTCTTTCAGAAACTGTCTTTGCAGTATACATACCTACTTTATTCCTCCACAAAAACATGTTTTTATTCTTTAGAAAAACAAGAACATTTTCAGTTTCACTGGATTATATCCCTTAGCTCAGAGAAAACAAAACAGAATTTGAACACTCTTAGAGTTTTGAATATTACTTGTTAAAAGCTAACTTCCTTATGAATAATGTGGAACAAACGCGGAAGCTATATGCATATGCCCACTTCCATTTGGTTTAATGAAGCCAGTTTTCCTTTTATTTTTTTGTCCTATCTTTTGGTCAGTTACATTGAGGGTATTTTCCTTTGTCTAGCTACAATAATACTGAATGGCAATATGTTTAATTTGGGTGCTGATTTTTAGATGGCAATGTCTCCTTCCCGAATGCCTCAGCCGCAGAACATGATGGGAGCTCATTCCAACAACATGATGGGTCAGGCTCCTACCCAGAACCAGTTCCTGGCCCAGAATCAGTTTCCAGCATCCAGTGGGACTATGAATGTGAACAATGTGGGCATGGGTCAGTCGACAGCCCAGGCCGGGGTGGCACAGGTAGGGATTATTCTCTAATACTTCAGTTATTTACTCATAATTATTTTGTTCTAGTTTGTTTAATTTATGTATGCTTGTTTATATCATTGTATATTGTAGTTACCCCTGACTTTGAGGGATCTTTGGTTACATCTGCCTTCTTCATAAGCTCTTACATAACCTATCTACATAACTTTAACTGGGGGGCAGTGCCCTGTAACTCCTGATTTAAATTCTAAGAAATTGCCCGCTGAGGAGATATTTAGGGGGAATATCAGAAGTTAGTTTATGTGACGTTTATGAGCACATGCCTTTGTCTTTGTAGGGAACTTAGTAGCTTCTTAAAGTCAAGAATTGCAAGAAAGTGGTTGCGGAAGAACTTTTTTAATGTTTGTTTTAACCTTTCTGCTTCTGAAGAGAAAATTGGGGTTTTTTTCTGGTAACATTTTTCTGTTACAGTTGTGGTCAGTGAAGTAGCATCTGTGCTTATGATGCCAAAGTATATGCTTTCCTCAGGGACAGGCTTGTTTTTTAACTCGGAGTCCAAGTAATTTAGGTTACTTGAGACCTCCAAAGTTCTGTAGTCCAGCCCCATTCTCAAATGAGAGATAACTTAGATGGGGTTATGAAGGGCTCTGTGAAGTCAGGTTTGGAATATGTTCAGGACAGAGCATGTACAATTTCTTGGGCCCTGGCTTGGTTGTTTGGCCACCTTTGTGGTGAAAGTTTTTTTTCCTAATGCACTTAATTCAATAAAACTGACCATGTACAGGCAATATAGAAGCATGTCTTAAATTTGAAACCTCATCTGCAGGAAACTATTAATTGATTTACATTTCTGAGAGTAAGAGGTACATCTGAAGATACTCTTTTTATCACTAGTTCTCTGATGTAATTTTTAGCAAAATATATACTTTAAAAGTCTGTGCACATCCAGAATACTTTATTGTTGCTGCTCTGAAAACCAAATCCACAGTTTTCTTAAGCATCTGGAGTAGTCTAATTAGAATTTAAAAACAAACAAACAACAAAACAAACAAAAAAAAGGGAAACACAAAAAACCCTCTTAAGTCTTGTACTGTGCAGTGGGGCAGGCATTAAATGTGTTCTGTCTTCTGAAGCAGGGCTGCTCTAGTCTCCTGGCCTAAAATGTGTGTTTGCTCAAAACTGTTTTGTATGCAAAGTCTGACCTTTGCCCAGCTAATGGCATGATTTAGAGATGTCTGCCGGGGGGTTTCTGTGTTACTCAGAGATGGTGAGGATTCCCTCTCTGTGCCAGTAGAATTAACGGAAAAAGACTTGCATGGCACATCTAGGTCTAGGAGCAAGGTCTTTGACTAAGAGCTGATGAAAACGATTAGAGGAATCACAGCATAGTCACTTGCAATAGCAGCATTTGTTTATGGCTGATCTTGTGTTTAGACTAACAATATTCTGTTAAAGAAGACTTCAGTGCTGTCATTGAAAGGATATGTGTGATTCCCAGAGTTTTGAGAGCCATGTGTCTGTAAGACAATCTCTCTCTCTCTAGCAGGGGCAGGTTCCCAGTGCTGCTCTTCCCAACTCCATGAACATGCTAGGACCGCAGAGTGGGCAGTTACCGTGTCCGCCAGTGACCCAGCCACCTCTACATCAGACTACACCACCCGTGTCCACCGCTGCTGGGATGCCACCTATTCAGCACCAAACGCCAACTGGAATGACTCCTCCTCAGCCAGCAGCACCCACTCAGCCGTCGACACCCGTCTCATCTTCAGGACAGACACCAACACCGACACCGGGTTCTGTTCCAAACGCGACACAGACACAAAGCACACCTACGGGGCAGACTGCGGCACAGGCTCAAGTCACACCGCAGCCTCAGACCCCAGTTCAACCCCAGTCTGTGCCAACCCCACAGCCATCTCAGCAACAGCCAACATCTGTGCAGGCACAGCCACCTGGCACTCCAGTAAGTACCAGCTAGTCGCATTTTTCTTGTGTAGTGGCATTCCACGAGAGTTCTCCATATGTGTAGCACCGTGTCGTGAATGTGTAGTGCCCGTAGTTGTCAATAGTAGCTTCTGTTTTAGACCAAAGGGTTCATTACAGAGATGTGTAAAAATGTGTGCGTTCAGATGTGCTCAGCATTATTTGAAGGAGGGGGGTGTATTGAATGACTTCAAACTGCTCAAAGTAAAAATGGCAGCAGTGCGCAGAAAGATGAGGCGTAACAGGCCTAATGCTGTATTTGGCCTGAATTAGAATCAATCCTTTTTGATCATGAAATTTGCATACATTTTTTTCTTTTAAGCTTTAGTCAGGATGAATGCACATGTCAAGGAATGTACAGTGTTTTACCAGACAGGTATTTTCCTCTGTAAAAGAAGCCGCTTTGGGACAGAATTCTTCCTTGGCTTCTCCTCTGTAAAGCAGAGTTATTAAATGTGTTCCATCGAAACTTGGCTACAGTGAGCTCCTGTATCCATGTTCTGCACTGTTTTAGAATATCATCTCATGTCTCTCTTGTGCTGTTCATTTTTAGTAAAGGAAAATATTTCTATATATGCAGTGTCTTTCTTTTGTACTGTTTTTACAACAGCTATCCCAGGCAGCAGCTAGTATTGATAACAGGGTCCCCACCCCTGCCTCAGTTGCTAGTGCTGATACGAATTCCCAGCAACTAGGACCAGATGCACCAATGCTAGAAAGCAAATCAGAAGTTAAAACTGAAGAAACTGAGCCAGAGACTAGTGAGACACAAGTGGAAGCTAAGACTGAGGTAAATGAGATTCTATACAGCTTAACTGAAAGCAGTGATAGATATAAAAGCACTTAATGATGTGACTGAATTGGTGAACTAAGGGGCGAGAGGAGGGTAGTTACTGGAAAGTAACTGTCGTGAGGAAAGCCATGGATGGAGAGTGCTTTGACAATCTCAAACTAATATTTTGATGACTCTAGTTTGGGTCATAGATGTCATAGTACATGTCGCTGCATCCTTTCTTAAGGTGGAGGAGGATTTGCAAGGATCTTCACAAATAAAAGAAGAAACAGATGGGACAGAACTGAAACAGGAGCCAATGGAAGTAGAAGAAAAGAAGCCTGAAATAAAAGTAGAAGTTAAAGAGGAAGAGGAGAGCGGCGCTAATGGAACCACTTCACAGTCCACATCACCATCTCAGCCCCGCAAAAAAAGTATGTGTATGAAAACTGAGTTTTTCTTGTCTACTTTATTTTACTAGCGTTTGTTTTCCATGGTCTCAGTTCTTGCTGGGAGAACTGTTTTACATGTGTGTTCCAGCACATGGAGCTCTAGGAGATTGGTACTTTGTGTAATTTAGTTTTGAAAGTAGTATTCCTTTGGTCTTATATGAATCACGTGAGAAAAGCATGTCATTGTGGTCTGGATCCCAGCAGTCTTCTCGCAGCTTCCAGTTTCTGCCGAGAAGGACCAAGACGGTAAGGCAGTGATAGCTGGAGAAATTACATACATAAATCTCTTCCTGTATGTCTCTTGGCCAGTGCTCTGTCAAGGGAGCTTAGTGCAGACAGAGTGCGCTCAAGAACCTAGAATACCGCTTGCTTGCTTTTCCATTAGAGGTGGCACACACCGCCTTCGTACTGAGTTTTAGCTTTCACTTCTCTGAGAATCAAGCACTTGAACTCTTCTCCTGAAGCTGTGCTTCTCCAAGGCTGATCTGCTGCAATAGCCTTAAGCTTTGAGGTCCTGTGTAGTTTTTAGTGTAGCGTTGATTTGAAAGCTTTCTCCTCAGAAATGGTTAGGTCAGTAGTCTCTTAAATTAATCTACAGTGTTAGCATAGGTTTAGGTGTGACTGTATCTGTATAGTGTGTGTATTTCCAAAAGGAAATTTGACGGCATTACAAATCTTGAATAGACTTACATAAATGATTGCGTGCCTTGGGTTAGTAAGAAATAAATGAAGAAGATTCTTAAAACAGGCAAGAAGAAATTCCTTCATTTGTAGTGCAGGCTTTGTGGGAGCCTGCAAGACTCAAAAACCTTGGCTGTTTAGAGACTTTAGTCTCTTAGCATCCCATTTTTGGTGCTTACTTTTTAGGTTTTGACCAAAGGTAAGCTTTCAACGTGTTGCAAATGTCAAAAAAGGGACAGTGATGATGCATTTCATTGCTTTTTTTCTTCTTCCCATGCAAAGGAAACTGCGTATAACTACATTAGGAGAACATTATAGGTGCATGCTTTACAGGATGTGATCAAGAAATCATAAAGTTTTGAAGTTTGTGCAGCTTGAATCTTGATCTCTTGTATATGCCTTGGGTTGCATTTAATTACTAAACGTAATCTTTTTTGTAGTAAAATGCTATGAAACACATTTTCCTGTAAATTGTAATTTTGGTTTGTAAGCTCGCTGGGCCAGCCAAATGAGAGTGCGCTGCAGAACCAACTGGCAGAGCCTATTTCGAACAAAATGTAACATAGGGAGTGGAAAGCTTATTAGCATTTATAAAACAGTTATGTTCCCAGTGGAAAGAATCATTGCTGCATGTTAGATGGAGTGCGCTAGCAAGTAAATGAGGGCAAGTGGTTGAAAGAGGAAGGTTGTCACAGAATTAGTCCATGGAAGAGCTGCACTGTTGTTCTGCTGATTCAGTCTGGGTTACTACCTATTTCCAATACCTCATTTAGTGGCACGATTTTATCTTAGAAATATCATCACTAAGTAACCATATAGTATAATAAATGTGCAGCATCGGCAGGTACAACAGCATATAAAATTTTAAATAGTGACATTTTCTCACAGAGTAGTTTGTCCAACTTTAACAGAGCATTTGTATTAAAATGCTAATAAACTAAGAGTTATTTGAGAGCAAATACTGTGAAGTGTGCTAAAGGGTTACATGGTATTATATGGCTACTTATGAGACTCACCTAGAGTTTTTCCTGGGTTACAAAAGTATTGCAAACTCTTCTTCCCTCCCATGCGGCCAGAGTCCTGCGGTGCACCCCGCGGTAACCTGGGAAGTAGCAGATACATGCTGCCGCTGCAAAAGGGAGGGCTCGCAGCTGCAACTCTCATGGAGTGCATGCTCTAAGATAACTTCGCAGGTTGTAGCCTGATACCTTAATGTTTGGAAAGATTCATCTGGACCCAAAAGCAGTGTTTTTCTGGGTACAGGTAGCTTGTGTTGTGGAGTTGGAATCTCATCTGTTTGTACCACCTGTCCAGGTGTACTGAACACCATCGGCCTGGCTGCGCTCACCACGTATAACTAGACTGTAACCTGACTTCAGTGAAGGGCAATACTGTATGGGCTGGAGAACAGACCGAAAGAATACCGCAGAGATACTGCGGTGCTCCATTCACTTACACCTGAAATTTTGTAATTTAGCTTATTTGGAGAATTGCAGGCACCCCTTTGGCAAGTTTTTCTTCCTCATCAAGGTTTTGCCTTCATAAATGGGGGCAACCAAACCCTTCCATATTCAGGATTTGGTTTTGTTTTGCTTTCCTACAAACCAAATGTAAGCAAGAAAGGAAGAGTTTTGGTTCCTTGCCTCTTTGATTGCAGTCTTCTCAAATGAAACAGTGTAATACTCACTTAGTAGCTCCTGTCTCCTCGTTGTGGATGGCTGCATTAGTTTGACCTTCAAGATCAGTTTTACTGGTTTCTTCCCTTTGTAAGACATAATAATGCAAAAACAGTAAGGGCTTGGTTTTGGGGAGGGTATTCAGGTGTACTGTCCTTACTGTTTTGAAGATGTCTTCATCTTTTATGAATTTTCTCCTTAGTAATCATAAGCAGGATTTCCTCTGCTTGAAAAAAATAAAAATTTAAAAGGGTAAAAACGGTAGCATTATACTCTTCTCTGGCAGATAGTATGTCATCATGATTCAGGCAAAGATCCCATTTTCTTTTTACCACCCACGCATCCAAGACGGAATAGGATAACCGGATGCCAGCTCCTTAAAAAGATGTTCTAGCTACCAGAGGAGAACCGAGAGCATCTAATTGTGCAAAAGAGGGAGAAGGGAGAACAGAAGCTTTCTTGTAAAATCTGTGTATATGGAGATCCAGTGATCAAATGTTCTGTTATTAGTCATATTCCTTAGAGGCAGAGCAGCTTTTTTACTTCTAAAGATGAAGGCAACTTTTCTTTGTTTCTAGGTGAAGTCATAAATTGAAATAACAACTGGATTTTGAGGTTTTATTTTTTCAAACTTCAAAATGAAAGTAGATTATAAACTTTTGTCAGCAAAGATAATTAGGCTTTAAGGAACTTGGGAAGAATTGTGCTGAATCTCTGTAGTTTGGGTTTGGATTAGGGTTGGATTTATTTTGACAGATACTCTAGCTTAGTGGTATGTTGTTATAAGGGTTGGTACAGTGAAAATTCTAAAAGCAATGTCAAGCAGGTGGCCAGAATAGATTATTACAAGGTGTGTTTTGACCTTTGTATTTCATTAAATGAAATAATTAAGAATATCAGGTTATGAACTACTTGACGCAGAGCAAGATGGTTCCAGAAGCAATAGAGAATACTTTCTCATGAATGGAATTTAATATTTCCTTCTGTTCTTGAGAATTCCGTAATATAGTTTAGTAGTTGTTTATAAAACTTTGAGAGTATGTGGTAGGGTTTCTTTCATAGAAAAGTGCCTGCATGTGTGGTATCAGTAAATATGGAAGAGAATTACCATTTTATTGGGACTGAGATTGTGGCAACAGGTGAAATGACCAAGTTGCATTCAGTGTTGTAACAACGAACGTAGGCCTCCTTGGCTCCTCTTGGTTTTAATCTGGCAAGCCTGAGTTTGCGTGCAGCAGCAGCAGATCTTGATGTAGCTGTAAGGCAAGCCCTTGCAGAAGTCCTCCTGGGAGCTTGCTTAGTCCTTTGCCATGATTTAGGTGACTTGGGTGATACCTTGCCTGTTGTGTACGTCAGCAGCAAGCCACTCTCCAGTTAGAGGCAGTGCACTCAAACAGTCTTACAATTTTCATCCTGACTAACAAATTTCCAAGAGCTGCAGCATCTACAAACGGCTAAAAAAATTGAGACATTAATGTTTCAGAATTTTTTTTGAGCCATATTAATTTCTTGTCCGGCTCTATTTTTGTGTGTGATTTCAATGAGTGTAGTTGAGACAAAAATACTTGCTCTCAGAAATACCACACAAATGAAAAAGGAAAAAACAATAACTTTTTAAAAGTCATAGATTTTAACTGCAAGTCTCAAAAAACAATTTGTATTTTACCAAAATACCATTTGAGTGACAGAAGCAATGATGAGCTGCAAAGGGGTCACTGTGGCCCTGTTGATTTAAGTGCTTTCAGCAGAACCCCTAATTGCTCCCTGTTATTGGTATCGTTTTTATTTCAGCCAGGTAGCTAAACATTCGATGCCATCCTGCTTTCCTTAGTTGTCTTTTTTCTGAATAGTAAGCATTCTTCCCTATTTAAAGACTCTGTTCCTAAGGAAATAAATGTAATTACACTGCTGAGATGTTCCAAGAGCTCTCGAAGTTATCATTATTTTACAGAAAATGTATTACCTTTCTTGTCCTTGTCATCCACTACTGAAAGAAACATGGCTGTTGCCATGCCACTGTTGCCAAGTGGTTGTAATGATGCATATAAATCTGGAAGTATTAACACTTTCAAAATCAATTAACAAACCATCAAACCAGAACTGTTTGTATATTATGGCCAGAAAATTCCTGTGCCAGCTATTGAGACATCTGGTTACTCTCTGTAGAGCTGGCTCTTCGGCCCTGTCCACTATGGTGTTTTTTGTTAGAAGAATCTTGGCTTGGAAATAGCGAACAAGGTTAGAAGCGAGGAGAGGGGCACATGCTTAGTCTCTTCTCTGAAGAGCTAAGGTTCATCCATGTTGAAGCAATTGAATTAATTTGTTTCTGGATAGGGTTTGTTGTTTTTGGGTTTTTTTAATGCTCTAGAATATGTATTGTTATGGGCTACAGTTGTTCCTTGCTCCTTATGCTGGGAACATCGCCTGCTGTGATTTGAGTAAACACAAAGGCTGTGCAGTAGCCTCTTGATTGTAAGTGTTGCCTTTGAGTTATGCAGACCAGGAAATCCCCCTTAAGGTTTTTGTGTTAACATAGTTTTTGTTTCTGTTTTTGGTTGCGTTTGGTGGGGGTTTTTTGGTTTTTTGTGTGGTTTTGGGGTTTTTTTAGGGTAGTCAAGAGGTTAGGAAGCCTGGGAGGAAATTTCCTAACCTTTCTGGTTTTCATTAACAGTTTTCAAGCCTGAGGAGCTGCGCCAGGCTCTCATGCCTACCCTTGAAGCCTTGTACCGGCAGGATCCTGAGTCTCTACCTTTTAGACAGCCTGTGGATCCCCAGCTTTTAGGGATTCCGGTGAGTGGGCATTAAAAAATACAAAATGTTCTTGGGTTTTGTTTTTACTCATATAAATGCTTCATCTTTTCTGTACAACATAGTGTGAGCAGTTGACATCTTAAAAGGTTTTGTGTGTGTGTGTTTTGAAGGACTACTTCGACATTGTGAAGAATCCTATGGACCTTTCAACCATTAAACGCAAACTGGATACTGGGCAGTACCAAGAACCCTGGCAATATGTGGACGATGTTTGGCTAATGTTTAACAATGCCTGGCTTTACAATCGCAAGACTTCCAGGGTCTATAAGTTTTGCACTAAACTCGCAGAGGTGTTTGAACAAGAAATTGATCCTGTTATGCAATCACTTGGCTACTGCTGTGGACGCAAGGTATGTATTCCAGGGATGGAGTTGTATTCTTTCAAAAGCTTAGCTTAATTAATCAGATAGTATACAAAGCATATGCTTTCTTTTTAAAAAATGAAATATTGAATGAAATGATTGGTAAAAGTTTGGCTTATTATAAGCGTGCTAAGAGCCAAAAAAGGTAGCTAGCATCCTTCGTGCTGCTATTCTGTTATTATTGTTGTGGTTTTCTCCCTCAGAAAACACTGCTTTTGGTCATAAGCAATATTAAAATGCTTTTCTTGTTTCCTGTGTCTGTTACAATAAAGTAGGTGGTTAGAGGGTCAGCTATTTAGCTTATATAGTTAGTAATCATAATTAGATTGAGAGCTGTGCTAATTTATTTACAATAGCCTGGAAAAGCGTGATAAACATAACAAGGTATTACAGTATCTATAAGCGTCGTGTTTGCCTAATTGATATTAATATAAGATTACATTTTAAAGCTTCTTTTCTCACCGTTGTTTTGCAGTATGAGTTTTCTCCACAGACCTTGTGCTGCTACGGCAAGCAGTTGTGTACTATTCCTCGTGATGCTGCCTACTACAGTTACCAGAATAGGTAAGTCCTTGACTTTGGGTCATGTGTGTTGTGTGTGTCCCCCGTGTGTGTGTGTGTGTGTCCCCCCCAGTATTCAGAAAGGGAGATCCTTTGAGTTCTCTGCACATACAGAGGAGGGAGGTTTATTAACTTTCTCTTTCCTTTGTCGACTAAGTCAGGAAAGGTTATTTTTATGTTATTGCATGCTGTCCTTTCGCAGGTGACCATTTAGTTTCCTGTACTGCAACTTGATACACACTGTACTTAAGTGCTTGCTATTGGCCAGGCTGCGCCACACATCACTGAAGTGAAAGTGAAGTGGTCCGTGTTTTCCACAAAATGAGTAGGAGGGCTGCTGGAGGGAGAAGGACAGAACTGCAGAAAGGCACTGAGAAATCATACTCCCTTGTTCTGGGAGAATTGTAAGAATATGCAGGTTTGTTTTCAAATTAGTGTCAGAATTTGCAAATTAAAAGGGTACACTGATTGATTGCAAAACTTACATTCTTTCTTGCTAGTTAGGACTTATTTCTAGTTAAAGTAGCTGTGAATTAGCATTGAAAACTACCCAGACTTCACAAGAAGCTATGAAGCCAATAATTTCTCTTTTTTTTTTTAATTAAGACTAGGATTTGGTGTTTGTATGATCATTAAACAATTGTTATATTGTAATATTAATTTTCCACTTAACACTTAAATCAACAGTGCTATAATAACAAAGCAAACTTAGAACTTGGCTTTCATTTTGGCTTCTTAGATGTTCCACACTCCCCACCCCCCAAAAAAAAAGAAACACAAACCAGAAATGGGCTAAGACAAAACTTCCTTTTCCCTGTTTAAAACAAAGTTATGAATGGCTTTCCAGAGGCTTGGCAATCTGGAAGTCTGCCCAGCTTCGAAGCGCACAGTAAGCTGGCGTCTAACCGAAGTGGCAGAACCAATTCAGACAGTCGATACTTGTGTTTAGCCTCTCTTGGGCAACCCCTGCATCAGAGGTTTTATACAGCTGTTATGAGCTCCAAAAAAAGTCAGTCTGAAGAGAAATAAAGCAATTAAAATGCGTTTAAAGATACAGTACTTCAGGAAGTAAGGAAAAAATAACCCTTCAATACCAGCTCTGTGGTAGAATTTCAAATACTTTTCATATTACGTATCCAGGTAGTACTGCTATTGAAAAGAATAGCAACTTCAAAAATAATTGAAGAAGTGGTCATTTTTCTTTCAGTTATACCTTTCCTGTTTAAGTTAGTATTAAATCATTTGGATTACTCGATGGAAGGCAATGTTGGTTGCTAACAAGTGCAGGGTTGATGGGGCAGTGGGTTTCTCTGGGCTCGGTCATGCAATATTCCAGTTTCCGACCTGTTAGAAGTGTGATAGTCCATTTACATGGAGTATAGTCTAAAAGGGTAGTAAGAAAAGAGAGGCGATTTGTCTAAGTGTCAGTAGGCCAGCAGCAGAACAGAAGTAGATGTAGATTTCTGTTCGTCCAGATACCTTGAGAAAGGGTTGGGGTTTGGGGATTTGAGGTGGTTTTGAGTTGGTGGTGAGGAGTGAGGTTTTCTATTTCAGGCCAACAAAATGACGCGATGAATGATTTTTTTTTTTTTTTTTCTGTGTTGGGTATTTTAATAAAATATTTCTGAAGATCAATTACCATATTTTAAGTGTGCATTTGGACTATCAGATCATAGAAAGCCCTTCTTACTCATCAACTGTGTTGCTCTAAAACAGTCGAGTTACCTGTTCCCTGTGACAGTGATTTTCAAATCTTAGATTTTTCTTAACCAAGTAGCAAATTAGTGAAAAACAAATTCTGTTGTTCCAGCAGACCTGTGATTGGTCAAATGTTCTTGGCTTTTTCCATTTACAGAACAGACAAAATTTGATGTACTCAGTCCAGCGTGTCACATAACTAAATTACAACTACGAATATTTAGGCACCATTGAATAAATGAACTCTGGCACTACAGTGATTTAAGTTAATTATTTGGTATAGAACAGTTTGACTTCCATAATAAAGCAGAAGTTCAGGTTAAAGTAAGTGTTCAGAAAATATACTTCGTGTGTGAATATCCACTTGAGAGAACTGATTGGTATTTCATATCAGTACTAGCATCCAATTACTAATTTATAATTTCCTTTGAATGCACTTAATTACAGTTGGAAATTCACTTGTTAATGCAGAGACTGAGCATTTTCTGGGCTTTGGTATTGAACCATAATGTTACTCTTTAATAAGCAGGAATCAGTCACCTGAACAGTCTGCATTTGAAAAGATTTTCGTTTCTGATGTGTTGCAAGAAGTACATCCTTTGGATTTTCTGCCGCTGTTATAACTAGAATATTGTATGCTTTCTATGGGTTTTGTTGAATATTTGTAGTGACATGCAAAAGTCAGTGACTTACAAGCAAGTCTCCCTTTCTGAGGGTCCATATTCATAACAAGCTATAGCTATTGTTTCACCTTGATTGTTTTATGGACAAACATTCATGATCTTTAGGTGATTCATGTTCACTGTATTTCAATTTTGATTTCCTCATTTTAATATCATGCATTAAAGCTTGACTCTTGCTTAGCGTTAGGTTTTGGTTCTGCAGCGCGTGAAATCCTGTGCTTCCCTTCAGATCCATGGACGGCTGGAGCACGTGCTCACCACGCTGCCGATCCAAAGGGCTCATCCCTGCGGGACTGAGCTTCCTGCGGCCACAGTGTGGACAGAGGGGGGAATATCTGTGCTGGTGGAGCTAGTTAGATTTCTGCGGTGTAACTTAAATCCGGTATCGAAGGCAGCCTCGTTGCTCAGTTTCATGAGTGCTTTGAAAGCCCATAAATTATTCTGAAAATGGATCAGAATTAACCTTTTATGAGATAGTTTAAATGCAGCAGAGTATTAATAGAAGCCTTCTTATGGGTGTTTCTGGCTATACACTCCTGTGTTGGGGTCCTCCTGTGTTTGAACCCTTCCCAATCTGACTCTTAAAACGAGCAACCTTGTTAGTAAGGAAAATAATTCGTGGGGTTTTTTAATTGAAGAAAAATTTAAAGCAGCACATATAGAAAGAAAGGACATAGGCCAAAAAAAAAAAAGATACAAAATTCTGAACCTGTTATGTTTGAGTCTAAAAAAAAAAAAATTATTAGACGATACTGTACCAGTTTAGGGGCATGGGGCGAGGGGCAAGTGAAGTCAGTGTAAAGGAGATGTGCAATGTCAGTGTCCACTCCTGAAATTCTCATGTAATATTGCTCTGTAATAACTGTAATACATTTAACATTCCTGATGATTACAAATTAATGGAATACACTTTTTTTTTCTCCTGGCCTTGTTCTGTTGCATTATCAGCTCAGGTTTTGCTTGGGAGGGTGATGTTTTTAATCCCAGTTGAGTGACCCAAGAGAAGTCGCTTGCAGTTTAACTTGTGGTGGGCTGGCAGGCAGTCCTCCAGGCAGGGAGCATGGCATTTTAGCTCACATGGTTGCTATAAAAGTTGCAGCTGCCCCGCTGGTTACATGGATAAGTCAGTATGGGCTGTGTTAACTAGGACAAAATACACCTTTTTCCTCTTCTTGTCAGTCCAACAGTAGAGAGAGTATTCAGTGTGCTGCTGTGTTTAAGTGGTTCTTGGCTAGCAGAGGAGCTCTTGAAGCCGGAGCCAGCTGGCAGAGTTTGCAGAAGTTTTCAGGCTCTTGTAAATCATGCTATGGTAACACGGACCTGGCTCCAGCCTGGGGAGGACACAGATTGCTCTGCAGAACGTCTTTCCCCAATTCGTCGGGCGCTGCCGAAGGACCTGCCCCACTTGCTTGGGCTGTGTTTTGCAAGCATTTATGAAATGCGTAGTGGCGATGCGATGGCCAGTGTGTGTCGCAGGAGGAAATTCTGATCCGTACATTTCAATAAGTTCCTAGAAATGGCCTGTGTTGTCTCCAGGAAAGCACAGTCTTGGAGACCTGTCGCCTGGATTACAGTAGTTAAAGTGTATGAGTATGTGTTTGAAGGGGCAAGCTGCCATATTTACTAATGTCCATCCCTTAAGTTGTTGGTTCATTGTGACATTGAGTCTCGTGTTTGAGTACTAAAACTGCGTTTTACTGTGCTGCCGTTGCTGCTTATACTCTCTCACTCTTGGTCCTCCGTAAAGCTCCTTTATTTTGATGATCCTTTGTGATCTTACTGCATTTTACAGCTGTGGCCTCTCTTTGTTACCTTTGTTCACGTGTGAATTCATATCCTTTCCAAACATTTAGCCGCCGCCTTTTTTTTTTTTGATGACCCTGACGACTTTGGTTCCAGTTCATCTGAAACAAACAAACAAAAAAACCCCACCCAAAATCTGTGTAACTTTGACTTTTTTTTTTTTTTCAAATGCAGATTGTATTATCAGAGTGGTACTCCCAATTTACTCAGCCTGGTTTGTAAAACTGCAGTACTGGTTTTGCTGAGTATAACTTGGATTGGCTCTTGGTCTGGTGACCAAAAATTGTAACTAGTCTCATATTCGATTTGTGAGGCTTAATTCCACATCTTTAATGTACCTGATAAATATATTGTATGTATGTATGTACAATATTTAATGTTGTTCACATATATACATATATTGTACTTATATAGATAAATGGCTGGAAAGTCTGACCCATAATTGCATTTCTGTTAAATGTTTGTCTAGAGTATGGATTTGGTTTCATTTATATTAAATAATACTAGCTAAGCAATTGGTCACATTTAATCTTATAATCAAACAACTTTTGAATTTAATATTTTTATAGATTTTTTTCAATACCAAGTGTTTCTGCTTTTACAGTTTTTACTGACAATTGGTAAATGCTTTCAGAGCAATTTCGAATTACTTCAATTTGTAATGTGTTCTTAAAGCTTTTTGTCAGGCTATTTCTTTTAACCAAAGGAAACCTGATCGGTCACAAGCCTGAAATCAAAGGGCATTTTTTCCAAAGTAATGCAAATCAAATCCAAATTCTTAAATTTGAAGTCTGCACAAACGTAGCGCTTGGTAGCTACTTCATTAATCCTCCCCAAATTTGGAATCTGACGCCCGACGACTTGTTAGTAATGTATCAAATGAGACCGAATGCTAATCTGTGCTTTGCCTTGGCTTTCTACTCTGTGTTGTCTTGGTGTTTGCGTTTTACCTCTTACGTCTGTGCTGTTTGTTCCCTCCCCTGTTCTCTAATCCTGCCCTCCCCTCTGTTCCTCCTCATTGTCCGCACTGACCCATCAATCAACCAACAACGCCCCCCCTTCCGTCGTGGTGATCTGCCCTGCTCTGGTTGGTGGCTCCGTGCTTGGGTGGCTGTGTGTTATGCTGGACCAGTTCACCCAAATATGGCCTTCTTGCTGACAGGTATCACTTCTGTGAGAAGTGTTTCACTGAAATCCAGGGGGAGAATGTCACCCTGGGTGATGACCCTTCCCAGCCTCAAACGTAAGTCGCTTCCTTTCTGCATGCCATGTTTTTAAATACGAGGGGTGATGTGTAGTCCTGATTTGATAGTAAAACCCTGTGGCCGGTGGTGGTGTTCAAAGGGAAGCGCCTGCTTTCTTACTAGCAGGAGATTTTTACAGTAACAGATGACTAACAGTTGTTACTGCGTTGGGTCTGTTCGTCTGCCCAACAATGTCACTTGTGTCTGGTTGCGCTACTCCAGAGCTGCCCGTAGAGTGGTTGCCAGGGCTGGCAAACATTAGATAATATGGTTGGGGGGGGGAATGGAAGCTGTATCAATAAATGTCACTAATCCATTGTCTTTTCAAATGAAAGACTTTGGCTGATCTGATGTCTCACCTTCTGAGGGACAGCTTTTGTTCATTAAACCAATGGCTTGTGTTTAACCTGGCCAGAAAACACGCTCTAAGATTTGAGGAATACGAGCTGTTTTGGAACGTGGCTGCTTTTACTGACGATAGCTTTGCTTGTTCTTTATGATTTTAAACTTATGCATTTACTTGGGTATCTCTTATTTTGCTTTTAATTTACACAGAAGGTGAAATGGGAAAATATTTTCTGTAGCTTAAAATAAAATGAAGTGAATTGCTTTTTCTGAATAGAAAATAAATACTCATGCGCTTTCTTCAGACTTGAGGTTTGTTTGTTTGCTGCAATTCAGAAAAGCATGATGTTGTCTCAGCCTCTGATGCAAAGGTACTACTGAGTTTTATATTAACTCTTTGTCTCTAGAACCATCTCGAAGGATCAGTTTGAAAAGAAGAAAAATGATACACTAGATCCAGAGCCGTAAGTACCAGGCCGTTAAGATAGTCTCGTCACTTTTGCTCGTCCTTTAGCCAGCTCTTCAGAAATTAGGCAGCAAATAAAGTAGTCTTCCTGTTTTGCCTGATCTCTGCCCAAGCATGCTGCAGAATCTTTCTCTAGAGTTCGTAGCACACCATACAAACTTGATGTCTGCCATTGATATTCATGGGGAAAATGTGAGCCTATTCTAATGGCAGTTTCCAGTCGTGTTTATTTGGGTGATTCCTAAGGCGTGTCCTGCAAGGCAGAAGCTGGCTGAGAATGGCCCTCCGTCGTACAGACCCTTTCACACCAAGCCCTGGGTACCTACAGGGGTCTTCTGCGTTTTCCACTTCTGGTTTAGCCAGACTGCTAAACCACATTTTTCTCTTCACCCGAGTGCTTAGTCCACTGAAGGGATGCATCCTCCTTCCTTGTGTTCATTACCCTCGGGAAGTTCAGTAAAAGCCAGGTTGAACGTTTCTTGAGCAGCACTGTGCTACTTTCCTGCAGTCCTTAAGTAGCTGAAACGATACTTTATCTTACTGTTGCTTTGTTGTCTGGCGGTTTGATACACAATACATTTGAATTCCTTTTCTCATCTTTGCAAATACTAAATGGAGCTCCTCCCCTAGACCTTTACAGGTAGACTGCTGAGAGAGACCCCAGTGCATTTGACTTCCTAACCAATGTTGCAGTCGTGACTGGGAAAACCATCAGAGGTTTTCCCATCCAAAAAGAGAATTTCAACTTACTATTTTGATTTAAAAAAAAAAAAAGACTAAAGCAGACCCATGCAGGCGAAGACAATATATGTTTTCTTGGCGCAGTGGTTCACGAATGACTGCTTTTTACACTTACAGTAAGCTGAGCAACCACTTAGCCAGCTTGTGGTTGTTACAACAATTGAAAATTAAATCTGTAGAGGTACTGTTGAGCAGAATACTTTGAAGCTGAGAAAACTCAGAACTCTTGCTTAGGAAATGATAAAAATGATCCAGAAAAAAATTGTGCTTTAAAGCCCATTTCACATTTTTAAACTAGTATGTTTCACAATTTTTTTTGTATATCTCTTCTATTTGCATGTGAGATTGATAGATGTATATCTGGAGCTATTCTGATGAGTAGTTTTTTTAAACTGACACATAAGTGGGGCCTTGTGAAGTTGATTCAACCCCTTAGCAGAGGGTTGGAAGGTCCTTCTTTCTTGCTCAGTTCTGGAAAATTACTTGCCTAACAACAAAAGTGATCGGCTGCTGTTTTTTCTTCTCAGGTTTGTTGACTGCAAAGAGTGTGGTCGGAAGATGCACCAGATTTGTGTATTACATTATGATATTATTTGGCCTTCAGGGTAAGATGTTTGTTATGTTTTTTTACCCCTTGTATGATGAGACCAATGTAGTTTGTATAATTAAGACTTTCTGCCTTCCCTCTTTAATATGCACTCACTACCTTTTAAGAGCTGGGTACAAAAGGACAAAGCGCTTCTAAATAAAACACATTTTTCGGTGTTTGAGGTCTCATTTCAGTATATTCAGATGAAAATGTGCATGAAACCAACTTGTTCATATACGCAGATTTCTGTGGTTTCTTTCTAACTACTAAACAATGGAAGCTGGTTGGAGGTAGGTTTGTGTACTACAGAACACAAATACAGGTGTAACTGCTTGGCAGAATTAAACCAGCTCATAAACGCTTCAAGTCCCTCGAAAATGAAGAGATACAAGCTCTTCAGATCCAGAGGAAGAACATAATGTACTCTGATATTTAAATTATGAGTTCAAACATGGGGCTTAATCTAGCCAATAAAGGATTTATGCTAAGGTTTTGGCAATTTTTTTTTCTCAATAGGTTTGTCTGTGATAATTGTCTGAAGAAAACTGGTAGAACACGCAAAGAAAACAAATTCAGTGCTAAAAGTGAGTTTGATATTTCTATTTGTATTTTCATCTTTCATCTTCTCCCTGCTGCCCCCAATAGATTTTTTTTTTTTTTTTTTTTTTAAT
>Ga0065711_1001229_pt1 | contig 48880 bp, 21 predicted proteins | sample Hoacrofraction12_FD_59098 | JGI IMG/M metagenome (GOLD analysis project Ga0065711, IMG submission 59098) | Hoatzin crop microbial communities from Cojedes, Venezuela - Epithelial fraction 12 v2 (version 2) | ecosystem: Host-associated > Birds > Digestive system > Esophagus > Crop | place... | reverse complement strand
ATGAGGAAGAACTTCTTCCCTCTGAGGGTGATGGAGCCCTGGAACAGGCTGCCCAGGGAGGTTGTGGAGTCTCCTTCTCTGGAGATACTCAAGACCCACCTGGACGCAGTCCTGTGCAGCTTGCTCTGGGTAACCCTGCTTTGGCAGGGGGGTTAGACTACATGACCTACAGAGGTCCCTTCCAACCCCTAACATTCTGTGATTCTGTGATTCTGTGAAATCATTGATTGTATCCAAAATAAAGGACTGGCTTTATTCCTGCCAGATTGCTGTGTCCTGAAGGAGAGAGAGAAGAGAGGGTTCTCTCCTGCTGGAAGGGCAGGACAGAGGGTGCTGGATGTAGAATCATAGAATTGTTCGGGTTGGAAGGGACCTTTAAAGATCATCTAGTCCAACCCCCCTGCAATGGGCTGGGACATCATTCACTAGATTAGGTTGCCCAAAGCCCTGTCCAACCTGACCTTGAACACTTGTGATGATGAGGCGTCCACAACTTCTCTGGGCAACATGCTCCAGCATCTCACGCCAGCACCCGTGAGTGAGTGCTATGGAAAGGGTTCAAAATTCACACCCTGGCTGCAGAGGGCATGGAGGGAGCTGCATGCCTGTCTCTGGAAGGAGATTATGAGGTTTAAAACTCTGATGGCTGAATAACAGAGCCAAACCCATGCCAAGTTTGGCATTTCTGGTCAAGCAGATTCATGGAGCAAGAAGGCAGCATAAACTCAATCTGCAGGCACAACTTGAATGCAGTAGCACATACTGCTAAAAGTACAGTCAAAACAAAGGTTCACAAACTTATGCTAATTTTTCTTAAACAACTTGGTGGATTAGTTTTGCACATATCTGTTTTTAAGTGATGGTGTTATGCAAGATCACTTTGTCATACGGTAAAAACAATAACCCTTTTCTTCCTTTTTGCTATTGCTGACCTTCTCTGCAAGTGTATGTGCTCGTTTAAGAGAATTGATTTTGCTCTAGTCCTTCCTGCCTTCCCTTTTCCGAGACACTACCAATGTAACTGCTTGTTTACACACATGGTTTCCTGACCTAGAATGGGGATTTTTAAGCTTTTACCAAAGTGGTGGAAAGGTCCCCATCCCCCATTCTGAAAACTCAGATGAATTACTTCAAACTGTAACTTGAAGTTTGTGGATATTTCTCCCTGAATAAGTTACTGAATATTGGTGAATGATCTTAGGAAAGCATCCTGACTCTGCTATAACATGGAAACAGACTAAATTTTGTTCAGTCTGAGAAACTGGGAATTCCTGTGCACTGGGGAAAGAACTCTAAAGCAAGAAAAACTTGAAGTATTTTCCATTCAAAACTACAACTCTTTTCATACTTTCATCTTTTTGATTGCATTTTTAAGATAAGCTACTCGGGTTTTTAGTCAGTTCTTATACAGTTCTGTTTAGACCATAATAGGGAAAAAAATTAGGACTTTTCAAATGTCCAAGTTACAGAGGGTCTGTCTGCCTGTGATTAGACTGGATTCAGCTAATGAATAATCAGTGTGCTTTGCAGGATGCTTGGAGTCCCCGTATCCTGGATTTGAGAAAATCGTGTCTGGCAGTGAAAGGCAGGGTACCAGCAGGTCTTTAAACTCTAGCTCCTGAATCCCTTTGCTGCACCTCTCTGCTCTGGGCCTTGCCCTCCGGACCCCCACAGCTCCCAGTCCAGCTGGCACTGGGAATGCCACTGGATGGCAGCATTTTCCTATACAACCCTGCAGAGAGACAGAGGAGATGATCATTAAGGGGAAAAAAAACAGTTATTAAAAAAACCCCAGTGAGTGGGGAAGGAAGAAGAAAGCATGCTGGAGGTTGCCACTTTGAAGACCAGCATGGATCTTGCTTCAGTGAAACTTATGCAAATCTTCTTTGTGGTATTTGCCTCTCTTCTTTTAATTCCCTTGCAGATAGGATACATAAACTGAAATGAGGAAATCAAAAGCAGGGTCTGACTTGATTTTTTTGCAATTCTTTTCTAATTAGAGGATCTATTTTAACATTGGAAGCTGGCTTATGTCTGTGATGAGCAGTATTTGTGGGTTTTCTCCACTCTTTCTTTACAGTTATAGCCAGTATGTTTTTGGCTGTTTGAGCTTCTGCCTCAGAAAGCACCTGCCGACTGTTGACTTGCTTGCCCTCATGGTTTGCTCAGGCACTTATATGCGTGAACTTTAACACAAGCGACTTAATTAATTTCCAACAACTATTGGGTTTACCTTGTGAAAGATATGACACTTTCTCTTCCATTCTTGGCACATACAGAGGGCACCACGGCCCTCTTCTTTCTTTCTTTGCAGTTTGGGAATGAACACCTACAACGTGTCCTGCTTCCAGTGTGCCCTCAGATAAATTGGAAGGTATTACCTAAGGTGACTTAAACTTCTGACTTAGGGTCCCCGGAAGGTGGTCTGTGGCAGCAGTTCCTCTGTGATCAGTTCCTGGTTTGCTTTCCAAGGCTGACCCAGCTGCTGCTGTCCAGATGTGTCTAGCTTTTCTGTAAGCTCCCCATCAGGCTGTGAGTTGGAAGGCAGCATATAAAATAGGAGAGAGCTCAAGCTGGTTAGCAGAACAAAGGATCGGCAGATTAGGTTGTCATAAACTCTGTGGCATGATATTCCACTGAAGACTTATGGAGAGAAATATATATAACCTAATGTTGTCAGTTAGTGATTGGAACTGATTAGATTGCGGGGTGTATGTGTATATAGATAGGCAAACTTGTATGTATAACTAAAAACCAACGGATCACATATGCTGACCCAGACAACAGGAAAATAAGTAGTCTCAGAAGGAGTTAGCAAAGTCTCGTGCTTCGGAGGTATTCTTTTTTTATTATTATTTATTATTCTCTTTGCATCTTGTTGTAGTTGGGAAGATGCAATTTGGTCTAAGTTAGCAGGGCAAAAAAAAGCAACATTCAGTCAGATCAGCTCTGCTGGCCACAACATGAGGTGGAAATGCCTGTGGCTAGTTGGGGGGGTATTTCAGAACATGAGATCTTCTCTAGCTTATATCCAAACTAACTTACTCACAAATGTTTGAGCAAAACTTTGTTGCTTCTATTTGGAGAGCTGGAACTCGTAGTCTGTTTCAGTATTGCAGAAAAAAATCTGAAGCTGTTTTAAGGCCTCTTGTTTTGCTTTTTTCTTGTTTTGTTTCCCTGCACCCCTCACCATGGCCTTCCTATGCCTGAAAACACTTAGTGTTATAGAATGTGTTTTCATTTGGGAAAGGTTAGTGGTTTAGAGGAATGGCACTGTTTAGTTCTTCAAGGGGAACTAGAAGGTCAGAGAGGGAAGATAAATTGTACTTCCTTGCAACAGTTTTGGTTTGATTTTTATTAATTCTTCTGTGTTTCTGTAAGTTAGCTTTGCCTAACTAATCTCTGATACCACAAGTATTCACAACTGATAGGTGTCTGCCAAGCATTCACTCCTTCATCGTCTCAGAAATGTTCTGCTTCTTCCTCATGAATACCTACTCTAATTTCAAAGAAAGCTCTGCACATATTGCTGGTTTCCAAGTTATGCTATTCTGTCTGGTGTGGAGAGCATCACTAGCATTATTGCTGAGCATTCCAGACCGTCAACTTACACGTCTCAAACTCCTTTTATTTCCTTCTTTCATCCTCTGACGTGTATTTGGTTTCCTTTCTTTTCTGCTTTCCCTCCAAAGATGCGTACGTTGAACTGACCAGAAGTTGTTCTGCTCCTGAGCTTATCTGGGCAGCTACTGAATCACAAATACCAGAGAGGGTGCTTCAAATACTGGCAAGAATATTTGAAGGATGAAAAGAGAAATGAGTAACATTAAGCTACGGGTACTGGCTTTAAAAGGAAGGAGACTGCAATGCACTTCGGGCCTTGTAAAAGTAAAGAGCAGCCCAGGATTGCTTGCTATAGAACTGTCACTTGCAAAAAGAGAAGCCTTTGAATGATGCATCTGTTGTGCTGCTCGACACCGCCACCGAGAGCTGGGTGACACTGTTGGTGGCCCTCAGTTCCCTCAGCACCGCTGGCCAACTGAACAACATGTGTGAGGGTGCTCCCGTGCCATGGCAGGCACTGGCGGTCGCAGGGCAGCACTTGCCTGCGGAGAGACCGAGCAGCTGACTGCTGAGGGAAGCAAAGGGAAGCTGACAGTTCTTGGGCATTAAGGCAGCTTAGTGTGTCCTTGGCTGTTGTGACCTTAGAGCGTGGTAGGCTGCTGGAGGGAAAATTAATATTTTGCCGGAGCCATTTATGGAATTGTGGTTTGTGGTCAAAAAGCAGCTGTAAGAAATGTAAAACTGTGGAGTTAAAAGCATCTACTGTTGTCTGTGTAGTGAAAACCCAGTCTGTGAGAAAAGATACTGATAAATTCTTGCCTTAAAAGAGGTGGCTGTTGACATTTAGTGATCAAAATTAAAAACCAGTGTAGTGGGCATTTTTAAAGAATAATAAATTGTGCCCTAGATAGGAACAATGGCCTGTTTATCTATCAGCCATAATACATTATAAAGCAGGTCAATGTGCATACAGGTGGTTAAAGACTCCTCCTTCCGCTCTCCTCCTCTTCCACCTATTGTGATGGAGATGTCTATATAGCTGCATCGCTTGTGAGGCCGTGCAGGGAAATGTTAAGTGCAAAAGCAAGTGACCTCCAAAAAAAAACAAACCCATAGACTTTGATTCTAGCAACATAGCTTCAGATCTCTGAGATAGCTAATGCCTTACCCTGAAAGGATGGCCTGTACATACAATCAATACTGTCTAGACATTGTAGATTCAGTACATCTATGATATGATCAACATTTTTGAAGCAAACTACTGTTAGTGACCTGCTTTCCACCCCATGATTTAGGCAAGGTAACTGGCACGTATTTATTCACCTCACTGCTCTCTACTAGGTAGGATTAGAATAGTCCAACTTGGCATCTTATTCATAGCCTGTGACTAAAGAATCCACCTTTGACTGACGGTGTACAAGGGGTTTGGAGCAGGGCAAAACTAGATCCATGCCCAGTGACTGTGGGAGGTACTGAGCAGCCTCAGAGCATGCTGACTGGTGTAATGCCTCAGCAGGGCTAGGCGTATGGCACTGGGCACTGCGTAGCCGTGACTCTGGTTTATTAGTCAGGTAATCATGCACATGATGATGTTCCCTGTTACAAAGCAGTGTGGGATAGCGCTCTTGTTTTATCCAAATGAATTATCAGCCAAGGTGATGGTACTTGAGCAACGACAGGTAAAGCACTTGTATTTGTTTTGTTTAAGCCTGTTCTGTCTGTTTTGTTCCTCTGTTGTGTGCGAGAAGCAGGAGATGCAAAAATTCTTAAATGGTAGAAAAATGTAAGCAAGAAACTTACCCGGTGTCACTGTACATATACTGCTCACTTGTCTCTCTGCTTTTCACATCTATATATTTAATTGTCTACATGTAAGCATATATACCTTCTAAAGATTTTCCAGGGTAGAAATCCTATTTACTGTTCTTGAACATATGTCCACTCCTATTTTAATAGATAGCTATGCCAGCAAACATCCTAATGTGCAGACAATGCAACCAGGAGTCACATCATTCTTAACAGAATAAGGACAAGCAATATAAAGCCTGAACCCTCCCCCCAAAGAAACAAACCCCCAAAAAAGCCCCAGCCAAACCAAACAAAACCATAAAACCTGATGATTTTTATGGGGCCCGACTCCTGACTTTGACCAAGCAAAATAAATGACATTGGAGCAGGGAGGGGCTTTTCTCATAGCATCTATGTCCCTGGGGTCCGGGTATCCTTGTCTGCCAAGGACGCTGCTCTCCCCTCGCAGCCACCTTGAGCCCAGTTCCAGAGCCTGGCAGCTCCCTGTAGCATTCAAAGTATGTGCAGCAGAGGTGATGCTACAGAAGCAATCCCTCGTATTCCTGCTCTTCTTGCTAGATGGTGCTCTTTGCATCTAGCACATGTTTTTCTAGTCTTTTTGAAAGCATAAACCCAGTCGAAAAAGTATGAGGACTGAAGTGACAGCTGACCTGTGCAGTTTTGTGCAAAGGCAGAGAGGTCTGTGCAGTCCCTTTACAGCATAGCTGTAGTCTGTGCCTCAGAGTAAATCAATAACTGCACAGGCGTAGTAGCAGGAATAAATTCTGTGACTTGCTTTCAGCCTCTGCTGGCAGTCTGTGCAAAACCCTGTAATGGCTGATTTTCCTAACTCTGTCGGCCTCCCTCCTTTACTCCCCTTCTGAATAATGAAGAGATGGGCTTGGAGCTCACTGTTAAAGGTTTGTTGGAGGGAAGTGTGCTTGTGGCCAGTGTCTGGGAAACAGATACAAACGTAGGCTACTCCTCGTACCGCTCTCGGTGCAGAGGTGCACAGCCAGCTGCTGGGCAACCCTGCAGAAGCTCTCCTAGAGGGAACAGGAGATGGTGAAATATCTTTTACCCTCACTTGGACTCCTAAGGCTGCAGTAGCTGCCGGTGGCTAGCGAGAGCTAAACTGCATGTTTTTCCAGTGCTGTCTTTTATAACAATTATGTCTGAACAGTGGGAGGAAAGGGGATAGTTAGAAGTAGGTTTAATTCCAAAGGGATGGCTCATTTCCTCCACCTACCGTGCTTGCCAGTATCTCTGTTCTTCTTCCCTCAGCCTCCCTACCTCTGCTCCTCTATTTTCTCTCACCCTATCCTTTGGCGAAGTTACCTTTGCAGTTGTGGCCTACTCAGGGCAAGGATTAATGGTTTCTTGGACTGTGCACGTCTTACAGGAGTGTAACATATATTCTTATGAATTTTATTGCAATGCACCACAGTATGTCATTTCATTAAACTGCACGTCATGGTTATTTGCTGTTATTCCCCAGACCTCTCTGCAATTTTAGCAGTCTCAAATGATGATGAAATAAAAAAAAAAAAAGAAAGTAGGAAAAATGTCTGAATACACGCAGAGGGTCAGGAGATGCTCTGTGCTGACGACAACAACAAATTTATTGTCTCATTTACTTGCGGATGGGGGAAGGGAGCAATTTATCCACTGTATTTTAATTAACTGTGTTTCACTGCATGGTAGTAAAGATAATAACCATAACATTAGTGCAACTACTATGCTATCAAATGCTTGTCACAGCCTAATATTCTCCAACAATATAGCTTCACAATGGAAACATGCACAACAAAAGCACAGCTTGTTTTATTAATTTAGTAGAGCTTTGTGTTTTTGGAAGGCCAGCATGTATTTCTGGCTGATTAAAATAGAAAGAAGTATACATGGTAGAGAATAATATTTTCACTGGTGTGGGATCCATTTAACAAAAGTGTTCCTTCAGGAAAACAGAACCAAGATGCTAATGTTATACCTCATTTATTGCCAGCATATTCAGTGACATTTCGTAATGTACATCTGTCAGCCAGAGATATAAATGAATGAGGTGAACCATGCAATTTACCCTCAGGAAGTTCCATTAGAGCCCCCAAAGTGTAATATTTATGAGGTCAGAATCAATTAATCAGATAGCTGTATTTGCTTTTCAGCTCAGTGTGCTCTTCTGCACCAAGCTGTTGCATTGAGAAAGTCCTTCCCACTTGGGAAGAGGAGTCAGTTTGTATGTACTGCATGTATTCGGTTTTGTAAATCAATTTCTTTTTTCACACAGTTTATACTCAATACAAATACAAACTATAAGTTAAGGGAATGCAAAATAAATTTATATCGAAAGAAGACTTGTGTATCCCATGCTCATCACTGCAGTCTAGCTCCATGCAAATCTGTTGAAAATGAGAAAAAAATAAACAAAACAAGCAACTGGGAGAAAGCAGTGCACCTCAACCAAAGATAATTCCAGTAAATGGGAAGTCTTGTGGGGGAAGGAAGAAAAAAATAGTTGATTTTTAACTGTTGAAAACTACCGATTTAATCAAAGGAACCCAGCTTTGTGAAGAAAGCCAACAATACATTTGGAGACATGTTACCCAAATGGTTTTCCTTTTCAATCATGTTCTGAATGCTCGTTACAGTAATTCCCCCTTCTCGGTTTGGTTGGTTGTTTCTTTGCATGTGTGACAATGTGTGTGGTATTATTTTCGGTATAAATTGCATATGTTTCCTGGGTTATTGTCAGATGTCTTACAAATGGCTTCTGGTGCTCGGACATGGACAGAGGAGCCGTCTCTTGACTCTGCCAGGCAGCTCTGCTGTTTTCGGGCTGAGCTGCCAGGAGGTGCGGGTGCAGTCCAGTCCAGGTGAAGAGCCATACGTGGGTTGTTCTGGCTTCTGCGGTGCCTGGTCAGTGCCTGAGGTGTAGACTCCCAGTTCTTTAGGAAGCAGAGTCTTTCTTGTGAAGAGATTTTCAAAAGCCTGAGTGTAATTTTGATCTGGAGAAGTTTCACTCTGCATGTGGAATGAATATTGATCATATTGTGATCTTTTCTTTCCTTTTTTTGTAGACAACAGATGCGAAAGATAAATTTTGGTGTAAAATCTGTGACAACGTTTGCACTGTCAGAACTTATGCCAAGATGTGATCCAGCATTTCTTAGTTTCTTTCAAAAAAATTTTATTTAAGATGGTTCAATAATTATCTGCTATCTAACAAAAAGACTTTTCTCTTCCCAGAACATTTCTTGAGGATGAAAACGAAAGCAGGAAGGGCATATCCAAAATCACTGATAGAATTATGCCTAGCAATGGATTAACTGGGGAAAAAGTCCCAGAACAATGCTTTGCCTTCACAGTCTTTGAGTAAAATCTGGAAGACCTAATGAATTTTGTATGCAAAACTTCCCATTTTATTCTGGGGAGATGAATATCTCATACTTGAGATCTCGTCTTTTGCTCGTGAAGAATGAGGATGGTAAGATATAGCTGGGATTTATTTTTTTTTTTCAACCAAAACTGTTGCCAGAAATTGCTGATGCATCCCCAAACCAGTACACCCCAGGCTGGGAGTTCTGGGGAAGAGAGGAAGCAGGGCTGAGGTCCCAGTGTACCACATAGACCCGTGTTTGTGAGTGGTTGCTTCAGAAATTAATAGCAATGCTCAACACACATTGGAAAGCCAGGAGAAGGCCAAGTTTGGAAGAGCAACTTGAGTCCAAACCTTGTGTGCCTAGGGTAGGTGCACTCAACTGACCAGATAGTGTCTGGCCAAAAGGAGAGGAGGAGGGGAAGTGTGGAGTTTAACAGTTTCGGTAGCTGAATGTGACAGAAATCTATCAGCAGTAGAAAAGACCAGTGGTCTAATGTATCGGGAATATAGTAAAGCAAGTTCGAGTACTTGTTTTATAGAAGTCAGTGTTACAAGCTTGAATGCCACTGCTTCCATTCCCAAGTGAGCATCCCAACCATCCCTTAGGGAGTTTCTCCTTTCTCTTTGGGCTCCTGTGCATCAGAATGAAACAAATGACACAACCCTGAAGCAGAGATCTGCCCACCCGTGTGGCAGCAAAAAGTAGAGCGAGGTGATAAGGCATTCTCCGCTGTGGTAGACGTGACTGACTCCATCAAACAGCTTGCTTATCAGCAAATGCAGTATTTTTTGATGCATGATGTATGCAGAGTCTGATTTGTGTATATTTATTCTCAGTACCTGGTTGTGTCAAGACACGGTGAACGTCAGTGTGTTTGTCTGCTTGCTTTGACTTTCTTTGGGTTAGTGAGCATTATTGATGGGCTGTCATTGTCCAGCTGGAATTCATGATATTATCCTGCTGTGTGATTTTGTTACTGAAGCCCTTGTAAACAGAGGGTAAACACTTCTGGTGAATACCCTTCTTTGCATACGAATGAGTATTTGTATGGGCCCTTATTCCCAGCATTTACCCAAATACAAACTCACACATGTGAATTGGTGTGGAAAAGGGAACAAGAATCCAGAAGCAAAAGGAGAGGCTGGATTCGTAAAAATGTTTATTTTCCACTATTTGTCCTACTCCCTTCCTCTCTTCTGTTGGACAAGGGTTTCAAAAACTGCCCACACCAAGTGTGAGAGTGTTTTTGGTATAAGGCTTTCTGACATGACCAGCAAGCAGAAGGAAAGAAGAAAGAATAGCTTATCTGCATGTAATGCCATGTAATTGTTTCCAGTCAATACTCCAAGATTTCTTGCAGCATTTATTATTGTAGAGAACTTGGGAGGGACCAAGATCATTGACAATTTTAGAACAAGGTGAGGAAGTAATTGCTTCCTTGTCAGGAGTATTACTTCAGGCTACTCTACGCTAGTATATAAGGCAGTTCAGACTTTTCAGTCTTTTCATTAAAGCAGCATAGTAAGTACGTTTCTTATCTGTACAGGTGAACTCTCCGTCTGCAACCAGCCAGCCCTATCTCGTTCTCCTGTCCATTGACACAGTCCCTGTCACACACTGCCCTGCACCATGCAGCTGGGAACTGTCTGGGATATTCCTAGCTGGCTAGGACTCGGGCTGCAGAGTGGTGCCAGGTGGCAATACGCTTGACAACCAGTTTTTACAGGTAACTGTTCCTCCAGAGTGGAGCAAGAGCAAGAGAATTATGAATTAGCAAAGGAATAAGAGCAGCTAGAGATGACTACATCTGGTAGCTGCACAATACGTGGTGGCAAGACCCGAAGCAAGTGGAGTAAAGTGTCACCTCTTAATTTAACAAAGATCCTTCGTCTCTCACAGGACCATTTCTTGGAGACCTCTTTTAGACTAATTTGTGTGTTCCCCCCTTGGTTTTATGCACGTTTATTTATGGAAGCATTTCATTTTTCTTACCTAGAACTGACTTTTAGGGTTATACTTTTAAAATTTTATCTGTTTTAAGTTTTCATGTTAGCATGTGCAGCAATTAATTACTCAGGTACCACCATCTAGTAACGTAAGATAATGATTCCTCTGTTTAGATCCACTCCCCTTTACCATATCAAAATCCCCAGTTTGCAGTTGGTATGTCCTGTGACTGGAGATCAGTTGTCCATTATTCATGTATGCCGTGACCCCTTTTAACGCTTGGAATTACTGCTTAGCTTCTTGTGTTACGGAAAAAGCTATGACACAGTCACCTTCTCTAATGTCCTCCAGAATCCCTCCTGCATACTGCAAATAGTTCCTGGTGGCTCCTGCAGAGCCTCTCAAGCTGTATCTTAAACCAATATTTGGTTTACAAATAGCAAAGAGGAGAGGCAAAAATGCAACCTCTGTAGAGAGGAGAAAGATAGTAATATCTGATCATGACACATTCTTTAAACAAGACCCTAGTAAAGTTAAATGAGTGTATTTCGCCTGAGAAGATTTATGATCTTTGGGTAGAGGAAATCTTAACACGAACCTTGAAAACTAGGTAAGAATAGTATTTCTGACCTCTTTTCATCCTGAACAAGGAGATCAGTGCTAGAAAGTTGGTGAAGGTAAGAAAAGAAAGAAGAAAGCAATAACGTTATTGCAAATAAACATATTTTCGTCTATCTGGGATAGGGAATGATATCAGAGAAAAGGAAGATCTGAAGACTGAAAAATCAAATAATACATGACAGCAAGCTGAAAAGAGGAGTCAGGGAGTTAAGAACAATCAGTCAAAACCAGGGAAACTAGTTACTACATGCAGAGAAGGATGCTGAACAAAAAAAGATAGTACTCAAAGGTTCTTTTAAATGAGAGTAATAAAAAAACCTTTCTACATCTAAGGCAGCATACAGTGAGAACTAGAGAGAATGACAGGGAAAATACTTCTATGAATAAATAAACGAAGGTAAACTCTAGGACGGAAAGGTTCACTGATAATGTTGCAGGGAAGATAAATCAGCTGACTGTTCAAAAACTGAAGGCGTGAATACTGTAAGGGAGGATATGAACTCGGTCTTAGTGTTAATGAGGATGGTCTAGGAGCTCCAGAAGGAAAAAAAAAAAACAGGAAAAGAGTGTGCAGTCTGTCCAGCATGATGAACATGGGAGAAGGTGCCTGTGGGTTTAGTGTTCTTGAAGTGGTGTGACAGAGAAGTAGAAAGCTAAAAGAGTGCCTTTCCATTTCAGTGACTCTAAAAGAGGCACTTGAGGATGCAGAAAGCAGCAATGAAAAAAAGAAGGAAAGGAAATAAATCTAAATGTGATTAACACTGTGCTAAAAACTGGAGGGACATAACTGGAGAACGGTACTGCGCTAACACAGAGATGTGGCTTTTGTATTGCGGCCAATGTGTACCTTGCACAGAGTAAACCTAGTCTATAGATACAGTCTGTAGAAGACTGTATGGGTAAATATACCTCCATTTGTCTAAGATCATCTCAAAAACAAAATACGAGGGAAGGTCTATAGGAGTTGTGCAGTAAATTTGTGTCTCTTTTCCGTGAAACACACACACTTTAGTGAAGTCTGTCAAAAATCTGCAATAATGAGATCGGTATATGAAAATGTTAAACTGGAGTAAATGCATCCCCCTTTTGCTGATTTATTTGAACTGGGATGTAAACAGAGCTATGCGTTTTATATACAGGGAGGTGAGTTCAGATTAGTTTGTAGTTTGTGTTTATTCTTGATAATTTGCTATAAAGATGACCTCAGCTTAATTATCTGTGACATAATTCCATGGCTGAAAAAGCTTGTACTTGAATCAGTATTTATTCACTTATTCAAAAAATTAGACTGTATATGAGAATTTCAGTTGTCAGGGGTCAGAGCAGGGTCAGGAACAACGAAGTGATTTATTGCTGCTCGTGTAGTTGAAGATAATGTTGTGGAAGGATCTCTTAGTAGTCTAATGAAGGTTTGTATAAAGACACCTTCAAGCCCATCAGAAAGTGCCGTTATTTGGTAGCTGGTTGAATGCATTTATTGTCCTGTAAATAAAAATGTTTCAGCTATCAACAAGGTTTTCTGAGTGCTATTATCACCAATCAATTTTCCTTGAAATGAAGCTGGTTTTAATAAATATTCTTATTCCAGGACTATCTCTCCTCTTGTTTTTTTAATGTTTACACCAGCAGAAATGCCACTGAAATCTAACAAGTCTCTGTGTTTAATCTGGTGCGATGAGGAGAATAGAATTGGGCTTGATGTCTTCGTGTGTGTGTCATCCGAGTCCTGTACAGCTTGCAGCATTGTGCAATGTATCACAATTTGTCCTGCTCGATAAATCAGGAGAGAGGAGAGGGAAGGAAAGACATAATAGATTCAGCGTTTCCAATCTGCATAGCGAAACGTAGGATTGCTGGAGCTATAGCTGGGTGATCCCAAGGGCTGGTGCACCTCCTCTCTCTCCCAGTATTTTAAAAGAAAATCTGATATCAGTGCAATGATACCTTAAAGAAAGGGAAAGTGAATTATTTTTGACAAAGGCAGGGGAGCGGGGAAGTTTCACTGCAAATGGTTTTTAACATGTTTGGATTCTACCGAAAAAGTAAGCCCTCTCCATGTATAATATCCCTGAATGAATACTGCAACCTGTTAATATCAACTCCTGTTGGCCACTGAACCTTTTTTAAAGTGTAAAATGCTTGGAAAATTTTGCAGGCTAAATAACTCTTGAGAATTATTATATACTATTTATTAACTAGTTCCTTCTTCATTGCTGGGTTCTCTACCTGGTACTGTATTTTTAACCATTTCTTAAATAAACCTAACATGTCCTGTACCAGCATCTTCCCCTTTAACTTGACTTGTCATGCTTTTTATGTGTACCTATTCCTCTCACCAACAGAAATAATTCCCTTGGCTTTCTAATAAGGGTAAAGTTTTAAGTAGATGGAGCTTAGGAACTTCAGTTCGTCAGGACTCTAGGTGTGGATTGTGCTAAATTGAATCGCAAAAGGTTTTTTTAAACTGTTTACAGATTACTCCTTCAGCGTTAAACTGAGATCTGATGTTTGTTGTCCTAGTCTCCAGCTCACGAATGGAGCTTGGTTCTCCCTCCTTTTACTTAAGTTGTGGTGCAGCTTACCTATAGTGATGGCTCCCCTGATTTCTTAGGTGATTGTATGCAGAATAAAGTGGGTTTTGGAAGGCGTGAAAACAGGAGCATGGAGTGCAACAGCACGGCACAGTTAAACCGGAAGAGGATGGCAGCAGGTAATTTTGTGGATGCTTCAGTGGTACCAGATACTGTGGATCGCTTTGTGGTCTCCGTACGTTGCCAGAGCAACACATTGCACAGTTCTGGTTGAAGTTGCGTGAGGAAGGAGATAATACAGAATTCAAGAGGCAATGGGCCTAGGAAGCATTTCCTGCAAGTTTTTTAATCTGGGCTGTGTGCTGCAGCCTGGGGAGAAGAGTAAATTGCCAGATGGTACTCTTGTCACCATCTTGTCCTCCTCACCCATCTGACAGGAGGTCTTTGCAGCTCCTTGCTTCCCTGATGACAGGCGCTTTGGTTTGATCTAGCTTGCTTTAAGGGAGTAGGATGTGTGGGAGGTGGAGTGTGCAGGCGTGTGAGCTGGGCTTTGGTGAACCATGTTCAGCATCACAGGGGTATGTATGTGCATTGCCTTTGCCCCTGGAATAAATGCTTGTATCTGAGTCAAAATGCTGGGACAGTGGTTTGGTAACACATTGTTTTTGTCATCTAGGTAGGATCACTTGAAAATATCAGTGCTGCAGTAGCTGTTTAGAGTGTAGTTTCAGAAGCTTGCTGTGTGGAATTCTCCTTTTCCCTCTGAGGTTCTCCATGATTTTAAGCAGAAAGTTATCTCGAGTGACTCCCTGTCTGAGGAAGCTCTGGGGGCCGTTTTGGAGAGGCGAGGGGGTAAACATTTCTGTTCCAACTTCATTCTTGCTGCCGCTACAGAGCAGATAAAACCTCATGTGAAGGCTGAGTCATGATCTTGGGTTCAGAATATTGCTTAGCAAATAGGAAAATCTTTTTTTCACGCAGGGACTAGCCCTGCTGAGGTATACAGTGCAGGGACATGCTGATACTATAAAACAGCTTTTAAATTCCTGGTCAAGAGCACCTTACAGAAGGTTACAAGACATTAGGTGAGGCTGAGGGACTGCCGGTCCTCACATCCTGTGGCGGCTGTGATGGGCTGTGCTCACTGAGTCTTTAGTGAATGCCTTGGGCTGAGTACGAGGTGACCTGTCCCCTGCTTACTGCCCTGCTGTTTCATGCCACTTCAGTTAAATTGGGCAGGTTCTGCTTTATCAGACCTGGGGAAGGAAAGACCTGGAAGCATACTGAATGGTGATTAAGCCTTTCTGCAGAGGTTCAAGGAATCTTAGCACTGAAAATAAATTGTGTGAAGGATGTGAGTGGTCTCCAGCCTTTCCAAACTAGTAGGAATAATGGCCCACGTGTGCAGTGGCTGGAGCAGGGGGTCTTGCTTCATGGCTCAGTCTGCTGTAATGCAAACAAGAGATATTAATCACAGACAAGCCAGACTGGTGGTGTTTCAGGCGCTTGTCTAGCCCATACCTCAGCAACCAGTTGATAAAGTTCTCCAGTGATGGGGATTCCATGTGTTAGACAGGAGTTTGTAGTCAGGTCCTGGATGATCTGCCCTTCTTACTCTTTACCTTCCCGTATTCTGGCATATCTGCTGATTTTTCCATGTCATTATTTCTTGCAGACTTTGTTGATTTTTCTCAGTCTTTTACAGGACTCTTTGAGTTGTACATAGTTAGAAACCCAGTGTATGTGGTCAAGAGCACAAAACTTTTTCCAAACAAGAAGAAAAAAAACAAGAAAAAAAATGAAGTAACTTCACATTTCCTTTTAATTTCCTTGAAATGTGTACTCAGAAAGAATAATAGTGGTCTTAGTGTTTATAGCTACCTTAAAAAAAAAACAAACAACCACCAAAAAAACCCAAACCCACATTATTTCTAATTCTTACTTTATCCTGGGAGTTGGAGGTTGAGTATTTTAAAATGTGTTCTGTCAAAGCTTTTGTGCCAAGCAATGATATTTGCTGTGAATCTTTTAAACTTCAAATGATAGGAATATTTAGTGAATTAATTCATTTCAAAGGATTAGACTTTCACTGCAGATGTTTTTTTTTCTGCCTTATTTCACTTGAATCTTATAATTGCATCTGTCTTCTGTACTTGCCACACATTAATAATCTTCCTTTGCTTTCATCACACTCCAGTAGCTTTGTTTTTTTTTTATCAGAGGCTTCCAATCCTTTTGCCTTTCTTTACTCAAATCAGAAGTGGAAGCTTCAGTGGCAAGGTAATATAGTAAATGATGGTAATTTGTAATGACGCCTTCATTCCCCTTTTTCTTCACCTCCTGCCCCCCCCGAATGACATTCACATGAGAGCAAAAGTAAACAAAGAACACATGTATACGAAAAAGGGAAAGATCTTTATGTTTTGCTGAGCTTTCTTATTGCTCAAATGATCAATGACAGATTAATGCTGGGCTCTGTACGTGCTCAAGGAGTGAGGTAGAAGATTCTAGAGATTAAGGGCTGCAAGATGCTGCTCATGGCCTCTGTAGTCTGACTTCCCATATAGCTGAGATCATACTGACATTCCTGTGCTAGCTTGGAGAAGGCGGTAACTGGGAGCATGTGTTTACGTTTTTCGGAGTTGTCTTTTCTTGATTCTTGTCCTGGAGAGGCCAGCTGTAGTCATCACCAGGGCGTTTCCAGTGCCCCTCAGGAGCAAATGCTCTGCAGCAGGATGGGTGAACACCAGCTAAAGTCAGCTCTGTTTTGGTGCTAGAGTAACTGGCAAATCCATCTGTCACAGAATGCCCAGTGGTACCCTTTGCCAGCGAGCACTGTGAAGGAAATACATGTTCTGCTGGGACTCTGGGGCTCCAGGCCACTCCTGGGACCTGGAGGGGTCCTTGTCTTCTCCTTTGATTTTGCTTCTGTTGTCTTCGGCTTAACTTCTCCTTTCTGTCCATCTTTCGTGAATTCTATGGTGATTTCAGTGGGTGGGCTGTTCTTCCTCAAGGGAGGGGAATTTCTCTTTTCCCACTCCTTATATATCTTTGTGATAGAAAAGATTGCTCCCATTTTCAAGCCATTGGGAAATACAAGGGTAATTAGGTTAGGACCACTGAATAACCTATATGTGACAGTAATCTGGGACTGCACTAGGTATAGGTAAGGTTGTTACAGCCACTGATGAGATCATCTTTGTGTGTGACACGACTGTACCTCTTTTTCCTGTGGCAAAGCACTGACTGATGGTACAGAAAGAGGCTTTAAGGTAAGGGGTGAATGAATTACTTTTCAGAGATGGGTGGCCCCTTCCGAGCATGTCAGATACTAGGAGTATTGCTCCTCTGAGCAAGAAGACCTGCCTTTGCTCTTCTGCCCTTTCTGTGCTAGGAGAAGGCCAACCTCAACTCTGCATTTCCGCAGTCACAAAATTTCAGTTTTACGTATATTGCTAAAAGCAATGAACTAACCCTGGCAATAATCACATTTTACACTTGCACCCCCAATTCCTGGCTGAAAATGAGACACAGTACTTGCAAGAGGTGGAAACTAAGGGAAAATCCTTTTGCTCCCCCTTTAAACTTCATATTGGACTGGAAAGTGTTCATGCCAGATGACATGCCTACTCAAAAGCACACTAACCCTTTGGGAGACAGCAGTCCTGCTGTGTTCCAGGATGTTCTTTGTAGGTTTGCTTTGGCAAGAGCTCTTCACCTGTCACGGGAAAGAAGGAATAAAGACAGACTTTTTTCTACAGACAATTCCAACACTTTTATTATTTATAAATGGTGCCGTTGATTATTCCTGCTGTTGTTGTTATTGTGGTGCCTAAAGACATAGAACATTCAAAATACACTCAAATTTAAAGAGAAATAGTTTAATGTCTTGTTCCAACCCCACCGAAATCAGTGTAAAATCTACTTGCAATTTGAATGAGACTTTGACTGGGCCATTTGTATCCTAAATCCACACCTAGCTGAGAATGCACATGGTTTACGCACCCAGTGCCTTTCTCAGCTATCGAAAGTTATGAACACAGGGAACATTTTCAGTTTGGGGCTGGCAGTAGAGCGGAGTTAGTTTGTAAATAGCAAGGTATTAAAATAATTACTCATCAATGCTCTGACAATAGTTCAGAAGAAGTTTATGACCAACATAGAAATTAATTTTTTCTATTGTTTTTGTGGTGGACTGCAGCATTCTGTCTCTGAATGGGTTGTTCTCTTTTGTTTAGCTGGGTACATCTGTTTAAACCTGTAGACAGGTTCAGCTTGTTTTATGCGGACAACATGTTGGGTGGTTAATGTCAATGGTTAGCATAAACTGTATACTAGATGTCTGGGTGGATTTTAACAGCATTTAATTCAGGGAAATGTTTCTGACCTAAGACATAGGGTGTGCATTGCTCCTATTTCATTGCTAAAGTGTAGATTGAGAGATAGTACGTGATTTCTCTGAGATAATTTTTCTACCCTCTCTTGAGAGCAGCCTCTTGTCCACAGAGAACGTGATGATGATAATATATCCATTAAGAAGTAACGTGAGCAGAGAGAAAGAGAAACAAAGGTTACTGGTCTTTTAAGGCAAGTGAAATATAAGAGATGCCTCCTGTGCTGCTGTATAGACAAATTAATTGTGTGAATTCTTCAGTGTTAAGTAACAAATGATACAGTCTCACTCTCTGATGTGGCAGGTTTAAGGTTGGTGTGTATTCAGTGGACTGACTTACACCGTTTTTCTAGATAATAAATGGACCTGGACTACAGAGAAAACTCACTGGAATATTAGTTTTCCTCTTTTTAGTGCAGTGCAAGCAAGTCTAGACCTAAGCAGGCAGTGCAAAATAGTTTTTTTATTACGAAGTTGTTCTCTTAAACATACAACAAAAACAAAATTAGGAGAACTCAGTGTGGTCATTGCTTTTCTTCACATGCATCTGACTGGGCTCAAACACTTCATTTTTCACTTTCAGTGTTTCAAAAGATGAATAAACACGTTGATCAGATCATCCCATACTGCTGAGGGATTCTATTTTCCTCCGTTTGGAGTCAGTCAGTCAAAGACAGAGCCCGTACATACCGCTTGAGCAACCACTGCAAGCACAGGCAGCTAGGCTACCTGTGGGGTGTTTGTGTGTCTGGTCAACGCATCAGTGTGACAGATCTTGGCGATTCTACCTTCTGGGTTGTGGGTAGGAAAAGGAACAGGCGAGGGGGTACGTTGGGCGGTGACTACAGGCAGTGGCCTACAGTGCTGTAGCACCGTGCTTTGAAAGTCTGATGCTGCATTGTTTGCAAATGCAGCCTTTTGTTCGATGAGATTTACAGACATGTTTGGGCAAATAAAACATCTAATTTGCGTGATCTAATTGCTGACTCTAAAATGCTGTTTGCACATTACACAGTTTAATTACTTCAGTCTAGTAGTTGTCTAGCAATGTCTCAATCTGTTATCTGCCAGAATAATGGAGGGGGAAAAAAGGAATTTATTTTGGTATCATTCACTGTGCAACAATTGTACGAAGCCATAAATGAAGAATCAATGTTTGTCCATTTTAATATTTTTTGTGACAGTGCCACAATAGCATAAAATAAGGAAAAGGAATCAGTGGAGCTTCTCTCTATGGTTTTATGGTTCTTGACGGAAGTAATATGTAGTCTGAGAACACAGTTCATAAAATAAATGCTAACAAAATACAAACTAGCATCGTCTCTTCATTGTTCCAACACAGCTCTTAAGATGAAAGGAAATTGTATGTGAGCATAAAGGGAAGAATATATGCAATTAGCCACATTGTGCACTCCACTCTACTTAATTCAAATTGTGAGAGCAAAACTTCCATTAGGTTTAGTTATAGCACCATATAACTCCTAACTCAGCAATCCTGCTGCAGTCGTGTACATTCTGTACAAGTGACGAAAAAATAACTAGGCTGCCTATCTTTTCAGGACATCACACTCCCTAGCGTATGTGTGTGTGCGTGTTTGTAATTTGTTGTCCTCTTGGTAATGTCTGTCTAAGAAAAGAGCTGGAATGGGAATAGAGTCTCTATATAAACCTGCGCATCTCAATCTTCTTAAATCAAAGACTAACCTTGTGGGAAAAAATACAGGTCATTGTCACAGTATTTTCCCTTTGACTTCTTAGTTGGATATGGACTTTGTAAGTTCATTTATTAATTTGATCCTTTCCAATATCAGTTGTTTGCACTTGTGGGAGCATACCTCTTCTGCAAAGGTTTCATGAGGCATCATGCAAAGTCTTGAAGGTTACTAGGTTTTATTAAGAGGATGAACACCAATTGTTTAGAGACTGCTTTCTTGAAGAACAATATCTCATATAGGTCATGCAGCTATGAAATGTGACATGCTTGGAGTGCCACTTCGTTGCTTTCTTCCAGGTAATGTGATCACCACCCTGGCAGGCACAAAGAGAGACAAAGGGAAAGATTTATTTCTTGATGTTGGGTTGGACCCTGGTGTCATACTGTTCTCTGCACAACTAGCTTCTGCTGCTGCTTGGGAACTTTGGATATGAGATTATAAATGCTGCAGGAACAAAGTTATTTGTATTTTTAAATACCATGTGTCGTTGGTTTGTTTTGAAAGTGCCACGTGTGTAAAGGAAGCACCTGACCTTTCTGTAATTTCTCAAATTTTGACTCCTTTCCTCCCCTCCTTCTAAAGCCTCATCTGCTCCCAGCTGAAATCCTAGCCGTCGCTACAAGCCACAGTCTGTGTTTGTTTCTGAGGGATCTTTCCTGTGTTGCAAGACAAGAACTAGCAGGAATGTAAGCACTGAAGTGTATTCCCTGAAGCTTCTCTAAAATGTTTATGCCAGTGGCAAAGATCCTGTTTGACATTTTAGCACAATGAAGTTGAATGCGAAAGCTGCAAGCAACTGCCACACATGCTGCTGACATTTACTTGCCTGCACTGGTTGGAGGAGGAGAAAACTCCCACTGCACTTGGTCTTTGTTCCTAACTTGCCAAACACTAGGCTCCTGTCTTTGTTAGGCTCTGCTCTTTAACTCAGACTGCTTCCTCTTCAGATCACTTGGACGGCACCTCAGGTGCCACCTACAGAGGCACTCCTGAGCTGCCAGGTCATGTGCTGCTCTGTGGCCCCCTCTCAAGTCCATGCCAGCCTGCCAGAGCACTCGCTCACCACGCTTTCGGTGGGATGTACTCTTGCTTTCTGTGCAAGGAAATTTGGGAGGTCCACCTGGAAGGTGAGTGTGGGATGTTGACCAGATCTCCCGTCTGGAAGATGGGAACATAGGGACCCCAGAACATGCTGCTGTATCATGTGGATATTGATGGTGCTTTTAATAGGTCCTGAAGAGCTGAATCTGCAAACGAAAAGCTGATGCTTGATGCTGATTCACAGGTGGGTCTTCTGTGAACAACGTTATCTTTAGTGGTCTGCTGCGATAAAGTCAAAGCACCCACAGTCCTTGGATACAGTATTTAACCGAATTCTGATGTGACTGCTGCTGGCCCTCTCTCAAATATTTTCTGCATACATCAAATTCCCTTCTAAATCCCTCCTTGCATCAATCATCTCTTAATCTGTGTCTAGGGGGTACTTGTAATTGGGGTTAGTTGGCCAATCCATGGGAACAAACTCATGCTTGTGTTGGCACTGTTACCAGCTACTGGTGTGACTGCTCCACACCATGTTTTATCCAAGTTCTTTTCTTCTGAGATTTTTTTTACAGCTGTGGATGGCCTTGGATCCAAAAGTAAAATATATGCCATTCATGTTGTCTCCTCATCTCGCCTCTAACTAATTTTGGAAAGCTGCAGAAGTTTTTAATTGGCAGTGGAGCTGAATGAGTTAAAATCCCAAATCAGATCAGGACTTCTCAGATCTAGAAGTACTGAAGACTAAAATGTGCCTAGAAATAATAGTAACGTCTTGGTTCTGACCATATTGTAAACTTGGAGTATCTTTGCAGTCTTAATTCTGATACAGATGTGAACGTCCTCTGGTGTTGATTTTGGACTTCAATTTTTCTCCTGTAATTAAGAGTCCTACTAATGTGCATTACACCATCTATTCTTACTGCTACAAGGACAGAACTCTCACTTTACCCCTTCTCTTTCTCTTCTCTAAACAAGTGAAGGAATTCTCAGTCGTTTACATTCTGATCAATTATATTTATTTATGTTGCAGTACAGGGACTGTCCCAAATGGTTAAACATACTAGAGAAATGCACTGTTGTTCTTCAGACAAGAATCAGTTCAAAAGTCTCCTGCTGTTTATGACATGCTTTTGCTTTTCTATTGAGCATAATTTTAATAAATCTTCTCCGACTTTGTTACATGGGATTTTTGTAGTCTACAAAGACATTTTCCTGTCTTTGTTTGACTAGCTTAATTTTGAGGTCTCATGTCTGTCATTAGCAGTTCTCTATAGCTTTGGTGTTGTACAAAGCAAGCAAATATTAGAAGGTCTATTTCTTTAAGTGTGTATTTAAAGGGGTATCTGTAATGACAAGTGTAAGATTTTGGACAAACAGAAACTCTTTGGTCTTTATGACTTACTGCAACATATCTTCTCTCAAAATATTTTTGCAACCATAAAAGTCGATAGGCTTTTCCCCTTTATCTTGTGTTCCTTTTATTCCTTTCGGCCCAAAGAATCCAAGTTCTGTACAAGATCTTTTTTCACAAACCCAGGATTTGGAGAATTGAGGTAGGTTCTGAAATTCCTTAGAAGTTTAGCCACATTCAACAAGAGAGCGAAAGCAGAACTGGAAGTAGTAGTGTTCATGAATATTCATGCTATATCTCAGATAAATTGAGTTTGAGAAAGTGTTTGCAACTGATTTGCGATCAAAAATGTCAGAAATGTTTACCAAAAAAGAAAATTTCATTGCAAATGTTGCAGAGAATTTCCAGAAAATTAGGTATTAATTTTTTTTATTAGACACTGAAGAAACCCATAAAGTCTCTTCCATTTCCTATAAAGAGCTTGTCTTTCTGATTAAATTATTAATATTGAATAAACTGAAGAGTGGAAGGGGAATAGCCAGTGATTGATAAAAGATGATTCACAGATGGAAAATATTTATTTAGCTCATTCATGAAGCAGTTTCAACCTGCTGACATATTCTTTCATGATTTTTATCAGTTTAGTGGGAGTCTATGATAAAACAGACTAAATTCAATTATTATATCGTAAAATAGGGATGGTCTGCTTGGATTTCCTTATGAACCAAAATTATGTGGGGATTTTTTTAAGGGAAACATAGGGTTTATGACATATGAATGGTGTCTTAGGACTATTAGGTCATAACTTTTTCAGTTTCATAGACTGTCTAGAATTTGTTTTTTTTTTCTGAATTTAATTTAACTAGCATTATGTGCTGCTTAGCATAAAGGCAGCAAGCTATACACAGATTGGGATAAATAGAATAACTTTTCAAGGCATAGACTCTGAAATTGTTTAACTGATATATTCATTTGCATAGCTACCACTAAAATAAAAAATGTGTTTCATAAATCAGTTATTAAATGGGTAAGGCCAATACTACCTGAGTACCGACGCTCTGATTCAGGGCAGAAGTTGTTTAAATCTAATTCCTCTCTGATCTAGGGTTTTGTGGATTGAATCTTGTACTGTTGGAATTGGTTACCTTTCTTTTTTTGGCTTCGTTACAAGTAGCTACCAGCTTTTCCCTGGCTAAATTATTAACCATGTATACTGGTCACGCACAATGCAGATTTTCCTGTGGAAAAAGAAACCTGTTACTAATAATTGGGTATTTCATATAATATTCCAGATGTGTCCAAGACTGAAATGTGTGTAAAAGATTTTGCTTTTGACAACTTGAACTGACATTCATCATATGTTTTTTAAAACCTGGGAGGAAGAAAATAGCAGCTCTCACCTCTCAGGGATTGTCAGTGCTGCTCCCTAATCTGCCAGAGCTTTGCTAGTGTGAGCAGTTTGCTGTGAGCTAGACACTACATTGGAAGTATATCGGTGGTGATGCACATAATATGTAAGCAGACAGTCAGCAGTCACCGGATTTGCCTAGTTCTGGAGTTTTCACATAATATGTAAGCAGTCAGCAGTCACCAGACTTGCCTAGTTCCAGAGTTTTCTTACTGAAACTATTTTATCTGACCATAAATAAGAAGCTGCTTGAAAGAAAACATCACAAGTGATTATTTATTTTGTTTGGTTTCAAGGTTTTAACTCTATCCTGTTGTTCTTTACTGCTGTTACTACATAAGTTTGAAAGTTGGGTGCTTTAAGAACTTATCTAATATATCTTAAGCTAGGTCATAGTTATGCTGTTTAGAGATTCCTGTTGTCAGTCATGAAGACTCGTAAGGAAAGGCTGGGATTATTAAAGTGACCTAAAAAGGGGTGAAGAAACCTAAAAGAGAGAGCCATCTAGTTTTGATTTTGAAATTAGCAGTCTAAAATAAAACATTTTTTTCCTTAAAAAGATATTGAAGGAGATACTGTAATTCCTGTATTGTAGTTGATATTTAGAATGGAAATAATCGCTTGAGGTCTCAGGAGTGAATTAGACTCTGTAAAAAAGGATTTCAGGGGAAGCAAAGAACTATTTGCAAGTGATATGAGAAGGGACGGCTTTTTAGACCGACAAAGATAATGAATTTTGCAGTTTTCAAACTAATAACAGAGAAAAAAATCCCAGTTGACATCAATCAAAAAATTGAAAAATTTGGTCTATGAGGGGAGGATAAAATGCCTCATGGATTGGACAAAAAAAGGTTGATTTAGGTAATACTGTGGAGTTTTTTTTCCTTCTATTATATCAAACCCCTTTTCATTTCTTTAGTAAATTGTATGCATGTTAAAGTGTCTTTTTTTTTAAATGTGGAGGAAAGTAGAGAAGGAATGTGAGGTGGACAACAGAGGTGTCCCAAACACCTTTAGAATGTGTCTGGAAATAACGGACAAAAAAAGGACGAAAATTTTTCTTCTTGACGTGGTTCGTCTCAGAACAATTATGACATAAGTTTTAGAATAATGTTTAAACTTTCACTTCATAATTGTAAAATGTTTTCTAGAATTACTCTATGTTTTAAATGCCTTTCTTTCAGAAAGTGTATAAGCATTCACGATTTCTATATGCCATGGGCAAATCCACTGTACCTTTGCATTTTATGCATTGTAAGGAGTACATACAAAGGCATGATCTCTTTTCCCAGACTTCTGAAACTGCAAGTTTCTGCTGTATCAGTATCAGCATCTGGAATGTGATTATATGATACTGGCTGACTGTGTGGACAAGTATTCCTTTTAGCTAATAAATTAACAATAGAGCCGCTGTCCGTTTTCAATGCTTTAATTTTGTACCTATTTTAGAGATGCATCTAGAGGCAAAATTCATACCTAGGCCTTTCCTGTGCAGCACTGCAATTTATTGCATATTTCTCAGAGTTAAAAATAAAAAATATTCACTTATTTACATTCTAACTTTCCTACAGTAGACACAGCATCCTAATGAAGCTGTGCACTGTATTTTTTTTTTTCTTTCATGGACTCATTTTAATAAATGACTACTACTGCTTTCTTTTTACTCAGATTTTTGTCTTTTTTGAGAGGAAAATCTCAATAGAAATTCATTCTTTTTCATGTCTTCAAAGTCACTGGAAATCTTTCTCCTCTAAGAGCGAGAGGCAATAATTTTAGAGATTACTTGAAGTTTCTAGAAAATTGCTCCAAGTAGATAGGAGCAGGAAGTTACGAAAAATAAAACGCTGTTAGAGAACATGATGTCTTGCAACATGACCGAGTTCTAATTCATTCTGTGCATCTGGGACGCAGTGTTGGAGGGACAGAGCTGAATCCTGCTGCCGTAGGTGAGAAGCATCCGTCATCTCTGTAATGAACAGATATGAGAGAGGAGCGTTTGCCATGCAGACCTCTCCGGTCGTGGTTTGTCAGTGGTTCAGCCCCTGAAGGTCCCATCTGCCCTGAAGCTGTGCGCGTGGTTGCGCTTGGAGCTGCTCATGTTTTGGCTGCTGTGCTCCTGCTGCTGCCCGGTACCATTGCTCATTTAATTATTCTCTTGACTCTCACTGAGTAAAACGTGAGCACAAAGTGGTTGTGACCGTGAGAGCCAAGGTTTCCTGTATTTGCTGGTGATCGATGTTGGTTTTGACACAGCTGGTTTGTATCTGTGGCTGGTCTGTGTTGCGGAACTGAGGGAGGGATTCAGCCTTGCTATCTTTAGCCACTAGTTTGCTGACTTACGTGCTTCTATTTTAAGTGCACAGAGAGAGAAGGACGCACTTCTAGTCCCATGGGAAGGTAAAAAGAATGAATAACCTTTCGACATGCCAGCCTGACGCACAGTCAGCACTGATGCATGATACTAGGAGTTTAGCTGCTGAATTAATTAAGCTTTATAGGATGATTCTTGTGACGACGGCTGTGTCTGCAGAAGTACGCAGCAAAGTCAGCCTGCCAGTTCAGTTTGGTTAGCTCTTTTATTCCCCACGCCACTCTTTGTTTTGAGGGGAGTGAAAACAGCATCAAAAAAGTACAAGTAAACGCTGCCATATGTTTGCCATCAGGTGACTTCAGTATGCGGCCCTTCATCTGTCATGGCTTGGTACATAACAGAAAGAGCAGAGCAACAGGTCAGAAAGTTAACCATTAGCTGAGTATCAGTACTTGCTGGTGAGTGATGGCTGGGGTTTCACTGGTTCGGCGGCTTTTTGGCGGTCCTGGTGAAGCAGGTGTTTTAAACCGATCAGTATCTGATACATCCTTTAAATAAACCCCTCTGTCAGGAGTATTCATGTTCGGGCAGTAGCTGCCCAGCTGTGCTTAGACTGTGACACCGAACGTGTTGGGGAATGCCTGAAGACACCTTGCACAGGCAAGCCCAGGAAACAATCTCCCCAGGGTTGTGAATATCCTCATCAATGCAAGTCGAGAGACATCTGTTGCCAAAGTGGGGGCAGGGCGTGGGGGGAGGTAACTGTACCATATGAGCTAATCTAAATTCAAACTGTGCAAAATCCTTGTGGGCTCCAAAGCAGAACCAGCGTTTGAGGAGGATTGCAGGTGGTCCTGTGGTGATGGAAGATGAGAGTAATGAGCATCTGACCAGGTATAAAGGGTTTAGCAGATCAAAAGCTTTGCTTCTGTCAAACAAAAACCTAAAAAGGCTTTTAATTAACAAACTACTTAATGAAGAAGCACAGAGAACAGAAACATTAGCATTGAACCTCTGCCCCCTCGTGTGGGATTTTGAGTCTGTGTGTGTTCTTGCTCTATCTCTGCAGAACAGATGTGGTTCTTTTTGCAGGAAAAACTCTGGAGATGAGCACAGACTGCGTTAAAACGTTGTCTCACAAGCAGGGGTTTTAAAATGGGATTTTAACAGAGTATTGCCCAGGCAGGCTGTGAATAGTAAGCAGATATGTAATGCAAAAGGAGACCACCTTACTTAAATGAAAAGCGTTTCATTAGCCAACCTTTAAACATACTACAGATAGACTCATTTTACATGTAGCATTCATAAGCTTGTTTTCTAGTGGGTCATTTTGCTTTTTCTGCCATGAGTTCACACTTCATGTGAGCTTCTCAGAGTCACTCTAGGTTTAGATGATTAAGCATCATGAGGGGTGAAATAGACACTCTTTTAATTTAAAGGATAGTATGTCTTATTGGCATTGTAACCAAAATATAAAAGTCAAATGATCATGGAAGGTAATAAGTGACATCAATGAACCTGGATTTTTAGTCAAACTTGAATTCATTTAAACAGTCTGTATCTCAGTGATCCCACTCATGGTACCTCTAACATGTTTTAGTGGCTTTTTTTTGCCTTTATGATATTCATTATGATTTAATTATTTATGAAATATAGACTGATGGAGGCCTTAAATTTTGTTTGCTTTATTTCTTGTCCCTGGAAAGGTGGTGTTACAGCTGTGTCTTGCTAGTGTGCTCTGAAGATAAATCAACTGGAATTTGTGATCCAGACTAAAAGACCGAAGGCACAGAGATACATAATTGGGTGCACATTGTGTCACGGTATGTGGCAATGGACATGTAGATTTCTGGCTGGTAATGTCAATGTATAGAAACCTCTGCGGTAGCTGCAAAAGCAAATTTCACCTGTGTTGCTATGATTTTCCAGTGGTTGCCTGTGGAGACTGTTGTTACTTTCTGTGCTATTCCATGGATCCTGTGCCCTCGATTTACTATACTGTGTGTGCTGCTAAGAATGTGGAAAAGGTGAGAATCAGGGGGAGGAAGAGAATCATTACTTTATAATGCATTATAAAGAGCATTGTGCTGTGCAGAGTAAATGTACTTCGGGAAACTCTCTCTGACAATAGCTGTGCCAAAGTTTTTTAGTGAAAGTCTCAAGCTGTGCTTTGAACTTATCTGTCAGTAGCCCTACTGTATAGTAAGAAGTCTGTTTTTTTCTAGGTGGGTTTTCTCTTTGGGATTTATGATTTTTTTTAGACTGGAATATTTGATCTATTATCTCCTTTTTACATATGTATTTAGAAGAAAAATATAGGACTATGTCTCCAAAATACACCAAATCTGGGATTGTTTAGGTCAGATCACAATCAGTAAAGGTGTTCCTAGGCTTAAGATTGCAAAACACACCAAGATAAAACTCCCTAGAGTTTAAAAGATATGCTAATATATTCATACTAATTTAAATGGGAAGCCCTATTGCTGTCTTTGGGCTGAGAGTCTAAAACCAATCAGCTGGCTAGGGGATTATTTTTAGTCAAAGTATCAGCTACAGTTACACAGGCAACTGGGAACTATGAAATGTAGAGAAAAAACTTTGGTGCAAGTATCATTCAGGAAAAAAATGGGGAGGGGAGGAAAAACCTCCTTAGCAATATCCACGTGTTCCATGTATAACGCCATGTATCCTGTCGCCTCCTTAAGGCTTTCTTGTATTCCTCCTGTCCTACTGCTTGCTCTTACCCGTGTGGGTGAGATGCTCAGATATTGATTTACTGATTTCACCACCTGTCTGACAGCTGAGCATCTGGCTCAGGTTACCTTCTTCGGAAGGTACTTGTGGGTGACTCTGTTGACTTCCATGTACTTCAGAGAAAACCAGATCTGTATCTGTTGAAGAGGGCTGGGAACTGAGACCTAATTCTTACTTTCTGTTGGTGCAAGCAAGACCTAACTCCAATGAACTAGATAAATTAACCCTTCTCTGAAATGGCAAATGAAACAAGAACCAAAAGTAGCTGTTTAGTAATAACCTATATAATGGAGAATTCAAAGCAAGACAGAGGCCATTTAAGGGTGAATTCTAATTGCAAGGTCACAAGAAAATAATAACCTTTTATGATAAACGCTCAAAGAAACCACAGTGAGATAACAGTTGCTTGTATGTCTGCTTAGATATGAAGATCTGTTATGAAAAGTGTAAACACAGTCTGTGGATACAGTGCAGTTTGTATAATTTAAACACCAGAGGGGACAAATTTGGTTTTAAGGAATTGGCAAGGATACGAAGTGTTCAACCCTCAATGGTCAAAAACTTCTGAAATTGATTTAAAAATGCAAGTTGACAAATAATCATGGTTTCCTTATGTTTGCCTTCTGAGGCATTAGATTTGGGTCACATATTGTTTCCTCAGTCAGATAATCCCAGGACAGTAGTCCTTACAGCTTGAAAAATCTCTGTTATTGTCTGCCTGACAATAAAACTGGGAGAACTGGCAATAACCTAAAAGTGACACCGAGTCTTAAAGAGATAGAATAGAATTTCATAGTTTTTAAAAAAAACCTGTGATTCAAATCAATAGGACTTCAACACAGCAGACGATTGGAAAAAAAAGAGAAGAATGGAATATCTTTTGATAGCTGGAAACTAAAATTGATGCTTAGAAAAAGAGACAAAAGGGGCAATTTTAGCTAGCTTTCAGCTGCAGCCTCTCTCCTGTGTAATCCAGTGGTTGCTAATTCGTTAGGATAACCTCTGAGAGGATTAATTTTACAAGTCTGTGCGACGGCCAGGAGTGGCACTCGGTGCCGTGTTGCTGCTTGCCAGCAAAGGCGGAGTGATTGCAGCCAGGGCAGGTTTCCAGGGCAGCCCGGGCGCTGTGGTTGCCATCCTGGCATGGAGCAGATTGCGCTTGTCTTTGTCTTGGCAGGAGCTGCACTCTGCCAGCGTCACTCCAGGATGAAAAGCCTGGTATTGGGACCTCTGCAGAACGTGGTGGCAGAACAAATGGGTGGGAGGCACGATGTCTCTCCCTGCACCTGCTCCCTGCTCCCACACCCTGTCTCCGCTGAGGACTGGTATCTCCTCTCGTCCCACTGTTCCCTGCCATATCTGCTTTTTTTTTTTTCCTTTTTCTTTTAAATTTGACTTCATCCTTCCAGCACTTGTCCCAGCTTTTGGGATCTTGTGATAAAAGGGAATGAAAAGACAACTTTCCAACTGTAGCAAACCCAGAGCAGGCATGGAACGGGTTACAGATAATTAATGAGGAGCCACTGCGTGAGCGCTGGGCAGGTGGCTGAGAAGCATGTGTGCACGCATACATCACGTCCCTTGTGAACTGTGTGGAAAACGCAAGGATGTGCATTTGCAATGACAATCTGTTTACAAGGCCTGGGATAGATCTTTTGTTCATGAGCGTGTAGGTGGATTTCTCCTAACATGATTAGAATTTCATGCAACTTCTTCAGACTTCATCCCTTTAACTAATTGAAGCTGCTGTATTTTGCTCTCCCCGAGTCTCTTCCATGTTCTTTTAGATGAATGCACACTCACTGCGTTTCCAAAGAGTATTTCTGCTGATTTTGTGTGTCAGAAATGGGCTGTTAGGTCTGATGAAGTGGCTGACCCCAAGTCACATAGAGCCTGAGACTAGCACGCGGCTTGTCCCCAGCAGTGCTGCTATTCTTCCATTCCTGGTGTGCGGGACAGCAGAGGGCCCTGCAGACACAGTGCTCCTTGGGTACCACATCCTTGGCTTTAGTGGAGCCTAGTCGACCGAGACGGCTGCTGCCCCATCTCCTTCCGAGAGTTGCTGACTGTTTAGTGCCCCACCAACAGACAGAGTACAGAAACATGTGCTGGCGACTGAGGTAGGTGGGAATAAATTTTCAAATGAGGGATGAGGAAAGATAAAACATATCATGGCACTTCCTTGTCAGTGTCAGCTGGAAAGCGGACACAACTGGCAGGAGGACTGATATTTTGAAGAGCACTCAAGGACATGATTGTGGTTATCAGTTGACACTTGGCAATAAAATGAGAGGTTGAGTAGAGGGGACTGATAAACTGGCTTGGGTGGGCATTGCGGCCAGTCAGCTGTGGGGGTGAAGAGCAAGTAAATGCGGAGAGGGGAAAAATGGGCAAGGAGGAGCTGGCAAATTGTGAGAGCAAACATGGGAAATGCAGGCTTTGGAGAACAACTAGACTGATGGTTTAAAGCTGTCCAAGTTCAGATGTAAAGTCCCTTCACAGACATTAACAACCCTTTCGAAATTCAGTCGTTGGTAGGACAGAAGGGACTTCTGTTTTTATGTGGAATGAGTAAGTAGCTGACTAGTCCTCTGCTGCTTCTGTTGTTGTCTGTTTTGGGGCTAATAGTGGGAAAGCTCAAGAGGAAAAGATTTTGATCAAGTCACTGATCTATTAATTGCAAAGCAATTTTAAGCGCCAGGGGATAGTGCTGGCTGCATACAGTTGCCAAAATTCGGTGTGCTGAGAAGAACCATACACCGAGAGGTAGACACCTGACAAATGTGTAACTTTTCCTGTCTTCTGCAGTGGTGTGTAAATTCTGTACAGCAGCACAACATTATTCCCGGCAAAATATTCCTGTGAAGATATTGCTCCTTGTAAGTCATCGGAAAAGTTAGGAAACAGGTGCTTGTGTTGCTAAGACAGGCTGCGCAGGTCCCACTTAAGGAAAAGATGCTCTGAAACGTCTTGACACGTTTGGGAAGTTTCAGGTTGCTTTGCACCTTGTGCAGTGAAGACGTAGCATTCTGTCTTGCACCCTTGTGTAAAACGATTAGCTTTCTTGGTTCATACTAAGGGGAATCTGGTGCTAGAGTCTGTGCGCTACAGCTGTGCCTTCAGCATAGGTCTGGCAGGGGTCCCTGGCTCTGCTCAGATTCCTTCCATTCACTGTTACCCTTTTTGTCCTGTGGAGGAGTTGCTGTTTGCAGAAACGAGCTCTCCTTACCTCCCATCCATCTTTCCCCTAGTCGTCAGCACTGTAAAATCCATACACAAAACACTGCCTGCTGATTTCAAACCTGCTGTGCACAGCACACCAGCAGGCACCCTTGTTGCAAGATGTTGTAGTTCCAGCTGATAATTCTGCTCCGTTGATTTTCACATGTGACTTGGGGAGAAGCGCTGGCTGCACCACAGATATGGGCTAGCTCCTTATCAAGGGCAGTGAGAGCTCTGGTGCAGAACAGCAATGGTTGTTGTGCCTGTTCTTTGATACCTTTTCTGAAGTAATAATAAAAATTCATTTTCAGGAAAGAAAACAAACCCGGTGGGGCCCTGTTAATGGGTATCAGTGGCCTTACGAGGCAGGGCATATGCTGCTTGAATTCTTTGCGCTCCAGCTCTTTCCAGCTCTTCCCCTGAGCTGGAGTAGTAACTATCCATTTTGGGTGTCTGTGATATTCATAACATGAAAGCATATTGCTCTCAGTACAGATGAGCTCCCCTACCTCACGGTGGGATGAAACCCAGGGCACAAGTGCCTCGACCACTGTCACAAGGTTGACTGTACAAGAACAATTGGTTTCTAAATGTGTCTGAACCTTGGGTGACCTGAAATATCGCAGCAAGTACTACAAGCTGGGACATCTGGTGGACAATAAAACTTTTTTTTTAATTTGTTTTCACATGAAGCAGCTGTACTTGAGCAGATGACCAGGGGCTGTGTAATCAAAGTATGAATAGCTGAATTAGCAAATTATATTAGGCTTCTTAGGCACTTATTTAAATGCTGCATGCTCTTTTTTAATTTTGCTTTATTAACATCTACCAAAAACACAGCAGTGTTGGCATTATGGTTATTAGTGACTTATTTGCTTCATTAAAATTTACAGCACGTTTTACGTTCACCATCTGGGACAGCTTCTCCCATGTTTATGGTTAAAATGTAACTTAAAGCTGGGCCTAATAGTCTAAAATAAAAGATTTTATAGGTAAAACTCTTTCTTTGGATGCCAGTGTTACCTCTTTTCTCTAGTGTGCAAACAGAATGCTACTTAGCCCAGTCACCATGGTACAACTTAGTGCTAGGATACAGACAAATATTTCTACTTTCAACAAAAGATGTTGTTGTATGTAAGGAAAAGGTCGATCGTGCTATTACTTGGAAAGCTGCAGCTTGTGGAAGATGGCTGGGGAGGGAATTAGGCTGCTCAGAGGAACGTCAGACTGAAGGACCTTCTGGGTCACTGAGTCTAAACTCCTGTTATTGCAAGTAACTACCTTGGATAATCACTTTCCAAAGGACTGGAACAAGAATAAGCAGCGCAAGAGAAATGTGAATGTGTTGAAAGGCAGCACACATGAGCATGGCTCTGAACCAGAGCAGATCTACCTCTACAGTTTCCAGGTTTGAGTTGCAAAAATGCATGGGCAGACGTACATATGTAAAGTATGTCTTTGCTTAACTGCATACACATAGCATTTAATTCTTCTTCTTCCCTTTTCCTGCTTTTCTTTACTGTTGAGTAATGAGGATGGGAAACCCACTTTCTAGTTTATTGAGGTTGGGAATGTGGAAACATCATTGTGTGCAGAGAGAGCAAAGGGAAGAAAGAAGGTGAGAGGCCTGTCGTATACTAGTACTAAGAAAATGTGCTTTCCCCACTGTTTTGGGTCTGAAAAAATTAAACTCAAAATTCAAAATTTTTTTTTTTTGTTACCCCTTGGGCTGCCAAACATTAAAAAATTCATTCACTGTTTGTTTCTCCATGCCCCCCTCCCCCATTTTAAGTCTTCAAAGGAAATGTTAATCTCCACAAAACAAAAGTTTGAAAAGAAGAAGAAGGAAAAAAAAGAGTTCTGATCAGCTCTGTGAGCACTCAGGTCTTCATTGGGTCACCACCTGAAAGTGGATCTGCAGACACATTCGGGTAAACCAGCATCTTGCGGGTTTACATGTGCGCTTGTGACTTCTCCCTCATCTCATTCGTGTGTGTCACTCTGCTATCACACGAGGAGATAACCTGGACTTTACTGGAAGTCCATCTGCTTGTATGTTTTAGTTCCATACTGACACCTTATCATGACAAGTATTTGCAGATTCTTTAGATTTTAACATAATCCTAGAAATGCAGTTCTGTGAGCAGACCTTTCTGCCTTTGCTGCTACAACTCCCTCTTGGCTTCAGTGTGAAGTCTGCGCTGCCTCTCTTCTTTAAAGCTGGTGTGGCTAATGGATGGGTATTTTTCATCTGTCCTTTTTTTTTTCTTGCATCTTGCAATTAAGACTTAAACTTTCAGGTAGTCATTTACAGGTGGAGCTGCCTGAAAGTGCTTTAGATGGGAGGAAATTATGAATATTAATGATTAATAATTACCTGATTAAAATTCCTGAAGTTTTTCTCTTTGAAGCAGATTTCCTATCTTACTACCCTTGAAAATTCACATACCTGTAAATTATGAACAAATAAGAACGAAGTGTGCAAAATACATGTAATATTAATTGTGCTGCATAAATTCAAATGGGCAGCAGGTTTCAAATGTAAGATCAACTTTTCTACCATTTATGTATATTGAGTTCAGCTGGAAAATTTATACTGAGTTTTTTTGGTTTTCACCTTCATATGTAATTTCATAGGTTTATATTGGATGTGCTGGTCCTGAGTCATGCAGAACAGGTGTGTGAAGGTAAATGAAATTTTATTTGTGTATGATGTGAAGTACTGCAGGTTGACAGAGAACATTAGATCATTAATTATTTTAAAAAAATAAATCTTAATTTTGCTTCTGGACCCTTGGGCACTAACTGCAAGCATAATGCAAAGGCTTGCTACTATTTAGTGAAAGTAAAAGGTTAGTGTTCACTTGATTTATTTTAACTGTGAAGATCAATACTTAGATGCAGTTACAGACAGAGCTGAATGCTAAATGAAGTACAAGCTCATGAGGGATCTAACATAGATGTTCCTGCATTATGGAAACGCACTTCTAACATTTTGCCCTAACTTCTGCATTCTTCAGAGCAATATTGTTGAGCATACCAGTGTTAAAGGTCTTGCTTCACCTGGCCTGTGCAATGATTCTATGTCAGTCTTCTGCCTCGTAATTTGAGCCTCTGCTCTCAGTCTGCTAGAACTGAAATTTGGCTGACCACAGCTGAGTTATACAACATGTTTTTGCACATAGGAGATGGACAATTCCCGTATAATCTCGGTTTTGAAGCAGTTATTGAAAGTGTGGAAGACATGCAAGAGAGAGAAGACAATCTAAAACAGAAGGAAACAAATACAAGGTCACAATCATGAGTAGATCTTTTATAAGTATTCTCTCTGAAAGTAAGATAGTTCTATGTGCCTGGTTCGTACCTGTTCTTGTCATTCACAAGAAGGAAATAAAAAGGTATTTCCCATCTAGATGAATTTGAATATGATTTAAAAAAACAAAAAACAATGAACATACAGACTGAAGCTCTCAGTTGGCATAAACTGTCATCCGATCACTGGGAGCTGGCAGATAAGGTACTCAATAGAAGGAGTGTGGGACAGAGTGCAGTAGACAGTCATCCAGGCACTGCGCTTGCACAGAGGATAATCTTGTCTTGATTTCTTTGTTCCCAATAATCTCATGATAGAGATCAACATCAATGTACAGTGGTCTATTTTATTCATGCAAAATCTGCAGATATGAAACTCAAAGGGGAGATCTTTTAACCTGTGGCAGAAACTTCCAAGTGGACTGTTGATAATCCCATCTGCAGAGACAATCAGGGTGAGAGACTGCAGTAAAATGTGATTTTTCTTTTTCATGAATGAGTCACCACATCTCTTTTTGATGGAGCATTTAAGCAAACATTTGAATTCTAGCATGTGATCCCATTGATCTCCCATTTGAAAAACTCTGCATATGTGTTAGTGTTTTACGGAATAATGCTGATGCTATTTGAAAAACAGGTTTTTTTATTTTTCTTTTTGATATTTACCGTCCTATGAACTCTGGCACTGTTTGCAAGTTCTGGCTTTGTAAATACCTGAATACAGCACAAATCTCAAATATGGGCTTTGTATCAGAATACCTGGTGTTCACAGGCTTTGACAGCCATCTGTCTTTCCTCTCTTGTGGCTCTATTTTCTTTGTCAAGTTTCCCCCCCTTCTTTCTCATGTAGTATGGAGTCTTTCCACTCATTGTAACTCAATTTTCAGTGAAAACTTTTCATTTTTTAGGATGCAAAGCATAAATTGTTCATGGCCATACATAAGTACAAAACTGAGGGGGGATAAGCATTTTATAATTCTTTAATCCCACTTTAGTATTCCCAAAAGGATTGACTAGTATATGCTGCTTTTTTTCAGTGTAATGTTTACCTGTTGTGCTCCAAACCCCTCAGATTCCGTCTTCAGGTGAACACTAATCTTAAGGGCAAGGAGAGAAGCAGGGAGGAATGACTATATGGCAGAAAATCAGACTGGACTTACCATGTTGTCCTCTAGATTTGGTGTGCAATAGGAGCCAGGAGGTTTCAAATTTCTCCTGTGCCTGCCAGGGTTGTGATCTCAGGCAAAGCATTTCATTGCTCAACCCTTCTTGTCTTCTACTCCTTTCTGTTTCCTTTATTTTGATTGTGAATTCTTTGGTGAAGAGATGTTGCATATTTATTTCAGAATTGCATATGCATTCAGAGGCAAAGTTTGCCCTGTATCGAAGGTGACTGCTGGGTGTACTGTTCTCCTCCTGCATCTTATTCCTGCCGTGACCTGTAGGCACACTCCTTCAGATGTGCCTGTCTTCTTCCCTTTAAAAGCTCCGATGTGTTTCTTGAATACTTAGATGTTAAGAAGTCTCTACAGCTGGTATGTTAGCTTATTTTCTTTTCTGAAAGTTCCAGAGCTGTTCTACCATTAAACAGGTTAAGAAAGGAATTATGAGCTTCTACTGGATTCCCAGTACTTGCAGAGCCTTGTAAGAAGCTCATATTTTTTACAAAAGAAAACAAACTAACACCCAATGCCTTGGGAATCTTATTCTTTTGAAAAACATAGTCCTTTCAGTGATTTTTAGTCATATTCAGAATTCAAATATAGAAGCACAGAGGCCCTTGTGACTCTATCAAAGAAGACCTTGAGGAAAAGGCTGCTCAGTTTTCAGAAGTTCAGAGGACTCCAGAAAATAGCAGCCTTCTTAAGGTCTGAGGTGAAATTCTTGTTCAGGCCAAGTCAATGAGAGTGTTGCCATGAAGATCTAACAATTAAAAATCACTGTCATCCCTAGTCAGATTTTTTTCCTTGAAGCGGTGTTAGATATACCAACAGAATATACGGTCTAGTACATTGGGAAAACATATTTGCCTATTACATAGATGTATTTTCTTCTTCCCTCTCCTCATTATACCATTCATTTATCTATCTCTGCAGAACAGTGTCATTTCAATACTTTTACAGAACAACGTGAATTTCTCAAATGAAGAGTTCGACTAAACAGATAATTTTTTCCTGTTATGTTTTTGGACTGATTATACCCTCTCTTCTCCATACACTGTTATCTCTGAGAGAGCAAGAGAAGAAAGACACACTTGGCCAGCTGTTTACGCATAACAAATGGTTCCACAGCCAATGGTGACCTGTAGACTAGTGCTACTTTTGACTTTTCCTCAACAGATAGCTTCCCTTCCCCTTCTCCCCCATTTTAGCCTTTGATGTAGGGCATTTGAGATTGGATGGGAAAAAATGAATTGTGAGGTTGTCTGCCATTATTGTAAAATGAAATCTTGGAGAGCTTTATAGGGTCTACCATCAGCTGTTAATGAGGCTTTATTAACTGCGGACTATATAGCATGAAATATTATGGTATAAATAAATGTGGTGCTAGGGCCAAGCTGCCTAATAAACGGCATGATAGAGGAGATCGTGTGCCTAGGGGGTTATAACGTAGAGCCTTTCCCCTCTAAGTCACTATTTTAAATTCACTGTGGGTTGGCAGTGACTGAAGGCCATTATTATCTGGTGGCTCTTAAATCGGTTATGTGAAATAAATTGGAGGTCTCGGTTCATTTCCTTAGGGAAAGATGTCTATGTTCCAGCTGACAGTAATTGTCATCCAAGTTCAAGGCTCAGCACAGCAACTGCACTTGGAAGGAACGTAGCCCCTGAAAGCCTCTTTTGCCTCGTGCTCTGTCCCCTTGTTCAGGACTCTAGAGTATTGCCATACTGTGGTGTGAGAGTCAATATCGTGGGCTCTTGCAGAGGCTCATTCTTTGGATAAGCAAAAAGCTTTGTTTCAGACTGTTACCAGTAACATCCTCTAAGGGCTTCTCTCTATACCCTAGTCTGATAAATTAATGCTATATTTAATAGTACTCTTGATACAAATAGATGAGATAGCTTATGGAAATAGGTATAGCTATGGTGATATAATGAAGAATGAGGTCCTTTATAATTACTAAATTCAGTTACAAGGAATAATAATTTATTATAAGGTCTTGCTTGGTATTGAGGAAAAAGACAGGAAGTGTGTAAGTCTATTTCTAACTTTTAAATAGATTCTTGTCATCTAGTCTAATTAAATGGCATGCTATTAGTTTTTAATAACCTGGGAAAATGAAATTACAATTGTATAAACCATTGACTAATGATTTCTTCAACAAACCCACCCCAAGAGAATTAAATATATCAACCTACAAGAAAACTAATCTAAATTAAGAAAGGAAGCAAATAGCAAGGTAGACACATGAATGGACTGCTTATTCAAGAATTTAGAAGGAAAATCAATATATTAGAAAGAAAAGGGAGTGTGTCCCTGCCAAACATTGTCATTTCTTCCTTTTCAATACGCTCAATTTTCTAAGTTAATCTTTTTTTTTTATTATTTATTTTCAGGTAGGCTACTGGCAAATAGAAGAATAGAGAGGAGTGGGCTTGCTAACATGTTCCTCTTGAAGCAAAGTAAATGGAAGCAGGTTTAAAACTTTTAGTTTGAAATTTCATTGAGTTTAGAGATTTTAAAAAAATCAGTTTAAACTTTCCTGAATTTGCCTTTGGAGCCTCTTTTTTCTGTTTTATGGGGAATAAGGCTACATTAAAATTATCATGTAACAGAAATTAGTAGATTGCTTGTGCCATTTAAAAAATAAAAAAGGCAAGAAAAACAACAAAAGATGTGCAGAATTATTAATGAAAATTACATACACCACTCTGGGAACGGGAAGTAGAAATAGCCACATAATGTCCCAATGACAAGACTGGGGTGTAATAGTACTTTGATGAATTTTAGATATCATAAGTATATGGAGAAGTAGAGCAAGATTATGATGGGATTTTTCCTGTGCTCTCATTCTTTAACAAGCCTTGAGTTATAAAATGCAAAGCAAGCCCCAAAGGTATCAAGTTCTGCTGGACTTCAGGATTGGTTAGGTTATACCGTGCGAATGTTGTCAATTAATTTCAAAACAGGACAGCGAACACTTACTAGGTAAAGAAAATCATGGAATCATAGAATAGTTTGGGTTGGAGGGGACCTTTAGAGGTCATCTTGCCCAACCACCTGCAGTGACCAGCAACATCTTCAACTAGATCAGGTTACTCAGAGCCCTGTCCAGCCGGGCCTTGAATGTTCCTCGTGATGGGGCATCGACAGCCTCTCTGGGCAACTGGTTCCCGTGTCTCACCACCCTCATTGTAAAAAAATTTCTTCATTATATGCAGTCTAAATCTACCCTCTTTTAGTTTATAACTATTACTCCTTGTCCTATTGCAACAGAATCATAGGTTGGAAACGACCTTTAAGATCATCAAGTCCAACCATCAGGCCCTGCTCAAAACTCTGTCCCCAACTTTCCTGCAGGCCCCCTTCAGGTACTGGAAGGTTTCCCCAAGCCTTCCCTTCTCCAGGCTGAACAGCCCCAACTCTCTCAGCCTTTCCTTACAGCAGAGGTACTCCATGCCTCTGATTGGTTTTGTCACCCTCCTCTGCCCCCGCTCCAACAGCTCCATGCCTCTCCTGTGCTGAGGGCTCCAGAGCTGGATGCAGGACTCAAGGTGGGGTCCCACCAAAGCAGAGCAGAGGGGCAGAATCCCCTCCCTTGACCTGCTGGACACACTGCTTTTGATGCGGCCCAGGATACGGTTGGTGGTCTGGGCTATGAGCACACACTGCTGGGTCATGTTTGGGTTTTCATCCACCAGAACCCTCAAGTGCTTCTCTGCAGGGCTAATCCACCAGCCGTGCTCTGCAAAAACAAAACAAGGTGCATCAACCTGCGAAATAAAAGCAAGGTGAATCAACCAACTTCCTCCAGTAAAAATACCCACAAATCCCTCCAAACATCTGACCTTTCTTACTTGGAGGGGAATTAGGCTGTTTGCTTTTATTCATTTATTTATTTATTTCTCCCTCTTCTTTGAAATCAAGACTATAGACCTGCGCACAAGACTTCAGCTGGGACTTAATTAGGGGAGTTTGGCCTCGGAAATGACAGTCTCAATACTATTACATTGCTATGCCACAGCCTTTACTTCTGTTTCTGCTGTGAATATAATTAATACACTGCACCTAGTCTTAACAGTGGCAGTAACTCTTGTGCAGAGCCATTATTGCTTCATGGCCCAAGGAGAACACTTGTGCGTTTCTGGGCTTAGTGTCATCTGTCAGGCAGTTTGGCCTTGTCTGTGTGAAGGGGCATTATGCAGTCAGTGAAGGCAGTTTTTTCCATATGTCTTGTGGGGAAAGTGATCTTTTTTCAGAAATATGTTAGATGCATAGACTCTTTTTCAGCACTCTATGGCTCTTTCTCTGTCCCCGCGTATTAACTGACATCCCATTATGGCATCCCTGGTTTCTGCAGAGGCCACAGGGAAACTCTTATTATGTGTCATAGGCTACATTTTCTTCATTTGGAATGGAAAAGGCAGAATATTTTCTTCCTGATGTGGAGCAGCAGCAACTGTGGATCACCTGCCAAGCTGCAGTAAACGGTGGTGTGGCAAGGTCTGGGATACTAATAGAAGAGCATTCTCTGGGTACCACTTGGACCTCCTCAGCAGTAAATTAGCCATGAGGCTCCGGGCCTCATTCCCTGATTTGTCACTCACCAGAGGTACAGGGAGGACATGTATGTAACCTTCCCCGATCTCCCCTGATGCAGTGGCAGTAGCTGCCTTGCAGTACAGATCTTGCAGCAAGGAGGGACTGCTCACCAGGCTGGCACAGTTGTGTAAGCGTGTGGTTGGTTAGTTGGTTGCTTTTTTGTCACTTCCGGGCAAAGATGTTTCAAGCCTCTGGCTTTGGAAAGCTTTGCAACAACAAGTAAGCCCAGGAGCCACCACTGCAGGTGTGAGGGAGGCCTGGCAGAAGGTTTCATTGGCAGTGTATACATTTTTGAGGTAACTGAAACCGATTCCTGCCATACAAAGGGTGGGTTGTTGTGGCCTGAGGGAGAACAGGAGTTTCTTTAGCTTTAAAGACTATGGTTGGTGTAGAAAGAGCTGGGCTCTGAGAAGTAATGGGTGAGTACTTGGACAGCATGTGTCTGCCAACAATGGAGACATGTTTAGAAGAAAAATGGAAGAAACTCTCTTCATTTAGCTTGATATCTTCTCTACTTCTCCCACTGTCCCACATTCCCACAGAGAGCAGGATTAGCAAGTAACCAAGGATTTTTCAGGCTAAAATGAGGTGTAGTTGTGGACAACCACCTTCTTCCCAGCTATCCTCACAGCCCAGGTGTGAAGCAATGGTGAAAGGAAGATAGATGCACGTGCATGCACAAGGTAAAAGCTGTGGTAGTGTTTCTGTCCCACTTTAATAAAGAGAGTGTTGCTGCCTTACACTCTTAAATGCAAGTTCATAAATTGTGCATAAAATTACAGCATTTGTATGTAAAGTTGTGAGAAAGTAAAGTATGTACGGCTGGAATATATGCCAGGATACCCTGGTGATAGGCACAATGCGTAAGTATAGACAGAAGTTGGCTGAAGTTCATAGGCAAAGTAGTGTATTACTTCTGTCAGCCTTTAATAGGACAACCTTGTAATTCTTTCCCATGTATTTCTTCTATGCTGATGCACCAAAAACTAGTCCTGAAAATATCTAGGATTTTTGGTAGAGACTATATGGTCTACATATAAAACTAAAATAAGTCTCATTACTCACACAGACCAAAATATTTGTCTTCTTTTACAGATTTATTCTGCTGTGGTTCTTGAAATACCTGAGAAGTAGGAATGGCCTTTGAGCTTTATCATGTGGTAAGGCAATACTTTCTTTTTCTCCTTATTTTTCAGGTGGTTTCTGGTGGAGTCGTGTAAGTATATGGCCCTTTGTGGCTCAGCAGAGCAGCACTGGTCAATTCCTAAGGCACATATGCTCAATTGCTGCAAACTATAGGAAGTTTTATTCAAAACAATTAGCATTATCTTGAAGCAAAGCAGTATTGCACCAACTTGTGTTGTTCTTTCTCTCAGTTAATTGGAACATATAAAATCTGATTTTTCCTTTTGGGATGTGGTGTATTCTTTTTCCCCAAACCCACCACATGATGAAGAACCCCAAGATAGTGTTTTCAAAACTAGTAGTTAAGAAACCAAAGTAGTTTCTCCATATCTCTGTGAACTAGAAGTAAGGTGTGATTTCTGCAGGTCCATACCACAATGACTGATATGTCCAGGTGCGTGCAAGTCAAGGAGGTGACACTTCCACCAAGCAACCAAATTTGAGACTAAGATACCTTCATAGATTTTTACTCATTGGCTTCTAGAAGGTATCATTTGATGGAGGTGAAATGGTGTTCATATTTCTTTGTCACTGTACATTCCCTTTACCACATACATGTAAACCATATTAAAAAGTTTTCTCCATGTTCTCATATTTAAATGTGTATGTCATATGTTTGCACTGCTAAGTCCTTTTTAAAATAGCTTGATCTGCTCATGTAGTTCCATATTTATGTTTAATAGTCAGTTTCTTTATGTGTTCTGCATCAACTATTCTCTAAATGAATGATTTTAACAGTACTAGGACTACACTAACCTGGAAAATTGCTTTTGAGATGAAAGGGGAAAAAATGGTCTGTAGATTAGTCTTCTGCCATCTCTGGTCAAAACAGAATCTTGCTGAGTGACTTTAAAGAAGAAATGAGCAAGGCAGAGACCTTGACAAGTAAGCTTTCAGAGACAGTCCAGCTGTAATGCCTCTTCTACTCCATTAATAACTTTCCAAGATTATTTACTCATGTATTTTTCCTGGTATAACTGCGCAATAGCTTTCCGCCTCCTGTTAAGCCTGGATCAAAGCAGATTGTTGGAAAATGGCTAAATTATTAGCTTTCGTGTCTAGCAACATTTGGCTGAAAATATGTGGTCAGACTGCTGGTTTTGTGCTTTAATATAGCCCTGGAAAGAGCAAGGATTTTTTTCTCAGCTGAAGCACAGGATTTCGGAGGTCTTGTCAAGACTGCGCACTTTGACGAATGTCGTTGTAACCAGGTTTTTATATCACTTATCATCAGTGTCATATCCAAGTACTTGCATGTTAGGATTTTGGCTGTAGTGCTGATCACATGAAATAGCCTCTACTACTAAGAATGTGACAGTCTTTTTCTTTGGATGAATGTATCAAATTCATAAATCACCATGAATTTAGATTGGAATGACAATAGTGGTTGCTTCCACTTCCTATTCGTAGCTTATATTCCTCCTGTAGTTTACATCCTACCTTGCATTCCTTGTGTATTGCAGGAAAAGCATATTTGCATTAGAATTTGGTGAATCAAATACATCCAGTCCGCCTAATTGTCTATTAAATATAATATATGCTCCCTTTTGTAAGCTGTCTTCTCTGTTCCATTTTTATTTTAATCAAGCATCAATTTAGATTAAGAAAATTAGAAGCCACACTGCATGTTCTACAGATTCACAGGTTATCGTGTAAACTTTTCAGATTCCAAATATGTGCGATATTAGTGCACTGCTGTGGTAACTTACTTACCAGTCATATGTTGGCCGTCTGCATACTATAAAATCAAACTTCTTTTGATTTGCCATAAATCATGCTTTAGACTTTTCACCTCTGTAGTATGGATGGTGAATGACGCAGATACGCATCTAGGCATTCTTTGTGCTGACAGAGGCATTTTTTTGCAATTTAGAAGGAGGTGTAGTTATTAGTTAATAAGAGTTTAAAACCTTGTTGTTGTTTCATTGTTCAGCTCTTCACCTTGGAAGAAGGACAGATTTTCTGTGCTAAATGAGAATGGAAGTACTGCATCAGTTCAGATTAAACAGTAGCTGCACGTGAGACAAAACTGTGGTGTCAGGGAGCAGAGTTTCAACATAGTAAGCAGAGAGCTGCTGGAAAATCTACAGCGTAAATGCAGATAGAGATATAACCAGCAATATGGAAGGTTCCACTGAGCCCTACAGAGTCTTGTCTTGCTGCCCCTATAGAGAACGCATCTCCGAGATGTCTCTGTAGTTTGGAGGAACATCTTCCCTCATCAACTGCTGCACCAAAATGATGGGTGCACAGCTGCCCCTGCAGCCCAGCATCCTTCCATCAGAAAGCATTAGGGTCACAACAAAGGATACTCTTGGCTTTTGATGACTTTGTCATTGTAAAAGATGCTTTGCATCTGAGTCCTTCTCGCCAGTGGGGACTTCTTGTCTGTAATGAACTTGGGGATTGACATCATTGCTCTCAAACGCATTACGGATTCTGAGCTCAGCTGAGGACTTTTTTTAAAAAAACTTTTCCCCCTCTCCAACTAATTGTCTCAAGCCAAAGCTGGCTCCATGTCTGCTACTTATTGGAGCTCTTCCCAGGCCACCTCATGTTCTTCATAGAGGAGTATGTTTGTTAACTTGAAAAATACATATGAAGATAGCTAATATTTCTCCTCTGTCCCCTGTCTTCCTTCACAGTTTTGTACCCTCTGTTTAGTTTACAGCTAACTAAAATAGTACAGAGAGGATCCCCCTGTTCTTGCTTTCCAGTGAAATGATAGAGTGTTTCTTTTACCTGTGTCTACTTTCTGGCTGCACTCCACTGCATCCCACTCCTTTAGTTTGTGCCAGCTATCTCCCCTCATTTCTGAAGCTCATCTGTTTTGATTTGTATGTTTTTCCAGGAGAAAAGGGTCTCAGAAGGTGGAGGCTGAAGACAGGTATGTAGAATAGATTCAGTCCCCAGTATGGCTGTAGAGAGGGTCCAGGGAGCAGCTTGTGGGTGGAGAACTGAGAATGATATTTTGGCTGCTCTGATTTGTTTTTATCAAGCAGCTCGCCCTGTTCCTGAACTTGCATATATAGAAAAATAGTCCTGGACATTAGTTCTTGGATTATAAAGGTTTGCCTGTGAAGGCTAAGAGAGGTATAAACTTAAAGTACCTTAGGTAAACCGTGTTACAGCCCTGTGAAGCCACATATTTAGAAAAAAAAGCGGCCTAGCTTAATTTTGCTTAATTTGTTTCTGCAACAAATTCAACTAAACCAAATTCAGGTTGCATTTATTCTAGGTTTTTAATGTGGTTCAACTAATCCACTTGAAAGGATAATTCAGATTAATTTTCCCAAGTGTGCATGTGGATGAGCCATGACACACAGCACCGTGCAGTTATCAGGAGACCTAAACTTATAGTTATGGTAATGAACAAGTGACTACATACAGAAAAATGAGCAATTAATCAACAACAGTAGAAGCACTGAGGAAATCAGAATCAGATGAGGCAGGGGAAGGGTTGTGAAGTGTGTTTTGCTGGGCAAATCTCCCACATGATAGCCTTTCTCACAACCTAGCGAGACCATCAGAGACTGATGACTGACAAGCTATTTGCTTGCTGGAAGGTGGCTCAGCTGAGAAAAGACCTAAGAAAGGAAGGGTCTGGGGGCAGATTGGAATCTTAGTTGTGATTGGGGGAAATTGCGTTGCACAGGAGAAGTAATCAAAATTCAGAGGCTGATCCATAGTCTGGGTATGCTGTTGGCACTTTCTGGGGGAAGAAAGTAGTTTGCAGGGTTTTTTAATTGAGTATTTCAGAATTCACCACTCCCCTTCATCCTTTCAAGCTGGGGTGTAAAGAAGACCTCAGCAACACCACTTTTTTTTGAAACACAGTTCTTGTGCTTTCAGCTAAAGGTACTGAAAATAAATATCTAATTTGTGGATTATAAAAATATATTATATCTTGATTTTTGTTGTACGAAGAAATAGAAAATGATGTATTTCGATACTGAAGATTTGCTTCAGTTCTGACGTGATCACTTCCCTAAAGTACTGTTTTACCAACTACTACAATTACTCTGGAACAAGACTCATTTAGGCACAGGTAGGCACGCCTGGAAGATGTACCTGTCATTTTGTAAGAAGCTACCAATATGGCCTATCAGAGAAGTATGATATTCACATTGCTATTTTTTCTCATATTTCTGGTAAGTTTTCCTCTCATCTGCTATCTGAGATACCCTAACAGGAGAAGAGGAATGTTTATGGGGCTTTAGTTGTTAGAGAACCAGCAGGAGATGTACTTGCAGTTAATTTTAGAGAGGTGACCAGGATATCTTACCTTGTATTCTTCGTTTATACTAAGTGAACTTTTGCACAGCAATCTATATGATGGATTTTTTTTTTTTCTCTCAGAGTATATTGTACAAATTCTGTTTCTCTTGGAGTTTTGTTTTTCTAACAAAGGATAAATGACAGAGGAATAGAAGGTTTGCCAAACCTGTTCTGACAGCATCCTTGGAAGCTGCCTTCTGGGGAAAGACAGGGGTATTGAAGACACATCTGACAGTGGGGTCTTTTGTTGTAGTTCAGCAGAAGGCCACTTCTTGCAGTACAAGTCCACTCGCTTATCATTTTTGCTGTATTGAAATGGCTTTTAGTTTGCAGAGGTTTTCTGAGTGGGTGTAAAGTTCTACTTCCTAATAACTCATGGCAATAAATAAAATAGATAGAAAATCAAGAGTTAAGCCTGCTTCCAGCTAATGTGTAGCTGTTGGTACATCTTAGAAGCTGGATAATAAGCAGAGTATGCTGTCCCTGGAGCCATATGCAGAACAATGTAAGAAGACAAGACAAAGCTATGTGCATATGTAATGCTAAAAATATCAAGTTAGAGTCCTCAGGCTTTAGGTCAGTTGTTCGGTAGCAGTTACAAGGAAACCTCTCCCCACCCCCTGCCCCATATTCTGTACGGATGTGTTCTTCTACACCTACAGAACAATGTGATGCCATGCCTTTCAGTTAGGCCTTATAAATCAAAGTTAATTGCCTTTCTCCAAGCAGGTGAAGTATTCTCTGTAAAGAATATACTCACAGACAAAGTTATAGAGCCCACCTTCCGTAATTAAACAGCAAAAAAGACCAACACAGAAATGAAATGAAGTATGGAGGAGTTAGAATGTCCTCCTCCTTGATGTAAACACTTTTTTTTTTATTCAGAAGAGGAATAAATTCCAAGAAGGGGGAAAAAGCTCAAGCACTAGGCTAATAGTATTAACCCCCCAGCTTTTGACCATTTCTCCATGCAGCAAAAATCTCTGTTCTTCCCTGTTGGAGTAAATAGCTGCATTTTTTTTTCCTCTACAGACTAGAGATGGTGAACTGAAACAGCCGTAATGAGTGGCAGTCAAAACGAAAGGCATTTACAAAAGATAATTATTGCTTAGATTATGAATATCAAATTTCTATTGACATGAAAAAATTACATCTTACAGAGATATTATAAGCATTGTCATTCACAATGAAGCAGGACAGAAAAGATTTTACTCTCAGCTGCCTGTGGAATCAAATCACATGAGACATTCTTTCTTCAGAGAAATGAGAAGCTGAAAGTTAGAAGAATGCAGATTTCTGTGCACAAATACCGTCGTTTCCCTTCCTCAGATGTGTTGCAATACTAGCATGGAGAACTGCAATATAGGAACCAGAGATGGGAAATCTAAAGTTCTCTGGGTGCTGAAAGAATTTCCAGTTCCCCACGCACATGTTATCTGTCAGCCTCGTTTCGTTAAGAACATTGCTGCCAGGTAAGTGTGTTGGAAACTTCCAAAATACTTCCTTCAACAAGATATTGAAGACCTAGATCTGAAATAGCATTTCTACTTCAAATGACAGCAACAATGGCAACATCAAAGTCGTAAGGAGTGAGGAGGAAAAAGATACAGATGCATACCCTTACAGTTTGGGTAAAAATAACGAAAGTATGATTCATATAATACGTCTTCTATATATGATATTCTGACATTCCTTTTTGTGTGGAAAATAAAAATAATGCATTTCCCCTGTCCTAGTTTTGCTTAAGTCCTGCTATTAATGCTTACATACACACCAAAATTTATCTATACAGTTGTTTTTAAAGGCTGTCACTGAGGAAAAAAAAATGCTGAATGTTGTCATCCATAGCAATCACGCACGAAGTTTGTCATAAAGCTTACATCCTCTCTTTGTCTAAGGCAGCATTCTTTGTGTGCTGTGATCTGTAAGACATTAAACTTGAGCGCGATGTGAAGAAAAACATTTATAGGCTCATATATAACCAGTAGTTAAAAATAGAGAAAGTAATAATTGATCATTCAAAGCAGAGCCCAGTTTTGCTTAGGAATGGGAAGCAACATGAAAATACTGCTAGTTTTGGTTTCGGCTGCCGCCGGCAACAAAAGCGTCACGCGGCCACCCCTCTCCCTGCCGGCGTGCAGAGGAGAATGAAAAGAAAGAGGCAGAAACTGGTGGGTCGGGATAAGGGCAGTTTAACAGAACAACAAACAGAGGGAAACAGGAACAACAATGATACAAATAAGGAGAAAACACAACAACGAACCGTAAGACCCAGACAGCTGCTCTCCCGAACAGGACCGGCGCCGCGTCCCC
>Ga0065711_1027490_pt1 | contig 48892 bp, 23 predicted proteins | sample Hoacrofraction12_FD_59098 | JGI IMG/M metagenome (GOLD analysis project Ga0065711, IMG submission 59098) | Hoatzin crop microbial communities from Cojedes, Venezuela - Epithelial fraction 12 v2 (version 2) | ecosystem: Host-associated > Birds > Digestive system > Esophagus > Crop | place... | reverse complement strand
TGTAAGAAGCAACTCTCTAGCTGAAACTGCTTCTATGGTTTGGGACTCAGCCAACACAGACAACTCAGGAATTTTTGGGCCAAAGGTGAAAGCACACAGCGAGGAAGACTACGAGCCTTCATCCAGAAGAGCCCCATAGACGACCACCAGACAACACTGCGCAAATGCTAAAGGGGGTGGAGTATGATAATGAAATCCTAGAAATAATTACAATAGTCCAGCCTACTTAGATAAGCTTTGTAATAAACAGGTGCATGCTTCGTGACTCGGTGTGCAAGTTAGGAGGAGCGATCCCCCTTGCACCCGGCGCTGCAATAAACATACCTGCTTTATAACTCTCTGAGCTGTGAAGTTTGATTCCGCACGTCACTACGGACCAAGTTCTAACAGTCATCATTTCAGAGTTTGTCCACAGGCTTCTAGTGCTGACTGGGCCTTTCCACTACAAGCCCTCCACCATCACTTGAGATAAGAAAATCTAAAAAAATAAATCTATGTAATAGCCAATTAAAAAAAAGAAAAAATCTGTCCCCCTTCTTCACTTGATGAAAAGCAAATGACTTCAGCATCTAAGAGAAAGAAAACCAAACAGGCAAACCAAAACTACCTAGTCCTTTAACTCCACCCAGTAACTCCACTGACTATCACTGTGAGCTACATGACACCAGCCCATCCCTTACATCTAAAGCAGTATGTTAGCATAACTAAGGCACCCAGAGGAGGGGGCAAGAAAAAAGAAAGCTAGCTAGCCGTAAATGAAAGCACTCGGGCACCCAGGTCACTGCAGTAAATCACGGCCCTTAATTTCATGTGAAAGAAGGGAATGTTAAGACTACCATAGGAGCCTCAAAGAGTCCTTTGTTAGGATGGAGGCTTGTGCATAAACACGTTTCAGAAGCCTAGAGAAAGGAGGTTTAGAAAGGAAAATGCCTCTGGACTTTTTTGCCTTATTTTATCACCTTTCAGAGAGCAAAGCTGGAGAGAACTCACCATTTAACTACTAGTACATACCAATAATCATTTCATTTGCACTATTTCAGTAGCAAAGAGTTCCTCCAGAGCCCTGTTACACCTTTGAAGTCACAAGAACACATGAGAAGCAGAATAAAAGCACAAACCAGAAGTAATTATGTCTTTATTAATACTGCAGATCATACAATCACCAGTGATACAGATCAATACAGCTAAAAACCCCTGCCACAGTATTCCACCAGATAGATCTCACAATTTGTCAAAGACAATGGTTGCATACTACACTTCTGTAATATCTTCAATGACGATTATTGCGTCCTCCCATCCCTACCTCACATCTGATATTTTACTGTGGTTTTTATAGCACTACAGATCTTGTCTTGCACACTAACTGTTACTCTTAGTAAAACCATGGTAGAAATTTTCATGTGAATGTCTGTGGTAAAACTGGGGAATGCTACCAAAGATCCTCAGACAGCGCTGCTGTGGAAAATGACTTATCTCTAGACACTTGATCGTGCTTCCCATTACTTAATTGAGAACGTCCTGAAAGGTCATATGTGACTAAAAGCTAAACCAAGCACCGCGACTGGAATTTCCCCAAGATTAGTGCTGTATTCTCCATGGAACCACAACCATTGAAATAGTCTTGAAAAAAGCTTTCAGATCAAATCTTTAAAAAGCTGGGGGCATTTGAATGGAGCTGAAAGAAATTCTTTAAAACCCCACAGCAAAATACCACATCAGAAATAAGTGGCAAGACCATTAAAATAAATGTTGTATGTTTACAGCCAATTAATGCAAACGTTTGAGAGAGGAAAACAATCTCATGCACAGTGATTATGCTGCATGCAGAACTGATATGTGTCTCACTTCTATCAAGAATTCTCACAAAGACAACAATGTGCACTGTCTCCCCTGCACTATTCCAAAGTGGATTAAACATCTGACAGCTTTCTCTCTCTTTTTCCCTAGAAATGAATATTTGTGTGGGAATGGGAACATTTCTAATAAGAAATTAATTACCCTGTGTTCTGACACAACATGCTGGGGTCTATAACCAAAGACCTTCAAAATGGATTCAGCAGTTTTCTAAAACTGAATCCCACATAAATTATACCCTCCCAAGATGATCTTGCATTGTTATGCATTATAAATGGAATGGTTATCAGCACATGATGTGACTGGTCATTAAATCACGTGGGAATAAAGTAGCTGAACTTGTATTCGACAGGCACATCCTCTGCGCTTCTTCCCAAAGGAAAAGACAGCACACTTAGACGGTCGTCAGCAGTTAAACATTTTATCATAAGCTTAGACTGCTTGTTAGCAGACATGTCAGACAGTACGGGTATTCTCAGCTACCCTTCAGCCTTTATCAGATATGCTGCTAAATGCTAGCATTAGCCATTTGATGCAGCAGTGCTCTCCCATCTGCAAACTGTTTACCTCTAGGAAACCTTTAGCCCTTAAGCTACCTTAACTGCCTGCTGCTTCAGGAATGAACTCCCCTGTCAAGCCCTAAAACTCATACCATAAAGCTAAACAAATGTTTGCTCCATTAAAAGGACAGCATCTGCAGATGACAAGTAGCATCCTTCTGAATTTCCACCATTTTCCAAGCTTGCCCAAGATCAGAAATGACACGGTGGTGCAGAAGTGCATCTAAGTTTTTTATAAGCACCTCAGATGTACACAGGCCCTTTTCTCATATTTCCCCCATTGCAATTCCTTTTCTCTTTAACAAAAAAGACCAGCAATACATGTTAGTGAATAAAGTATTAAAACATGGTAGTTACCTCTACAGAATCAAGGAGCTCTTTTTGTTTCAATGAAGACTGCAGTTCTAAGAGACCATCACCATTCCATGATAAATTCCTCAGAGCAGCTGCCAAGAAGTGTCACAAGCCAAAGTTTCTTCTTGATATTGTGGGGGTGGGAGTGAAGTCTTCTAGCAGGGCAGGTTAAAATATAGGATTGCTGTGACTGCAATGTATGGCCCTGAGGCAGAAAGCAAACAGAAACCCTAACCTGATTCAGACAGCAGGTCCCAGGCAGCCTCTGGAATACCCTTGTCTGCAAGATGCTGGATTGCATTGGAAGAAATTCAACCCAAAACCATCTTTTTTTGAAGACCACAGATTTTCTCAGTCTAGCAACACTTTAGCAAGAAACATGCAAGTAAACACGTGACGCTGGTCCAAGCTCCTTGAGTCTTTGATGCTCATTATGTGTTAAACTCCAGAGATTTACTGAAAATGGAAGCGGTTCTATAGCCAGACAGTTTCTGTGTACAGTTTGTAAGACATACCCTAACAAAACTGGTGAACCACCCATTTTTAACAGAAGTTTGAGTTGAACTTTCTATGGCCTGATTGCTCATCCACTGGTTAACAAAGAAAACCCCAAACAGGGAGAGTTTAAGAGCTCTCCTCAGTATGTCAGCCATGCATAATGCAGGGAAAAGTGTTTGCCTCCGGACTTCACCCCAGATAAAGAAGAGGAAAAGAAGTGTATTCTCCCCTCACCAAAAAATGCAAGTACCAAAAACTTCTCACAGCAGCCTTTTCTGAGAAGTGAAATGTACACCATCCCAGTACAGATCTAAGGAAATTTCCCCTCTTATCAACTGTCTAGTAAAACAAAGTCTTGCAAGAAAACCAACTGATTCCTCCATTGTATGACTTAAATAGAAGAATGCAAAGCACTCTTACAACTTTGTTGAGTGAAGGGATGCAGCAATGTATACTCATTTTGGATATAGTTAAGGAGAAGCAGAGAAAAGAAACAAGTGCTTAAGTAGAGATCAGCAGGTTATACATGCCAATAAGTTTATGAATATTTAGCTCCAGGATGAAAATCTAAATAGCAAGCTGCACACTTAAACTGTCCCCTCTTCTAAATCCTCCATTTGGTTAACACTTCTCACTGTCTGCAAATCTCTCCTTCCACCCCCTCAGAAAAGAAAAAAAATCTCCTATTTCATCAACTCGCTTGAAATGATTCTTAACCAGATTTCCTTCATTAAATTCAGTGCAATGCTTCAGATATGAAGGCAAATTTCCAAAAAGTAAGGTACTTAATAGCATTAGCAGAGGTTGATGTTATAATCAAAGCAGAATTCACCCCATTCTGCTCTTCTCCAGAGGCATCACCATTGCACTGTTTATTTCCCATTTCACAAGGAAATTGAAAAGCTTCAGGGATCCAGGAGATCAACAGGTGGAAGAACATTTCTAATCACTACACAAACTATTTACCACGATGTTAAAGTGGAGAGTCAAATTTGAAAAGTTCATGCAGAAGAAAGTTAAGACAAGGCTTGCCTAGGAAACAAAACACACAGAGAGCTTATCAAAATGAAACAGCCAAAGTAAATGTTTTTTTGTAAGCAACTGAGAACAGCAAACAGAACAAGGAAATTGCATAGCAGATTCCTTAACCGGGCTGAAGAACTTGTTAAACTGAAAAGTCATGCCATTCATTTCACTGGAAACACAGACTGAAGACTTGTGACACACATCTATGCTATCCAGACTTAAGGAGTTAACATGAAGCAAGTACAGCAAATGTATTAGCTGAAATACCCATTCATCAAGGTCCCATGCACCTTCAACAAGCTGGAAAGTGCAAACACATCCATTTCAATGGCTCCAAACATAGCCCACTGTAACTCGGTCACACTGGAGCCAAGAGACTTTGTCCTCCAGAGACAAGTCAGGCTGGAATCAGTAGTGCTTACAGATATTCAAGAGACAGAGCAACATCCTGTAGTGTGAAAAATACCACTATGTAGAAACACTAATAAAAGATTCTGTAAGCCCTTTCAGTTCCATTAAACGAAAAGTGGTGCCACCTCTGTCACTCAGAGATGAAGTCCTGCCTTTAATGCAAGTAATTTTCACCATTGACCGTGATGTGCTCACTGAGAGCTCAGGAAAGTTTGCTGAAAGAACACTGTTATGGAATGTAGCGCTCCGCTGCTTGAAACAGGAGGGAAAAACTCAGTTTCCTGACACCGTACTAATTTCCTAATATTTTTCCTCATGCCTTACATAGCAATGTTTTTTCGAAGGACCGATTAGGTCATGGAGTTTGACATACTATCTGCAGTGCGAAAAAGGGCCGAGTGAGAATCTTCTCAACAATGTGAGAGACTCCATCTCATTTTTTCCAAGATGTAGAGTCCACAAGAGCATACTGAGAATCCAACCACCCATTTAATAATTTCAAACCAACTCCAGAAGACTAACTTCCGTCACTGGTTGGAATCTTTCCAGGCTTCCAAAGTCTCTTGTGGAGAACCTAATCTTCCTTGCACAGCATTAAAATTTACATAATTCTTCTCAAGAAAAAAAACACTTTCACTTCATTTGCAGTTTAGTTTCTGAAGACAGAAGCCTACAAGATGCAAACTTGCAGACTTTACTCATAGTTATGAGTTGGATTTAATGTGCAGCCTGGAGAAAGCAGAAGCTCCTCTGTGCCTCAACTTAAAACCAGTAACAATGTAACCATAATAGCAAGATGGCATGATGTTACTCTAATTATTAGAGGAACATTTTGGCTGGAGAAATCAGTCCCTCTTTCATACGATACCTCTAAACGAATGCTTTTTTTATGTGATCATAAGCAATGCTCATATGCAACATACAGAGAATAAAATATCAATATTGCACTTCTTTGCTCAAAAATAAGCATTTAATCAGTTACTCAAAGTTAAGAGGGCTTCTGGTCACTTGATGTTTACTTACCAACATGTTCTATCAGACAAAAAGTTCAAATCAATATGTTAATTGTTAGGGTACCAGTACAGGGTTGATAAATAGAGAGAAACAAGTTAACTACTGGTTGTCCTTCTTTCAATCTGCTTTACATTTCTTTTTCCTCTTGTCAGTTATCAAGATTGCCTAATGTAACACAGTTTGGATCAATAGCAAGTCATTGACAGATTGCATAGACTGCGTATCTCCAACTAAACAATTACAGAGGAGGGCTCTTACTATAGAAGGGGACATGATGCCTGCTGCTGTTATTACTGAGCTTCATTCACACATTTAGCCAATAAAACAGGACAGCTAAGTTATCTCACATCTCCAAGTGTGGAACGAAGAATTCTATACTTCCTTACTGAAAGTCAGAAACATGCTGTGATGTTCCTTTCAATCCCAAGGAAAGGCCGCCTCCATATTCATTATTCTCCCCCCATTTATGATCAGCTATGTCAAAATTAATCAAAGCTGGAGCCTAAGATGTATTAAACAGTGAATCACAACATTTGTGTTGAATTATCAACAGCTACATTTCATAAATGACTAGATTTTCATGATCAAACGAGCCTTTGAAGATGTTAACTCAGAATGAAGAATCATGATGAAAAGCTTAATTCTGAAATATCATCAATACACATTAAATGCATTTATCATAAACAGCTCTCATTTTATGGGATATTATGCAACCGATTACAGTCCCTATCTGAGGTTGCAAAGAATGTTAATAGTTTTTACTTAGTATAGACAAATGAAGACTGCTTTGTATTCTAACATACTTCAACCTATGCAGAATAATTTTCTACCTGTACTAGAAAATAACAGTCTGCTGTCCTCCTAATAAGGCACTGTGAACTTGTGGAACCCATAATTGGTCAAATTCTTACCAGAAGCAAATTCAGTGCCATGAAGTCATGGGCCTGTGTACTATGTGTGAATAAGCACAATAAACCTTTAGTAAGAGGAAGAACTAAAAACCAAGCATTAACTTACTGTAAATGCAGTGATTTGGCAGAAATAGAAGAGAATGGGAAATGAAAGGCTGGCCTACTTAAACAATAAAATCAGAACAAACAGCATTATCAATAAGCAAAAATGCTTGGCTCTAACACAGTGGACAAACCTTTAAACACACCTGTCTCTCAAAGCTAATACACACCTATCCTCACTCAGATAAGAGCAACGAAGAAATCTACGTGTTAATGGCAGCCAACTCTTGTAAACAAGATAACTAGAGCTGGCATAATTCCAGATCCAAAATTCTGCTTTCAGTAAGAAGCAAAATTGGAATTCAACTGTTGAGTATACTGAAGAGAGATATAGAACAAGTTTGTTACCATGGAATTAAATCAAAACTAATTTATTTCAGAAAATGCAAAAATCCTTTCCCTTGTAAACATCCAGAGGGATGAACACACAGCTGGACAGACAGTCTGGGGGGGGTGGGGGGGTAGGAAGAATAGACATACAGTAGGGAACAGTCTTTCAGAAGTCCGCAGGGAATGGATTATGAACGGCTCAAATGGTCTAATCCACTTTACTTTCAACAGGTCCCACATAAACAAGGCTAGAATGCATGTTAAATAAAAGTCCCATGAAATTTTAATGAAAAGCCATATGCAGTTACAGAAACTAATCTTCTAAATGGAACCATTTCACAAGTGGCAAATTTCACAAAGCCAGAGACAGTCTGAAATAGAAGTCATGAAATAACCTTATCTAATGAACATGAGCAGAGATGGCAATTTCTACACAAGCAAGCATTCAGACACACAGTGATATTGCACTGAATTTTTAAGAGTCGCATTATTAGTTGTCTGTAAATGCAAACAACAAGCCATGCTGGGAAGACCTGGACTTACCACTGTAAGAGGAAATAATTTTGAGTAGGTATACTGTTCCAAAAGAAACAAAAGGTGACTGATTGATCGAAGATACAGTCAAACCAGCACAGATTTCAAGGCAAATCAGATTACACCTCCTCTAAATTCTGGTATATTTTGCCAAATTCCATCATATGACAGAAATATGTCTTGAACTACTTTAGCTAACTGGTAAAATCTGACTCAGCAACAGAAATCTGAAAATGAAAAGAAAAGCGAACAACTATATCCTTTAAGTTAGTGACAAGTTCAATAGGTCACCGGTCCTGCCAGGATACACATACAGATCAGTTATTCTATGAGCAGCAGACAGTAAGATCAATATTTTAAAGCAAATTCAGATTCTGTTTACTGAACATTATCATGTGCTCTAGAAAATACTTGGCTACTAATACCAAGAGTCTTGCTCTAGGGGAAATAAGCAGTTTAATTCATAGTTAGAGCTACTTTTGTATTATTCTGAAATACGTCTTTACAACAGGGATGGGAAGACACACTTGTTACCTGCCTTAATATACAATCAAAAATTGAAATGCCACCACAAAAACTATTCACATGTGCATCAAGCCAACCAGTACAGGAATGAAAGAGAGAGGTAAAAAAAAAATACAATGATAAATTAGACTAGTCTTTGTCCATTATGTCCCATCAGATTATCTGGAAAAAAACTTTAAAATTTAGTGTGTCATGAACTTGGTACTGTTCATCACTTCAGCAAACTGAAACACCAAAGAAACCGGGTAAATAGTATAAGGTTTTGTCTCCTCTAATGTGCCAAATAATTGCAGTGAATCATATGTTTAATTCCTTAATTATTTTGATTAGAGAACAAATAACAAACAACAAAATACTAAGAAAAAAAATGGGCTGCAATAAAATCAAGTGAGAAGGAAAAATGCTGTACATAAGCAACACTATATGAGCATTATCTTTCACTTGCTGATAAAATTTCTTTCTGCCTGAGCCTACAAATGATGTGTACCTAGACCTCCCAAGCAGATTCTCTAACATCTGCAGAACTAGCTTGCTATCTGTTGCTTTATAAATAAAAAAGAAACAAGAACAAAAAGAGACTAACTGCATTCAATTGCCTTCACGTTGCAAGGGCAAACAACACTGTCTGCAGGGCACAGTTCTTGACAATTATACATTTCTATTGTATTTACCAGACAGCTGAATATGGTAGAGATCTTCATCTGCATCTACAACAAATAGGCAGCAACAACGTGGTAAAACACTTTTTACTGCCGTTTTGGAAAAAAAAAAAGTCAATTAGAAAAATAATCAACACACCTTCCACAAACTCACATATGTTCCTACCAGAAACATATTTTCTACCTGGGTTTGGAGCTCTTAAAACCTAAAGCAGTTTTGGATTGCTTTTAAGGAATTTTTTTAATATTCTTTACCCTTAATAGTAAATGATATCACACAGTTATGTTTGTTTTCCAGTGAGTCCCATGTAAAAAATCATTTCAGAAAGCAGATTTTTCACAGAGAAACTGTCCTGTTACATTTAAGCCAGCTATACATTGAGGCAGCTCTCAGTCAGGACTGTCATACTAATCAAATCGAGAGAGTAAAGTATATGTCGTTTTTACTACCTCAACAGAAACACAATTAGCAAAAGACAGATAATTTCCAACAGCTGTGCACATGCTGCAAAACCTTCAGCTTCCTTCCTCATAGCTCTAACTATGCAGCTTTCTCACACGCCTTAAAGACCAGCCAACTATATCTTCACTGGGTGCGTTTGTCAGAACCTTCAGCAACTTCAAATCATTCAATATTCAGCAGACAAGGTACCTCTGTTTGCTGCAGCAGTATCAAAAGTTTTATATGGCTGAATACAAAACACATACATCTAAATGATCTCAGTGTAAAACAAAGACTTGTTTTACCAACAATACAAGACTCCCATTCACCAGCAAAGGGAGCTCACAAGCAAAACTCTTCTTGATGACTGCAATAATAGGTTTGAGTGAGTTCCTGGGGACAGAGTGCTTTCCAGGCTTCTTTAAACATCAGAAAGCCAACCTGATGTCAAGCTTCTTTCTCGTACAAAAGAATGCAATAGGGTACTGTACACAGCGTTCCAAGGGCACTGTCCTTTTCTCATTTCCGGGAGCTATGTTCCTTTCAAAAATACAAAAAGACACTAGTGCGAGAGATCTGTAGCAACAGAAACTGTGACAAGTCCCAGGAAAGAAACAAACAACCACCCCCCCAAGAAAAACACCCCTACTATCTGGATTTCTTCACCCCTCTGCCTCCTTAACCAGTTGTCAATGCAGTAAAGATAACCCAAAACAGCCACTGACTCCACTAATACAGTTCCAATCTTTTTTGAAGAACCAAAACATTTAATATATGAACACATTATATTCTTTCAATATATGTTACGCGTATTGTTGGGACCAAGCAAAAAAGGGAGAGTCTATGTAATTTATAACCCAGGAAAGAGAAAATCAAGGAAAAGCCAAAGACCTCAAATATGTTTTGGGACAAGAAGTGATAGTAATTCATTTATTTTCCATATTATTTCTGTAAGAAATATTTCCATGATTTCTGTAAGAAAATTCTAATTTTGAATAGCTCTCTTGTTCACCCTGTGGCATCATGAAGCACAAGGTTCTAGCCAAATCCTTCACCAAGCTATAGAATCTTCAGCTGAGGATGAACAAGGAAATAAGGTTTTTCTTTGTATTACGCTGCCACCTTCATTAGAGTCACAGTCACAATACCGCCACTAATTGCAAGTCTATGGCCTCCACCCCCCCCAGTACTCAAGCAATTCTTCTTCCAAGCAGATGGGTAAAGAATTTGCAACAACATTTTTTTCAGCAATAAATATTAAAAAGAGAAACTACATCCAGATAAGTACGAATGACCTGAGAATTATAATATGTTTCATACATAAACAATACAATCTGTACTTCCTAAAGACTGAGTGAAATAAGGACAGGTCTCAGTGACAATACCATCGATGTGGAGAACTCCCTTCAGTATACATCTCTATGACATGTTGAACTAATGATACCATACTCATTATAAAAGAAAGAAAACACCTTTTGCATGATGCTAAATTAAGTAAGAGCAAAGAAATCAACTGGAAACTCAAGTGGTGTGGTAAGAAAAATGTTTTAAATACAGCACAAACCCTCCAAGTATGGCATACAAACACACTATCTATAGCATTGAAAAATAATTCAGAAAACCAAACACTTGAATTATCCCACTCAGAACAGACATGTTCTGTTCCTTAAACAGAAGCCTTCCTTCTTTCAAAGGTCAACGGTTATTTTGTTACTATACCCACCATTTTGAATTTTAATTTTTTAAATTTTAAAATTCTGTTTAAATTACATATTTATAATTTAATTTTTTTTTCATTTCTAAAATTCAAATTAAATATTTCTCCCTGGTAGACTTCAGACATCAAAAGATTGCTATGCCGACTCCCCCACACCTTGCAAGCAAGTAACTTCTTCCAGAATTGCACTGTCCTGGCTTGCTCCCTTGAGGCTGCGTAGAATAGCCAGCCACAGACCTACTTCCACTAACATCAGCTTACATGACCTCTCTAGTTGCTCCGGAATCTGCCTTTCAGCAGGGAAAACTGGAAAAAATCAGCTGTTCCTCCAACTACAGAATTGTCAAAAGAGACCTCTGTAATCTTCTTGGAAGCCAGCTGTAACACCAAAATGCTGCAGTGCTCCTTCCTGGAATCACAGGGAGACTGGAAGGGATGTCCCCACTCCAGTGGGCTCACTTGCCTCCCCCTGATATTCATTAGCGCAAAGCCATCAACTTTTATCAGTTATTTTAGTAGAACTGTATTTTCCCAACCCCTTCAACTACACCATTTGGACTGATTTTCAGTAAAGGTATACAAGGACTAGCTTTCCCACTCATGGAAAAATCTAGTATCATCACCTTGTTAGGAAAATCATAGCACTGAAAATCTTACCCACAATTGAGAATTCACATGTTTTTCCAACTGCTCACATCAACTGGAAAAGATCTTGCGTGCATAGTTTTGACAAGTCTCAAAACAAGGACATTTAGTCAAGAGGTTTCTACAGGAGATGATAATTTAAATGAATTTAAAAAAATAAAAATCAAGCAACTGCTGCCAAGTTAAGTCTTGGCTCTAACTTCTTCGGGAAGTACTTTGTGGGTAGACAGCTGAATAGATTGCTATACAACTTGTGCTGCTGGCATCTAATTATTTCCGTTTTTCTGTTCTTTGGCTGCATATGATAGTTCTGCTTGCACAAGAAATGTCAGTTCTGTAAAAGGGCATCTGCACTGAATAGTGTTATAATGTTCATTTTGTATCATCTGTGCATCTATTTAAGAAAATATGTCTTTTAGTAAAGCTTCCACAATTGCAAGTTAGACAAGACAAAAACTTGGTCGTAGACCCTAGGTTCCATAGTGGAAAGGTTATTTACTAGACTGCTGTGGCTTTCCAGAGGACCAATCTATTTCACTGACATTCAAATACCGTAAAACAAACTGTTCCAGGTTTGGTCTCCAGTCTGAGGAGTAATAAGATCTCCAAAAAGTTTTGAAGAATTACCTAAAGGTGAAGAAACAAGTATACAGATGGTAACAGCTTCTCTGTACAAACTTTATCTTTGGGAGGAAATGATGGAGTTCACAGATATGCAAACCTTTGTCTGAATGCCAGTTATCCAGAGCTGCTGCTAGGATACAAATAGCAAATATAAAATAATGTGAAATTAAGACAACTTTTCATCTAAAGGAATGATTTAGTATTGACACAGCTTTCTTCATCTCTTCCACCTTGTCACATACGCTATGGAACACTCGATGAATACACAGATGACAATATCCACCTACAGCTTTCAACTCTCTCTCCACAGACAAAGGCACAGCTCTTAATCCCCTTTTAAAGTGCATGCCTATTAAATGTCTAGTTGGTCAAAAGTTATGCAATGTGAGTACTTCTCAGCAAAATGCTGGCTTTATTAGAAACTAGGCCCTCTGTGAAAATGCAAGTGACTAACAAAGCTACATGTACTTACAGCTATTCTGAATCAGACCAGTTTCTGAAAATGGAATCTAATATTCAACGTTCATTGAGAAGCTCTGGAATTGAATTAGGAAGGTTGGGTTTCAGAATTTTTTTATTTGGGAAAAGCACTAAACAATCTTGTGACACAGAGACCCCAAGAAATTCATCATTTGCTCCTTACACTACAAAAGAAAAAAAAAAAATTATCATCTGTCTCTCCTGAAGATGACAGTAGTTCTCTTCAAAACAATGGAAGAGCCCACATATCCTTTTGTCTTATAAAATTTTAGGCGTATAAGGAAAAAAGGACCTTCCTCTGGTATTCCATTATTTAATTCAAATATTAGCAGAAAAAGCTAAAAAAAAAAAAAATATATCTAAAAACCTGTGTTGCTTTGAGAGTGACAAGAACCAAACATGCTATTGTGTTTGAGAGTGTGCTACTGATCAGAAGGGTGACTTAAAAACATTGTCATTATTTTATCTTGTTCTTCATCCACTTTGGGGGCATGCTTGCTTTAACTGTAACCGCATCAAACTTTTCACTGTCTGATATAGCTTTTATTCTGTTTCTGTAGGTAGTTGAGTTTTTCTCCATCTTGTTTCTCTAGTGAAACGAATATGCATTAAGCTACTTAATAGTTCTTGATTACATTTTCTGTTAATCATACAAATAAGAAATAACAGCGTTTAGAAATGAAAATGGCTAGTGCCTTAGAAAGATTCTGTCTGACAAAAGCTTGAAATGACTAGGATTATTTGTTTTATGGTTAAGATGAACAGAGCAGTACAGAATAACATACGACATGGAGAAAATGTTTTAAAAAGGTTAATAAATGTGTCTAATGAGCAAAGAGATATCAAAGGACAGAGAAAGATGACATATTTAATGCCTGTAAGAACATTGCTAGTATTGCAACATCAGTCTTTGTGGAACACATAACGGATGCCTGGAATGTACCAAGTTGCAGAATAGAATTATGCCTTTACAGTGATACTGAAGACATCCTTTGCCAAACATTTCCAGTTGTAATTTCCTTTTTTTTTTTTTTCCCTCCCCCCAAAACTAGAAAATCCAACAAGAATCAGTGTAGGTAGATGCTGTCCTGCTGGCAAATCATGTTTTTGTCATCCAAGCCAAGACACTTGGAGCCAGCTGCTGCCAGTTACAGGAAAAGCGGACTGGACAGTTGACAGATTTAGTTAGGCATAGCAGTTTAGATGTGACAAAATAAAGTTACTGCTTTGCATCACCCTAAATCAACACAGACTGGTAGTAGTGTATTTCACACCTTTAAGAAGTTATCTTGAAGAACTATTCTTTCAAGAGCAGCCACTGTAAATGATTTAATACCACTGATGCCCAATAAAGACAACAGCAGCACAGGATGTGTAGCACCTTCCAGTATCAGATCCTTGGTACACTTACTGAAGATGTTCAGGAAAGCTACCTTAGGACTGAATAACACTGCAGCAAGATACTTATGATTTTCCGAGTGCTTCACAGCTGTGAGATAAGGATTGCTCTTATGAGCGTATCAGTAAGGTGCACAGACACATCTCCTACAGAAACTATACGGGAATAATAGGTCTTAGAAGGTTTTTTGTCTTTCTTTTATTAAACAGCTAATAAAATTCAAGACTACACGGCTTCCACACCGAGACCACCCAGTGAGGAATTGTAAGCATTTTTTTAATAACTTTTTTAAACAATTACACACCGTTCATTATTTTCCTTTGACTAATGCTTTTACATATCGCCTCTTGCACTCTAATAATGCTCAGATTGTTGAGCTTCAACATACTGCTGCCAGTCAGGTCTATTTTCCCCAGAGTGCAATAGGAGCTGTCACTGCTAGATTGGTTTAATTCTTTCACCCACGTCATTCTAACAGCTTACTGACGTTCTGGCAAATACTATCAACCTTAAGGCTAGTTAAGTTAAAACCAAAATAATCAGGAAACACACAATATGCACAGAAATATTCACAAAGATTTCTAATACTGTGCAGAATCATAACTTTCTTTAAACAAATTGATTAGCTGATGCACTTGGAGGCAGTTAGAAACAGTCTAAAGACGACACTCAGCACAGCTAATCACATCTTACGTGAAGCAGAACATCCAAAGCTTAATTGATATGACAATCACAGGTACAGTTATTTCCTGTGTGTCTGGACACCTGCTGACACATCCATTATGTGAGCAGTAGAATATGAAAACTTCCAGGCTGCTCTTCCCTGAAGGTCTCAAAAATATGTGAGATCATTCACAACTCATAATAAATGTATTACTCTCGGGGCAGGGGGGTGTTAAATAAATAAGTCAGTCACGGCTATGGCAAGACAAAAGGCTTACGGGTGTATGGGGGGCGGGGGAGGTGTGTCCGAAACCAGAATTTGAGAAGCACCAATAATCACCACATTATAAATCCAGACCTACGCTTTTAAACAAAGTGGAATGACATCTCTAAAATCTGGCAAACAATTCCTAAAAAGATACCTTATGAGTTTTTGAACTATCTTTCAAGCCACCACTCTCTCCAGCAGGCCTTATCACTCACACGGGACTAGTCTATAGCTAAACGTTATGCATTCTATTTAAACTACGGGAAAATCAGTATCTGTAAGTATCTGCAAAACCAAGACACTAAAGTATCATAAAGGGAGTATTTCAGGAGCAAGAGAGTTCAGGACTAGAAATTTTCTGCAGTCTCAATTTACCTGTGTGTACAAAAGCCTCTTCAACAATACTCAGTTCGTGGACTAGATACTGCAGTGCAATACTAATATGGACTAGGACTCCATGTCCAAGGACAAAATTGCTAAAGTTCTGTCATAAACAACAAGTCTTCAAGTTCTGGCAAGTCTTGAACAGAAACGCCTTCCAGCTGAAAACATTCTATTCTATTTACAGTGTAAATCAGAGGCTGTTCACACTCACAGCTTAACAGCCACTAGAGTAAGGCTACAAATCAAAGTGTGCACTGCATCTCAACCACATATAGGTACTTAGATCATACTCACAGGCCCATCACAAAGCTCTGGCCTCTCCTATATTCAAATTACTAAATTGCACAAACAATTTAGATTTTGCTCAATATACAATTGTTTTATATATACAAATGTAAACAAGAAACTAAAACTGAGAAAACCATGTGAGAATTCTACTCAGCTGAGCTCAATCTACTCCTGCTTAAGACTTACACACCATTCCGATTTGAACTATCTAAGAACAAGGACAGATACCAAGACAGGAACAGACAGAAATATGAACTTGAAACATGGAAGCGTAAATCCATTTAACACCTAGCATTAACATCTGGGGGCAGATTCTGTTTAATGTATATGCACTTAGGCTGCCACAAAATCAAGGCAGAAAATTATGTGGTGCAGAAGTTAGTAGAGTCAGAGAATCTCCATTGTAGCAGAATTTGTCTGCTAAAGATTTGTAACAGAAAAACATAAAAATCAAAGGTAGCTAACCAAATACTTGAAAAAGTCAGAAACTGAATTTTTAAAAAAACTGCTGATAGATAGCAAACGTTATATTTACAACACTTCTGCCTTCAGTCATGCACTGTAACATACAATGCAGCTGCAGAATTATAAATATCCGCAGTAATCAAAGATAATTTAAACTCTGGAGTAACTTGTACATACTTCATGTCCAATCAAATTTATTCCTAAAATCAGAACTGACTCATAAATGACAGGGTATTTGAGTTCTGTTGAAAAGCATTTTATTCTCTTCTGGGAAAAACACCAAGCCTTATTTATTCTTGTTTTGATTGTATTTCCTCAAAAGCCTGTTTCAAAGATTGTCTGTATCAACCAATACAGTGCAAGTTTTATACTAGTAATACACAAATAATTTAACACATATTTTAATGTTTTTTTTCCTTTTGTATCTATTGAAGAAAAAGCCAAAACCAAATTACAAATACCACAGCAAGCAAAAAATTGTGTCCAACCAGAGAGCTCCAAAATAGTACAAGCTAGCAATTATTTGTATAAAGAACAATGTATCTTTCTACTGTGTAAGCTCATTTAAAAAATACACTCAGGAGGCCTGTTTCTGAATCAGAACTAAGATGCAACTTGATTTTGTTATCAGCTAGTACCTCTTGGGACATCCTAGTACTTCGTCAGAACAGAGATAATGAGCTGCAATTACAACAATAAACAATTTTTTTTTAAATGGTTATTTGCTGGGTAAATATATGAGTAATCTACAGTTTGTGTCAGAATAATTTTTGCTCGAAACCATCATCTATGAGAGGCTGATGAACATACTAAAAACCCAAGCCAGATACTTGGCCTTCTCTACACTTGTTCTCTTACACTAACAAGGAAATGCATAAAATGCTTTGCACCACTGAAGTCCCACTTGAGTTTTACTTTTAATCACCTGCTCTATTCCTCCTACTCTTCCTAACATTGCTGCAAACTGGTAAAAACAAAAACTTGCAAAGCTTGGTAACAGATGGTATGAGAAATGTGGTATCCGATATATTCACGAAAGCATTAATTTTAGTCAGTTCTGTCATTTAAACAGCATCAAAAACCCTGTGAGAACATCACTGAATGATTCTGAAAAAAAATTACTGTTGAAAATATAAATGAGAATGTATTTTTAAGCTTCCTTCAAACCTAATAAATAGTCAGATACAACCTTCCAATCCCATATAGAAATCTCTGAATTTCGAACAGAGAGGCCTTGCAGAAGGATCTAGATAGACTGGAGCGTTGGGCAATCATCAATGGCATGAAATTTAAGAACAACAAATGCTGGATTCTGCAACTGGGACAGAGTAATGCCAGGCACAAGTGTAAATTGTGAGAAGAGTGGCTGGAGAGCAGCCCTGCAGAATGGGATCTGGGGGTGCTGGCTGGCACCAGGCTCAGTGTGAGTCAGCAGTGTACCCTGGCAGCTGAGAGGGCGAACCGCATCCTGGGGTGCATCAAACACGGCATCACCAGACAGTCAAAAGAGGTGTTTATCCCACTGTATTCAGCATGGGCGTGGCCTCCTCTTGAGCACTGTGTGCAGTTCTGGGCCCCACAGTTCAAGAAGAACGTGAAGGTCCTTGAATGCATCCAGAGGAGGGCAACAGAGCTGGTGACAGAGCTGGAAGGCATGTCCTGTGAGGAGCGGCTGAAGACTTTGGGCTTGTCTCTTTTGGGGAAAAGGAGGCTAAGGGGCAACCTTATGGCTCTCTACAGCTTCCTGAGGAGGGGACCCGGAGAGGGAGGTGCTGACCTCTTCTCCCTGGGACCCAGTGATAGGATGCTTGGGAATGGTTCAAAGCTGCATAAGGCGAGGTTCAGACTTGACATTGAGAAGCATTTCTTTACCAAGATGATGACCATTCAAACAGGCTCCCTAGAGAGGTGGTCGATGTCCCAAGCCTGTCAGTGTTTAAGAGGCATTTGGACAATGCCCTTAATAACATGCTTTAACTTTTGGTCAGCCCTGAAGTGGCCAGGCAGTTGGACTAGACGATTGTTGGAGGTGCCATCCAACTGAAATACACTATTCTACTACACTTTGGGGGAATAAAATAACAGTACATCAAATACTTACGTAAGAAGATAACTACACAGTGGTCAATAGTTGCCTTCTGAAGTTTATTCTCATTATCCGTGTTCCACATTCCATGTTTACATCCTTTATCAGAATTTAAGCAGTCTATTTTACTAACTGCAGCACCTAAAGACAACCACCAGAATTACTTCCTCATACTGCCAGTATGGGGAACATACAAACACAGTAGAATAAAAGCAATCCTCAACTAGTATCTGGATATTCCACCACTGTTTTTCAATACAGGATAATTCTTACCTTTGCAACCATTTAACGGATACAAATCAGAACTTCACACCTCAAGTCACTGCTTCTGAAAGCTGACAGCCACTGTTAACTTTCCATTAGACTGCCTATCCATACACCCCAGCATGACAGCGGCATCTCCATCTTATTCAGCCTTCCCTCTTTTAGGCACTTGTAAGTAACAAAAACTTTTCAATCTCCCATTGCTGAGCCCAGTGTTCAGCACACATCTGCCACAGGTTTTGGATATATTATGCAAGTAAGGAGACCATTTCGTCAGAGAGGAAAAAGAAGAATCTTCTACTGTTACTTCACACAAACTCTAAACCTTAACCCAAATCGCTGTGATGGTGCTTCTACTATCCCCTCCCTGTCTCTCCCAGATGCAATTACTTCCCTCTTCTTACAAACATGTAATTGTCTGATAAATCCATTATCTCCTGTCTTTTTACTGTTTAAAGCACTTAACTTTGAATGCAAGATACTACAATTCTCTGCATAGAAAGACCCCGTTCACATGCACAAATCAGCAGTGAATTACCCAGTTCTTTGCCCTGGTTGCCAAGAAGGCCAATGGGATCCTGGGGTGTATTAATAAGAGTGTGGCCAGCAGGTCGAGGGAGATTCTCCTCCCCCTCTGCTCTGCCTGAGGGAGGCCTCATCTGGAGTACTCTGTCCAGTTCTGGGCTCCCCACTTCAAGAAAGATGAGGAGCTACTAGAGAGAGTCCAGCAGAGGGCTACAAGGATGGTGAGGGGACTGGAGCATCTGTCCTATGAGGAAAGGCTGAGGGAGCTGGGCTTCTTTAGTCTGGAGAAGGCTGAGAAGGGATCCTATAAATGCTTATAAATATCTTCAGGGTGGGTGTCAGGAGGACGGGGCCAAACTCTTTTCAGGGGTGCCCAGCGACAGGTCAAGGGGCAATGGGCACAAATGGAAGCAGAGGAAGTTCCAGCTGAACATAGGAAGAACTTCTTCCCTCTGAGGGTGACGGAGCACTGGAACAGGTTGCCCAGGGAGGTTGTGGAGTCTCCCTCTCTGGAGATATTCAAGACCCGCCTGGACAAGGTCCTGTGCAGCCTGCTGTAGGAGACCCTGCTTTGGCAGGGGGGTTGGACTGGGTGACCCACAGAGGTCCCTCCAACCCCTACCATTCTGTGATTCTGTGGGCTGAGCAGACTGAACCAACTCTGGAGCATGTCTAACTTCATTTGACATGTTAGTTAACGTGATGTTTGCAGACCACTCTGTTGCTCACTCCGTTGTGTCTTTTTTCTTCAGTTTCTGCTTTGCTGTCCATCTCAATTAGAAGTTCTCTTTAGCAAGTGCTTCCCTGACTGAAATTACAGTGACTACACAACTGAGCCTTTGAAGTCTCAGGACGCTGTGGAGCTCGAACACGAGTTAGAAAGCTGGTAGACATTAAGCAAGCTTATTTCTACTGCAAATAGTTTTACAGAAGTTAATGTCAAGTTATGTGTCCTAAAACAAGTGAGTCGTTTGAGCCTGACAGGCGTTGCTGAGCTGTGGACTTTCCGTGGCTTAGTTATCGCCAGAGGACGTGAGCGGGGCAGCCTGCATACTCTGCCTGCTTGCCCAGCATATGGAAACACATGTTGGTAAGAGCTGTGTATGAGAACAGCAGCATATGTATATGTAAAAATAGTGTGTAGAAAAGCAACACTTCCTGGCAGAGACCTTTTTTTTGTGAACACTAATAATTAAAAAGGAAAAAAAACCCACAAAGCCTGGTATTTTTAGTGCAGTATTTAGTTGAGCATAGCAACTAGGCAGGCAGTAATGTGTTGAGGTTTATTTCAGGAGGAACACAATGATGTTGAACTGGGCTGTTTCTTGTATTTGGACTTACTAAAAAGATACTTAGGGGGAGAAGATATGGCTCAAATTCCGAGCAACTCTTTATTCTTGATCCTGCATATAGTGAAATATACTCTTCATTGAGGTTAAAGTTCTGTAGTATGTTTTGGTTGATCTAACAACTCCCCACCGTTAAAAGACGCGCTTATAACTGTTCCTGTCTGCCTTTTCTTCTGTTACTCTTCCCCTGTGTATGCTGCTGGCTGTGCATTTCTGTCCCACCCTTGCATTGACTCTCGTGTTTCTCAGTCTTCACAAAACCAGTTCTGGAGTGTCATGGTTTAACCCGGCAGCTGACAACTAAGCACTAGACAAGGAGCAACACAGCCATTTTTTTTCCAGGTTAGTTTTCCTGGATAAATGAATTGAAGCAGCTTACCAGAAATGAGCTGAAATTCTGTTAATAACAAGCAAAAAATATAGTTACAACGCAGCCTGTTCTGATTCTTATTTCATTGAGCTACTCTAAGAGATCAGGTAAGATTCAGTCTCTCTGTTTCTGTTCCTCACTTGTAACTGACCTCTTGAGCTTCCTGTCTTCCACTTGTGAACAGGGACAGTTTCTCAGTGGATGTTAAGTCTGACACAGTAAGACCTGGAAGCATTCATCTAGTGTAAATGACTGATTTCAGCAGTGAGTGTAGAAAATTAGCCTTATATTTGCAGTCAACAACAAAATAAAATCAACATTCTATGTCTTCTTTTTAGAATTGTATTTTGAGATAATTAAAAAGAAATACATAACCCCCCCTTCCCAGAAACCTGTGTGTTCATTAAGTTTAATAGCATTTTTGAAAGTATTTCCAGACACTCTGATTCTCTAAGAAATCTAATTACTTCTTTCTCCATTACAACTTTGGAAGGATTACTCAAATATTTTATAGTCCTAACTGCACAGAGCACTTTAATCCTATTGTTTGTAGATTGTCATTCTCCTGCCTGCTTTTTGCTTGTAGTCTCCCATCAGACAGTACAGGCACATCCTGGTAATCTCAAAATCCAGGGAAGTGCTGTCTGGCAATCAATGTCTGCCTGCCCCCTCTATTTACTTTCCACTCCTTGCATATTTTAAAATAAAAGAACTAGACTCACAATCTTCTCTCAGCACAGTACAAACTGTGACTTGAAAAAACACATATAATTGGTATCTGTCATTCTTAGTCCTGAGCTTGTCGATGCCATCTCTTCTTTTGATCCTCTGTCTGCCTGCTGATAACTCCAGAGGATTCCCCGGTTTGCTTTCAGACAGGCATGCCGCCCTGAAGAAAGTGTTGAGCGAGTAAAGCAAGCTGCCAGTCCCTTAGCTAAAAAGGTGAAGGATATGAGCATGTGTCTCCAAGTCATGGGGCCTAAATCACAGCTTCTATATTTCTGTGTAAGGTACTGAAGTGAAAGTACCATGAATTTGCAAGAGCAGCAAGTCTCCATTTACTGCTTGCTCTCAGACCCCTCGAAGAAAGGCAAGGTCAGATTCAGAGTGGTGGTGTTTGCAAGGTGACAGCCGGTTCTTACCGTGTCTGGTGTAGGCACTGTAGCTTGTTTGTACATAATCGTTTGGTTATGTGGCAATACCAGTGATTTCAGGACAGTCCTTTTGCCAAAATTCCACAAGAATTGTAAGACAAGTTCTACTTCTCAAAATGTTCTTTACCCCTGCGCCAGTGTTGCTTTTCATTTTTAGAAGTCTAGTGAAGTGTGGGTACATAAACATTTACGTTTATGAATTATGTACATAAATTACATGTATTTTAGTGTAAGAAAACATTGCCACCGTTTGTAAGAACATTAAATAAGTGAAAAGAGGTTCTTGAGGAGATCGATGTGTAATCTTTTCTCTGAAAGATTATTTTTTTCTTTACAGAGAAAGAGAAAGGGCGGTAGTCTGGCAATGATGCCAGCAGAATCCTGTGCAGATGGCAGAACATCTTCCTCTGCAGTGAAATCCATTCCTGTTGTTTGTTACCAGTGCTACCAAATGACTGTTGTCACCAGTGCTGCTGAGCTGGTGCAGAAGATACTTTGGAATTTATCTAAAGTAATAAGAAAGAAGAGTTTCCAGATGAGTGTTTGGCATTTTGCAGGCTTCTGTAAAGAGACAGGGAGGTGAGGTATGTACCAGTCACGCTGCTGCATTTCTCACTAACGGTTTTGTGCTTCAGGAATCAGAAGTGTGTGTTTGCTGTTCAGTCTTCACTTGCTGTCCTTGTGGCACTGATTTTCAAGCAAGAAGTGCCTTTCTCTGTTTGGAAGGGGCGTTTGTAGCACCACGTGACTGCTGCTGTTTATCACACGATTGGGATTAACTGAAGCCTTTTTTTGCACATTCATATCTTAGTATATCATTATGTATAATTTCAGCTCCTGGGGTTTTTACCTGTTCTGCTAGAGCAAATTAAGCAAATCAGATTAAGGAAATCAACCCGCATTTCCTAGCAGCCTTTGAAATTTGTTGCAAGTGGGCTAAGTGCTGCTTTAGCCATTCTAATTTGCTTCCGTATTTCTGAACTCCACTGTTCCAAACGCAAATTATCTGGGAGTTAATAGGACGCCACTTTTTATAGTTCCACTGCTCATCAGCTGCATTTCATAGCATGGCATGTCAAAAATTAACTTATTTCTGTCTGTGCTTCTGAAAATAAGCGTGTGAAGTCCAGCGTGTGGTTCCAACTTTCTTCACTGTGCGTGAACTCCAACCTCTCCTATTGCTTGACTAATAAACCAGTCTGTTTTTCCAGTTCAGCAGATTTGTTTCACAAGTACATTACCGGGTGAGAAGCGTTCACAAGTAGCGTTGCTGACAGGGGAAAAGGCTGCCAGAGCAGATTTTAGACATGGGGAGCTTTTGCCACCTGTATTGTTTGGAGATTTAAGAAGCTAACAGACTGGTTAGTTGACTTGTTACAAGACCTTCTGATTACCATCTGCCACGCACACCTTGCGTGATAATTTACCAACGGGGATGAGGCCTCCAAATAGATTTACAGCTGGCATGTACTTTTTGCAAGAATTCACAACAGTTGCTTTCAAGTAAGCACCAGAAGTGCTTTTATTTTATTGAATGTTTTCTTATAAAGCATGAATCAGTCCAACACCACAGTTACATGTGTGATAAGTGTGACTCATTTTATGTTATATAAACTCGGCGCATTCGAACAATAATCTTGTTTGCTGTGGAGTTGATTCTTCCAAACAATAAATCCTTTTCCTGATTTAAAGGAACTTTTGTTTGTCACAAAACAAGTGGTAGCAGAATAATTAAATTCCCTTTGTTCATCATTTTTTCTTACGTATTAGTAAAGTATATGCATATTATCTCAAACATCCCACAAACTTCCAATCTGCCAGACAATGGAGATTTTCTTGAATTTATTTTATTTTAGAAGTACCCTACTTCAGACAAGGGGTAGAAGGAGATGTTGTTATTTAAATGGGGTTATTCTTTCATGGTTATAATTGGACTTTAAGTCCCATGAGTATGTGCTGAAGAATGAATATTGAAAGACGTGATAGAAGGACATTTGGGATTAATTTCTGATTATCATGTATTTTTTTAAGTATTATAAAGATGCTGTGTAAAGCAATTTTTGCCTAAATGTTCCATGAGATTGTTGAAGCCCATGAATTCATGGAAGCTTTGAAGTTCAGTGGAGTTGGTTTGGTAAAAAATATTTTATTTACCCATCAGGCTAAGCAACTGTTATATTGTACCACTGAATATTCTGCCTGCAATGAAAGTTAAAGGAAGGGATTAATGTTTTTCATTTATTCTGCTCTGCTTACCATAATTCATTATCTGTCAGAAATGTAGTATGTCTTTTATTTGACTTTTTCTAGATTTTCACATTGTGACTAGGTGTCTGTTGTGCTTGTTTTCATTGCTTGTGTGGGCTACAAGAAGATGGGGAGAATTGCATAATGGGCTGTGTTTAAATTACTCTATACCATAAGGGTAGGTAGTTTTATATACCATAAAGTATAGTTTGCTCTTTTTCACAGAATTTCTGATAGGAAAAATAGGTTACCTCAATAAAACCATAACCTAAAATCATGCAGTGTGAATCAAATACTTCGTAGTTATGAAGATGGCAATATGAGAAGGTTCCGGGGTGTCAGTGGCTTCATATTTGAGGTACTTGCTAATATATTGGTATCATACAGAGTGGAAAGAGTTAGAAATTTTTTTCTCATTTTTCCATTTAAAGGCGAAGTGCTAATAGTGCTGCAGTGCTGCCACGCATTTTTTCTACTTCAGTTACTTCAAGGACACGTGTCTGACTATCAAAATCTGCCTTAACCTTTCATGAAGAAAAGAGAAATTGGTTTACAGGAGGCAAGCATCTGGCCTAGAATTTCTGATGATTAGGAAATAGTCGATGTATAGGATTATTGTTTTATTTTCTTCAGTGTCTCTGTTTTCTCTTATAGCTAGTTAAACTCATCTATCTGTTCTCCTTTCTTCCCTAGCACTTTTATATTACCACAGAGCTTTGAAGCTGTCCCTGTGATTCTTTAATTTTTTATTTTCCAGTAGGCTGTAGGGCATAGTAGACTGGTGTGATATTAATGGGCCTAATTGAGATAAAGTTTAATGGTTTTTCTCACACACTTCATCATTAGGCCAGTGGCACATTTTATTGTCATCTTTTCTCTGCGGTCGTTGTGTTAGCTGGTCCTAATTATAATTAAATGTTTCAAGGCTAGGTAGAATAATACTCTTTTTTTTTTTTTATGTCTGGATTCTTTTTTTTGGTCGTGTTTATTTTGTTTTCCCTCCTCCTTCTTCTTTTCCCCACCATTACAAAGGATTTGATTCCATCCTGCTTACCACCATATGGAGCAAAATGTTTCTATTTACAAACTGTTTTCATTCATCCAGTTCATGGCTAAACTAATTTGCATATAGCTCATAAAATCTGTTAATCATCTTTGACTAATGTTTAAAACATACTTTAGGCAATCACAAGAATGAGTGTCATAAATACATCTCATGGACAATTCTAGCCTCTTACACCCACTTATATCAAGGAAAGAATACTACTTTCGTTTCTGAAATGGTCAATCATGTTTATAGTGATCCTTAAGACACGGAAGTAAAAAATTTACATGATTTATCCTGTGTTACTAATTATGATTATTTGTATAATAGTGTGACTCTTAAGTTTAGAGAGGGTAATGCCTCCTAATGGGTAAATTTACTTTTTGAACTTGCAGCTGAATGCATCTTGTACAGGCAGTCATGTTTTTCTTGCATTTGTGTTGTCTGTATAGTAGAATGGTTGAAAAAAAAAATTGTGAGGCATCTGTTCCACACTAATAAAATTAGGTTTTTGGTGAATAATCTAATAGTAAAAAGGTGCCCTGAGAGAGCAGCTACTGAATTCATGAGAAGTGAAGGGTTTGTTAAGATGCATATTTTTAAAGTATTACTGACATATAGTCATTAGAAGCAGTCTTTAGTTCCGGCGTACAAACTGAGCATTCATTGTGGACAGTAATGCAATTCCATCTTTAAAGAAAATTACTAAATGTATTAAAGTTTAAAACTGTCTTTGGCCCTATGCAGAAAAAAAGGTAGTCTAGTGACATATTATATATCAACATTTAATGAAAGCAATTGTAAGGCTTACCTGTGCCAGTATGAGGAGTAATGAGTCAACTACTTTGAGTAGTCTTGTGTAAATAAACAAAATTACCATCTTAAGCAACTTGCAGGAGTATCAGTTGGCTGTGTCATTTAGCTCACATCATTATTCTGACCTGCTGCAACAGCCAGACTTTGCAATGCATCAGGAAGAGTTAAAAGAAGATTATAGAATCATAGAGTTGTTTGGGTTGGAAGGGACCTTTAAAGGTCATCCAGTCCAACCCCCCCTGCAGTGAGCAGGGACATCTTCAACTGGATCAGGTTGCTCAGAGCCCCGTTCAACCTGACCTTGAATGTTTCAGGATGGGTCATCTACCACCTCTCTGGGCAACATGTTCCAGTGTTTCACCACCCTCACTGTAAAAAAATTTCTCCTTTTCTACCCTCTTTTGGTTTAAAACCATTACCCCTTGTCCTATTGCAACAGGCCCTGCTAAAAAGTTTGTCCCAATCTTTCCTGTAGGGCCTCTTCAGGTACTGGAAAGCTGCTCTAACGTCTCCCTGCAGCCTTCTCTTGTCCAGGCTGAACAACTCCAACTCTCTCAGCCTTTACTGATAGCAGAGGTGTTTCATCTCTATGATCCTTTACGTGGCTCCTCTGGCCCTGCTCCAGCAGGTCCATGTCTGTCCTGTGCTGAGGGCTCCAGAGCTGGGTGCAGGACTACCGGTGGGGTCTCACCAGAGCAGAGTAGAGGGACAGAACCACCACCATCGACCTGCTGACCATGCTTCTCTTGATGCAGCCCAGGATATAGTTGGCCTTCTGGGCTGCGGGCACACGTTGCCAGGTCATGTCCAGCTTTTCATCCACCAGTGCCACCAAGTCCTTCTCCTCAGGGCTGCTCTCAATCCCTTCATCCCCCAGCCTGTATTGAGACGATACTGGGCATTGCCCTGACCCGGGTGCAGGACCCTGCACTTGGCCTAGTTGAATCTCATGAGGTTCCCATGGGCCCACTTCCTGAGCTTGTCCATGTCCCTCTGGATAGCATCTCATCGCTCAGGCATGTCATCCGCATCACTCAGCTTGGTGTCATCAGCAAACTTGCTGAGGGTGCACTCAATCCCACTGCTTATGTCATTGATGAAAATATTAAACAGCACTAGTCCCAGTACGGACCCCTGAGGGACACCACTTGTCATTGATCCCCATCTGGACATTAAGCAGTTGACCATTACTCTCTGGATGTGACCATCCAATCAATTCCTCATCCACCAAACAATCCACCCATCAAATCTTTATCTCTCCAATTTAGAGAGAAGGATGTTGTGGGGGCTTTACAGAAGTCGAGATAGATGACATCTGCAGATCTTCCCTCATCCACTGATGTAGTCACTCCATCATAGAAGGCCACTAGGTAGGTCAGCCAGGATTTGCCCTTGGTAAAGCTATCTGGGCTGTCTCAAATCACCTTCCTGTCCTCCATGTGCCTTAGCATAGCTTCTAGGAGGACCTGTTCCATGATCTTCCCAAGCACAGAGGTGAGGCTGACAGTTCGGTAGTTCCCAGGGTCCTCTTTTCTACCCTTTTTAAATGTGGGTGCAATGTTTCCCTTCTTCCAGTCACCAGGGACTTCCTCTGACTGCCATGACTTTTCAAATATTGTGAAGGGTGGCTCGGCAACTACATCAGCCAGTTCTCTCAGGACTCTGGGATGCATCTCGTCAGGCCCCATAGACTTATGTATGTTCAGGTTCCTCAGGTGGCCACGAACCTGATCCTGTCTTACAGTGGGAGGGGTTTTCCTCCCCCATCCCCATCTTGCAGTCCATCCGCTGGAGAGGTGTGGGATGAGAGGTTACTAGTGAAGACAGAGGTGAAAAAATTGTTGAGTACCTCACCCTTCTCCTCCTGTTGCTAGTTTACCAGTCTTGTTCATCGAAGGGGGTACGCTTTCTGATGATGAAGAATGCAGTCAGTAAAATGCTACTGTATTTCAACACCACAAAGTGGTTTTGTGTATTTCCTGTAGTTTACAATTTTAAAACAAGGAAAGATGACAAATTCTTCAGTCAAGTTCTTAGAGGCCCCATGACCCTACCCCTGTATATCCTATAAACACATTTATTGTTGATAACCTGTGTACAAAGACTGCCTTTTAAGACCTCGAAAGCAAAGCAGGTGCTTCCAGGTTCTACCAAACTCAGGCACTGTTAGTTCTACACTTTTGTTTACTAGTGCTTAGTGAAGTCCCCCAGCTATACTGGCCTTTGATAGATCCTTCCTCCAATGACAATAGTGGTGATAATGGCAGTAATCATTTAGGTTTGTGCTTATAGTATGTTAATGGAGGTAAGGTTGTGTGTGAGTAGTATACAGATATCAATACTTTTGCTGTTCTTCCAGTCTAAGTTCATTGTCTCTGTTCTTAATTTCTTTCCATTTCTGTGTTAACAGTCTACATAGATTTGGCAAATTAGGGTGTGTGAGCAAATACGATAATCCAGCTCTCTCTTAGCTGTTTTCCTGGCATCCAGGTGGATTACTGAAAGTTTAATTTAGGCAATATAGTGAGGACTGGAAGTGAAGGTAGTCTTAGAGAGCAAATTTCCTAAAGCAGATATTCACAGGTATTCATAGCTCAGATTTACACTATAAGCAATGATTTGATTTTCTTGCACACTTATTAAAAAAATCTGCAGGTATTTCTGGGCAATATTGCCAGGACACATAGCTAATTATAAATATGTTAAATGTAAAATAAATAGAACTTAGCTTTTCTGGAATAAAATTTAGCAATCAGATTAGATATGGGCATCTTCAGAATATGAAGATGTCATATTTTGCGCTTGGGGGTTTCCACAAATGTAGCTTTAGTTCACCACCTTACTTTGTGAAGTTTTTTTTGCAGCTGCCGAGTACATATTAAATCTGAATATGGTGCATTCCATACTTTCAAAATACAGTTGTATGCATGGCTTGAACCTTGGTTTCAAAGTGCAAGGTATTGAGGCCTCAGTATTTGTCATGGTTCATTTTTTGCAGTGCCACCTGGTGTCAATTAAAAGAATAGGAAATTCCTTATTTTCTAAGTATTCTAGCTGAGAAATAGAAACAGGAGTATGAAATACAACTAAAGTTCAGTATAAAACCAGCCTAAATTTTATGTTTTGTAGACATGCACTTTAAAAAAAAAAGGAGGGCTTGGATTTTAAAATAGAATCATGGCAATTTATCATTTGTTATTCTTTTGAAGCATTTATGGTTAGTGCTATTTTGTGGTACTCATTAGGAAATAATCTGGGAAATAATGGTTTGTGGAGTCAGAAGGCATGTTGGATTTCATTGGTAACTTGGCCTGCAGATAGTTTCATGGCACTATGGTAACTGGCTTCAATTTTTACCTTCCAAAAAATAAAATTTTCTACCTGGAAGACTGATAACAAATTTTATCACATTCAATTTTTACTTTAAAATATTAATTAAAAACTAAGGTATTATTTTGTCTGTAATGTTTTAATATATATGGTATAAATGTCTAGTTGAATTTTTGCCTGTGGGAAGACACCTTGCAGTCGTAATGGATTATTTCATGTGTTCCTTTGACAGTAAATTTCTCATAAAGACAAGCTTACCTGTGACAGAATTCTTATTATTCCAGAATATTTTTCTTAGATTTAGGTTAAAGGTAAAAATATTATGGTGATGCATTATTAGCTGACATTGGCTAAAGTAGACGGCTATTACCTGGCGGTTAGCCAAATGAAGTTCAATGGGTACGTTGTCTGGAAAATTTTCGTGTTTTGCAAGATTGGAATATTGGTGACTGGGTTGGGTTGTTTTTGTTTGGGGGTGTGGGAGGTTGGTACTGAAATTCATGCCAGCTTGGATATGCTGTGTATTTATGGACTTCGGCACTAATATCATCTGGGATTTCTGCCTGGAGAGCCTTTTCTATGTTTTTGTGGTTTCAGAGGAATTTGTTCTTTTGAGGTTAATAAAAACTAAACCAAAATGTATAGTTTTTTGCTGACAATGGAGGTCATGGTTTCGCTTTATTCTGAATCTAACAGATGGTATTTTAGAGGACAGAAGGACTTGCTGCCTTTGCAAAAACTAGATCTCAGTACAGCTCTCACTTAAGGTTATTGTAAAAACTTACTAAGCAGATTATTCTAATTGAACTGATTGACCCAATCCTTTGTCTCTTTCAATTTATCCTTAATGCATCCATCAAACTGTGCCTTAGAAAAAGTCTAATTCTGAAATACCAGCGTTTGGAAGACATTTACCTTGATTTCTAATACTTGTAAGATTTGTGATTGGGGTAATTTGGTTAACTGAAAATGGTCATTCTTTTTCATTAGCCAGAAACTTAAAGAATAGCACCAAAGAGTAGGACCATTTTCAGAGTAAGCATCAACATTAACTGTTTCATTTTGCTTCTCTGGGGTCAATCTAGAATTTATCCATCAGACACAGATGTTTATATTCTAGCCTGAAATAGGATCAGAACCTATTCCTGCTTCATTTTTCTGACTGTCTTTGCATCACTAATAGTTACTGCACACGCTTGAGGTCAAGGAGCTAATGAGAGCTGCACAGCTTATGCCGTGTATCTAATTGCTGTTAGCACAAGTCACATCTGCTGCATTGGTGTTATTCTTTTCACTAGCACCTGAATCCTCTTTAGAGCTAGCTTACAGTTGTGCTTCTATGTAGAGTTTGTAACTGTGTGACTTGACTTGCTTAAAGGTTTCAATACTTGCTTATTTGGATCAGATTCAGAATTCATGAAAAGAGAGATGGAAGAAGCTGTGTTGCAGTCAAGCTCGGTGTAATAATGATGATAATTATAATAATAAATTCACCTGCTATGCTACCTAGCTAGAGTTTAGCTAGGCTTTGTAATTTGATGTCTATTGTCTAGGCTTACAGAAACATAGATACCTTGAAAAGCAGGGAGGTACAGTAACTCATTCCCACTGCAATAAATACAGGCTGGCCATGAAGCTTTAGCAGAGAAAAGCAAAAATTGCTGTCTGTAGCTTCAGTCTCTTGAAAACTTGACCCTTCCCTTTATCTATTTTTTTTTTTCCTTCTGTATTGAGAAAATCTCTTTAAGCATTATAAGATTTGGGAATTTGGGGAATGTTAACTTGCAGCATGTATCTCACCCTTTTTGTAATCTAAGGTTGTAGCAAGAGGAAAAATACAGTAGACCCAATTATCCAACTGTAATCACATATAATTATGCATTTCATGTAATGTAATCAAGCATTTCATTTTAGCTTTTATTGTTATTTTGTGTCAACAAATTGCTTCTTTTCCCAATCTTCTGTTTGCCGACAGATGGCAGCAAAGGATTGAAAAGTAAATTCAGTTTATTTTGTCTGAACAAATAATTATCTACCAAGGAGCAATCAAATATCACTGAAGGCATGTTTTCTTCATCTCAGCAATATAAGATAAATTTTTAAAGCTGATTTTTAGTGATCAGGCAGCACAAGAAAAATAAAACTTGTGATTATTTTTCAAGGTTGATTTTAAGCTCGTCTATCTGTTAATGTGTATGCTTCAGAGTGAAATTCTTCCTAATATAATGCATTAAGGAACACTGACATTCTGTCATCAGCATACACAAGGAATGAATCATACTCTTTGTTGTTTGCACTACAGTCTGTATTTCAGATAAGCTTATGGCACGTGACAGTTTCCATGGAATTTCCTGACATGAAGGCCCAGATTCACAAATGCTTCAGGAGCCTGGCTTCCCGCATGAAGTTCCCAGCATAGTTTCCCATTCTGCTAGGATGCTCAGGAAAGAAATTTGCAGTAACCAGTATTTTTGAGTGGAAAGCCATAGAGGCAGTTGAGAAGAAACAAAGAAAAGAAGTACACTTGAAATCCTGTTGCTCTCTAGAACTATAGATGTCTACCATCTGCCTTAGAAGAAGTACCTTCACTGCCTGGACAGCCTCTGATGAGACACTTCAGGCTCTGGCTACTTGTACTGCCTTAAGTTGTAGGTGACTTACAGTACTGAAAGCATTGTTGCATTTCGGCTGAGCTATATAATTCATACACGTCCTAGCTTGGTGGCAGTGCCACACTGGTGTGGTTGTATTCATTCCAGACAAAACCTAGAGTTTCTGTAAAACAATCACAGAATCTTAGGGGTTGGAAGGGACCCCTGGAGATCATATAGTCAAACGTCCATGCTTATGCAGGTTCACCTAAAGCAGGCTGCACAGGACTGTGTCCAGGCAGGTTTTGAGTATCTCCAGAGAAGACGACTCTACAACCCCTCTGGGCAGCCTGTTCCAGTGCGCTCTCACCCTCAAAGTAAAGAAACTTTTCCTCGTGTTCATTTGGAACTTATGCTTCAGTTTGTGCCTGTTGTCCCTTATCCTGTCGCAGGGCATCACTGAAAAGAGTGGCCCCATCCTCTTGACACTCACCCTTAAGATATTTATAAACATTTATAAGATCTTTCAGTCTTCTATTCTTCGGGTTAAACAAGTGCAGCTCCCTCAGCCTTCCTTGTAAGAGAGATGCTCCAGTCCCCTCATCATCTTTGCAGCCCTCCGCTGGACTCTCTCCAGTAGCTCCTCATCTTTCTTGAACTGGGGAGCCCAAAACTGGACACAGTACTCCAGATGTGGCCTCACTAGAGCAGAGTAGAGGGGAGGAGAACCTCCCTTGACCTGCTAGCCACAGTCCTCTTAATGCACCCCAGGATCCCATTGGCCTTCTTGGCAACAAGGGCACACTGCTGGCTCATGGTTAACTTGTCATCCACCAGGACTCCCAGGTTGCTCTCTGCAGAGCCGCTTTCCAGCAGATCAGCCCCTGGACTGTACTGGTGCATAGGGTTGTTCCTCCCCAGGTGCAGGACCCTGCACTTGCCCTTGTTGAACTTCATCATGTTCCTCTCCACCAAAGCCTGTCAAGGTCTCTTGACCAGCCTGTAGTTTCGTGGGTCCTCCTCCTTGTCCTTTTTGAACACTGGATTGACACTGGCTTTCCTCCAGTCCTCAGGCACTTCTCCTGTTCTCTGTGACCTTTCAAAGATGATGGAGCGTGGCTTTGCAATGACATCTGCCAGTTCCCTCAGCACTTGTGGGCCTGTGGATTTCTGGGTGTCCAGTATGCTTGAATGATCCCTAAAACCTGATTCTCCTTGACCAAGGGGAGGTCTTCCTTTCTCCAGGCTTTCTCTCTTACCTCTAGGGACTGGGATTCCTGAGGCCCAGCCTCAGCAGTAAAGACTGAAGCAAAGACGGCATTCAGTAACTCTACCTTCTGTGTATCCTCCATCACCAGGGCATCCATCTCATTCAGCAGTGGGTCCACGTTTTCCCTAGCCATACCTATAACCCATATAAAGGGTTGTTCCGTGTGCTGTGTGAATTTGGATTAGAACTTTTGGACAGCAGGGATGGGACATATTTTGTGTCGTCCCACAGCCCATGGAAGACTAAGCTGTGCTTTGCTTTCAGAAAACAGGGTAGATGGTGGTGGTTCTAGCTGGGTCTTATGTGATTGCCAAGTTCAGCAGTTGCCAGTCTGTTTTCGGCTGCTGGAACTAGTACTTAAAGCTACTTTTTCCCTTTCTTTGATCACTCTGTTTCTTTTTCCTCTTTTTTTTTTTTTTTTTTTTTTTTAATCTCTCTGTACCCAGTGCCTAACAGCCTTTTCAATCACCCTAGTCTTTTCATACTGCCTCTTTGCCTTCCCTCATCACACACTGCTGCTCTCCTGTTTCTGCTGTGTCTTTGTTGCATTTCTAGTGCTGCAGGGAGGCACTAGCAATATTAGAATAATGATATAATGACATCTTTAGTTCCCTTTCGCATCCTTAGAGGTGCCAGCTCTGAAGAGCAGCAGATCTTGCAAGGAACCAGCAGATCATAGTGGTACTTACTGCCTTGTGCTCTGCCCTGGTGTGGTGTACCAGTAAAACAGGTGTTGTATCTGCTGAGGTACTAGTTAGAATGAATTCCCAGAAAGTGAAAAATTTAGCTTCAGTTTTAAATCAGCTAGGGGCACACATATTCACATATTCCACCTCCTTGGAGAGTGCCCAAGCCACAATTTTAAAGGCTGTGTCACTGGTAAAAGAAATGTAATATATTGCTGAGGTGAAAAATAGAGTATAAAAGTAATGAGGATATATACTCGTATGACAGAATTCGGTTCTCCTCTGTTCCAGGGTCCGTTTCTTTACTTTATCTAGTAGTTGCTTGACTAACCCAACTGACTATGTTTTCAGTACCATAGTGTAAGAGTTACATATGTAAAGTCTTGGAGGAGCTTGGCGTTATGGCAGTGTGTTACACAAAACAGACGGAAATACCAACATGGTGTAACTCAGTTAACATCTGCATTATAAGAAATCTTTTGAAGGTTTGCTTTACAGGTAAGGGAATGTTAGCTTATGTGTCTTTCATGTGTAGATTGTTCTTTATTCAGTTCAACAGAGAGCTGAGAGGGTTCATGTATTTTACTAATTTTCCTTAGTATGCTTTTTCCAGTAGCTGGTATAGGACCAGGATAATTGATTCTCATCTGAATGTTAATATTGGCATTATTATTGTGCTTGACAGGAAATGAAGACTAATGACTAAAACATTGATAAATTGAATAAATTGATATAAGTCATGTTTAATTTGCTTACTATGTACTGTAGTGAATTGTCAGTCTAGATTTGTACCATTATATCTGCAAATTGCTCTTTTTTTCCTAGTTATACAAAATATCTTGCTTTGGAAAGGCACATCATTACACCTGAAAGTGTTGTTGACATCTAAGCAGGTATATTTTGTAATACTGAAATTATTAAATATGATATTTCAATCCTGATACCTCGAACATGGTTCTTTTTCAGAACCACAGAAGACATTGGTTTTTGTTTACCTTAAACAGAGCTGATACTGTAGAAGATCGAGGGGTGGGGACTTTCTAGTTGAGTTTGCAAAACAGTGAGTCAGTGAGAGTTGATATAATCTGTTACAGAGGATTTGTTCCTTAGTGTGAATGTTCATCAGAGACAAAATTATCTTCTTTTTCTCATACAGAGGAATTTTATCTGTAAAAGTGTAAACTTGTAATGTCTTCGTTGGTAAGAAAGAGATACCATAAATATACTTAGGAAAAAGTTCTGATTGTACTGTGCTAATAGATTGCCACTACATGAGGTCATTACCTGTACAGCTGCCAATAGTGCTGCCTTTGATGGAGGGCTCCAAGAGTAAGAAATATGAGGCATTCTGTACATCAGGCCTGATCTAATAGTGAACCACCCAACATAATAGTGGTTCATCTTGAAAACATACTTCAGCCTTGATATTTTTGCCTGAAAATATTATGTTGGATAGTAGTGCAAACTTACACCAGTTATAATGAAACATCATTTTCTTGGAGATAGGAACAGTAATTTAGATAACTGTTAAAACCATTGAGATACTTTATTAATTTTAAAAGTTACAGTAGAGAGAATAAAAGTTGCAGAAAAATATATAACAAAGTAGGATGAGGGGGGAGTAACAAAGAGATGGGAAAAGAAACACGATGGCCTCTGTGTGCTGGGTAGGGGTAAGATGCATTTGAATTTCAAAAATCCCCAGTGGCTTTACTCAGCAGAAATGATCTGCATCTCCTTTGTGTAAGTAATATCTCAGCAAGCCTTGGAACAAATCCTCACACCCTACTGACTTTTAATACTTAGCAGAAAATGAGTTGCTGAATAAAAGATGCGACAAGTTAGAAGGGTCTTTTCATTGGGAGTCAAAATAAATGCTGCAGAGAGTTGGTGCTTTTGCTGTCAGGAGCAGGTGAATTACGTTTCCACTCTCATCCCATCTCATGCAACTGCTTACAGCTTTGCTAACACATACCTGGGGATCTCTCTTCATGTGAAACTTAATCCATTTATGTGGAGGACAGTTAAGAGACTAGTCTGCTGCTCATTAAGGAATGTAAAAGGAGGCCTAGGATAAGGAACATGTTTTAAAACAGTACTCAGGAGAGGAAAGAGGTAGGCAGGGGATTGGAGTGCGAGTATTAAACCAGTTTTAACTGTCATTATTTTTTATTACGCATTGAGAAGTCTGAGGAGGCTTTATAATAGTAAAGATTTAATTCTCTATATGGTTTGGGGGCCGAGAGAGAGGATTTGTTTTAAAACACTGAAGCGAAAAAGAGTTGCGTCATGTTTCTAAAGGGATAGAAAAGATACAAAAGGGAGGCTCTGAGAGCCAGTAAAGTCATTGATTCCTGCCCCATCCTCTCCTTTAAGCAATCATTAACTGAAAGCACCAGAAAAGCTCTAACATTTTTATAAGGGTAGATCTAGAGTAGAGTTCAGCTGTGCTCAACTGGCAGTGTGTGCAGAGCTCACCTCTCATGGAAAAAATGCTAGTAAGGTCTCTAGAAAAATTCCTTGGAGAAAACTAGTTTGAGAAATCAGTAGCTCACTGAAAATAGATTGTAAACATTTATGACGAGTTAAAAGAGTTTCCATGGCAGGTTGGCAGCCTTATGCCATTGAATTATTGCATGAAAATAATGCATCCTTTCATTCCTGTAGTAACCTGCGAACACTCCTTTTAAATATATTTTATTTATGACATCAAATTCTTCTTTTCATAATCCTAAGTGCCAGTCTTAGAAGTGTTTTGTGACAAGTGTGAAAGAAGCATGACCTGCAAAAGAACCAACATTTTTAATACTTAAAATTACCTTTTATCTGTTGTATGTTGCCATAATGCAACAGCTCACTGTATCGGCGATCAAAAATCTGGGTATTAAAGACAACTTTTTGTCCCTGGAATCCAGAACAGATCATTTTAAGGTAGCACTGATAGCACTTTTCTGGCTAATGAAAAAAACCAAAATCACCTCCAACAAAATATGCCATGCTTTATTCAAGTTAAATTTAGAAATTAAACTTATATTGGTAGAAGGAAACATAGACAATGATATTTTGTCTTCTCAAAAATGTGATTCCTGTAGAACTATTGTTTAACTTAACCTTAAAAAAACCGACCATGGTGGCTGAAATCTATGCATATGTTATGAAATGCATTTAAATCTGTATGTTCTATCCAGTAGACACTGGAATCTGTGCCACTCATGCTTCATGGCTGATCTGTGAACGTAACTCTAGTATGCTAAAAATGCTTTGGATCTGCATGACCTCAACCCTGTCAGCACAGGTGAAGTCCGCCATATTTCACGTGTGATTTCGTGTCCTGTAGCCTATATAGCTAACCTTGAATGTGGGAGGAAGGAGAACATTCATAGAGAACCCGCAGAGCCAAATTCACATCTTAATTGCTTAGAAGACCCGATGTTTAACTGTAGCACTGGGAAGAATCAAGTCAACAGCAGAGGCTTTCAGCCCACAACACCGAAATGCTTTGTTGCAGGTGTCTTAACTTTGCAGGCTCATCCTCAAAGCCTTGCACTGCAGCTTTTTTGCCTGCAAACCTTTGAGTTGCTGCAGGTTAGTGAACAATTTCATTCTTTCTTCTTTTCCCTGGGTCTTCCTCTTGCAATAATTGTCTGTAAGTAACAGAGTTTGGTGCCAGATAGCAATAATAGCAGAAACTTTCTAGAAAGTAATTAGCTCAGTAGAGATTTTTTTTTTCTTCCTGAAAAGACTGATTGTTTTCTTTTTAGATGAGAATTTACAGATCCAGTTTTGTAGTGGGTAGTAGTTCTGAAGTAATGTCATAGTTCAGAAATATGTTTTAATTGACCCATGCAGAGGAAGAAAAATGAGTGTGAATTCTAGAATCTATTGAAAAGTCATAGACATACAAAGTAAAGAGAGATAATATGGTTGCCATAGACACAATTTCATATTCTCTTCTCTGTTTACTGCATTGATAACCCCTTTATTGAGACTCAGAAAAAAAAACCTGTGGGTGTTCTGAAAAGTCTGTTGTCCTTGCTGTCAGAACGAGACTATTTTCAGAGCTCTTCAAACCACTAATTACCATAAAGAGATTGTCCCACAGAGTTCCAGTTAAATATTTGCATATGCAAGAATACGTTCAAGATCAGTATGTAATTATGGTATGCATAGAAAGATTGCATAGTCAAATTTAGTAAAAACAGATGGACTTGCTACATATGGCTAGTAGAGGTTTAAAGTTAGTAGGAAAAGTATAATTTCTGTAGATACAAAGCAAGAATGTAATCTTCTTTATTCTTCCTTATCAGGAAGACAGTATGCTAATTCATCTGAAGTCTGCTGCTTTCTTCTTCTCCACATAATACCTAAAATGTCAGTAAGAGTTGATACATATGTTCATGTGGGATAGAGAAATCTAGAGAAGCCTTTCCATAGTTATATGTGTTATTCTACTAGTAAATTTCTCAATCAAATCATTTAAAGATATAATCTGTTCTTTGCTATTCAGATGTCATCTCGTCATCTCAATATCCACTAAGCCCTTGAAAATTCTGTGTATTGGAAATAGATGTGTGAGAGAGATATTTTTAAAATATCAAAGGGAAGACTTTATTTTGTCTAATATAAAGAGAAAAAAACAGACCATTCATTTTAAACCTTTGGTAACTGGAAGCTTGCGAGGATATTATTGCTTAAGAAAAACTTGACAAGCCAACATGTAGGGATTTAGTAGGTAACTCCATTAACTCTAACGGGAGCAGTTCAGCTAATCTCTGACATTGCAACTAGACTGCTGACAAGCTCATCTGTTCCTTCAGATGAGGGAATTGTGACAACTGAGAAGGTGATAGTCACTTAACGAAAGATGGTGTCATAGGAGGAGTTGGACAGGATTTTTGCATTAACATTAAAGAGCTCTTGATGTTCATTAGGCAACTTGCTCTTGACGACTTGAGAATTGTCACTCAGTATCTTTCCTTAAGAAATGTGGTATCATATAGAATTGCAGTTTATCTGTTTCGTTACGAAGTTTCTGCACAAAAGCCAAATTCAGGCAGTTTTGGACTTTTTGTGAAAATAATTTATTTGATTCTAAGTTTTGAAGTGATTGACTAGAATTAGAAGGCTGTTTACTGTTATACTCAAGTCAGCATACCATGTCCTGAGCAATGGTGGGGGCAACATTCATATATGAGGCATATATAAAACCTCAACAAAAACGCATTTTCAACTTTTCAAAGGCCAGGTTCACTTTCCTGATGTACTTGCACTATGCTATGTTTTCCTGGGGTTATACTCCACACCAGCATCACTCTGACATGCGGTAGGGTTAGTCCTTGGTTGTAAAACAGTTTATTAAAAAACCAGAAGTGGTTTCTAGTTACTCGAGTAGTGTTCAGGAGGGCTGGAGATGAGACACTCATCTCAACCATGTAATTAATTACTAGATTGCTCAAGACAGCAACAGAACAAGCAGCTGGCCAGGCAGAAATTTTATGGCCCAGTTACCAGTGTCGAGTCTGCGCAGGACTACAGGTCCTTCTGCCTCTTGTTCTGAGCTCTAAAAGGCTGTTGTAGAATATAGGTGGTCGAAGCAGGAAAAGCTTAGAATACAGAAATCAAATGTGAATGGTTCAAAATAAGGACATACAAAACTGATGGGCTTCTGGTCCCTCTTTAGACTATGGCTATAATACTTGCCCAATTCAAAATCCATAATAGATATGTGATAGCAGATACCGAGTAGATAAAAGGAAGATAGTAAGTGGTTATGAATTGAAGCCATCAGTCTTCACCATGACTTCAGTAGTGGGACTCCACCATGTGCATTGATCATCAGTACTAGTCTCGTGCTTGTCCTTTCTATGTAGCTTGAATAAAGAATCTGAATGAAGAAATGTCACTGGAAAGGTGCCTGGCGTGGCCAAAGGAATGGGCGCATCTTCAAGGGAACAACCAAGAGTACACAGGTATAATAAAGGTAAAACAAAGCTAGATTTAGTCTTTTCTAATTCCGAAGCATTTTGTTCAGTAAGTTACCGCACAAATGAATGAGAGCATGCCTTGTTTGCTCAGGATTACGTGGCATCACAGGTTTACACAGTTGCTGTGAGAATTACAAAACACAGAAGTGTTTCTTCTGCTCCTGCTGTTTTGAAGTGCACCAAACTTTATTCCTGTCTGAAGTGTTCTTTGATAATAGCAAAATGAAAAATATTATTTCTGAACTTTATCTGTATATCTTACAGTTTTGGAGAAGTTTATAACACTATATTGCTTCTAAACAACTATGACCTTTTTATTCTTTTGAAAGTGTTCCTTGCTAACGAGAGGCATTTGTTGTTACCAGTCTCATCTCCTATGCAAACTAGATTATTCTGATGGGATTTCGTTTGGTTTATGCTTTTAAGGAATGAGCTTGTAGGAACAGACAAGAGAAATGAAACTGAACATTAGTAGTTTTTTAGAGATACATTCAGGATTGTGTTTCTTCTGCAAGACCCAATTAAAATAAGAAATGTGGTTTTTTTCCCCCCTTGCTTTCTTCCTTCTGTTTCTTCATCATATTCTTCTGTTTAAAATGGCAGTTATAATAATTATAGGGGTGTACCTGTAGTCAGTTTGGAGACTTTCACCGAAATGGAGTCCCAGAAACACAGGGAATGCAGAAAATGTCATGTTAAAGATTGTCTTGTGCTAATTTGACTATACTTTCATTTTGTTCCAGATATTATTTTGGGTACATTGCTTGAAGGTTATAAAATCCTTAAATCTGTAGTCTAAAATTACTGTTATCTAGGAGTAGAATAATAGGAAATTATTCTGTCTCTGTAGAAGTACATGAATACGTGGATTGCTATTTAATTAAAAAAATGTGTCAAAGATATGCTGCAATGTATTAGGTTATACTTTTGATGTTTAGGATAAGTAAAATACACTGTGTATGTCTTTTTACATGTACTCTTTATGGGGCAATAATAAACCTTTATTTAGGTACAGGTTACTGCCCTCTCCATTGGTCGTATCTAAGCTTTTATTTTAATTTCTTCTTCCATTGTCTTTACCATTGCATTTAAATGTAGAGCTGTACTGTGATGTTCCATTTGTTTTTTTAATTGACTTTATTATTTATTGTGTAGGACTTAATCAATTCTATTGGATGTTATCTGCCGGTGCCTACAGTAAGGGCATATTACATTGATTTTTCATTTTTCACATCAAACCAACTGCATACATATGGTCGTTGCTGTGTCTCTTATTGACAACAGGGTTATTTACAGGCCCTCAAAATGTAGCATATATCAGGACAATTACAAACTCCATAGTATAGATTTATTAGACAGCAAATAAGAAAATAGTAACTTGTGGCAGCTGACTATCCAAGATGAAGGATTCAGAGGGCATGGAGAGCTTGGGAAAAGCATTCAGCATCGGTGTAAGAGTTCTCCAGCTGAAGGTGACTATCTGCCAAGAAATTGTGGTGATGAGTGAGGTATGATCCCGCCTCCCTATTATGAGCATTCTTATGCAAGCAAGTATTCAGTTTTTGTCAAAGTGCACATCAAAATATTATCCTTCATGTTGAAAATTTTATAAAACCAGTAAAAACAGTTAAATTCCAAGTATAGGAGACTTTGGAAGTAGATGGAGAAAATGTATATGCATACTAATCCTAAATTAAAATTCAATAGCTCATTGCCACTGCGTACACGAAAAATTCTGGCAATTTATCTTAATTGTGAGGAAAGGTAAAAGAGGTAAACCTGAAAAGGCAGATGCAATGTGTAGACAATCCTAACATCAAACATAATCCTGTCACCATTCACGGTATTGGTGTCCTCTGGAGCGCTGTGTCACAGAACCTTATACCTATATTTTCACTTCAGAAATTGTGGATTCAGGTGCCAGCTGGCCATCTGAACAGAGCTTTTGGGGGAGCTGAGCTTTTGCCTACAGTGTGGAAGTGGCCAGACTTCAGAATTGCCCTTGTGTGTAAATTAAATGTAAGAAGTTTTAAATAGTCTGTTTTAAATTGTGCTTCCTTGTTGCCTTCCCCTAGAGAGCAGTATTCCATGCAAAATGGTAATTTATTCTCTCATGGTAATTGTTTATCAGGATTTCGAAGGTAATCTTAGAAATCTTAGCTTGTTTCCGCAGTGTTATTTCTGATGCTGTGGTCTACACAGAGTTAGATATTATCAGTTTCGATGCTTTTATTTTTTTCCCCTCTGTATAGTAGAGGTTAATAAAAATCTACAGCCTGATTTTGCACCTATATTTTTTTCTGTTGGTGAACACAAAGTGGATTGATCAGAGTCGCACAACCATTTGAGAGCTTAGCTGCGTTCTGACTGAAGAGGGCTGTAATCAAGCAGGCTGTCAGCAGACACTAAAGAAATGCTGCAAACAGTCCTGTATTTGTGTCAGATTTTCGTTCTAGGCCTAGCTCTTCTTTTAAACCGTGAATAACTTCTTTTGTCTTGCTTTAAGTTCTTAGCAAACTGTAGAGACGTTTGGAATGGTTTAAAAGCCAGGTTTTACATAAAATGACCTGTTTCAATTGACTACAATATGGAAGAAAATAATTTTGGTGAAATGTAAAGACTTGCTTGGCTTGATTAGGAGGTGCAGCAAGGGTTTTTTCTTCTTTGAGACATTTTGGACTCCAGTAAATTTCTTAAAAGGTAGTCAGCCTTGCCTGTGAGTCTGTGAAAGTGACTTTCCTTTGTCTTTGAAAACACATCTGAAGAGCCGGATACGGTCTGGCCCATGTACTGAATCGCTGGCATGCTAGATGTAGGTTTCACCTTGCATCTTTTAGAGATGCACTCTTTCTACCCAGTCTCTTTATAGGAGTGCTGAAAAAGAAATCTGTTTTAAGGTCCATTCAGTTAGAAAGATCGATGTCGGAGAGATTTCCCTGTCATAGAGCAGCCCCTGGTCTCTGCTCGCTGTATACCCTTGAACAGTGTTAAGTGTTGGGTTGCATCAGTGTAATGCATTACTCTTTCTGATAAAAAAGGCAACACATTTCATCGCTTAAATGGAATTTGAATAACACTGTTGAAATCAATAGTAACTTCTTATCCATATAAAGATAATTGATCTTTTTGAATCTCTTTAAATACAATGAGTATTTGATGGTGTTTCCTTCCATTGTTCAGCTTAACACATTAACACAGTAAAATTAAATGTTACTTGTAAAATGACTGTAACGTTCAATAGTATTCACTTTTACAACACATCTTTGTGGTCTGTTTTAGCAGATTAGCTGTAAATGAAGGTAAGAGCTGCTGCTCTGAAATGGGCAATATAGCAAGCACGTTTCTTTGCAGTATACAGATATCGGTCACTTCTGTGGTGTCTGGTCATCCTACAGTATCCACTTCACACTCCAGAATGATTGTCTTTCTTATTTTCTGATGTTAGTCAGATACCTATGTAAGTCTCTCTCTGTCTGATCTGAAACTGAAAGTTTGGCACTGGAGGTGCAGAGTATCTTTTATGTTTTAAATATGTATATATACACCTTAATCCTGTGTTGACCCAGAAATGTACAGTTCACTGCAGAAGTATGTTAGAAGCGTGAAGCAGAAGTAACCTTGGCGACCGGTGAGAGCACAGGTTTTCAGACTCTCTTTTCCCTGTGATGATGTGGTAAAGAAACAGCTTCAGCTAGTGTGTGATGGGTGCCATCCTCTTTCCACTCACAACATCGCATCCTGCTGGGATGTAACGAAGTACGGAAGAAGGATCTGCCTCATAACGTTGCTGAGTGGCAGCTTTTGTTATATATCATATTTCTTTTAGTATTCAAGGTGTTCTACAGATTTTTAACTGTTACGACTGTTAGAGAAAATCCCGCATCTTCTTTTGTTTTAAGGTCTGAATTTTTATTTAATCTGTATTTGTGTATACTGAACATCAAAGTTTGATGTGGTGTATTAGTCAGAGCAGAGGGTGAAGATCTTTGAAATTTTCACAGTGGATCACCTCCCATAAACAGCTGTAAATGTCAATCCATTAGCAGTTTACAAAAAAATAGTGCTGTTTATTTTTAATTTATTGTGATCTGTTAACTTTCACCTCAAACTTCTTAGATTGCTTTTTATCTCCATTTATCTGAATCAGTTGGTCATTAACTGAGACGAAACGTACTGTTTTGAGAAAAAGCCTACCTAAAACATAAGTAGACCTAAGTAAACCTACCTAATCATAAGTAGAACCCTGTCAATCTGCACTGCAATAACACTGTGTTTTGTATAACTTTTTTGTTTGAGAAATTATACAGCCTTTAGACTACGGGTGTGAAAGTGTTGTTGAAAATTTTAAATATGTGTTACAGTCTGGAGTGGAAGGGGAAAGCAAGTCTTGTGTATGCCATACATGCTGAAACTTTTATCCAAAATTTTTCTATTTTTATCTAGTACTAATAAATTTTACATTGTCTTTCATCCCACTGCAGGTGACAAAATTTATCACATACACTCTGACGGGGCCTGATGAAGTGGCCGTGTTACTGAACTGATGATCGATGATCACCGTTACCTTGCATGCGTGCTGTTAGGCAAGTCATACAATTACTAGCTGGCCTGTGAAAATACTGCCTTATTCCATATCAGCACAAACATTTTGAACCAGTGTAGCAGCAAACAATTTATGCATAGAAGACAACAGAACTTCAGACCTTTCCTGCAAAATATATTTGCCTAAGTACAGAAGGTGTTAATGAACAAGAAAATACAAAAGAGAATCTGAAATTAATTCGTCACTGGATACTGTTCAGGGTCACTGGGTTTAGTAGCCCAATGGAGATGAGGTGGGCACAGCCCTGTCTTCCCACGTCCAGGCAGTGGCGAGGCTTGGCGTGTGGTTGCAGTAGGTGCGCGCGCGCACACACACACACACACAGAGCTTTCCAAGCAGCTCAACACGGACAGAAATGTTCAGCATTCATGCGAACGCAGATAGGACCAAAAGCATCATCTTCTTTCCATCTCTGGCTGATCAGGCTGAAAGTCTGTTAGTGGAAATATGAATATCTATATACATCTATGTGTATGCAGTGGGCATCTCTTCCGTCACTGGCCTTAGTCAGTCCAGGCTGTAGCTGGCCCCTGGATCCCTGGTCTCCCCAGCTGCTGGCACCCGGGCAGATGAGCCCCCAGGGCCCACAGCCCTGCTCCGGTTGCTACTACAGAGCCAACTGGTCATTAGGAAAAAATTCCTGTACAACTGAGCAAGCTAAAAGAGAGCTCCAGACTGGCCAAGAGGAATTCAAACCAAGGCTTACAAGCTTGATGCCTTGCAAAGCCAGCAAAAAGCCTGTGGTCTGTAGGTAGCGATGGCAATGCTACACTTGCTGGGCTGTAGGGCTGCACAGTACAGAATGTACAGGCAAGGTAAGTTGAGCAATAGATCTCAAGGTTATAAAATAATGCCTGTTCGCTTGGAAATGGAAAATTTTTCCGTGAAGTGTACCGTTCACCTTAGTAGTTTCAGCTACACATATTCAGATGTGTATTTAATTTGGCACCATAGTTTGACAACAAATTTCACTAAAAACATATGTCATGCAGCGTATTGCAAGCTTGCTCAATAAGTTAGTAGATTTGCAATGGCGTGGTTTAGCAGTGTGGATTATTTGGTCTTTAGAAGTAACCAGAAATGAGCCGGTCCTATTCAGCTTATTTTTTAAGCTTACATTGCAAATCCAGCGTGACCTACGCAAAACAGTTTGCTGGGTGATGATGATGAGCTTTGCTATAAACAGGAAAAGCAGTGGTTCTGGGGGTTTTTATAATGTTTATCAGTAGGAAAACAGAAGTGGCAATTGCTTTTAATTGCCCAATAATTTTATTATTCAAAAGATGGAATTTACAGGAAGCAGCTGCAGTTGTAACTGAACCAGCTCTTTTAATGTGTTCCTGTTTTTTCCTGTATTATATTATCTAAAGGTGATAAGCTGCTGGCTTCGATCAAATTTTCAAATACAGTAAGAGTTGGATTTATCAAGCCCTGCGATGAATACTCCAATACTCTTGCTGAAAGAGACCATTGTGTGTTTGATGGTTCTGAATTGTCTATAGAAATCCCATTCCTTAAATTAAATCAACTTTTATTCTTTGTTCTCTCAGCACACAAGAATTTTAAGATTCATAACCTATTTCTGTGTGGTTTTTCTCCCTTTGTAGTTTTTCCACCCGTCTCTGTTTTGTTATTCAGTGTGTAAGAAAATGCAGCCCCACAATGAGCACGCACTCTGAATTAATTAGCTACTTTCTGTAAATATAAATAAATGACAGCAAGATCAAAATGAAAAGCAAAAAGGGGAGGACTAGCTGCTGTCACACCCGTAGTGTCAGCGTTCCTAATTGTAAAAGATATTTTAAAACGTACTGTAGTTCCTGTACTACGGAACGGTGTCCGTTGCCCGTGACGCTGCTCCTCGTGTGCTGCGGTCCCACACCACAGAGCTGTCCCCAAGGGTCGCACAGAACGTGAAGCAGACATACGGTTTTCTTTAAGCAGCAGGTCACGTTTGAAGGATTGTGAACAGCTATTTAGCCAGTTTGACTAACAGAATATAACTGATTCATCACAGATGACCAAAATTGTCAGTAGACCACAAATTCCCCTTGGCACATTTTGATAGTGTGTTGACTGTAATTTGGCCTGCTCAACAGCGAAGAAACGAGGCGCCAGTTAATGTGCATGTTCGTAATTCTTTACCAATCTGAGAGTTTTTGTCCAGTGTTAAGCAAATGCAGATGTTCCCTTTGTGATCAGGGATGAGAGAAGCAGAATTTGGTGGAGCTGTCTTGTTCATTGCAGACTAAGATGAGAGTTTAGTGTTCCTGCTACCATGTTTTTCAGGGATTTTTGGTACGAGTCCTCATTTGCTCGGCTTGTCTAGGTGAAAATCCCATCTTATACAATCTTAATTCACAGCTGGCAATAGGGTATGGAAAACTGCAGTGTGGCCTGTTCCAGACCAAGTATATAGTAAATTTGCAACCTGAATATTAAAGATTGGAAAATGAATATTTTAATTTCCTTGTCTTCAGATAATTATATGCTTATTTAAAAATGACAGTGTTCGTAGTTTACAGAGCTTAGAATCTTGCGTGATGGTATTTTTATGGAATGTGGGGAAGGTAAGGTTAGCATCGTGTGCCATGTTCTTCAACCAGCTCACCTACATTCCACATTAATATTGAACAGGACTTCAGAGAGATACATCTATGCCTTTTGTTAATCTGGACAGGCAGTTATAAAACACTGTTGTAATTAAATTTCTCTTTTCATTTGAATGGTGGAATTAAACAAATGTTTTCCTTTGGAGAAAAGTAACAATTTGATGTTAATTGTTTCGATCTGTTTCTCAGCATTGTCAAATAACCTATTGTAAAAGCTACTTAATATTTCCAGGAGAATGCCATATATTGCATAACTTATTTCCTTTGCTGGTTATTTCATTTGATGGTTAAACGCTAATTGGAATGAAAGGAATAAAGAAGCACTTGTGGGTTGGGAACCACTCAAGGAATTGAGAATCTAAAGCAGAACAATGATTTAACGTTTTTTGTTTTGTTATGCTTTTTTTTTTTCCATATGTGAATTACATGCCAGCAAGAGAGATTATAGGGAGAAAAATAAAGGGAGAATGCCGAACTCATTTAGATCAAACTCCCTGTGCCTAATAAGCAGACAGAAAATCTACAAATCGTCTAATCTTTACAATTTGTTCTTAACCTTCTTAGGTATTGTAGAATTCACAAAATCATGCTGAGAAAGGAAATTAGCCTATTAAAAAGGAGAAAACAGAAAAAGAAAGCTTCAAGCATCATACCAAGAGATATGTGGCTTTTAGTTATTGTGGAAGAGGCAATCAATAGAAAAAGCAGGAAAGGGAAGAAAGAGCATCCGCAGCAGAGATCTTCTGGAATGAAAAATGTGCTTGGATTGTTACTTTATTGAATTTTGCTGCTGTAGGACATATTAAAGGACAAATCAACTCTCAAGCATCCGTTCAAAATACGCAAGGTATTTGCATGTGGAAAATGTCTGTAAATACATTCTTTTTCAAATACCCAGTATCTGGAGAACTTATGGGATATGTAAAAGGCAGTAGAGCTGATTCCGTACAGTTATTTTTATACGTGTGTGTCATTTTTTAAAAGCTGTGGCTGGGCAGTAGGCAGGAAGGTCTCATTTATCTCCTCGTAGCTGCTGGGGTTGGAGTCAAGGAAGGTGTGTTCAGGGGAGAAACTTACTTCTTTCCTGAAAACAGCCAACCGTATTAAACCTGAAGAAATCTTCTGGAGTACAGGATAGAACTGGCAGGGAGACAGAGTAAACTGTGTTTAGGAACTGGGCATCCTAACTCAAAGACCACTCTGAGGAACAAGGCAGTTCTGCCTCAAGTCTCTGGGCATCTTGGAACCTGTAGAGAGTTTTTAAGCCAGGACACACAGAACTATGAATCATATGTTTTAGTGGAGACATACTCAGTTCTGTGTGTGACTGTCTTTGAAGGGAAGATGAAATTGTCAATCATATGTTAACCTGTCTGATTGTTCAGCGTGCGCTGTGCATCAACCAGTGTCACCAGGTATTTTTGAGCTGCAAAGTGAGATTTTGCCTACATTTCTGTCACAACTTGAGTCTGTCCTCTCTGTTGAATACATGCTGGTTTGTGAAGCCAAATCAGCTGTGTTGAAGAAATGTAACTACTGATTTTCTAATTTACTGTAAAAACAAAATCATTAACCATAATTTTCACTTATAAAAAACAATTTCCAGATACTTAAGAGGTTAATTGTCTTAGATAAAAAAATTGAAACTTACAGGTAAAATTCAAGGAAAGATATTGTTCCAAAGTGGAAAAATGTAGATATTGCACTCCACAATGTATGTGAAGTGTGTTCTATCTTTATTTCAGTGTTCTGAAAAGGAATAACCCTGACTTTTTTTTTTTTGTGAGATTTTTTTTTATTAACCGAA
>Ga0065711_1027488_pt1 | contig 48893 bp, 22 predicted proteins | sample Hoacrofraction12_FD_59098 | JGI IMG/M metagenome (GOLD analysis project Ga0065711, IMG submission 59098) | Hoatzin crop microbial communities from Cojedes, Venezuela - Epithelial fraction 12 v2 (version 2) | ecosystem: Host-associated > Birds > Digestive system > Esophagus > Crop | place... | reverse complement strand
CGGGGGGGCGGCGGGGGGCGGCAGCGCTGCCCGGTCTGCGCGGGGAGGGGGATGGGAGTCGTGCTGCGGGCACGTTTGCTCGGTAGCGCAATAAAAGCGGCGCGGCTGTGGGTGAGCGTTCGCCGGGGAGTGCCCGCTGCCTGCCGGGGACAAGGTACGCGCTCGCCCGGTCGTGATGTGCGGGCGGGGTTTGTCCGCGTACGGGAGCGTGTTCGCTTGGGAGGCTCGGGTGCTGCTGAAGATCCTTTCTGAGAAGGACTAACGACTCAGAATTGTTGCGGAATGTTGTTGTGTATCTCCTGAAAATATATTTTTTAACGCTTATAATAAAGAATATTTTTTTCTGTTTTTATTTGGATCATTTGGGTGGTTTTTTTCCCCTCGAGTAGGATAAAGCCTTTAAAGGCACTGGGACTTGTAGCTGAGCTGCTGTGTAGGGGCTATGATAATTAGGTATAGTTTCTTAACTCCTCCCCAATCTAATAGACTAATCCAAAATTAATCTAAATTACAAAAACATTTGCAGTATAGTTGTGGTTGTATATCCTGATCCAGGTTTGAATTATATCCAGGAAAGTAATTACTCTTTTACTATGTAATCATGATAGAGAGTCAAATGATGTCGTTATATAAAGTGATGCTTCTTGGCGTCATGCTACTCGTCCTTTCAGGCAAGGGGATGTGGTGAGTTATGGGTAGGAGTGTGTGTGGCAGGACTCTTGCTATAGAGTGGGGACTACAAACTGCAACAGTAGTTGTGTGGCAAGTGCTGGAGTGGTTGAACTGCCATACCCTTGCCAAACTCTCTTTTTAGGACTTTTCAACTGCATACCTGCAGAGGTTTTGCCCCCAGTCTCTTTACCTTCAGAATGAGCAACTGGAATCAAGGTCCATCTCTTTCCCCTCAGGTCCCCCTGCCCCTGCTGTAGGAGCAGAAGGAAGGGCACAGAGAAGTACAACATGGAAAGGGAGACATGAAGACATGGGCAGAACAATCTGTGTCTGACAAGGCAGAACGTGTCATGAAACTAGCGTCGTGAATACCAAAATGTTACTAAAAGTGATTGAAAGCATACGATATCGGTACAATGATCATCACTGTACTGTTCAAAGCCTGAGGGTCAGCAAACCCCTGGTGTCTGGAGTACAAACTTACCAAAGTGTTTCGTGTCTATTGAGCTGGAGGGCACTGTCACTGCACTGCAGGAATTTTATATTACATATGAACAAATATCTGTAAATATCCATGTATTTTATGTTTTTGTATGTAGGAATGCCTTGGGGACAGCATTCTGTGCTGGTAAGGGAAGTATTTTCCTCCCAATATGTTAATGATTTAGTTGCTAAGCACTGAAACTTGATTGTTTTCTGTTTAGGCTGTAGCTTTTTGAAATGTTGGCCTCTCAGAGATAGCTGCTTGGATTTAAATACAAATTGAAATTATCCATTGGAAAAAAATATGGGAAAACTGACAAACAAATAAGGCAGTTTCTTTCTGCGTAGGTGGTGTTTCCTTGAGCTGTTGCCCCAATACGTTTCTATAGAGCCGTTGAGAGATAATAGTGGTCCATCAAGAAGTTGTGTGTCCTGGCTTGAGAGTTAGTAGCCCAGGTGTCTATAAGACTTTTGTAGCTGGTGACAATATGTCTGAATGATAACTCTGTGAGTTCAAGTCCCCTGCCATGGGCAGGGACATCTTTCACTAGCTCAGGTTGCTCAAAGCCCCATCCAGCCTGACCCTGAACACTTCCAGGAATGGGGCATCCACAGCTTCTGTGGGCAACCTGTTCCAGCTGACCAGCAGAGCTATGAGCTGTGTGTGTCAACTGGGCTGGCTGGATGCTAGCTTATGGCAGGACACTGTTGCACTAGATGAACCTACTAGGAGTGGGATGTGATATCTAACAGCTGTAATTATATCAGCAAATAGATCAACATTTTGTGCAAGAGAGAGGTGATACTTTCTCTCATCTCTTTGTAGTATCTTCCTCTTAGAGTCTAGGTATTAAAAGTTAGCTTGTGCTTGGTACTGTCAAGGTGCCAGCTGCTTCTGGGTTACAGTGGAGGTCTCCTACATAGCTGGCACTTCGACCCTGATCACTTTCTGCATGTTCCTGAACATGTTGTTCATGCTTTTCAGTTTATAAAATGGAATTGTGTCATTGCTGTTCTCTTACCCTCTGGTTTATGAAAAGCCTGTTATTGTTTTGTGTCAGGACGGACATTTGTGTAATGCTGCAGTGAGCTGTGTTAGGGTAAGGCCTGGCTAAAAACTCACAGGTCGGAAGAAAATCTTTTCCTCTGGATCCTCTTAGCCTTGCTGAAGAGTTATACAAATGCTGTTAGAGGGAGATATAATGTAAGGAATAAAGTAGAGGGGATATCTACTCCTAGTAGGAGTAGGATTTCTACTTCAGTGGCAGCAAGTGTCTGTTGGATTGAAACACTTGGAGAACGATGGTCTTGCACAGTGGGAAGTGTTGGTGTCTTTTTGGTCCTGAGGGAAGATGAAGAAATCATTGCTCAGATGCTGACAACACCAAAAGCACACATCAAATGGTCATTTCACCTGCAAACTGTTTTCCAAATGCAAGCAATGAGCAATATGTTGTGGCGTGGAAAGAATGATACCTTGTATGTGCTGTGGATTGGATCTAACTTCACAAAATTACTATAGGTTGTTCAGAAAATCTCTTGCCTCACAGGATCCTCAGGGAAGCACTTGTTTGCTGATGAGGGCTGAATCAGTGTTGCTTAGGGTAGGCTAGGACTATCTGAATATGATTTAACATCTAAGAATAATTATATAGTTCGTTCTTTGGCAAGTTATTTTGGAGTGGAAATGGTGCAAGTGGTTTATATGTGCTTTACCCTGTAGAAAGTCTGAGATGTTAGCCAGGGCGGGGGGAAAGCAAAATAAAAAAAGCCAAAATCCAATAATCCATTTTATTTTAGCATTTAGCCAGTTTGAATATAATAGCTTCCAGCTCTGCTCACTTATTCAGAGATTAGTCTGCTAATTCTTCCAGCTGACACTCCTGTTGCCTGTTTAAAACTCAGATTTATGAAAAAATAAATTGTACATACTGAAATGTGCAAGATGCATATCTCCTTAGCTTAAATCAAAGCTCTGAATTGCATCTGCTTCTGGCAAAGAAACTATGAGCTTCTTTCCCCTTTATGCTGCAGTACGTGGGCACAGCGCTCGCACTGATGTGCATGTTCTCTGAGCGCATTCAGAATAGCTGCTGTCTTAGTGCTCGTGCCAATTCCCTGTGGGGATCACCTATAAAATAAATCACATGAGGAGAAAGTCACTGGTTTAGGCACTTGTGGTCTTCTGCTGAAAATATTACATTAAGTGCAACTGAAGGCTTCAGCTTACTCCATGTTGCAGTTTTTTGTTTCAGAGGGAGCTGGAAGCCCTCTTGCTAGCAATCCTACATGCCTTTATACTGAACCAGCTAATAAGTGTAAACAAACAGGTCATAGTTGGTGTCATGGCGATGTGCTGCCACCATCCATCTCTGTTGACATCAGCAATGTGGCACCGCTGTGGTGCTTTGCCTCTGGTGGCCGTGTCTAGGTGACCCAGGTCCCTTGGACCAGCTAGCACAAAGCAATTTAGGATCTTGTGAGTGGCAAATACAAGATTAAGACCCTTGTCCTGGCACAGTGGACATACAAAACTTCAGTGAAATTAGTTGGGCCAAAAAGGTTTCTTCTTAGTTTTCATACTGAAGGGGACGGGAGGCTGTGCAAAACCAGAAGCTTTTGTTGTGCACATTGTCCTCTGTCCCCTACCTGTGTCCTGGCTAGTGTATGGTTTGAATTAATTGCAGAATAGTTTGGATTGGAAGGGACCTGTAAAGGTCATCTAGTCCAACCCCCCTGCAATGAGCAGGGACATCTTCAACCCAGTCAGGTTGCTCAGAGCCCTGTCCAACCTGGCCTCGAATGTTTCCAGGGATGGGGCATTTACCACCTCTCTGGGCAGCCTGTGCCAGTGTTTCACCACCCTCGTGATCAGTATCTTCCTTAAATCCAGTCTAAGTCTACCCTCCTTTAGTTTAAAGCCATTATCCCTTGTCCTATTGCAACAGGCCCTGCTAAAATCTGTCTCCATCTTTCTTATAAGCCCCCTTTAAGTACTGAAAGACCACTAGAAGGTCTCCCCGCAGCCTTCTCTCCTCCAGGCTGAACAGCCCCAACTCTCTCAGCCTTTCCTACCGCAGGAGAGGTGTTCCATTCCTCTAAGAATTTTTGTGGCCCTGCTCTGGACCTACTCCAACAGGTCCATGTCTTTCCTGTGCTGAGGACTCAAGTGTGCTGTGTGTGGGCATGTTCATGAGTTGAGGTGGTAGAAAGCAAAACACTATCGTGTCAGCAAACTGACTTCTTTTGTTTATTTTTTTGGTACAAATACCGTCCTGTGCCTGGTGTCTCTTATTTGTTCTGGCAGGGACTCATAGTTGATAGAACATAGTCCAGGACAGCAGCATCACAGATATTTTTTTCACCTTTTCCTTATCAGACCTTCTAAAAGTCTTATACTGAGTAACATCTCCACTTTAACCATACCTTTATGCTACACTTGTGGTCAAAATAAAGTAAGATGTAGAAATTAAATTTCTTCTGTTGTTACTACTGGCTTCTCATGGATGTGCGCAGTGCTGCTGCTCCCTTGAACCTCCACCACCACTGCGTTTGTGGACAGCTCCCTCCTGCGCATGCCAAAATGTGCGAGTGCTGACTGTGTGGTGTGACATCGATGAGAAACTGAATCTGCCGCTGTCGCTGAGGTCTCACTGGGTCTCTCCTGAGTCGTCTTAGGTGCGTTGTCAGTGGGAACAGAGGACAGGTGAGGATTCAGAATAAGATATTCACTGTCTCAGGAGGAGGAGGAACACCAGGACATAGTGACTGACAGCTTCTCCAGGAACAGTTACTCCAGTCCTAAGAGAGCATCGCTATAGGGCTATGGTGAGAGCTCCTGGATCTCCAGAGAGCAGCAACAAGGGAAAAAATATGTAGTTGGAGTAATTTGTCGGTAGTGTTTCAGGGTGAGGCATGCCTCTAGAAAAGTGACAGCTGCTTACACACAACATTGGAGTGATCTCTGAAATGTTCATTCAGTAAATGCGTTGTTTCAGAATTATGAATGCTTCTGAAAATATACTTGCAGCATTTGTTCTCTCTTGACTGCTATTCTTTCATCCACACTGCTGTACAAGTGGGAAATGCTGTCTTTCATTGTGGTGTAGTTTTCAACTGCTCTGAGGTTACACTGTAGAGACTGTGGAGCTGTTTGGGCAGAATTATTAACTACTTCTACCCACTAAGGTGGCTACTACTACTGCTAAAGTGCTTGCACTGCTTTTGCGGTATGCTGGGACGGAAGAGTCATGCTTCTGCACTGCTGTACATCTACAGCAGTATCCCTGCCCTCTGACTGGCAGCACGATGGACAAGCTGGAAGCAGCACATGTGGATAAGTAGTCTGCCAGGCTGAACTAACAGACTTTCCCAGTGAACTGGAGAATGTGCTATGGAGACATCTGAGTAGCTGGAGCTGTTCTGGTTCAACTGTACTCTACAGGACAAATCCTGACCCCATGTGGTCTTTTAGTTTCGTGGGGGTTTTTTGTGTCCCGTCCCCCCTCTTATGTAGAATGTTGCATCTTTTTTCCATGCCATGATTGTCAGTAATGGAGAGCTCACTATATATGACATTTTATGGCCATGGTCATGTACTAGCCCTGACCCAGTGCTTGTTGGGAAGCAATGGACTCTGGCCATATAGAAGCTTGTCATTTTTATAACGGAAAATTGCTCAGGAAGCCCAAAACAGAAGTAATTCAGGAAAGAGCAGCATGATGAAAATCTCTGCTCAGATGCCTGTTAGCCTGAAACTCGAGCAGTCTCAGGAGTGGAGAGTAGGTGTCTGTTTACTTCTCCAAGCACAATGCGTAGGAAATGAAAGTGATCTTTATTGTGTAGCTGCTACAGGTCTCATAGTCCTTTATGGCTTCTGGTTCACCACCACGCAGCAACCCTATGTCTGATTCTCTGTTGCCTTTGGGACATGCAGAAGGCTGACAGCTGGTTTGCAGAGCCCGGCTGATAACCTACAGACATTTGTTACAGCAGCCTTACAGGGTTGTCCAGCTTTTTCAACTGTAAATGCTCTATCTTGCCTTACTAGGATTCCTTCAGCTAACTGCAAGGCATGAGCATGAGGGGAAAATGAGATACGCATTTATATTGTCGTATCTTTGTGTCAGCACTTTATATATAAACTTCAGTCATCAAGATCGCTTAATCTGAGGATAAATGCGTGTCGCTGAAGAGTGCTTGGCCTCAGCTTTTGAAAGGGTCAGCATGCAACATTTGGCACATGCAGCGCTCCTGAACTGAAAGGTCTCTGGCAGGCTACACCACCAGCGGGGCCTCTAGTCTCCAGTGAGCCTAGCAGCCCCACCTGTCAGCCTTCCCGAGGTTTCTCCATGCCACGGAAGTGGGAAGGGTTTATCAGTATTAATGATACACAGACACAGTATTGTGGTTTAACTAGCGCACAAAAATTTACTGCTGGAGAGGAGTTAGTCATGCGTTGCATTTAATATTAAACCCTAGCAAGGTACATAACATCTGTCACCTGCAATAAAGGCAGGCTACCTGTGCTGCTGCTTGCAGGCACTGTCGCTGCCGGCTGGCAGTTACTGCTCTGAAACCTCTTAAATGTCATCTGCAATCCTTGTTGGCTGCAACAAAAAGAAATCAGTCAAAAACTTCCATTTTTTTAAAAATACAATATAAATCATCTCTTCATCATTTTCCTATCCCATTAAAACTTCTTTCTTTTTGGTCAGTGGCCTCAGCTTGAGCAGGCTGAGGAACAGGTTTGGTTGTTTTACATTTCTTCATCTCTTCTGCTGACTGCAGTAGCCAACCTCAGGACTGAAAATTTGAGGTGGCTTGACTTATTAAAGGTTTTTGGGGTTTTGGACGGGTGCTCGTAATCAGGACATGAAGCTATGTAAAAATCTATGTCTGTAACGGATATTCTGACCAGGTCATTATATGAAGTTATTCTATAGAGTGAATATCCCAGCACTTCGTTGAAAATTTTGATACTTGTCCAGGTACCAGAGAACCATTTCTATCAGGTTAGCATTTCTAATGTGAAAACTAATTAAAAAATCTGCACAAACAGGGACAAAAACAAAGCAGCAAAACCAAACCACCTGGGCTTTCCCGAGAGTTTTACTGAAAAGTTAGTCTGACTTTAGAAAGATGTGAACTTTTACTAGAGCTTTCCCCCTACTTAGAAAATCTCTCCCCTGCCTGAATGCTCCTCATGGTGATCTTGCTTCCTTGTCCTCACAAGGAGAAGAATGAAGAATATCCTTTTGCTCACCATCTTCCACAAAACCTGTCTAATCTTTATTGTCTCTAACCTCTGTTAAGCTGGGCTGAAGTTGGCCAACAGGCTCAAAAGTTGTTTTGATGGTTGTAGAGCATGACCACATCAGCCTGGTTCATCGGTAGTTCTTCATCTCTCTGAGCTTCTGTGAACTTTTCAGCGTTTGCTTGTATAAAATCCTTCTCTGCATCCTGCGCTCAGTACATGCCACCGCTTTCAAGGTCACATGAAGTTTCGTGTGTTTTCTCCAGCATTTGTTTACAGTATATACAGCTGCATAGATGCAAATCTGCTCTTATTGTATTGTACAGTGACAGTCAGATGATATTTACTTTTCTATTCATAAAATGGGCCTATGAAACTTGCAGGGCCACAGTGTGTAACCTCAGGGTTCAAAATGAGTGACTTATCCTACAGTCTTATCTGCGTAAGCTGTAATTATTGAGAAATGCGGAGTATGAGTGAAAGGAGGGAGGTCAGCAGGTGGGTAAAAGCCATAAAACAGTGGAAAGAATCACGTGCAAGTTAATACTGGAAGTGAGGAGTGTGGGTTTGTAAAGAAGAGACCTGAAACAATGAACAGCACCTAGAAGATAAGCTGTATTTCTGTGTATTTTCTCTTTTGTAAAAGGACAGATGAGTGGTCAGTAGCACTAAGGATCAGCAACCTGGTCCTGTCCTGATACAGCAGACCTGGCACGCCTAGCCCGTGTCTCTCGTGTGCTGTATTGCAGTGTTTGTGAGGCCAGTGAAGCTGTTGTGTGATTATTTGTGTGACTTTCATGCCTGTTTCTGGTATGTGACTTGAACAGACTAATGAATAGCAATAGAGAAAAATTTTCCATGTATTACAAATTCCTGACAATACGACTTACTTGTGATGTTACCTGGTGCAAAGAGTTGTACGTGTTGTGAGCGCTGGTGAGCACTCAAATACTCAGCAGATTTTTTTTTAATGCTACATTTGTCATCTAACCACAGAGCAAGAGCTGGCAAGCCTGTTGCTCAGCCCTCTTCCCCTGCTAGTATTTCTGAAGCAACAGCATGAAAAGGGCGATAAAAAAGGCAGTTGTATTCTTTTTGTGGAAAATAGCGACTGGATTTGGCAAAACAAAAAGAAAAATGAAAAACTTGACAGAAGGTGCTTCTGAGAGCTTAAATCTGGCATGTTTTGGTATACTAATACTCACCCTTGTGAAGGCGTGTGATGCCACATATTGACCATCAAGGTAACTTTTTTTTTGTGTGCGTGTATATATGTATCTCGATATCAATCACAATTGGATGTGATGCTGGCAGTGGGAATGGAGCCCGTACATTAGTAAAGCTTTTGCTGTAGTGGCAACTCTGCCCTGGAATTGCCACTTTATAAAACTAAGGCTTCAAACATACGGTGGTAAAAATAGACTGCCAGTAGTGATTATGCTTACTTAACAGTGATCTAATGAGGTTTTCTCTGTGTTTTTCCCTTTAGCAAAGTATCCAGAGATCAAGACTCTAATGGGTCCAGATCCACATTTAAAGTGGATTGTATCTGGGATGGTTTTCGTGCAGTTTCTGGCATGCTACCTGGTGAAAGACTTATCTTGGAAATGGATTTTCTTCTGGGCTTATGGTTTCGGGGGTTGCATCAACCATTCGCTGACCCTAGCCATCCATGATATTTCCCACAACGTCGCCTTTGGGAACAAGCAGGCCAAGTGGAACAGATGGTTTGCAGTCTTTGCCAACTTGCCAGTTGGAATCCCTTATTCTGCCTCCTTCAAGAAATACCACATTGACCATCATCGGTACCTTGGTGGGGACAGCCTGGATGTGGACATTCCCACAGAGTTTGAAGGCTGGTTCTTCTGTACACCACTCCGGAAACTGCTTTGGCTTTTCCTCCAACCTCTATTCTACAGTCTGAGACCACTGTATGTAAACCCCAAAGCAATTACACGGATGGAAATTTTTAACGCTCTTGTCCAGTTTTCTATAGACCTTATCATTTACTACCTTTGGGGGCTCAAGCCTATTATTTACTTAATAGCAGGTACACTTCTTTGCATGGGTTTACATCCGATTTCTGGGCACTTCATAGCAGAACACTACATGTTCTTAAAAGGGTATGAGACATACTCTTATTACGGACCTCTGAACTGGCTCACCTTTAACGTAGGCTACCACATGGAGCATCATGACTTCCCCAGCATTCCCGGATGCAGATTGCCAATGGTAAGTATGGCATGAGCACAAGTGGAATTGGATTTTTATAAAAGCTGCTAAACTGTCTCAAAGAAATTACTCTAAATCATAGTAATGGATCAATTTTTAAAAGGAAAAAAAAGGAAAAACGAAGAAAGATTTTTGGATTTGTTTAATTAATTCATTTTAAGCAGGAGTTTGAGAGAAATGGCTGCCAACTGCTGTAATATTTAGTTTATTTGATTTAAACAAGAACATCTGAGTCTCAGAAGGCTTGAGGAATACTTTTTGCATGATAAAATTCTCCAACAGTGCTCTAAATTTCATAACTTCCTCTCCTCAGCTGCCAGGTTTCATTTCTTTGAAGTTTTATAGGCCCATCTGAAATGAGGCAGGTGGCAATTACTACCTGAAACTTGTCGAATGATCAATCTGCTAACTATATTGCTTGATTAACATCAAATAAAAGTCTTTCTATTTTTGAGATGACGTAAGTACTGGAGCATGTTCCAGCCTGACACGAATAGCACTACAAGATAAAGCCCTACTTTACATGGCTTGTTTTAGCTCTGCTGTCCCACCCACAGAAACAGAGGATGACTGATCTGTCTTAGGGAAAGTGCTGTGGCTTTTCTCTTTTGAAAATCAAGCCCCTTTTTGTTTACGTTTGTGGGAATCAAATTTGCAAAGCCCAGGTGTCTAGGAAGGGTTTTAAATCTCCCTCCAGGCACATAGCTGCTCTCCTGGGTTTTAGTACAAAGATTCCTCAGCAGGTGCTCACAGTGTTAGAGGTACGTGACTTCGAAGTATCACTCTGACACACAAATCCTCTGGCATAGTAGGAAGGAAACATCATCTGTCTCTGGTCTGATGCAAAGTTGGGGACTACTACAGCAACATCCTCATGAGGTGGAGGTCGAGCTGAGGCGGCTGAGGTTCAGGAGCTGTGACCTGCCCACTCCTGCATAATATGTACAATGGTATATCCAGGCAAACTCTGCTTTATGTGTTGATGTTTTTCATCACAGAAACACTGTCTTAGAAGAGATTCAAAACAAGAGCAGAATTTCTTGTGGTGTAGAAGAGCAGGGGGAGCCTCTACATAGCCTGCACGTGTTTTAACACACCTCTTTTACTGCTGGATCTTGCCCAAAGAAGGGCAACGAGGCTCGTGAGGGGTCTAGAGAACAAGTCTTATGAGGAGCGACTGAGGGAGCTGGGGCTGTTTCGTCTGGAGAAGAGGAGGCTGAGGGGGGACCTTATTGCTCTCTACAACCATCTGAAAGGAGGTTGTAGTGAGGCAGGTGTTGGTCTCTTCTCCTGGGTAACTAGCAATAGGATGAGAGGCAATGGCCTCAAGTTGCATCAGGAGAGGTTTAGATTGGATATTAGGAAAAATTTCTTTACTGAATGGTCAGCATTGGAACAGGCTGCCCAGGGAAGTGGTGGAGTCACCATCCCTGGAGGTGTTTAAAAAAACGTGCAGATGTGGCACTTTGGGATATGGTTTAGTAGGCATGGTGGTGTTGGGTTGACAGTTGAACGCAATGATCTTAGAGGTCTTTTCCAACCTATGATTGTATGATAGGTCTGTCCTGGAGAAGCTGGTCATTCCTGGCAGGGTTCAGAGCGGACTATGCTCACATGTGAAGTTCTTCTGTCAGGCATTCCTGTTACTGATACACCCAATAGCTAAGCTGTGAGGTGTATGAACTTAGCTTTAGCTTCAAATGTTCCAACTTGTTAGATAGGCTTAGATACTTAGATTACTGAAATGTAAATAGAAGAGAAGGAGGTTAGCTCTGTATCTCACACAAGGAACGTTAATGACTAATTGAGCTGCCTGGGACTGTTGCTGCAGACCTCATTGAGACTGAAAAATCTCTTCCCCACCCACATCACAAATAGTTCAGCCCAATTCCTTGAGGTAGTGCAGCAGCTGGAAGTGTCTGCCATCTTGTGTGGAGATGATATATTTATTAATTGAATTTCATGGGCTCATCTTCATGTGTTTTTAGCTCTTGGGCAACTGAGACTTGCCCTGTGGATGGAGGCTTCTCAATAGTTGTTGCCTGACAGAACTATACGGAAAACTTTGAGTCTTTGAGTGATCAATTAGAAGTGAATATCTATTATTATGAAGTGAAAATCCTTTGGTGAAACAGTTACTGTAGAAAATCTTTAGTCCATTAAAACAAGTCGGTTATTCTCTTCTGCAAATTAAGAAGAAAAATTCTCTGCATCTTTGCTGGAAGGAGATAAGGGGACAGATCCTGTCTGGATAGCTTTAGTATTTGAACTTCCAAACAGGTAGGACTAGAAACCTCCCCTTGGTCTCCTCTGCTTTACCTCCTAGCAAATTCTTTACTTGGAAAACGTCTACTTTTTTTTTCAGATCTAGTCTCCTAGGCGCTTCAACTTCTAATAGTTGAATTGCATAATATGGATGACCCCTCAGTGTAGCTATGTTTGTTTTCAATTATTGTGAAGTATTTGGTTCCTGCCTGTTCGAGAGCAGGGGAGAAATAGGGTCAGAGAATAACTGGATCTTAATCTTGGAAAGTAACTGGCTCTTCCACTTGCTGATCAGAAGAGTAAATTCAGCTTTGTCCTTTGTTACAGGTGTCTTGGTCAGAATGTTCTGGGTAATGTATTTGCCACTGGAAAGACCTTTACCCTAAGAGGGTGACAGATCTGAAAGAGGAAGAATTAGGCTGTGCTCTAAGCTTGGATTGTAAAGATGAGTGACTTCAGTGTGCAGTAAGAACTTGTCCCACTAGTGTAATGAGAAATCATTGAAGAGACCATGAAATTTAACATTATAATGAGGGACCTGCTCTAAAAAAACCTTATATAGACTTACAACTAGATTAGTCTTTGCATGAAGCCTTATGACTGTAAAATATTGCATTGCTTACCAGATGAGTAAAAAGATCCACTGTTCATTATCTGAAGGACTGAATATACTTAGGGGGAGAGGGGACAGGAGAAGAAGTAAGGAACTCGGTACTCTTCCTACAGACTGCAATAAAAACTGCAGTGTTACCAGAGGCAAACTAGTTACTCATTAAGCTTTTGGGAAAAGGAAAAGACATGGTATGAACCCAAATTTATTAGACAAGACTGGAAAACATGGTAGATGTTCTGGTTCTGAACTGTAGATTTCACTAACACTGTGATGGCCAGGAGGGCTAGCTTGAGTGCTCCCCTTCCCTGGTCAAGGACTATGAAGGGAACTTGTATAATATGCCTTCTGACATTCTAAACATAATTTTTTTAGCTTCTTGTCATAATGATCTCTAGCTCCTGTATAGCCCCAGGACAAAAGGTCTATAACAGCAGTGGTGGAATACGTTGTAGCATTCAACTTTTGCACCTATCTGATACAGTGGAGTAGGATTGGGGTCTTGTTGCTGTACTCTGAGCACAAAACCATAGGCAAAGTTTGTCTAAAAAATGTGATTTCTTACCTACCACCTTGATTGACTTCAAGAAAAGCCTCAATATACCAGGTGCCAAGGGCCTAATAAGCTTCTTGCAGACCTTGTGGCCTCTTGTTGTCCTTCCATGACAACTTCCATTCACAAACTAGCAATGAGTTTAGACTTACAGCTGAGATCTGTAAGGAGGAAGGGAGTCATAGAATGGTTTGGGTTGGAAGGGACCTTATAGATCATCTAGTTCCAACCCCTCTACCATGGGCAGGGACACCTTCCACAAGACCAGGTTTCTCAAAGCCGCATCCAACCTGGCCTTGAACACTTCCAGGGAGGGGGCATCCACAGCTTCTGTGGGCAGCCTGTTCCAGTGTCTCACTACCCTCCTAGTAAAGAATTTCTTCCTCATATCTAATATAAATCTACCCTCTTCCAGCTTAAAGCCATTATCCCTTGTCCTATCCCTATATGCCCTGGTAAAAAGTCCCTCTCCAGCTTGCCTGTAGGCCCCTTTCAGGTATTGGAAGGCTGCTATAAAGTCTTCCTGGAGCCTTCGCTTCTCCAAGCTGAACAGCCCCAACTCTCTCAGCCTTTCCTCACAGAGGAGGTGTTCCAGCCCCCCTGATTGTTTTTGTGGCCTCCTCTGGGCCTGCTCCAACAGGTTCATGTCTTTCCTGTGCTGAGGGCTCCAGAGCTGGATGCAGGACTCCAGGTGGGGTCTCGGCAGAGCAGAGGGGCAGAATCACCTCCTTTGACGTGCTGGCCACGCTGCTTTTGATGCAGCCCAGGATACGATTGGCTTTCTGGTCTGAGAGCACATTGCTGTGTCATGTTGAGCTTATCGTCCAGCACCCCCAAGTCCTTCTCCTCATGGCTGCTCTCAATCCATTCTCTGTCCAGCCTATACTTGTGCTTGAGATTGCCTTGACCCATGTGCAGGACCTAGCACTCGGCCTTGTTGAACTTCATGAGGTTCATACTGGCCCACCTCTCAAGCCTGTCCAAGTCCCTCAGGATGGCATCCCTTCCCTCCAGCGTATCGACTGCACAACTCAGCTTGGTGTTGTCGGCAAACTTGCTGAGGGTGCGGTTGATCCCACTGTCCATGTTGCCAACAGAAATGATAAACAGGAGGGAGGAATTGAAGCAAACGGACTATCTCCAATGCAATATGTAAAGCTTGAGAGGGAAGTCAGGAGCAGGATCTATGAATACTTTGTCACAGTGCCATTCTCTCTGATATCTATGATTTGCTATCTGGAAACTGCCATCCGCAGGTTTCGTACTGCACCCAGAAGGCAACATGGAAGATGATTTCTTCCAGCCTAAAATATACTTAATACATGTAGCTTAATGTTGTATTTAAAAGGGAATCTGCATTAAAAACCAATTATTTCTGCCCCACCCCCCAAATTTTTTGGTAGGTAAGGAGGAGATATTTTTGTTTTACATAGGGACATGCTGAAACAAATTACAGTAGGTGAGGTGTTTTTATCAGGAAACTTTTTTGTGTTGATTCATTGTAAAAGAGAAAGGACTTTTAAAATTCTTTCTTGCCATGTGACAGCAAAAAGGAAGCATGTACCTAACAAACTTCCTTGTCTTTTTTGTGAGAAAGCCCTTCAGAAGTCCCCTCTCTAACTGCATTCATTAAATCTTCATTCTTCCCCATTCCTCTGTCAAAAACACTTTATTGCAGTTTACCACCTTCTCTCCATTGTTTCTGTAAGTCTCGTACAGTTGTCCTGCCCGGAGTGCAGGGACCTTGCCGATGGTGCAAGTGCTGCCTCCATTCCTGCACAAGGTGCTGCTGGGCACAAAGCCAAGCAAGAGCGAAGACCTACTTCATGTAGGTGTGAGTCACTGTCCCGCAGCTTATCTAGGGTAGCGCACTCCAGTGCAAGTCCCTGGTTGTCTCTTGTGGTTTCCATACTGACCGTACTTTCCATACTGAGCATGAGACGCCGCCATACTCTGCAGGAGAATGCTAAATGGGTGTGCTTGGTGAACAAGCAACTCCTCCACTGCCTGATGCTGGCAAGCAGCTTGCCAGCCATGACTGGGCCACCTGTTTCTAGAACAGAATCATAGAATGCTTTGGGTTGGAAAGGACCTTTAGAGCTTTAGATCTAGCCCAATCCCCCTGTAGTGAGCAGGAACTTCTTTAACTAGACCAGGTTGTATGATCCTCTTCAAAATTCACAGCTGAGTATTGTGAGTAATCAACTTAAATATCAAATAATACTTGTATTCTAGGTGCTTGCTTTAAATCTGTAATACAACTGCTCAATATGTCCATGGAGTATATGTAAGTGCAAGTTTCCAGGCTTGCATGTTGTATCCATGCTCTTCAGCACTATGCCTGGACTATACCGCTGCTCATATTTGCTGAAAGTGAGGAAACTATTGGGTTGAGCACAGACAGGCTGTTTATTGGCCTCTTCTCAGAGTAATTTTTTCCTACTTTGTCACTGGGGTCATTTTTACTTAGCCATTGGTGCCAGAGGGCACAGCTACTGCCTGAGACACTGTTCCTAGGAGCTGAATTGGTTTCTGTGGATCTCCAGCCCTCCACTTCCACGTGCAAGGGGCAATACAGAGACTTTCTGAAGTTCTTGAGGTGGTCAGAGTCTAACATGTTCAAGAGCTCTGCAGCATGCTGTAACTGGCTAAGAAAATGTGTCTGGTTCAGACCATTGTTTCTGTGGGCAAGAAATATATGGGGGTTCTGGAGAAGAAGGGAATGGTGGACTTGTGATATGAACCTGGCTAGTATATATGGGGGCTGAATTGCTGCTGCAAGTAGAAATTCAGCAGAACTTCTAAAATGGAGGTAGAAGGGAAGGTCTGTAAGCAGCAGTGTGCTAGGGGATGACCATGTCAGAGCTGGAGTAAAGCTTTTGGGGCTGGGTACCTGTGACCCTCTTTGTATTTGCATAAGGCCTGGTTAGTGGCTTTCATTCAATGGAGATTACTGTCTAAATAGTCCTACCTCTCATCCTCTGGCTATTTCAGTTACCCAGCTGGGAAAAGGGAGGATACAAAACCCAGATAAAATTATTTCTGGCTGTGGTTACAGAAGGAGCATGGGGAACTACATCTTTGTCTCCAGAGATCTTACCCAGTGCCTGGAAACCACCTTTCTTCCAGTCATTAACAAATACATCTGAGGGGGAACATTGATCTTGTCTGAATCCCATTGAAAATGAACCACATTTCAGGTACAGCCCAGCACTTTAAAGCTTGATATAGGGAATTATTAGGAAGTTAGAGATGTTTAGTGAACAACAGAACATAATCAGATCCGAACTGAATCTTCCACCTCCAACACAGCACCACCACGCCATGAACACAAGGGATTCATAGGGGCTGAGAACCAGAGGTAATTGCTCTTAATGAGACTTGTACATTGCCCAACCTGCCTCACTGGGAAGTGTCTGCTAGGAAGCTGAATTAACCAGGTAACTAGCAGTGAGCGGTGCTGGCTTATAATTTAACTTTTGCTGGGATTCTTATCTTTTCACAAACAGTCAAAAGGCTGTGCTAAGATTCCACCATTGCTCCTCGGATGCTGATGAGACCCTCCTCCCAGATGGAAATTTCTGTGTAACCCTTTTGACCTTCACTGGAAGTCCTTACTGTGCTCAGCATAGCTGGCTTTACAATTCTGCAAGGTTTTTAAAGAGAGAAGTCATGCTGTACAGCAAGACAACTCGCTCCAGTACACAGCTTTGTTTGTCTAGGAGGTGGAGCTGTAATAAAACCATGCCCAAGCAGTTTATGTGCAACCGTACAACTGTTAAGAGACTCTGCTGTTTCATAAATGTGTTCAAAAAGCAGAGCATCTAGCTGGAGCAGGCATTGCTGATGACCGGGGAATCCTCAGTCCTCATGACCTGCCAGGTCTGGAACCTCTTTGTGCTCTAGTTCTGGCTTCACTCCCACTACAAGCATCACCCACAATGATGCGCGATGCTTCTGAGATGGCAACAGTCTTAAGACTTGGGGATTGGAACAGGGGTGAAATTTTATTAGACTCAAGATCTAATAATGAATCTGCAGCATTTTTAACACCAGACTGAGGAGAACAGACCGCCCCTGCAATTTGCTCTGCCTGCTGGAGGAACCCATCTCTTGGGTTTGCATCATGGTAGCAGAATGTATGAAAGAAAATGAAGTGTAGCCAGGGCTGTGTCTGGCATTCTCTCAATTGGTATTTCTCTCCTACCTGGAACTCTCAGCAGATGAGTATTACAAGTGGCGAACAGGGCTTTAAACACAGTGCATTATAATCTTGGCAATTTATCATCTCACTGTGGAGATCCCTCCACCTTCCAAATGAGAGAAAATAGTTCTGACTGAAAGATGATGGATCTCTGCTTTCAAATTCTGACACTGTGAGACAAAACTTGAGTCAGAAGTCTGCTAAGAAGTATCTAAATGTATTTAAGTACATCTCGTTCGGCTGAACTTCAGAAGCTCACAAGCAGTAACAAGTAACTTCAGGATGCGGCTGTGCTGTCAGATCTGAATAGGAAGGCTGAAACACACCTGACACTGTGCAGCTAAACAGCTTGTTCTCTCTTCTTCCAGGTGAAGAAGATTGCAGCAGAATATTATGATAACCTCCCACATCACCAGTCCTGGATTCGAGTTCTGTGGGACTTTGTTTTTGATGACACTATTGGCCCTTATTCAAGGGTTAAGAGAGTATGCAAGCTGGCAAAAGCAAGCTAAAGGACTAGCTCCGGCTGCTGCCCTGGGGCTTGGTTTGTTTGAATGAGCTGAGTCTGCTGTAGAAGCAGAAGGATGTTTGTGTGTGCTGAAGCAGCGTTGCTGTGTGCTCCTTAGACCAAGAGGGTGAGTGTCAAAATGAAGCTGTTGGATGCACTATTTTAGACTACTGATGGATTTTAATACAGGATAGTTGTGTATGTAACCCTGAGAAACTAGATTAGAGTGAGCTATGATTATGTGAACCTTTGGCCTTGGCTTAGAATTAACTACCTGGCCCATGTTTGCCCAAGCCTGGTCTGCGATGGAGAGTGCTTGGTATGTGGATGTGTGAGCATGTGTGTGTGGTTTAGGACTCATTACTCTTTGTGCCAGATTAATGTAGATGCTCTGCGTGCACAGGACCATTGAAGCAGGGAGGACTGGCACACAGTAGTAAATGATACTTTCTGGAGAACACAAGGGTGCCTTTAGCTCAATGCCTTGTCTAATCTAATATTTTCCGATAATGGCTGGCAACAGAGATTTTGTATATGCAATGAAATATGTGTATATTTTTATACATTTTGATCATTATTTTAGTAGCTGCTGTTTGATCTTTATTACAAGACTTTGTCTAAACCTTTTCTGAATCCATTTCTGTTGTTCGGATCTAATACTCCGTGTAGTTAAATGACAGAGCTGAGCTGTGACATGGAGAAAACCCACCTTAGTCTTCTGCTTGCTGTCTGATCAGCAGCATGGATGTGCCTGTGGAGAAACTGGGTGGTCCTTTCTCACTCACCTTTTCAAGAGTATTCATAACTTCATGTTTCTCATACTTTTCTCCACTGTAAGTTCTTCTGAGGATGGGAAGGTTCTAGCTTTAACTGCTGCTTACCAAGGTTGTTAATATTCCTGATCATCTTTCTTGGTCTTCTCTATATATTATACCCCTTTCTGTGAATAAGAGTTGGGAGAATGTGATGGTGAAGACAAGCAGACATTATGGTGCTATATGTTCCTAGCTGCTTTCAGAATAATTGTAACTTTTTCCCTCTGTCGTTCAAGGGGCACCGACTTGACATTTGGGAAGCGTGGGATACTCCAACTATATTACAGCAGTCATTGATGGTGTTAAGGGGATGGGTATGAAGGGAATACAGAGGTGGGGTTGTTTCTCTCTCTACATGTCTTTTTTTTGTGCTATTGATATTAACCTTCATCTGCCATTTCTACACACTTGAATAGTTAAATCTTCCTGCCTGTCCTCTCCAACTATCAACTTCTGGCTGTCCTCAGTAATTCTGTATCATCAAAAGCCTTAATCACCATGCCTTTCTCCAGGCAGAACAGTATCTTGGGAGTCAGGAGCTCAGATGCCATCTTGCAACTTCCCTCCACCCTGGAAAGCTGATAACTTATTTCTGTCCTTACTAAGTGGTTGAAAGAGAATAGATCTGTAAAGGTCCTCCTGTACCCTAACCCTCTATCAGTAGGATTTTTTGGTGTTCTTCTGGAAATCTATGCCTGTAACAAAGAAAAGAATTATTCTGCCTTCCTTTGGTCCTTCAAAGTGTGCTATTAGACCTGGGAAACCTGATTTCCTCGATAAACAGTTTCATTCCTTCCTCCTGCAGCAGTAGATTCAGTGAGTCAGTCTGCCCTTTTGCTGGCCTGGCATACCAGGCAGCCAGGCTAGCCTGATGCATTTTGAGTTCCTCCTCCATTTCCCTTTCCTCCATTTTCCTCATCTGTCTGATTTTGGCAGTTGGGTAAATACCCAGGTGTTCTCAGCAGTGCAAGAACCTTTGTGATGCAGGGGCTGAATACCAGTTCATTCACAGATGTTTTTGTATGGTTCTTTTTCTGGAAAAGAAGAGGATCGGGACTGCTTCTGACACTTCAGACTTCACTGGTTCCTTAGGTGCCTGTTCTCCCAAAGGGAGAGGCTTTGGTGTGGGAACCTCCTTTGAGTTCTTTGTGTTGGTGCTCATGTCAGGAGCTTCACTTTTTTATTAATTTATTCAGTGTTGCTAGCACTCCGTGATCACATATTCAACTTCCCCTGTCGTTAGCAAGCTTGGCAAACTTAGCAAGTTAATATGAAAACTATAATAAAGATTATGCTGTCTTTCTCAGTCTGACTATTGTTCTTCCTCTCTGTGAAGAGTGGCCTTTCTCTTGGCTGTTCCATCATGCAGCCAGATATGGGGTCTACAGGTTACTAGCCTAGCCTGACACAGAGGCTATGGTGTAAACAGAGGGTAACCAACATTGGCAGCCGCTTCTTATCCTGCCTCCCATCAGTATTTCCATCACTGTCCCATCTTGCTTTGCCTGGGCAACCACACAGCCCTCCTCCTCTGCACTCTCCATCTCAGTGGGAATCTGAAGTGCCTGGAACCATGGTGCCTGCAGCTGTGTGGCGCAAGCTGAATTTCAATGTGTGTGGGTGCTGCCGGAGAATGTTGTGATCCTGTCCTCTCCATGGACACTTGCCCTTGCCCCCACCAGTGAAGTTGGCAGAAGTAGTCTGGGTTAAAAGAACACTGGTGCTATGTATAGTTTTATTCTCTTTGCTTAAAAATTAATCCAGGTCCCTTTTATTGTATGGCCACACTAATGCTCTGGCAAGAGGAGGCAGGAGAGACAAATAGCTGTATGACAAGCGGGAGGGGAGGTTAATGCCCCTTTTGATTTCTGCTGATGTAAAATGCCAGTGGGCTGCCCTGTTGCAGCGGTACCTGCAACAAGCCCAGCACGAAGGGACACCCTTCTCTGCAGAGGCAACAGGCAAGCTGAATCAGTGTCTAGGAGGGGGAAATCCTCTGGCAGTGCCACTACTACAGATAAGCTGTCCTGTGCATCACTGTTGCCAGAACCACAGGCTGGGAACCAGCAAAGCACTGGTGATGCTGCGACTGCTCCCCTGCCCTTATCAGCCAAGCTTCCCCTTCCATCCCCATGCACCTGATTGCTCCCACAGCTATCAGGCAGCCAGCCCTGCACAAACTTCAGCTCATTATGTCTTAATTATCCAAGGCCTATAAAGGTAGAAGAAGAAAGTAAGAAAAACTCGTTTACAGCAGGTGGCTGATGTTAACAGAGGGGCACACCGTATCCAGGCTGTACTTGCGGCCTGAATTACAATGCAGTTATTACTGACCTGAGGCATAATGCTACATTCCAAGGGAAAACGTGAACCGTGCCAGGCCCCAACTTCCTGAAGCTTAATTAAGATCATGGGAGAGTTTCACAGAATGCTTGTGATCAGCTGAGAGGCAGCAGTTTTGAAAAGTACTTGTGTTGTCAGGTATGCCATTACGTGGGTTTATGATTAAAAAAACACATGAGCTACTATAGGAGGTTTGTGCAACAGGGCATTATAATCTTTGCTGTTACTGGTGCCTGTCTGTGTTTTTCCTGTGGAAAGGCCCCTTTTCCTGGTCCTGGCGTTGTTGCATTGTGTTGCATATCAATGTCTGCCTGCTTCAGTTCCCACGTGGAAAACTTATGCCACTGTCTAACCTGTCTCTCACCTTCTGCTGGCATTAAACAGCTATTAGACTCAGTCTGGACCTCACCATTGCATTAAATTCAAATTTCTCCCATTTTTTCCCATCTTTAATCTATAGTATAACCTCATTGAAAATGAGACTATTTTTAAAAGGCAGATGGGGTTGCTTTGAAGAGTGCTGAAGGACAACCCCATGTTCTCCAAGCCAAAGCAGAAAACATTTTACAGCTAACTGTGAAGCACTCCCCACTCTGCCTCCTCTCCTAGGTCTGCTGCTGCTGGCAGGCAGTCCCTCCTGCCTGCTGCCGTGCTCTGCGGGGCTGGGGGGATGCGAGCAAGGGGACAGCCACAGCCTCTCCTGGGCTGCTGCACCAGGCTCTGCTCCCAAAACCATTCCTGGGGCCTGACTTTTAATTTTAAATCTTCTGGAAAGCCTGAAGCAAAACAGGGAGGATTGGAAAATGTTTGACCGATTTCAGTAGCTGAATTCCAGTCTCTTGACTTTTGCACAAAGTTATCAAGAAGATGGTATCAGCTACTGCCATGTAGAACTTGTGCCAAACTAAGTCAAGCAAAAATTCCTGAGATCCTTCTGGTGGAAAGAATGGTTCTAAATAAAAAAAATGATATGACCTGAATGACATGACTGGGTGTGCGCTGTTAAGTGTTCAGTGTCGTGTACTCATACCTTTGCCTTCACTTTCTGTGAAACAGAGCTCAAGACCTGCATAACATTAACAAATCAAATATGTGAGATATTAACAAATGACTCCCCTTAAGCATCTAGTTCTGCAGTGCTGTGCCAGGGATTTCAGCTTGCACCCTCCTAATTCCTTCGGTGGCTTTGTTCTGCATAAATACCTGCCTTTTATTTACTGGAAGCCCTTACGAGTGCAGATGATGGGACCTGACTTTTTCAGTGATGGCAGGAGGTGCAGCGGGACAGTCAGTGGTGGCCTGAGAGGAGCCGTAAGCCACTGTCCTTCACTGACTTTGGCACAAGGCTGCTGAGGTGGTGGCACCACTGCAGGAGGTGGTGGTCAGCTGGCGACGCGAGGAGGGCTGGGCAGGTGAGTCTTGTCTTGCTGTAAGAAGAGGCAGGGCTGCTGCTGTCGCACCAGCCCCAGCACACTCAGGCTGTCTCCTCATGCTCTGCGTGTCACCCCAGGGCGAGTCTCAGGCACCTTCCTCTCACCCTCAACCCACGCGATACGGAAGTGCGGGGGTGCAAGGGACAAATGAAAACAATGAAAGGCAGGGCCATGTGGACAATAAACAGTTTATTACCAATATGAACACAGATACTGTGATGCACTGACGTACCATTTTTTTTTAATATTGTGATAACTCTGAGACAAAGAACTTGTTGGCTGACAACTAACATGTCTCTCTTTCTTCTGGTGATGCCACAATACATTTCTGTTGGCAAAGGATCTTCATTTACATTGCAGACTACTAGTAAAATTACTTTGAAGTCATCTATCAAAAGCAAATGGTTCACGTGTGTTCTTATCTACTACTAAAAAGAAAGGTAATACATTTAAATAAGCAAATACAAAATACAAAAAAGGCTGACAAATCCAATGTGCAGTGTCAGATGAAATCTAAAAAATCCAGAATTTTAAAATTTAATATTCTTTAGATTAAGACTTTTAAAATGAAGCGAATCCAAGGCAGCAGCAAGCTTCAAAGTGTGCTGAGTCTGCTAATAAAAAGGGTATAAGAACAAAAACAGTGCCGGTGTCCTCTCTCACCATCTTGCATGACCTTGGTACACTTAGAAATGATCCGATCTTCCTAGCATTCTTAGTACCGTCCAAATGCTTTGCAATCATTATGTTGTACTGATTCTACTCAACTCCTGCCGTATGGCTAGAAAACCAAACCAAAAAGTTAATGCATAATGTTATACCCAGTGTGATGGAAAATGCTAAGTATAGAGGTTGCAGAAAGTACACGCTGGTAGAAAGATGAGTGGAGGGTAAAAGGATGAGTAAGGGTAAGCAGTCAGCTGTTTGCTTGCAAACTGCAGTACTGGTTGAAGAAGTTGCATCTGTGGTTCATGTGAATGTCTTATTTTGCACTGGAATGAGCTAGGGAGGCTCTGAGGGCCAAGCTGCAGGGACGGTAGCATACGGGCAAGGGTCTCCTCAACTGCAAATTGCCCCGAGGTTTTGTGAGCAGATGGATCTAGGGCAAGGGGGCAGGGAATGGCTTTTAGCTGTTTTACAGTCTCCTCTTTTTCCCCTGCTGCGTGAATCTAAGATGGGGAGTGCAGGGTGTGGACATGCATCCTCATACGCCCTAGTGCGGGCTTCAAACAGGTATTTTGCTGTGCATTTCAATAATGGCCCTGAAAAATACATTTAGTCATATATTGCAGAGCAATTTATAAAAAAAGGGCTGATACATTTAGTACAGCTGTTGCACTTTTCAATGAGTTATAAACATACGTGGCTATTTGGAAAGATCTAATTGAGTGAAGGTCTGAAATAGCTCTCCAAGCACAGGAAGCCTACAGAAGATGCTCGGGAAGGCTTTTCAGTTTGGTACCTTTGTCCCCTCCTCAGCCCAGACCTGCGTGGCTGGCTAGTTACAAGCGATTTCACGCTCCCTGATTGTGATAAATTGACATGCCACAGGCTACGGGCAGGCCTTTTCTCACTCTCCCACCTATGAGAAACACCAGCCAGTGAATTTCTCACAGGTTGGGGGGAAAATACTCATCAACAGCATAAAAATAAAAGATGTAAACACAATGTCATGTTCAGAGCTCAGATAAGGTAGATGCTTGTTCTTCAAATGTGTATGTAAATCAGAGCTGCTCAGAGAAGTCTGAAAGCACCAGGGAACTCTCTGCAGTTCCTATCATCTTATCTATGGGAAATTAGTCATAAAGATGAGAAAAATAATAATTTTTCTCTTTCTTACCATCAATTATCTCCTCTTTCACTTTGTGTAACTCTCTTACAACTTCCTCCAATATTTCCTGATGAGACAAAACACAAGTCAGCTGCTCAGAATTTCCTTCTAACTGGTGGAAGAAAATGCAAGTTTAACACAGTTGTGCTTGTCCCCCGCCTCCGCTGACGAGCAGAGCCTAGCACTACTAACAGCTACGTCTGCACTCCCAGGCCAAGGACGCAGAAGATGCTGGCATATTTATTTGCACGTTTCTGTACAGACATCTTGATCAAATAGCAGTGAGATTGTGCTCTCTTGCTGCTCACCAGCTAGCCCTCCTCTAAGCACCTAGTTATAGAGGAAATCAGAAGACTGAACAGCTGTTTTGCTTGTACAGCGCATGCATGGGGGAAAATGGGTAGCTCATCAAACCTCTTAAGTGCGAAAGACCTTTTCACTCACCTGTTTCATTCGGTCAAAATCTAAGGCATCCATAGCCACATCATTGCTGCTGCTCACTGGCTTCATCCTTGGGAAATGAAAGAAGAGGACAAACAAGCCAGTCAGTTCCTTGCAACGCTAAGCTACACCCACCTGATGGCATGGAGAAAATCCACCCCAGAGCAGGAGCACCCGTGTCCGGCACTGGGCCGGAGGCTCCCTCTTGTGCCACCCTGGAGTGCTGGGCACCGGTTGCACAGCCCGACCCTCATAGGTGCTGCTTTCTCCTACTGCAGACATGTCAGAGGCAGTGCAAAGACTGCACTGAAATGTAATTTACTCTTTTTTTTTTTTCGGTGTTGGGAGTCTCAATCATTTCAGACTAGAAAATGCTGAGATGTCTTCACAGGATAAAGCCTGTTTGACTGTATTTTGGTACAACATTTGCAATTTGTAAGCTAGTTGTCTGGTTCTCTCTCACAGCCTGTTTTCAACCCTGTCTTGGCCACCTGGACTTTAATCGGGTGCTAAAACAATAGCAGAATACAGGTTAGAAGAACATTGTAGGGGAAATAATAACCTAATAATCCTTTCCTTGGAAGGCCTGTGGAGCTTGTTGATAGCACTGAGTAGCACAGGCACTTTTTCTTGACCCAGTGACAAAACCAGTCTGCCCTTAATGGCCAGTACACTTCAGTGTTATCAGACTTCCAGGATAGTATTAGTCAGTGGGCTGAACTCTGATGACAGCTGATAAAATAAATTAAGGAAGCAGAAGCTGCTTGACTTTCTCTTTTAATCAGTAACTCTAAAACATTTCAAAAATTAACTGTGCTATATAATTTGTAGACAAGGCTTCAAATAAGTTTGCCATCATCTTTGGGCTCAAACTGGGTACTGGCAGAGATTCTGCTGCTCCTGAGGGTATGCTTGGTCTTGCAACCCTTTCTGAGGAAAATCTTAACATGTCTCCTACCATCTCACAGCTAAGCTGAGAGTGAAGACAGATACAAATGCCATCAAACTGAACAGCAATGGAAGCAGGTCACTGCTGAGAGATTTTGAAACCTGCCCCCACAGAAGTCATTGGATCAAGGAAAGACTGAACACTACTCCAGGTATTAAACTAGGAAAGGATTTTTGCCTACTGAATTCCTCCTCATCCCAAGGTGGACTGGCATTATAGAAGATAGCTGGTGAAAACTTGATGGCTGCTTTAAACAGCCCACGTTTCATTCCCATTCGCAAGGAGAAGGAATGGTCTTTCCGTATCTATTGGAAACTCTCACATATTTCCTAGAACCAACGTGTTTTCCGGAGCATGGGAGAGACTGTATTTTGCTCGAGTTAACACTGGTGCATCCCTCTGAACGTTTAGGCATGGCATGTTCCAGCACCTTTAACACAGCAGCAAGTATGTGCAGACAGTTGCCATGGGCAACTTTCTGCAGACTATCATCAGCACTGTCGTATACGTAACAGTGTAAAATAGGGACATCTCTTTGCAGTAAATGCTAAACATAGGTGAGTCTGTGCTCTACCTCCTTACTCAGCCCATCCATCCCAGTATTCAGTATTGCAATAACACGGGGTGGTTCTGGACCAGCACAGAAAGGACGATTCTCTTCAGCTGTCCAACATCAAACTTGATCTCAGTCTCTGTGGGTAAGAACATGGGTGCAGCTTGGCTGTTCCGACTGACAGGACTTCTGGAGTCCTACTTTAGGCCTCTTGGCTTTTGACACCTGCCAGCTTTTGTACCCCATATTTCTGAATTCCCTGTTTGTGGCCAGGCCTTTTTATAGCTCAATGTTATTAACTTACTGCACGGAGTTTTTCTCTCCTTTCTTGTGCACCCACTGCAGTTACATGGATGGAGGAATAACTTCCCTTCTCCCAGCTGCAGGCTCTTCAGATCATTTCTGCCTTTGCTTTTGAATTTCTGCAGAGGTCAGACAATGAAAACTTCTATTGGCAGGGTCACCCTGAAGCTGCTGCAAAAGATGCTCCAAAACCTGCCTTTCACACGGCACAGTGTGCTGCCAAGACCGTGCCTCTGACTGATGAGCACGGATGCTTTAAGCACTTGCTTAAGTGTGATTAATGTCTGTGATCATAGAGTAGAATCATTAAGGTTAGAAAAGACCTCTAAGATCATCAAGTCCAACTGTCAACCCAACGCCACCATGTCTACTAAACCATGTCCTGAAGTGCCATATCTACACGTTTTTTGAACACCTGATGCCTGTGCCCACCTGATCAGAGGGCTGTTTCCATGGAACAAGCCTTTGACACGACACACTCTACCTTCACACTTAGTGCAGTGACAGACAAAGAAGGTTGTAATATAATGAGTAGAGAAGACGCAACAGAAGACGAACATTAGTGCCGAACGATGGGATTATCCAAAGGACAAGCCAAGGTAGTTAAGAAGCCGGGCAGTTAGCCAGTACCTAGAAGACACGTGGGATTGTGTGGGGCTCTTAGCTTCACAGCTCTTCACCACTGATGAATTTCTACAGCAATGGAATGAAACGAGACATGAGTTGTGGAAATGCCATGGGGACAGAATGACCATCCTGACTGCCAGCCAGCCATAGGGACACCCTGTGCAGCTCACCTAGAAAGTAATGAAGATACAGGCTTTTCAACAGAATTGCTCCTTTCCCATGGCTTCTTCCCAGAGTCTGGAAAACGAAAATGACAAGTTACTGTTTATTATTTTTTCTCTAACCGTAAGTAAAATCCTGAAGTTGATTGTCTTATACAGCTGCTTTCGTTCAGTGAGGATGAGTGACTTAGAAAGAGCCATCAAAGCAGGAGTGCTGAATGAGTGCAGTTACCTGCATAAGAGAGAAAGCCTTGGCAAAAATCTGTTTAGTGATCCCTTTAATTAGGGACTGGATAGTTAAATGATACTAAAAGGACATGTAACTGGAACAGCAGGAGGAAAAGCACAAATCACTTCTGTTAAGAACTACAGGCTTATCACTGCAAGGCTTATTTTATTCAGTACAACACTTATTTACACTGTAAGTTAAAAAGTCTTAGGTTTTTTGTCTGCATAGTTGGTAGAAAATGTGGATGTATCTAAAAAAAGGCAATGAGAACCCCACTATGCAAATCTCCACAGAGAATTTATTTAATGATGTCTACATTTCTGACTTGCAGAACACTCACAAAAGCTGCACTACATAACCCTTGTTACTGAAAACGCTTACTATCGTCCCAATCTCCTCCTGTGCAAATAGTCTAAAATGAAGTGAACTGTTTCAGAGACCTGAGTAACACATAACTTTATATGCAAGGGCTTCCTCCTGTGAGGTCTTAAAAAACTCTTTACAAGAATTCTGGGCCCTCCCAGGAAATCTCTAGATCTCGTTCCTCATTTATGTGCACCTTTCTCCTGGCTTCCTCCCCTTCCCTTGCAAAACATGCAAATCATGGCTTTGTTCCAACAGGAAGCTGGAATGATTAAATACTCCTTCACTTGGAAGAGATTTCTTTTAACATGTATGAAAGCCAAGGCTGACGCAAGGATGCATCTGACTGGCTTGCAGCTTAGCTACTCAGATACAGTTATTTCAACTCATCATAGGAAAAAACATATTTTGGGGGCTCCTTAATTTCACCTAGTAACTCTCAGGATCAGGCTTACTGCAACAAGCTACTAGGTTAAGGAAGAATAACAGTTTGAGACCCAGACCCCAACTGTATAAACCAGGACAGCTACACTACCAAAAGTAAAATGGTATGTCTTTTTTCTCTTAAGACAATTCAGGTGCACAATGTTGAAGACAAATCCTCAGCTACATGCCTGGACCCCTTTATCTAGATTAGCTGTATTGTCATTTTCTTGGCCATGAAGCATATAAAACCACCGTTTCTTGCTAAGTACAGTTTTTAAGACAAAAGATATTTGGGAATTTTTCTGCTAGTTACTGCTGCCGCAGTCAGAAGTAGGACGATGAATCCAGAGTCTAGAGGTGACAGAGAAGACTAGATTAAGAAGACAACTAAACCACTAGTAGTTCAATACCTGATGAATTTTGCTGCTGCTGGGTGGGACCTCGTGTACTGGGTGAAGGAGAGGTGCTAGCATCATCCTACAAAGAGAAAAACAGGACATGACTTTATTCTGGAGATGAAGCGCCGAGTCCTCTTCTACTCTGGAGACCAGTTGCAGTGCAGGTAATACAAAAGCAAGTTTCCTCCAAGCAAGTTTCCTCTAATCATGTCCAACAGGCACTGCTGCCAAGGTATGGTGCAAGTCCACTTAAACTTTAACCTTTCTCTCCCTTTAGCATAGCAAAATCATTCTTTTCACTTCTCGCTAACATGGACACCTTTTCATGATGCCACTGAATCACTCTCATCCCTGTACACCAAACCAGGCTGAATTGCCACTCTAAAGTGCTGACTGGGGTTGTCTAAATACAAACCATCCTTTTCTCAAATTTAGAAACTCTCTGTGAGATGGAAACTGAGCCACCTGAAGGAACAGTAGATCCCAGACTTTTAGCCCAGGACAGCCACTGCTATCAGTGAGGGAAGTCCGGGTACTAACAGGACGTAACTAAATCAATCAATACTCCTCCTCAGTAGAAGATTAAACACTACATCACAGATCTGGACTCTGTCTTTTCTGGGATTTATGCGTGGCAGATCATAAAACATTAACTCATGTATTTGATAAGTCAATATTATTTAGCAGCCCTCAAAACACACTCAGGCAAAGCATTAATTGTGCATTATAAAATGGAATTGCACCGAGGTTGGCAGAAGATACCTCCCACCACAAAATGTACTCAAGATACACATTAAACGGAGGTTCTCTAAAACATCTTTCTAAACAGTTTGGTGCTATCGAAAAGGTTGGTTGGGGATGCAAACTAATGCAGAGCTTCAGAAAGAGAGAACAAGTGGCAGAAAGACAGCAAAGGCTTCAGCCTAGTTAGAAGCTAAATGAGGCCTTTCATCTCTGAGTGTATGGTTCAAAACTAGCTTTGGAGCAAGATTAAGAGTAATGGTTGCACAGCAGCATCAAAATTTCAATAGGCAAATTCCATGCTTGAAGCATCCCTCGAGGAACATTTAAAAAATGGCTGCTTTTCTCCTTAAGCAGTGCAAGCGTTTTTTCCTGTTCTTGCTACAAAGCTTTCAGACTGGGGTGAGACGTGCATTTTCTGAACGGCGGTCCTGCTGAGCAACTGTTTCCTTGTCTTTGGAGGGAATATCTCTGTATAGGTGATATGAGGCACACACAATGCTTTATGAACTTGCGGCCATGGCAGAGAGCCTTCACAAGGGTACAGGACAGCAACAGGAATGCTGTATAAGCAGCAGCCCAGAAAAGCACCACGTGGGAAGGGAGAGTGTAAATCCTGGCCTCTTCTGAAACTGGAATGATCTCCCACGCTTTATCAGTTCTACAGGTAAAAAGAAGTGTTTTAATCTGCATTTTGAACTCAAAATTGCTGCATCAAGTTCACTGTAAAGACCGCGTCAAATCAAAACTCTCGCTTAATTGCTTTTGTGGATGATATACACAAAGCACAGTTCAAACAGAGATGAATCAAAGCTCCCTAAAGTTGTCCAAATTCTATCTCATTTTAGTGTAAGTATCATGAACACATATTTTAACTTTTGAATGGTCTAATGGTTAATACACTGTTCCCCATTCACTCCCTTAGAGACATGTTTTACGTGCACTCTGGGGTGTGAAGTAAGATGGTTCTTGCACTGCGTGGAGGATGGCAATCCAAAGTTACAGCGCATGGTTGATGATCCACTTCAGCTTAGCTGAAGCTGCAAATTTAAAATAAGTATGAACTTGATCTCAAGCTGCCATGCCAGAAGGTTCAATGCATCTTCTTAAGGGGCAAGAATCTACCATACCCTAACAACTCTCGGATCAGACCACGAGAAAGCGCCTGTTAACCTGGTTTGGACAATACCTCGCCTATGAATAAGGCAGCAATTCTTGTTTAGAGGGTGCTTTTCCCAGGAAAGGTGGAAGCAGTTACATTTAGCTTTGGACTGAATGTGCAGATCTGTTCCTGGATCAGCACTGCTCGTCGTTGCCTGCCACAGACAGTGAATGAGCATAGGACTTTGGCTTACAAGGCTGCATATCACCATGTTTGCAAGAACGCAACAGCGAGGAGTCTTTCACTTACGTTTTGGCTTTCCTCTTCCTTTTTATCAGCTGGCTTGTCTGACTGCGACGCTGCTTTCCTCCTTTGCAAAGGAACAAGAGACAGGACACACAGTCAACCCTCTAGAAACACATCCTCCACGTGGGAAGGCTGATTCAGGCTCTGGTGGGAGTTATTATTTACTTAGCTCATCCTAGGGAACGCGACAAAGGCTGGATGTGTTCGGTTGTGTAGGACTGGGGTGGAGGTGAGGAATCCAGACCTCGGCGGTACGACTCAGGGAGAGGGGCGATATTTTGAGGCAGTGTTTAACAGAGGAACACAGGGAACAGAGCATAAGGAAATGTGTCAAAGCGGAGGCAGGAAGCGCAGCTGGCTATGAAACCGGGTGAGGAAGCGATGGCGTCTTGCTAGGGCTTGGGAAGTGGTGGCTCCTGTGTCCTTCCGACGCAGAAGGAACAAACCAACACCCCAGAGGGGTTTCTGAGGACCAACCCAATCCCCCCAGGTGGCTCTGGTGGGTATTGCAGTGATGACACCATGTTCTCAGCCAGCTCCGGTATCACTTTGCTACCTGTCCTATATCCCCCCCATCCCTGTTGCCACCCACAGAAACGGCTGTGGCAGTGCTCCCATGTGATGGGAAGACAGTCAGAAAAGCCCTTCAATCCAGGTCCATCCTTGCTGGGAAAGATCGGGCACCATTTCTGCTCAGTGAACACCCCTGCTCCCTCCAGGGTGGGCAAGCTCTGGCTGGAGACCAGGAGTCAGGAATCTAGCGCACCAGCCTGGGTTTTCAAGTGCCTTTGGTGAGTGATGGGAGATCAGTGCTGTCTCAAATCCAATTCAAAGGCACCTGAGCCCTGTAGCCCCAGTACTGGAAGTGTTGGTGGTGCCTACAGAAGCTGAGTGAGGATGCGAGACGGTTGCTCTGCCCTGCTTCCCAAGCAGAGGCAAAACTCCCTGAGAAGCAAGTGGCAAAGATCTGCAATCCATCCAGTGGAGCAGCTGGACATGAGAGTAAACAAAGGTGTTGGCTGGTTGTCTTTAAAGAACACATGGTAAAACTTCTTCGGTGCTAGCCACACCGTCCGGAGAATAGAAAACCGAATTATTGATTTTCAAGCCCTATTTAGGGTCTAAACAGCACTCAAGTGTGCTGGGTACTGATTGTCTAGGCATCCAGTTTCCTATTTTAGGGGAACTGCAGATCAAGTCTCCACATGGATTTTGGTTGTGATGATCCTTCTCCACCTGTGAACACTACCCTTAGCAGATGTTTTTTAAAACACCAATATGACAGGTATTTCATTTAGTCTTGCTTCTGAAGCAGACAAAATTCATCTCACAGAAAAAAAATATCCCAAGTGGCATTTATAAAGGCTGCCGAGTTTCAAAACACTGCCACAAGTTTGTGAAAGGATTTTTTTTTCATATCACTGGCAAAAGAAAAGCCTTACTGGATACACAAATTGGAGGATTTGATGTAAATTTGACAAAAAAACAGAGGAGTAAAACACATGCATGTGTTTGTAGGACACAGTGCTCTGTGGGAATTATTTCCAGATACTCAAGTGTATTAATATTTTTATTAGATCAGTAATAATTTTTATAGTCTTTCTCTAATATTTACTTGATTCTTCTTAAGAAAAAAGTTATAATGATTACAAACCTGGGCGAGGGAAATATTTGTCAGGGTGCAGAGACCAGTGTTAGATTATGTCCCACAACAGACTTATCTGGGCTAGAAATGCCAGCGGTTTGTGAGACAGATCATTATTCTGCTTGCACTTCAGTCCTGAAGCAAAGGGCTGCTCTCACCAAGGGCCACTACATCTAGAGAACGATATTTTGTACCGCCTGAGCTCTCAGAAGCATTTTCCTCTGTTACTCACTCAGCATTAGACACATTCCCTGTTTCTGAGCATGTGGTTTTCTGCTCGGAAAAGGGCCCCTGAGATCCCGTGCTCATCATTCAGTGATTTCTGTATTGAACACGGTCAGTTTAAAAAACCCATCTTTTTCACCTCCTGGCTGCCAGTGCAGTAAGAGCAACCTGAAACACAGTGCCAGGTTCTTCCTTTCTCTATGTTGTCACACATAAAAAGGGTTTTGCAGCTGAAAGAATTCCTCTCAGTATCAGTTTAACAGCATGCACCCAGACTGAACCCTTGACTGACACTTGTGTATTTCCATGACTTCCACTGCTTTGAGAAGCAAAATTTAAGAGACAATTCTGTTGCTGTCAACTGCCTGGGAAAGGATTTGCTGCTTGGTTGTTTTCAGAGCAGAGGTAGCATGGAGCTCACGGCAGTGCAGGTGCTTTTGTTCAGATAGCGAGGGGGTTCAACCCTGAATACCTGGAGACACCAGATCCCTCTGCCAGAAGCCACACTGGAGTACACTTTAGACTAGAACCACAGAAATTTGTAGGATTCCTATATCCAAGCACATGCGATGTTCGTTTAGCTTGCTTGCTTGAACAGAGGTAGTTACCCCAGCATCTAGTCACTGAACCTTACTTCGCTTACAGACATCTTACAGTTCAGCAGGGTCAGTCTTAATATGTAGCAGCACAAAATAGATCAGAAGGCGAAATAGTAAATAACTATTTTAAGCTATTTTTATTCTGAAAAGAGAGAAATTTATCTGTTTGGTGTTTTACACTGCTGGTAAATTTTTATACTGCTGTGTATTTATTTAATGCTTTCCAAAGGATTACATCCACAGTCAATGTTCAGAATTCCTTCTGAAATGACCAGGACATGGAGGAAAGCTGGAATCAGATCCTCTGAACTGGGAACTGGTTTTATACTAGACAACATTATTTAAAAACTCCATCTCTGCCCACTATAAAACTGTACCTACTCTTCATTATTTTACTTATCCTTTCACTACTCGTAAGTTAAAAAAAAATTTAGCACTAGAAACAAAACATCTAACACTAGGAACTTGGAGTCTGACAGAACATTACTGATAAAATCAGGGGGAAAAGAGAAAGAAAAAATAATTGGAGTAATTGAGTGCCTTTTAGCAGCTAGTAGCTTGATACACCACAACTCACTTCGGTGGAGAATAACTTGGCTAGCCTGTCTGAAACACACTGACAATTGATAATAATTTACCTGCCAAGATGTTGTCCTTTTATTGCACTTCTGTTTATATTTTTGGGCCCAACATATGGACTGTGTTGCATAAACAATGATTTGTCTAAGTTCCTTTCATAGTTTACTCTTTCCAAAAACAGTAACTTTGACATAGATCTGGTAAAATGGGATATATTTATCACCATCTTTGAAAGCGACCACACTGCAGGATCTGCTACAGCAGCTAAGCTCTGCCAGGCATCATTGCTGCAACACCTACACTTTCATCTGAAAGGCCAGGCAATGTTGGTGACAAACATCTATGCAGGGCCTGTCAAATTGCAAAGAAGCACCAAAGTGACGCATTGCTAACCAAAATTGTTCCACAATTTGCTGCAGAGCTCATGCTAGTGCTTACTTGAAGTCTAAGTACAAACCTTTTTGCCAGTAATTTATTCATTTCTTCCATTAGTCCTCCTCCGCCTCCTCCACTACTTGTTCGATTGGCATCGCTCTTAGAGACCCCACTGGGGCTGGACCCTCCTGAACCATCTTCTGGCTTAAGACAGAAATCAACATCAGAATTAATGAAAAGTTGCATTTACAACCACACCCTTAGTGTTTAGTTTTCCTGTGTATTAGGAACAGTGATCAGAATCACAGCCCAAACCCAGAGACAGATGGGTTCTGCCTTGGGAAGGAGACCCACATGGACCTTACTAAAATCAGGAGTAGTCTGAGTGAAGCAGATATATAGGCAAATGATGGAAAAATCCACAGAGGTGTTTGCTCATGATTATGTTTATGCATGGCTATGCAACCCTTACATAAGTGGACACCTACTAATGTGAGCCCTCAGCAGTCTACACTGGTTTTTGTGAGCATGATGTAGTTTTAACCCCTTGTAACGACTGAAAACACCAACACATAGTACAATGGTGGACTCTGCAGAAGTAATGAAATCCTGGCAACGTGAGAACTTGCAGCCAGCTGCGAATTAACATCTCCTGAAGAGCAGAAATTCTGCCAAACATTTCCTGCTCAGATTTGTTTGCACTAAAAACTCACATTTCAGAGCTGACCTAATGGTCAGCTGGAGCGTGTTTCACCATGTTTCACGCTGGATTTGCAGACCATTACGCCACGCTGTGCCAGGCTTCCCTGCAGCAGAGCAAAGCCTATCGGGGAGTCCCAGTGCCACCTCCTTACCCGTTGAACTCTCCTTAGTTTGGCACCAGCCAGAGCCGCTGCGAGCCCTGACACCGACCCATCTTCAGTGCCGGCCCCTTGCCCGGTGCCTGCTGGCAGTGGGGGCGGTGGGGGCGGTGCAGCTCCCATGGGTGGTGGAGGGACCGGGGGGGGTGGCGGAGGTGGGGGCCCCCCGGACGAAGCAGGGATCACAGCAGTGCCACTGGGATGACCAGCTGGAAGAGACGGGCCTGAAATGCAGAGAATATGAATCGGACATGAAGCATGACCTCCTCCAGCCCGTACACCAAGGCCAAATTCCCGCTCCCAAGGCCATGACCCAACTTCATGATGAGTGAGCAATGCTGGAAGCACCAAGAAGAACAGGAAACAGTGGGTTATCAATGGTCCATCAGCTACAGCTCTGTCCTCCTGCGAGACCCTGTCACCGATAAACTAGCCTTCACCCTCCTCTTCTCCCTGGATGGGCTAGTGTTTTATTCTGTGCTGAAATCAAAACACAGACAACACTTCCCAATTCATAAGTGGCACCTTCTTCTGCTCCTATCATAGCTTTCTACATGGACATGAGAATTTCACCAGCCAAATGGGTGGGTTTCTGTTAACACCAGCTTTTCACCTCATGGGCTACAGTGACACATCCTCCTTTCTGCTGAACGGAGGGCATGTGATCTCGGCTGGTCTTGCAAAATAACAGGGGGACAGCCCAGCTCCAGGCACGCTGAGGTTCAGCAAAGCTGCTCAGAGCAGCAGCCTGCTGGAGGGACTGATGGTGGATAACTCCGCTGCAGTGTTTTGCCCGTCTGGCCCAGCTGAACGAATCCACCTCCCCGAGGGTATTTCCCCATGTTATGTTCCCTCAGGCTGCTTTTGATACATAAACATAGGTTCAGCTGTTCAGTAAGTGTTATTTTGAAAGACAGGCGGGTTTTGACTGAGGAACATTTGGAAGCTGTATTTAACATTAGCAGCCTGCTTTTCTTCTTATCTAGGTTTTCTTACAATACTGCCTCACTTCTGTGGTTACTTCTGCCATTATTTCACACTCCCAATTCCATTCTTGAAATGAACTATAGCCACTATTAGAAATACTTTAAACATTTTAAGCCCTCTTTGGTTCATGAACATAATAGCTAGTAATTCATTGTGGGTACAGTTAATTGTAATTGCAAAACTACACCCACCTAATTAGAGGGCAGCCTGAGGCAAAAATTGAACTGAGTCAAAATAATGGACTGATATGAGTTTAAAATAACTTTATTGAACTAAGAGGATTTCAAGGACTTACATCAGCTGAAGGACTGAGCCTACAGTGGTTGCAGTAATATTTTTAGCAGAAATTGAAAGGAAATATCTCAGTTTTCTTCCTTTTCTAGGCACATCATTTAAGCATCATGTGTGGTTATAAACAGGAATGGATACAAGTCACAAAACCTATGATCTGAATTGCAAATAGGTATTACTCGTAACTGTTCTAACTCCACAGGCTTTAAATGAGTGCTAGAAATCAAGACCATATGCAAAGTGGCAGACCCAAGCTCTTGATCTGCCTGCAATGAAAAAGGTTTGCTGAAATAGTTAGTCACAAGCCCCCAGCTATAAATGTAGTTTATACCAGGAAGAGAGTTTCTAGAATGAAATAAATTACACAAGCACAGGGGAGTCTGGGAAATTATAACAAAATCTATGTTACATCTTTTACTGGTAACAGAAATAGCACTTACGAGAAAGAATAAAAATCACAGCCTCTACCAATATTGCTACACAGACAACAAGTCTACCACAGACTTGGCCTCCAGCTCCAGAAGAGCCCGTCTGATACGTTTGGACCAGCTGAACACAGGTTTTGCATGAAGCTTGATGTCAAATGCAATTTGACTCTGCTGAATGAGAAAAATCTTCTTCTGGGCTAATACAGTAACAATTTGCATTGCAGCCACCCAGCTACAGGGCCTTGGTCCTGTAATTCATGCTTTTTGCCTTGCTTTTGGCTCAGAAGGTTCCTGGACCTGTCCTGAGTGCTTTCGCGACACTTTTCCACCTCGGTTGCAGAAATCACATGCAGCAGGAGCAGCCTTGCGTCTCTCAGCCCTTTCTCTAGCAGTCATGGGCAGTGCAAATGGGGCTTTTTAAACAGCTGAAACCTAAGGCTTTACACAGGTCGCAACTCATTCACAATCAGTACTTACTCAAGAGGGCAATGGCTGATGAAGTCATGCAAGGAGGGATCCTCCTGGACATAGTCACCTCAGACACAGCAGCGTAAGGGGGAGGCAACGGAAGACAGTGTGACATGGGCTGATACCACTGCTGTGGAGGACGAGATGACGGATGGGAGGACGGGGAGGGAGCCTGGCCACAGGAGCCAGGGGGGATGGTGATGGTGGGCAGCGGGGAGGAGGGTGCAGCTCCTAGGTGTGGGAAGAAGGACCCATCCACGCTTTTCACCTGGGTCCCAGAGGGGCCTAAAGCAGTTTGTTCTTCAGGATGGCAATTCAGACGTACGTCTGCTGAGGTCTCCTGGCCTGTTTTATCTGTGGGTCCCCTGACCCTGTCAGGCAGGACAGGAATCATGGGCAGGATGGTGGGACCACGTGGCTGCAGGACGTCACCCCTGTGCAGAGGTGGTGCATTTGTGGCTGGGGAGGCAGAAGACCGAGGAGAGCAGGAGAGAGAAGAGCGCCTGAGAGGCTGGTGAGAGGCGAAGGGGAGGTGTGAAGGGTGAGGAGATGGTGGAGACAGCGAGGTTCGCTGGATGCCTGGCATTACGGTCCTGCGGTTTGGGCAGGCTGGAGGGGGGGAACATGGGGCTGCTGGCAGCTCAGAGGCCGAGTGCCTGTGCAGGAGCTGCCGGGGCTCTCGGGCTCTCCGCAGGGGTGGGAACGAGGACTGACTGGTGGGCTCGGGGACAGCAGCGGTGGCGTGAGGGGGTGGCGGGGGCACAGCACCAGAAGCACCACAGCTACTGCGGTGGGGAGGAGGAGACTGGGGCTGGGAGTGGGGAGAGCACACGCTTGTCTGAGGGGTGGGAACTACAAGAACACAAAAGACAAATGAAAAGAGTGAGATGGGTACACAGCAAGGAACGCAACCAAGGCAAAGCAGAACGGAGAAAAAGGAACCACAAAGTAAACGCAAACAGGACTCAAACAAAGCGAAGATGGTGCAGTCACCAGCTTGGGGGTTCCTAGCGCTTGGCAGAATTGGAAGGGTGTGTGGAGCAGGACCCTGGCAGCACAGGATGGGCTGTGTGCTCTGGTGCCAGCGAGGCTCCTCCAAGCCCGTGTGAATCCAAGTCAGGATCACAAGCATCCCCCTTGCACCAGGGCCAGCTGCCAGGGACGTGCATGACTCCTCATAGCCAGGGAGGGGACAGCCAGCAGTCCCCAGGAGCCACGTCCCGCTCCTTGCAGATGCCGAGGCAGGGTTTTGGCTGTGTTCCCTATGCAGAATAGCACAGAGTAGCCTCTGCCGAAACAGAGTCCAGCAACATCCGTCGCTGACTAAGGTAGGTATGTATGTCTGAGCTGGTTTCAAGTCAAAAACTACAAAGTTTTTGCTTTTTAGCAAAAAACAGCTGAGGAGAAACATTTCCCTTATGTGACCAGATTAACCGAAAAAACTTGCCCAAAACAAAAGCCCAAACACAAGATGGCCATCTTGGCTTGCTTGCTCTGCCTTGTTTCAGAGAGGCAAAGCTGTACTTTGTAGTCATAAGCTGTTCCTGTCATCTCTTCTCTCAGCTTAGTGCAACTTAGTATGCTACAGAAGATTTTCATAAGCTCATTAAATATATTTTTTTTTTTCCATTAAGCTCACAGAAGACTCCTCACTTCATGACCACAAAATCCCCACTGATGAGCATCTAGAGCTTACTCTGCGCTGTAGTTTGCTTTTGCTGCAGAGTGATGGGGAGCACCTGACCTGGCACACCCAGCACCCCGCCGCTTTGTGCTGACAACCCCTGGAAAAGCGGGGTCACTCCTGTAGTGGCTGTGCTGCCTGCTTTCCTCGTGAGCATGGAAGAAACATGGCCAGGTCCCCTTGGTACACCTAAAATCCCCCTCAGCTATACAAGTTCTGCCAAGCCCAAAAACCTGCTTAGCTCCACCTGTACGCCCTGGACCTGAGCCTCTGCAAAGCAACACAATCATGCCCAAATGCAACCAAGTCCCTAGCTGAAAATGCTTAAAAATCTAATAATAACTAACTATAACCTCTTTTAGCAGTCTAGCTGTTGTATAGCACCACACGAAACCCAACTACAGCTAGAGGAGACAAGCAGGGAGAGACTCTATCTGCTTGGTTTGATACGTGCCTGTGGTAGAGGTTCTTCTTTCCAGAGATTCCTGGCGCTGTTGCTGTTGCTCCATCACTTGTCTGAAACAGCAATGAAAGAACCCTCGGTCATTATGCATTCTTTAGAATTTTGAGTAAAAGCTTTATACGCTGAGAAGCACTCAAGCTGTATGTCTCGGGCTGATCCCGTGAGATGGAGGTGGGTTTGATTTCTCTTGCCCTGGCCGCAGCGGTGCCATTGCATGTGCTGGGGAAGGGTGACCAGGGCATTGCCCTACACCCGCTGGGCACTGCAGAGGCTGGCTGATCTATTTAAGATGACTCTTAGTAATGGGCTCTGCAGGAGGAGCAGCCAGTGCCCAAGGCCCAGGAGAGCACAGCAGCCATGCGTGTTGTTAACCTGACGTGCAGGAGTGTTGCTAGGGAAGAGGAAGGGGCGTCTCGCACAAAATGCCGCAGCCTTGAGTCTTACAGATCAGGAGCCCAAAAGGCTTGTAGTCAGAATGAAAATATAAGGAATTTTGATATGCATTTTGGTGCTGGCTGTACAAAACCTGTTTTGCCCAGCTGCACCACCAAGCCCTTTGCTGGCACCGGACAGCCTGGCCGACAGCCCTGCCACCTCCCGCCCCGGCACCAGCCAGCGTGGCCACAGGGACCGCGACCATCATGTGCCCTCCACCAGTGCTGATCACACCGCAGTGCTGCGTTTTTGGCATCCTTCTCACTAGGAGCCACCAGCTCCCGAGCTACCCGGACCTGGTGTCTCACTGGGAGATGCCTTTTCCCAGCTCTGCCTCCCAGGGACGTGCAGTTCCCAGGGACTATCAGCAGAGGTCTTCTCTCGCACGCTGTAGCACTTCTGCAGAACGCGCCGTCGCTCTGACCCTGTCACAAACCCTCCCCGGCATTTCTCTTGTGAAAAAGATTGAGAGCTAAAAACTAGAATATTTGCCACGTGCATGGGTAGGGACCAAAGATTTCAACGACGCTAAAACACAACTCTCAAATGACCTTACCGGAGCACTTGCTAATAAAGTTTATTGTAATTTTCTTCCATCATTTCCAGGCCAAATTTGCCTTGAATTTACTCCACATATGTTTGGGCCAGTCTTCACTGCATAGAGATTTCTTTCTTCTGTAACACCTTTACTGTATGGTCTGTACAGTAAGGCAAACTTAACTCTAGGCAACTGTTCTATTTTGACTCCTTATGTAATATTTTAGAGATCTCTCTGTTACATTTCACTTGTAGTTTCCTAAGTCTGCAATTTTAAATAATTCTGTCTTCTTATATACAAATAAAACCTTTTTTTACAAAAAAAGTCTAGAAAAATAAAGTTACATTATGTAAGGAAAAAAGAATATCTTAATTTGCAAAACAATTTCCCATATTTCAATTCTAATTCAATAGACGGGAAAGGAATGCAATCCATTGAACACTAGCAGTTTCTGCAAAACCATTGCAGGCATCTGAGAAAGTTATTATATGTGCAAAGAGGAAAGAGTTTGGAGGAACAGTCTTAGCTGGCTGATTCAATTGGTTTCATTTAAGCTATGACAATTTAAATGGAATAAATAAAAACTTTTTCTTCAATATATACCCTGACTATTGTTTGATGGTTACAGGCTGAACACGTATGCAACAGCATCAATTGCACTGCTAAAATTTCCGTTGTAAATTCATGTACTACAAATTTCTGAAACAGAACATCCTCTACAGTAGCTTCTCATTTATTAACTAAATTTGATGATGAACATCTTGACACACATAGTTTCCTTGTTAAACCTGGGAGAAATTCTAGGTTTATCTGAAGGAGAGACTTGGAGAACTCCAGCATGACTGACCAGGAAAGAAATATGGATAAAAGACATCTCCAAGTCCTCAGAGCTGCTGCAGAGCAGATACAGGTGCGGGCTGCTCCCCAGAACAAGGGTCAGTCACAGCTGTTTGAAGTCGTTGGGGTTCATGCTAGCCCTGTCTGTCCTTGGGCAGAAGCAGTTATATGTGCTAAAATACACCCTCCCACATGTGCTAAAAGGAGAACTTCTTACACTCTTAGGAAGTCAAATATATCCCAGTGGAACTAAATAAAGACTGAGACTGGCAGGAGGCTGCTTAAGGAGTATGCAATGAGTAAAGTCTAAGAGGGGACAAATTATATTCTCTGACTTAAAAATACATTCTTTCAACATTTGTGTAAAGGTCTCTGAAAAAAAACTCTTAAACCAACAAATTCTCAGGGTAGTTACCATAACTTCATTTCCTTGACTGTTTACAAGATGTTCAAAAAAATCTAGGCCTAAAATTAGGTCTGCTCTATGCTTAAAGAATGCCTCAGCATAATTAAAGCTGAAAATCCTCTAGTGCAGATGCAGTAATATCTAAGTGTATCTACTGGCATAGCTTATTCCAGTCCAGTGGAGCAAAAGCTTTCCCAGAACCATGTGCCCTGTAGCAGTCGAAAAATACCTACCCAAAAGGCTTTTACTGTCTCTAAATGAAAAACAATAAATAAAATATTTGTTTTTTCCTAACGCAGTTAAGCTGCTCACACTTTAAATGTACAGACTAGACACTTAAATTTGAGCTGAGTTACATAAGGTCTGAAGAATCAGTGATTTTCACTGGTTAAATGAAGAGCTGGATCAAGCCTTTCAGGAGGGTACCGGGGTCAGGTGGCATCCCCCACGCCTCCAGGTGAGCAGGAGGTCTCCTCCGACCTTTATGATAGCTCTGCTATCCCTAAGTAAATCTTACAGACCTCAAGTGGAATATCATTACCTGCTGACCCATTTAACGGTCATATGTAGATCCCTCCTAAATCTCAGGCCATTCAGCATTATTCATAAAAAGCGCAGGGAAACAGCTGCTCTACACTTTCCTTGCAGATTTTGGAGAGGGAAAGAGAGAATCCTAAGTACCTGTCACAGCTCTGTGGGCCTTATCTTAAATGACCTATATGTGGTTTTTTATAGGGACCAGTCAGAACAGTAGTCCTGAAGCATCAATGCAAACAGTACACTGCAAAACTTTCTCTCTGCTGCTCCAGCTCCAGGAGCGTGTGGTATCAAGCTACACAACGCACCGGGCCAGGGCAGTCCCTGGACCCTGCACAGGGAGACCTTGCCTGCTTACAGGCTGCACCCACAGACGAAGGCAGAGCCCACCGAGCGGCTGTCACGTCAGACCAACATCCGACATCTTTGGTGCTGAACTGCCCCTGCAGATCTGGTTCCGCTAAAATCCTTACTTAGGATAAAAGGTATTCATTAGCTGAACCAAACACTGGGCTGGGTCTTCTGGAGGGCTGACTGCACTTGCTGATCCTCCTCGCGTTCCGGAAGCAAAGGCAGACACCTCATTTAAGCAAAGCCAGGCACCAAGCTTGGAGCAGCAACAGATCCTGCCGATTTCTGTACTCCAGCACACTCCTGAAGAAGTGAGGCTCACCAGCTTATTTGTGTTATGGCAGAATGTGCTCTGGTGTTTCTCATTCAGTAGCAGAAATACACTTGTGGTGAGCAGGAGTATGGGGAACAAAAGCGCTTTTTTAGTGTGCTCAAGCCTATACTTCAACAGGGAAGCACAAGCCTGGACGAGGAGTGCTGCTGGTGTGAACACCACCGATGCCGGACAGACAGATCACATCTCTGACTACCGGTCAGACTAGAAGACCTTGTCCAGAAAGGGACAGGTATGTCTTACATGTAGCGAAGGAAGCGGAAGATACGGCTGCTACAGTGATTTCCACTGCTGCTACAGGAATCCAGGCTGGATCAGCAAAGCCGAAATGAGATGGGCCTCGTAATTTGATAATGGAGACAGGCGTATGAGGACAGACACTCCTGCGCACCTTCCCTTTGACATCAAGAAGACCACTCCTAGCAGCTGGAGAACAGGCCATGCGTAAGGTTGGCACTAAGCCTGACATAAGCGCATAGGTGAAGGGTAGGACTTCACACTTTCATTTATTATCCTGGTTTAAAACAAAACATTCATAAAATGAGTGGCATACGATATAGGAAGTAGCCATACACAAAATGAACCTAAGCTATCACTGAGAGTGTATATGGTCTGTCAGATGCTCCCCGGGCAATATGACTGTGAGCTGCCAGCAGGTGATCCGGAGCAGGAGAAGGTTAGGCTTTCTTAACATGCTTCAGAAACACACACTGAAGAAATTACTTTTAAACATGTTTTGTCTTTAAATCTGAACATCAGCATGCCTCACACTTGCCTTTGAGTAAAAAGCTTACCTAGGGCTTCAGTTCACTTCACCCTTCAAAAAGTCATTATAGAATCATTAGCAATAATTACAGAGAACTCAGAATCAGCTTAAATCAGGTACAAATGAAAAGAACAGTGCTTATTGGTAAGCAGGGACTGCACATTCATCCAAGTTACAAACTAGAACTCTAACATAACTAATTAACTCCGCTTACCTTCTTTGTGCTTCCATCTCATCTGGAGATGGCCCATTCTGGACCTGGCGCTGGGCAGCTGGACCTACCAAAAACAGGAGAGAAGGCTATTAGGAAAGCACGTGTGGCTTTTTCAGAAAACAGTGCCACTCAGATTAATTGCTTCTCCATTTTACTACGAGAGAAAAATCTCAAGCATTATTGCCCTCTCTTTGCTTTCTTTTTTTGTTCCTATTAGACAAATCATTGCCTCCTGTAAATCTGTAGTCTCGCTGGCAGAATCCAATGGCTAAATGCGTGAGCAGATTTGTCCAGAAACTTCACGTCATGGTAGCTGTACACTGCATACTAATGCCTTGGTGGTGGTGAAGACCCTTAGTGTTGCAAAAGACGTCCTGCGGAAGGAAAATCCATAACACTGGGATACCTTTCTAGCTTCTGCAGGGTTCACATCTGGCCTTCCTGGATTATTCTGTGCTTGCACAGTAATTGAACCCCAGTGCTGAGTTTCTGAGCATGCCTGCTAGCTAATGCTGCTCTGATGCTGAGCTGGCACCAAGAAGCTATCTGCTGGAAGGTGCAAGGAGATGCAAAATTAAACAAGCCTTTTACAAGGGTGGCTTTTCTTTTTACAACGTTGTCGGTCTTCTGCTTCTGCAGGACCCACACCAAGCTGAGCTTTCACTGGCATTCACCAACAAAACCCAACTACACATGTCACCATTTAAGTCACATCTCCTCTCTTGTCTCCGATAACTTAATCTCTGTTCTTGGACATTTAATTAAGCACACTGACACTACATGCCATTTTCAGAGAGAAATAATTATTCTGAAAATAAAAATAATTGTTGGTAACATAAGCTACAGTGATCTTGCATTCAGTGGAAGCAGGATTGTTCCATTGATTTAACAAGGTGGATTTCAACTGGGACTAAACAGATAAGAGTTCTATTAAACGCAACAGCAATTTTCCTGATAAACAGCACTAAAAATAGATCAGTTATAAGCAGGAAATTATTACATCTACCTTATTTTTTTTTCATTTTAAAATGTAAATTTCATCCTTTTAAAAGTTATCCAACAAGACCAAATCAGAAGTAACTACTGACAAAGCCAAGTATGTCACTCACAAATTGTTAAAGATATTTCTCTCTCTTTTTTTTCTATGTTTCTGCCAGGCAGGATGTTATCTGAAAATGAATTCACAAAGTATGACTGCGTGAAAACAGGAAAGATGGCAGAAATGCATCACAGTCAGAAATTCCAGAGCATTGATTGATCCTGATGAAATTGTGCATATTTTTGAAATGTGTGTAAAGATTAACATTTGCAGCAAGGGAGCACAGCACTTTCTGAAAATCAGGCCCATGTATTCCAATTTTGGGTATCCCAAAACTGGAGCCAGTCACAACCACAGCGTCAAAAGCTCTGACATCTAAAAATATCTTAGGACTGGGTATGAAGTGAAGACAGTTCACTTCTTTAATGTCTCACGACTGACAACTTAATATTGTTTGTCACAGGCCTTTGGCAAACTATTTGGACAGAAATGCCACATTTTGTGAACATCACACAAAACAATGAATGGCAGGGGGAGAGGGTGGTTTTTCTGGAAGCAAGCCTTAGGAAAAAACTTAGGAGGTATTTGGAAAGCACAGAGCAGGAAGCTCACTTGTAAGGAGTGTCAGGTGTAACAAGGATGCCACTTTACTGCATGAATGCTTGTACTGTGCACCTTCACCACTAAGTGGGAGATGGCCAGAGCTACCCCTGAGCAGCAGTTACAGAGTGAATTTAAACTTCTCCTGAGCACCGCAAGAAGACAGCTAAGGTCCCATCCCTGGCCTGTGGAATGGGACCAGACTCCCCACAGTGAGCAGTGTCACCGGTTTGGACCCTGGCTCTGGTGTCTGCAGGTAACCCCCACGTTCTCCTTTGTGCACACGTACCTGTGGGATACATCAGCAAGCAGAGTTCTGGGTGAAAGACTTCCAAGGCTGAAGTTACATCTCCCTCACCAGGTAACAAATTCCATCATGACAAGCCTTAGCCCTGCTCATCACTGCTTATGATTTCATCACAAGAAAACTTCCCTTGTATAAAGACTCAGAGCATGACACCAAAGCCAGCAATCTGCTTGGGAAGAGGACTAAAAGTAGGCACCACCGTGAACAAGAAAGGCCAGAGGAGGAGGCAGCAGAAACAATACTTCCCTGGCAATAAATCATGTCAAAGTATATAGCAGGCTCTAATGACGCCATTTTAATCTGGTACTTTGGCATGAATCTTCTCTTGGGGCCAAACTCCCAGAGAAATGAGTCAGCGTGGCCAGTTTGACCGATACCAGACATGTAGAAGGAATCAAACACCAGACTATCAACACCACAGAAAAAAACAACAACTCCTTTTTCCTGTGGGCACCGTTATGACCTGGCTATGTAGGTTTCAAACCAAATAAATCCAAGCAAATTAATTTGGAAAGCAGCCTAAAGAAATCCTTTTAAGGCAACGTTACAAAACACATCTGGAAGTTGGGGTTGCTGTGTTTTATCACCTGATAATCTCACCCCTCAAGGTGATCTTGCATAGCAGGCAGGTAAATGAAAGGGCATATGAATCTGCAAACAAGTCCATCCCAATTTTCAGCATGAAGGAGTGCTAGTAAATTCGATGAGTTTACTTACATTTTCCAGTATGTATGTGTATGCCTGCAGGATTAAGACCACACTTGAAACTAAACACATAGCTTCTGGTTGCAATACATAGTTGCAAAATGAACTTTAAAAAATTTGGCTGTGGTAAAGCAAATACCTGATATATTCCTAGGGCAGACCACAAATCGATTCAGAGAATGCTGCTGGAAAATTTTTCCCTCACTTCACTAAAATAACTTAATTTCACTCCCTTATTCAGAGATGAGCTCCATGCATTAACAGTCCCTAATTTTTTTTTCACATTGAGAACCCCAGCTGATTGTTCCAGTTGGCAGCATTTTGTTCTTATTATTATTTGGTCGTAGTGTGAAATGTCCTTAAAATGAAGCACATAAAACTCCTAATTATGTCTTGAAATTGCCAATTTCTCCATAGTTTCTATAGAAGTGCTCTCCTCCTTTGGCAGACAAAAACAAGACAAAAAAGATCAGAAGGAAAGAAGCTACTTCAGACCTGAATAAGTAAATAATTGACATTCAAAAACTCTTTGCATAAGCGTTGACAAATTTGCAGATATTTTTATTTGCCCATTAATTTAAAAAGCCAGGCAACTTTTCAGATGCACAGCGTACATGACTGCATGGCCCCCAAAATGCCTTAATTCTCTCTGCTATCTTGAGACATATAACAATTAGTGTTTTCTCAGTAACCACTAATTCCTCTCTTTCACAGGTTTAGATTTCTTACTTAACACACTGCAGCAAAATATCATTCATTTACTGTAATCTTTTCCAAACTCATTTTTCTTTTATTTTGCTAGTGACCAGTAGTGAAACATTAAACAAGATTTCCTGATTTCAGTCTTCACTTTATACCCAACCCTGAAATATTTTTAATGTCCTCTTCTGCACATTAGTTTTGTTTAGCACAATTTTCTTCTCAGAGTGCTTTAGAAGTGAAGTACCCTAACAAAGCTGAGAGATAAACAAAGGCAAGCATGAACAGAAGAGGAAGATGAAGCTGTAGCAGGTAGCTTGCCCCTCTTCTGTGTAAAACAAGAAGCGGCGGAGTAAAAGTTGGTCTAGGCTTTTCCTCAGGTAGCATTATCCTACCAACTGCAGGGGTCAGTCACAGCCTGTGGGAACAGGGATACCTGTTTTGTGTTCCTGCAGAGGCTTGTATTGCTTGGAAGTGGTTGGAAAAGAGTTTGAGGCAAGCTGTATGTTGTCCTGGGATAACAGAGTGTTCAGGGCAGGCACACCTTTTGCTGCCAGTGAGGTGACAGCTCTTCTTGCCGTCAGTGGGGAAACATGCCAGTTCTGTTTGCCACTGGTTGTTCTTTGGCTTGAGTTACTCAGGAACCATAAGAAACAACTCCTCCTAGCATCTTGCTTGTGATCATATTCAAACCAATATTTTTTCTACAGTAATGTGAAACCTTAATTTGCAAACCCTAAAGAGAAAGGTTAGCTGCACCTTATTTTGACAACCAAGATTTTGCCTGAGGGTGGCCAATACACTTAAAAGTCCAACCCAAGGTTTCAGGTCTGTTAGTTATCAGAAATCTAAACTCTGTTAGATTTCCACACCTCCCCCTCCTCCCCCGCCAATCCAGACTTCTTGGCAGACCCAGGCACACCACCATCTGATGTGAAGTCTGCAAACCATTTCAGTCTCCATAATGGTGGAGCCTCTTGTTTCTCTCGTCCTTGAGCTTGCTTTTATCACGCTTGGCCAAAGCTTATACAGATACTGAAGGCAGAGATTATTTTTATGCTCAGTTCCGTATGGGTATGCTCTGCAGTGCACTTACAGCAGACACCTGTTTGACTGAGGGTTTTTTAAATTCAAGAGGACTTCCAGCTTTAACTTCTCTCCACATTTTTAGATATTTCTCAGACCTGAGCAGAGATGAACAGTGAGTGCTCTTGGTGATGGCATCCTCATTTAAACTTGCTGTTCAAATCGCCCCATGAGCTCCCTCAACCTGGACAGCCTTTGGGAATGGCCTCACAGAGAAGCGGGCTTCTCAGCACAACCACCAGGAGAGATGGTTTTGCTACTGACCCGTCTGCAGCTTCAGAGCTGTTGCGATCTACATTTTTAGCAAGTAATTAATGCAGGAGGTACGCTGTGAAAGTCTATGTTTCCTCGCTTCATTGCTTTGTAATAACTAACCGTGTTTTTATACAAGTATCTTGTGATTCAGCTCAAGGCAGGTTTCAGCAGCACACGGACATTTTCCGTGTTTGCTGCTTCTCCTCCCGCTCAGTTGCCCCAGCATACACTCTGCCCTCCCCCAGCTGTCCCTGAAGACGGGGATCTCCTGGCATGGGGCACTGCTTTGCGGTGGGTGCTCCGCCTTCCACTCTGGAGTAGCTGCAGCAGGAAAGCATGAGCAAGCAGGAACAACATCAACATTTCTCTCCTGCTG
>Ga0065711_1001073_pt1 | contig 48893 bp, 28 predicted proteins | sample Hoacrofraction12_FD_59098 | JGI IMG/M metagenome (GOLD analysis project Ga0065711, IMG submission 59098) | Hoatzin crop microbial communities from Cojedes, Venezuela - Epithelial fraction 12 v2 (version 2) | ecosystem: Host-associated > Birds > Digestive system > Esophagus > Crop | place... | reverse complement strand
TGTGGAGTCTCCTTCTCTGGAGATATTCAAGACCCACCTGGACAAGGTCCTGTGCAGCCTGCTGTAGGTGACCCTGCTTCGGCAGGGGGGTTGGACTAGATGACCCACAGAGGTCCCTTCCAACCCTGAACATTCTGTGATTCTGTGAAGAGAACCGCAGTCTGTGGCCCTGTCTTCCACCTGGGTTACCTATCACTGCAATTCTAAATCTTTGTTTGTTTAAGCCTGATTGAACTGAATGTTCTTTTAGCAGTCACAGCTCAAGATCTCTGCTTTTGGTTTTAAATGCCAATGCTTTGATTCATTTACTGGGCATTGCTATGAATTCTTTATAACTCTTTAATTGTCATGCTGCTACTTCTTCTTTTTGTGCATGGTACTTGAACTATTTTAATAACTTCCATGTAACATATATCCAACTAGCCAGTGATAAGCCAAGCACCTGTAAGACTCGTGCCAAACCAAACAACTTCTGGTCTTGAGCCAAAAATCTACTTGGTCTCTATAATTTACTGCGATGTTCATCTAAGTTCAGTATTCCTCCATCAACTTACATTTGGGTTGTTTGGGTTTTTTTAATTCATTCCTTCAGGTGCAGAGGAGGTTTCATCAAATTCAACAGTGGCTGAAAAAACATAGAATTAACATCTCTTGAATTTCCAAGTGCTGAAAGGTGAAATTACATTTATTCTCGGTGTATCTGCCTGATTTTTCACATTAGCGTATCTTTGTTTTTTATCAATTTTTCTATTGTGCTCATTTTGCAAACATTCTACGCTGGCTTAATAGTTTGTAAACAGAGGTAATTAGCTGACAACAAACAGGATTGAGGTTAAGCATTCATGAAATTATTTTCAAGATCGGGACCCAAATTAGTTAAGCTTAATTCAGGTCATTGTTAATCAAATTTTAAAACCCCACTATTTTTATGGATGTCTTTGAAATAAACTCTTTTACTGCTCTTTGATCTTCTTTGTTCCCTTCACCCTACTGCTTTACCAGTGACACTCAAAATCAGAAGCCTGCATTTTTTAGGTAGCATCACTGTAAAATTTATCCACTGTTTTCTATACTGAAAAATAAAATGATTAAAATGGTGGCTTCAAACTTACTGCCCTTCCTTTTCCATACTGTAATAAAAAGCATATCCTTAGAGTAACAATATAAAAGCAATACAAATCTCTATTTCATCAAGTTGGCAGCTGCATATATGTCTTTAGGCTGGTTAAGAAAGAAGATTCTTGAGAAAGTGGTAGCAACCTATTTCTTCACTCTATGTGACAATACGTCACTGCAGCAGGACAATGCTGCTGTATTTGCATATATATCACTTCTCTCAAATTTCTAGCCCTCTATTCAGACAACTTTTTTGTGTGCATGTTTATTATATTTACGTTGGGTGTTGCATAGAGTTGCTCAATTTATGTCTGCCTAGGTCTGTACACATGGCAAGCAAGTGCATTATTAAAAGTTATATTTGAAGTAACATGAATACTGAATTTATTCTTCCTGCTACCGAGCACAGTTTGTGAAATTTAATGTTTCTCTTCCCACTAACCACTAAGACATTCATGCTCCAAATCTCCTGTCCATTTAAAAATAAATGAATGATAAGAGATTACAATGTCGTTATTATATTAAGCCTTCCTTTTTATTAGAAAGGAAAAAGCATATGCATACCAGAGCTGAAAAAACCACACAGGCAACTGTGTGCAGTATACCACAGCCCGAAGTGTCTGTACGACAGATGTTTAATTAGAAGAGTCTACAAAATACTCCCTCCACTCTCCTCTACACTTTTTAACCTTTTTGGCCTGTTTGGAAACATCCTCTGCAAACGTAATTCCAAACAATCCTACAGGAGCTTCAGCGACGAGAAACATTAAGTCAAAGCAGATCTTTCCCTCAACACCTCTGTAACAGGACCATGTCTTCTCTTACACCTCACATAGCTCAAACATGAAGAAACCATTCTTAACACATTTTTTTTTAGAGGAAATGTCCACTTAGTAAGGAATTGAGCTGACCACATGGATCAAGGGACTCTTCAGACCCATTTCCCTGTGCTATTCTAGTACCGTGCCCATTTTTCCCTGTCCTTTCTGCAACAGCACTGATAGAGGACGCTAGCTATTTCCATCACAGAAGAGACAGGGCTTACACAGCAGCAGAAAATCCATGTAAACAGTCTTTATTAAAAAGTAGATGCTATTACTAAAGGTATTAGGGTGAATACAAAAAAAAAGGAGAGTATGCATAATTAAAAGGCTGCCCCTCATTCATGGGGTTTGAAAGCAAGGAAAAGCACCTTCCTCAAGGCCAGGAACATGTTTTATGGAACAGGCGCATTAATTGCTCAGAGAAGCACCACGTGTTCCTCGCTGAGGGCTGGTAGTGATGGCTGAGTGTAGCTCCAGACGCTCCCACAACTCTCCACAGCCAAAGCAAGCACTTGCAAGCTGGGGGTTTCTGATACAGCCTATACACAGGTTGCACATACAGAGTCTTCTGGGCTATTGCCACCCCCCCACCCCCAGTCATTCCCACTTCAAAACACATACAAAGCTTGGTTCAAGCCTCTTTGCCCATTTGCAGAAATACAGGCTTGTTATGCAAACAAAGATTGCTTCCAACATCCAATTTCCTAACAAATTTGGAAATAAAAACAAATTTTCATGTAGCTCCACATTTAACCGGTACATCGATCTTTAAAATTGTAGGTTCTCATGTTTTTAAGTAGCTTTAAAAGCAGCAAACTTTCTCAGGGAACTCTGAGGCTGCCGCGTTCCCCCGCGCGGAGGCACGCCGAGCTAGTCCCCAGCCATTACAACGCTGCTCCATGGAAGTGCGAGGTACGCAGAGACAGCCTGAGAGAACTCCAAAGCCAAGACTTCCACGCTGACAATGAGCAGGAAGCCATCAGACAGCCTCCTCTCCCAGGCCATGGTGGGGAGGGAAGCCTGCAGAGGAGTCCAGCTGGGGATTTGCTTTTCCTCCCTCACCCTTCGCCTGGTGCGAATATACTGCGGCCGGGGGCCAGACCCTCCACACGGGGAATGTCCCCTGGCCACCGGCCTTCCCCTCCCAGGCGACGGCGGGAGGCTCTTGGAGCGGGGCCGGAGCCGGCAGCTGCGGGAGGCGAAGGCCGAGCGGAGGGAGACATCGCCCTGCCGCCCCGGCACACCACCCCCACCTCGCCACCGCCAGCCCTGCCTTAAAGCAGGGCTAATTGAAACACACTTTTCTCCCCCGGCATACATTGCTTTTCAGCGCAAAAGGTCATTTAAAAGTTTTTTCCTATGTGTTTCTTTTCACTGCCGCAATTTACCGAGGTGGAGGGGAGCAGGAGTGCCCGCGTGTGGGAGGGGAGGAGGGGCGAGTGCTCTGCCCTTCCCAAGCGCTCCCCGGTTTCTCCCACCCCACACGGGGACGTCAAAGCCAGGGATATATCCATATATATACAGGACAGGTTTCTCCAGGGGCCCAGCCCTGCACGCCGCGTTCAGCAGTGTGTGAGAGGAAATCAATGAGAGCTCTCCCTCGGCTCTCCGCTCCCCATACGCCTGCATTTCCCTCCACGGCGATGTCCTTACGCAGAAAGCGCAGCCCTTTGTACCACCACCCCCCCATGGAGGCCGTTACCGTACCCGGACAGTGGCAGGTGACATCGGTAACTACAGCTACAGAAACAGCTCTCATAGCCTGGTGAAGGAAACACAGGCAAACTAGATCTTTCAGCCAAGCCCCATTTCATCACTCCTGATGCAGAATGGCGCCTGGGCGCTTCCGATCATAAAACACTAGATGTGCTGCTACATTTTTACAAGGTCGTGTAGTGATAGGACAAGGGGGAATGGCTGTAAACTAAAAGAGGGCAGATTTAGATTAGATATTAGGAAGAGATTCTTCACCATGAGGGTGGTGAGGCCCTGGCACAGGTTGCCCAGAGAAGCTGTGGCTGCCCCCTCCCTGGAAGTGTTCAAGGCCAGGCTGGATGGGGCTCTGAGCAACCTGGTGTAGTGGAAGATGTCCCTGCTTATGGCAGGGGGCTTGGAACCAGATGATCTTTAAGGTCCCTTCCAACGCAAACCATTCTATGATTCTATGATTTCCATGTTGCTAGATTATCATAGATGCATGTCTGAAACACAAAACGCCCTTTTCAGTGACAGAAACCCAGCAATCATCAGACAGGTCTCCCTGTCACACTGCAGCCTTTAGACAGTGGACTCTGAAATGCCAACACCCATCCCTCTTATTCTTTCCATCGCTCTTTCCTATAGGGTGGCTTTATCTACAGGGACAGCTCGGTATTTTTCCCCTAGAGAAGCTGATATTGTTTACTCTGTCATTTATCTGCATCCTTTTCAAAAACAATTTCTTTCCATTATGCATTTTCTATTGCTATTCTTCTCTATTATAGCCGTCATATGGTCAATAATGGTATTTTTCTTGGTCTCTGTTGTAATCCTATCTCCTTCAGTTTTTCCACATTAATTTAACCCTTTCCTATTTTTCAGCAAGTTCTGGCATCAGCATCTCTGCATATTCCCTGTAACACACCTGGTGCTACAAAACTCCAAGAGAAACCTGCTCAAAGATGCATACTCCTGTTAAATTTTCCTTTGTCCATATGTAATTAGAAAGCAAGAAGAGTCGGGAGCCACGGGGTTTGTGCTCACTCTGCCTGGCTGGGACAACCCGCTGAGACAAGTGCCGGCTGGCCAACGGGCCACAGGGCAGCCACGGAGGCAGACAGGGGACAAGCAGCCCACACAGCCCAGGATCGTTTTTACATTGGACATTCAAGCTCTTCAGTGAGTTTCTTTCTCAAAGTGCTAAACTAATTGAGAGGACCGGAAAAAAACATAAGGTGGAGGAAGTCCGGGCTCCAGCTCCATGGCGGATGGGACAGCCTGGAAAGCGATGGATGAAACCCAGGAAAAACCCTTGCCCTTGGGCCAGTGGCCCCGCAGAGCTGGTCGGGGGAGAGCTGGCTCGCCAAGCCTGTGGTTCGGCCAGGCGGGCTGGTGGAACAGCCTCTGCAGCGCATCGCTTCCATACTCTCCCAAGGGCGGACGCATGTGCTTGCAGAGGAAAGAGAAACCATGTCCCAGCAGCAGCCAGGCCCCGGCCAGTGCCGAGTGTCATCTGTGGCATTTCTTTAGCCCAACCCAGCCACGCTCTCGCAGGTCTGTGCATTTAAAGACAGCCGTCTGCTGATCTGTAACATTCACAGTTCACTTACTTGTGAAGTCTGATAAAAAACTAACAAAATTTAAGCTTTTCTGACGTGCACAAGAGTAATGTGGCTATATCTAACGACCCCATGAGGACGAAGAAAAAGAAGTCACCAGTTTGTGGGTGAAAGCATTAAGCAGCGAAAACAAATGATAAACTTACTTCAGTATTGTGGACACACAGACAAAAGCCAGATGCTGGTACAATAAACACCACAATCTCTGGAATTAAGAGCAGAAACACTGGGATTTCAGTCGAAATGCCAACATTTCACTACACCACGCCGGTGTTCAACCTTCCACGCTTCACCCTGCTCTCAGTTTTTCTTTGAAAGGACAGAAACGGTAAAACAGAAAACTTTTCTGCCTCACCAGCTTCAAAATGTACTTGTCTAAGGGTCCCGTTATGCAAAGCTTTGGAAAACTCATTTCCTTGCCAGCAGATTGCTGGTAGCCGGCTGAAGGGATTTAACCTCTCCACCGCCAGACAGACGATCGGAGGATTTCTGTCAAGGGACTGCTCCCGGTCATTCACAACACCTCCGACTGCAGCACAGCAGCAAAAATCGAGGCATTTTGACTTACCCTGGGTTTATTCCACAATAACAAAATTCAAATTGTGGCTCAAACTCTTTATAGCTCTGTTACCAAAACCATTCACAGTCCATCATGAAAAGAAATTGCATATTTTACTTTCAAAACTGTGAATCAAGGTATTTCATGGACATCCAAAGACTTCATTCCCACCTCGGAGAGATTTTTGCTTTCCTTGAGTAACGCCAGTGCCCAGCCAGGCTCCTGCAATCACGCCCTGCCTCAGCCCAGTGCGCCGGGCTCCTCACGGCACGGGAAGCCCCGGAGGTTTCACTCGGAGCGCTCAGTCCAGCCACCCCCACCCTGCCTGCTCCCAGCCGGACTCCCAGCGGAGGAACCCACCAGGCACTCAGAAAATTTAAGCCATAATTTTAATTCAATCCAGATGCCGCTTTGCCACATCACTTCCCTGAGCAATATGTCCTAATGTGCCACTTCATTTGTCTCTCTCTCACTTTATTTACACAGTAAAGAAATCTGCTGTGTGAGACACAGAAACCCAAGGCAGAGTCAAATGGCTGATTTCTCAGGTGGAAGGCATGCTAGGTGCATCAGAGATGCAATTTTAACAAGCCTTTGTCATTTTTCAGATTATATTTTTTTAGTCAAGATAATCTGGTACCTTATTTAACTTCAGTTCAAAAATTAAATTAATTTGGGATCAAGTGAAAGGGCTGTTTTCTTTATACAGATTTCATTTAATGGTGTCAGAATTTGTCATCAGAGAGTAAAATTGGGTTTTATCTGCTTAGGGCCTCAAATTGCAATGGTTGGACTTAAAGATCTTGGAGGTCTTTTCCAACCTATGATTCCATGATTCTATGATTATCTGGACAGCAGAAAGATTTGAAGGAGATGCTGTCACCTATCACTGTTTATGTAATGCAATATGGCAGCAGGGACCAAAGAGAAGGCATTCGCTAACTGGTAGTAAATAGAAGAGTTTGAACTTTAAAGTCTGCCGGGATAATCCTCTCTGTGCACGCTCCCGGTGGCAATCCACTGCAGGCACTTACGCCTCTGGTGTCTTACAGAACAAGAGATGCCTGTGCTGGAAATGAAAAGCAGCCAACAGGGAGGAAGACAAAGACGTAGTGCTTACAAAACTATTAAAGGCATCTGAATAACCATCGAACAAAAAAGTGGAAAAATCTGTGTTAGCTAACAGTCATAGCAACTCATTTCAAGAGGCCCTTTCAGTTCTATACAATATCAAAGATTAGGTGACACGGTACCATAAAATTTAAAATCTCTCCCAAATAAACACCTTGGGAAAGAAGCAAGTAGATACCTTAAATGGTAGTGAACCACGCCAGTTCTTTTCTGAAACTCTGGAAGGCAAAGGTTGCCTGTAAACACAAAAGCAACACTGATCACCAGCAAGCAGCAACGCCACGTTGTTTGCCAGTTTATGGGTATGTGGACCACAAACACCTTAAAGAACGAGCATGAATGCCTGGCGAGGTGCGGATTGGAAGGGCGGCAGGCAGAGCCCCGGTGCTGGAAGGAGGGGCGGGAGGCACTTTGGGCAGCGGGACCACAGCCACCCGAGCTCCTGGAGGCTTCGTGCCCACAGCCTCGCGACACCTACATGGGCAGATGGGGTTTTACAGATTTCACTTGTCAAGCAACTCTAAATTTCCCCTTTGTCGCACTTCAGAACCAAAGTTGCGGACTTTTTTTTAATTTGGTCCTGAGATCGGACTCATGATACTCAATTTTAGCCCCATATATGCTTGACATTTGCTCTGCAGTAATGACTGATGCTTCCTCTAGAATCAGCAATAAGAGACAGGCACTTTCAGCTGGTGATTCACTGGATCCTAAAATAGGTTTATAAAACAGGAATCTCCAGGGACGATTCAATCCACATCCACTGACTACAACTGAACTTAGCAGCTAAAGTTAAATGAAATTAATTCCATCCCAACTTACCAAGTGCAGCAGAAGCATATCTGCCAACCAGAGAATACGAGATAAAGCTGACAAAAGGAGGTATAGTGAAAAAGCCTCATTTCTGGGTATGGTCCATCTGCTAATACTTAGGATTTTTGGATTTTTTGCAGCTACACTCCGTGTAGAACCACTATCTGATTTCTTTTCATTCTGAGAAACTGCCTTTCTTAGTTTTCTTTCTCAAAAAGCAAACAGCTCCTAACAAAGATGTCATATCATGTACTACTCTTTCTTCCCAAATCTAGTTTGATCTAGACTTGTGTGGCAAGTGTGTTTTGTGCTCCTCACCCTGTAAGAAACTACACTGGCAGCAGATCCCCCACTTTCTTGGGAAACCTTAAAAGAAACCTCCATGTACGCTCACTCACCCTAGGACCTCTCAATGCACAAATGTCAAGGGGTCTGTTTAAGTCTGCTAGTCCAACTTCTGATAAATTACGGTGGCAGATTAAGTAGATCTCTAAAGAAACTACAAAAATATTAAAATGTATTAGTAAAAGTAGACTATATTCAACTACAGATACCTAACTCAACAATGAAGTGACTCTCTTCATTGTATGTACCAGGGCAGAACACTTCATTAAGAAGGTTTATTACATACAATTAGCATTCATTTCCTCCTGAAAATCTAACTCTTTAATCACACAAATTATATAAAAGGCCATAGGAAAGACGAAAATAAGTAACACGATCAGATCACTCATAAAGCAGCATCTATTATAAATTTTTAGGGGTATGGAATTATAAACAAAGCCAAAAGCTTGCATGAATACATAACTTACTTCTGTGCAACTGCAATGAAGGTACTGAAGAACATAACACTATGTAATTTCAGGGGGGCTGCTTCTCTACAGATGTCCACGCAAAAGTCAGGCACGCATGCAAAGCAACACAAAACTCTCCATTTTTCTTTCTTTACATAACTTCAGGTGAGACAGATTTTTCTGTTTTGTGCATTTTCTTTTTCTTTCTTTGAAAAAAAAGCTTTGCACATAACAAACTCCGTGTATTTTCTGAGATGTAAGGAGGCTGAAGGATTAACTGATGAAGCAAAATACAAGGAAGCATTAAGTATCATCAAAGGAGAAGAAAGAGTCAACAACAATATTGTGAAGTGAGAGATTGTTCCACCCGATACTGGCAATGGTAAACATCCACTGTTAATAAAAAAACTCCGGGGACCTCCTAACACTGCACTGATGGGAAATTAATGGGCCTTGCACAGACCTCTCGGCTGTGAAGGCTGAGCATCACAGCAAAGCATCTTCATTCCACACACAAGACACATCATGCAAACTCAAAGGTCTTATTGTATAATCCCTGGCAGACAAGACCTTCATGGATTTTTTTTTTAATATGCATAAAATGTTTTACAGAATACACTGTGGGGATATTTCTTCAAAACGCCATGAAACAACCCATTTGAAAATGTGCTGAAAATTCACCATCTCCAGAAAGAAAGCCAGATACACATAAGAAAACAAACCTCTGATAAAAATATATGGTAAAATATATATATAAACCGAACCCATTTACACACTTCTGAGCAAAAGCTGCATGCAGCAGCAGGGTCGCATCCATCTCCTGAGCGCCCCGGAGCACCCCCAACCAGGGCAGCCTGGCGCGGGGACCTCGTCCAACGCGCCCAGCAGCATTCTTCGAATGCAATGAGATGTGGCCAGATGGCTTGAAGGCATGTCTAGGACCCAACAATTGCTGGAACCAAAAAAATAACCTTTCCCGAGCAGTACATAGCGATCTCAACTGATCCAGCGAGAAGCGGTGCTGCTGGAGTATAACAAAGGCACATCCCACCCGTTCTTACTCTGTAATACCAGGTATTTTTTCTACATGGAAAGTACTCCCTATTCAGGGAAATAACATGGCAGCTGTTATTCAAATTTGAACGCTGAGATATTAAGATAATAGTTTTTGACATAGCCATACTAAATGTCATTCCTCATTCTTCCATGTCACTACCAGTAAATCAATACCAGAAACTAATTTATTGCTGGCAGAAAAGTCCTCCTGCCTTTTGACTGACATAAATTAACGAGCTAAATAACACCAAATTATCTGAAGTCAACTGCTATTTGCATTAGTCCTACAGAGGTCACGAAGCAGACGGTACTCGTACCTGGCAAAGTCCCGTACCAACAGCAAAGTTTAGTTTACATGTAAAACATAAAATGGGCTATTTTTATTACCAGGAGTTTTACATTCCTCCTCCGCTTCAGCAGGCTTCCTGCTCTGGCTTCACCAGGGCTACACTGACACCACTGCAGTCAGTGTGACGTACGAGATGAGAATCATACTGGAAAAAAAGCATAAAATGCATAGCTAAGGGCTGAGCCTTGGGGGAAAAATAAAAATCCCAACATTGCAAAGGATCGGCAGTATTCTGCTGAATTAGAGCTGCAGCTTGCACTTGCAGTTTGGCTGCCCATAAATAGCAGAGCAGCCGCGCTGGGCAGCCATTGGAGACTTGCTCAGACAGCAACCGTACACTGTCCAGGCTGCATAAATTAAAACCCTTTTGCCATTCCGAAGTCGCCCAAGCTCCTTCTCTCCTCCCGCAGCTTTGCTGACCACTGCCAAGGGCTCTCCAGCCACCCAGCGCGGTCTGTGGCCGAGGATGCTCATGCTATGTCAAGTACAATTCTTCCCAGTGGGATAATAAACACCATAACCCCCCCCAGACTACTAAATATCCATTTTGATATAAAAATAGAGAAGATGCTTTGTAGCAGGTGACTAGCTGACTTGTTTGGGGGAGTGTATGACAATCTTCAAGCCACGAAAGGAGCCTTCACGCCCACCGCCTGTCCCTAATTACAGGAGAAGTCAGTCCTCCTGTCACGTACGCCCCAGCCACACAAAGAACTCCTGTATGACGTAGAAGACAGCACGCCTAGATGAAAGGGAAATTCAGAAGGCAGCACAGCCTTGTTTTCTTATGGGAACTATCAAAAAGGAAGAAAGAATGTCAAGGAACAGTGGCATTCAGGGGCAGAGCTCACCAGAAATATACTTGCCTCACAGAAGACTTGTGGGTCCAAGGAACTTCTTGGTTCCTTGCAAGGATTTTGGTCTGGTACAAGCTGTTACACCATCCCACAGCTCCCAGCCTTAATTTTTTCTATGCAAGTTAAAAACAACCGATTGAAAATCCAACAAATACTCTTTTTTTTTTAAATACTAAACTTCAAACGGCAGGATTTTAGCATATTAACACGCATTAAGACAGAAGTGTTGCAAACAGAACTGACAGCATCCATGCTTTAATGTTAGAGTACAAGCAATTCTGCCCAAAATAAAAGAAGCTACCTCCTTGATTTAGCAAGCACTTGTCTCTGTTTTACTAAATTACAGAGATGTCCACACAGAAACACTTCTGCATCCTGGAGAACCGTTTGTTGTATCTAACTACACCAGCTGACCAAGCCTCCATGTCCCTGGTGATTACATCACCTTTGTTAAAACATGTCCTAATCACAGTCACGTATTTTGGCAAACACCACAGAAGTCAGCGTAGAGAGGAGATGTGTATACTTTCACAGATTAATCCATTTTCTGTAGCTGCTCAGTTGGCAGCACTTGGCTGTCCCCCTGGCCAGAGCTCACACTGCCCAGCAACTCCAGTTGCTGCTGCCTGGGCAAACAGTGTTTCCCAGTCTCCTTCACAAGCCGTAGGTTGCATGCCAGGGCTTGGCTTCTGCTTTGAATAATCCAGTTCTCAGTTGTTTCCTTGAATGACATGTGGGAAGTAAAGGGTCTCTTCTCCACTTGAAGTCCAAGGCAATCCAGGTATGTAACTCCAGGGGCTCATCACGAGGGTTGCGTCCACAGCAAAATGGGTGGGGGATACTACGTTCCCCAAGTGCGTCAACAAAAATTATGCAGTCCTTTCGCAGCTTAACGTGAGCAGCGGGACAAGTAGCAAAGACAAGAGCAGAAAACAAAGAGTGATTTTGTGCCAGGAAAGGCAGAAAGAGGAGAGAGGGGTCCCAGAAGTGACGCCCAGCACCACACCACCACCGCAAGAAAGCTGAGGGAGAAGGTGGCAGCCGCTGCGGTGCTGCCTGGGGCGAAGCAGAAAAAGGATTAAAAAATAATTCTCTCTTATAAGGTAACATTGGAAAGAATGGAGGGCCCCAAGAAAGCAAGCGCCAGCGCGCTCAGCCCTGATGCAGGTCCACGGACCGTAGCTCTCCAGCCCTTCCCCGCCAGCTCTCTGCCCAGCAGTAACGCTTTCTCCCCGCCACCCCGCCGCCCGCGAGCTCTGAATACAGGAAACACGACTGATACTGCCCGTGGCTTTTCCACATGCAAAATACATCCTATAGGTATTTAACTGGGTATCCAAGCGTAAGCAGAACTTGAAAAAGGTCTAGTTAATTTTAGCTCAAACGAGGCAACTTCAATCCCAAAGCAATCACGCGCTGCTCCGCAGCCTTTCCTCTCCTAGCATTCGCACTTTTTTCCACCTCCCTCTGCACAGAGGTAGCCTCAATCCCCCGGCCTCCTGCACACCCCACCAAATACAAGTTATTCTACAACCTCCACACATCACACAGCTTAAAATACCATGAAGCTCCAGAGCGAGCTCTCCCTACCGAGGTTTCTCAGGGGTGTCGGGAGCAACGCCGAGCAGGTAGCGCTGAGCGGGGCTGCGCATTAATAAATTTGTTCAGCAAGTGTTCAGTTTAAGATCCAAGTACCAGATGCATCATTCATTACTCCAAATGAAATTACTTACAGAACTTCAAAATATGTGCAAGACTGCTGCAACAGACAGCAGAATACAGCCCCGTCATTTGCTCTTCACGCTAAATTAATAACCTACACAATTAAATGCTTCCAATTAGCGGGCGTTTATTATTTTTGCAGTGTATTTCTGTAATTGCTAATGTAGTATAAAAATCCTGAAAACTGTCTGGGGGTTCATTTGAGGGATTTATTAAAAATTCCACGGAGCCTTACAACAAGTAGTACCAAAATGGAACAATGTCTACAGGAGAAAAACTACAGACATTTAATTACTGAACAAGGTTTTAATCAAACCTCTCTATTTTCCTTCACAATAACAAAAGAGATGTTTCGGCACTGGGCCAGGAAAATAACTGTAAATTTATATGTTCTTTGCTTCTGAAGAAGAGAGGTTAAAAATTCATTTTTAGCTCAATGTAGTAATTATTTAAAATCTCTGCCACGAACTGTTGAAATGTTAAAGTATTTAAAATTTAAATGTGAAACAAGAGGAAAAAATGGGATAACACTGAAAAAATGGCATTTCTCTTCCCTGTAGGCTGCTTAAGGATTGCTATTTTTCATAACATCAGGCAAACCGACTCCTAAAACACAGTCAAAACGTGGTACGTTTCCCAGATCTCCACGGCTGGCTCTCCCTGGGTCGCCAGCCCTGCGGCCATCTCAGCCCAGCACAGAAACCCTCGGCACAAGTTCCGCACACCAACTTCCAGTCGCTGAGTTTGCAAATTTTCATAAAACTTTCTACATTTCTTCTGTTGCGGTGCAATTTACCTCATTGGCTAAGTTACAGAAAACTTCCCGACAGTGGGACATTCTACAATATATTGCAGTCTATGACCATCCAAGTTAGCTGTTGACCATTTAAGTCCATTTAGTCACGCATACATATTCAGCCACATCTGGCCTACAATATTGTATTCATCCATCTGCAGCCTCTCTTCAAAAAAATGTACGAACTAAGCCAACTGCAAAGCCCTTTTCTGCAGCTATTGTCAGCAGTTCCGACTTCCCCCGTCCCACAGACACGGATGATGGTTCTAACTAGCACAGAGCATCGAAATGAAGTACAAAAGCTTTCCAAAAAACAACTTGCTTAAAAAATTTGCAAAGCTGTTCCATGCTTTTTAAAGTATACAGACTTAGTCTAAGTACCATTCCGCTCTTCCGTTCTTGAATCACCAAGGTAACATCATTAGCCTTTTTTTTTTTTTTAAGGAACAAAGTGAACCTTATCTAAGTAGGGTAAAAAAGAAGAACATTTTAAGAAAAATGAAGGGAAGAATTTGCCCACTGTCATAATACCTTGAGTTTACACTTTTTTTTTTAAAATCACCATGTACATATGTATCATAAAATTTTAAATAATTCAAATTAAAATGCCATTACTCCAAATATAACACGTATCGGGAGCACAATGCTTGGCCAATGGCTTTGAGCACAAAGCTCTAAGCTGTAACCCCATTCTGAAAGAAAAGCAAGTCAGCCAAAGCAGTATTACAGCAAGTACTGCGCTCCCATCTCCCAGAAACCTCCCGCAGTCGCAGCTCGTGCGTTCACGTGAGTTACCTCCACTCTCACGACCAATCTGCCACCGCGGCGGAGGCTCTCTTGGGCGGGCAGAGACTCCTCCTCACCCGCAATGTTTCCTCCACTACTGCGCACTAACAGGTTTTGTACCCTTAAATGTAGAAAAAAGCACAACCGTTCGGAAAGGCAAGCCACGGGAGCAAACCCCTGAACGGGGCACGGGCAGTAACGGATCGATGAGACCGTCCCGGCGAGCACGGCTGGCAGGGCAGCACCCTGTGGAGCCAGAGGCCGCGGCAGCGCCCGTGCCCCGTCCCCGGGGATGCCCGTCTTGCCTCAGAGCAGCCTTCCCCTCCCAGCCTTGACTCTCCTCTCCCTCCCTCTGCAGAAACGCCACCGTTTGCCTGCTCCCGTGACCTACTTACTCAGCAGTGCATCTTTTCCTTCTGGGAGCAGCACTACTGATAAAAAGCTAAAGGCAGACAAAGAATGCTCTATACAGACTGCAGGTGAAAAGAACTTTGGAAATAATAATAAGCCAGATGTTATGAGTATTCTCATACATCTGCAGCAAAATGGTGTATGTCTACATTCAGCTAACAGGAAACTGGCTGCAGTTTATCTTAAAATAACAATACTGGAAAAATAATGAGAGATGAAGAAGCAAAAGGCCAAGTGAAAAGAGTTAAATCTGCAGTGCTGTAAAAAAGCATACATGAACTGCAAGACAGCCCCCCTGACAGAGGCCCTACCGCTCCAGGACAGTACTCCGCTCCACCACGGGCACCAGCAGAGAAAGATGCTTAAGCTCATGCTTAACTTTAAGCCCTCAGCTGACCCCAGTAGCTACGGTTTATCAGTTTGACAGTCTGCCATTCCAACTCAGCTGACAACAGCCAAGTACAAGCACAACATTCACATGCTTAAAATTAGTTGTGCTCAAGTGCTTCAAGGTAGTGTTCCATATCCCATCTCATCATTTAATTAAACCACCACGTTGCTCAGGTCATAGGTGTTTCTGAGCACCAAGGAAGGTCTAAACGACTGTCACAACCCAGTCCTCTGTTCCCAAAAATAAAGCAGGAGGATGTTTTAAAATGCCAAAAAGTTATGAACAATTTTGATGCATTTACCAGTTCTCACTATTTCAGATAGCTGCTGTCTACTGAGTCCGGGTGTATCTGCCAGCCAAACTGATAGCAGATGTCAGGGCACCATGGAAAATGTTCCCGCATGCCACTACGGATGGCATGCATTGCATGGCACTGTCAGACCTCACGTGGTTAGATAGGACAAGCCAGTACATTTAAAGGTGTTAGAAGTTAATACATTTGTGAAGAATCACATGGTGGTCTCTTCGGCTAGCTTAGCAGTTGTAAAGCCACCTTGCCCAAAAAGTGGCTTGGTTCAAAGTTCTGCATTTTACCTTTGCATGGTCTAAACTCCTACAAGTTAGTGTTCGTGCCTGCATAAATTTATTCCTGCAAGTTCAGAAGACACAGATGCCTGGTGGAGGGGGAGATAAGTATAGTCTAAATTAGAGCCCATGATTGCTGCTAGCACTGGATCAGGAATGAAATGCCATCAGTCACAAGCCTCGAGTTTAACCTCCTGTAGGACCCGGTCCTTTCCCTCCTGAAGGGGCAACAAATCAAGAACTGCAGTGTCTTCATTTCCCCGATTTAAACTTGTTTCATCAAAACACACTGAATCTAAACACCAGGAGCTGAAGGTGCAAGCAACAACTCATTGCTATGGGAACAGGGGTGGAACTGGATCAGAGCACGCCGGTGAGATGGCTGCGTTCGAGCTGCGCACGACCTGGCTGTGCGTACCTATAGTCAGGTCATTTTACGCGCTTTCTAAACCCCATAAAAGATTTTTTTTTCCTGTTTTTCTAACTTAGAGCATATTAATAAAAGTTTATAATAGGATTTTGCAATTCAGGAGAAAGTGGAATAGTCAACTGTGTGCTCGCTTTACAAGAAACTGGTTTTGGTTTTGTTGCTATGTATTTTAATTTTATAAATTTTACCAGAACAAACAGGTTTTTTTCAATGAAAAATCTTTCTGAAGTGAGAAATTGTATTTAGAACTGTTTATTAAATTTGCATTTTGCTGTAATACGGTCACACACACTACACCAATAAAATGTAATCACATCTTCCCCCAGCACTGCTTTAACTTACGCTTCTAAAGCAATCCCTGTGTGGACGTTTCTTTCACAACTCGTGATTGCTTTTTGCCTGGAATAAACACGACAACTGCTTAAGAGCTCAGGTTTGCAAGCACTTCGTGCACTTCCACAGAGACCCTGCGCAGATGAAGGCGGCTGGCAGAGCCCGCTGCCGCCAGGCAGCTCCCCGACCCACAGCCGGGGCAGCCACGTCCACGCCGTGTGGCACGGAGCACCTCCAGGAGCTCAGAGCACCTCCAGGAGCTCGGAGCAGGCAGGGTGTGCGGTCAGCAGGGTCCCATCCTGCACCCGGCACACCCCGGAGCACGGCTCAACCGACCTCCATGGCTACAGTTATTGCACTGGAAACGCGTTCCTTAGCTTACCCTTCCCACTCAAAAATGAAAACCAAATTTCTTCTCTTCCACTGTTAAGCACAGGTTTAGCAAAAAAACACCCAACAACAGAACCACATGGGGAGCTGATAAACTGACCACAAACATTTTTTCTTAATGCAGGATCACCCAGAAGATCAATGCGACATAAATTATTTGTGAACCCAGCTATTTCTGCAAACCCTACTGAATGTTACATCAAAGGCAAAGTAAAAAGCCCATGAAAAAGAGTACAAGGTAATTTCCCCTAACCTACTTCAGTCACTGACTTCTTAGGTGTTTCTTCTAATGGAAATAAAAATATTTCTGCGTGCGTCATTTCGCAACTGATGTTGACGATTTAAAGTAATCACTCCTCACGTATTGAAGATAATTCCAAAGTGTCAGGACGTCCTCTGTACACGCTGCAACACTCAAAGTGTGGTGTATTAAAAATGGTATGTACGCTTTTCTTTATTACATCTTTACTTCACTTTGGTTTAGAATTACTTTACATATTTTTGTATTACAGGATGCTGTTCACGGACATATCCACAGCTACACAATTCTGCAACACAAACTCCAGGAAGAAGCTTTCAAAATGCAAAGCCAGAGTCAGCTACTAGGCTGATGTTTATAAAATAACACGCATTTTATGGAAAACAATCAAAGCACAGGGAGAAACAACTGTTCTGCGCACACCAGATTTGACAGGGCAGCAATAAGCATTCCCTACCCTTCCTGGGGCAGGTCATTTCCAAAGATGAATGGAAAACTCGGTTCGCACAGGCCGTAGGACTCTCCCTCCGCAGGGCACACGACGCCCAGCCCAGGGCTCTCGGACGTTGCACAAGGACGGTGCCCAGCCTCTCCGGTGTGGCAGAGGGAGATCACGCAGCCAGTATTACACTGTTCCCCTCACAAGCCTCGTTTTGCTAAAACAACTTTAAAAATAACTGGACACTTATAATTTGGATGAAAAGCAAGCCAATGACCCTGGAAAAAGCACACAGCCCCGTAATTTGATACAGTAAAATACGTTTTCTCTGTCTGTAGAAGTCCTCAGCACACTACTGACAAAAATATGAATTTTGCTGTTTATGTGCTCCAGACATTAAGATTATCTTAAGATAATATTTTTCTTTTTTTAATGATCAGTAAGAGGTAAAATGTAATTATATTTGATTTATTCACTTGTAGCTGAAAAGGAAAGCACATTTGGTTTTAGTTAGATTACTGGCTTTTGTCAAAACTTGCTAAACCGATTCCGAATCCTTTCCTGCTTGAGAACGCCTCGAGGCCCTCTGTAATCAGGGCACTGCCAGCGTGCCGACGGGCAACAGGAAAATTGCTGGTTTAGAGCATCCACAGCCAAGGTCCCTGTCGGTGGCAGAGTACAGAAAATCCACCATCTTACTTGCTATCCACGTTTCAAGGAAACAATACTTTCATAAGTGTCTGGAAGAGTCCAAACTGTAATTAGCTTCAAAAAGATACAAGGTCAGTTCTGTTGTGCTATAAACTGGGATTTCCAACTGCAGATGGACCGGGGCGTCCAATCCATGTCCCAAAAGTGCTGCGGTTTCTGTCCGCGTTTCTCCAATAAACATATTACAGCTCTGTCTGTTGCCATCTGGCAAAACTGTTTGAGTCTAAATTTCATAAATCACCATCACTCGTCATTATTTGGGGCATATTCTGTAAGCATACAACTTACCACAGCTAATAATATGATTTACTATATCTAAATTAGATTTTGCTCAGAAATCTTGGAAGTCACTGCACAATTCAGCTCTTTACCACAACTCAGTACGCATTTCATAACTTCAGATCAGCTGAGGAACATGTTTTCTGTCCTGCTTACGGTTACTTCCCCTTCAGCTTCTTTTAAAGTTTCACAGGAACAGAAAAGTTGGAGCCAAGCTTCGTGCCTTACCACTCGAGAGCTACCTCCAGCACACTCACTGGCACACAGTGAAGCCCGGTGCTGCTTCCACATATTCCATGTTTACATTTATATATTTACAGTTGCACTATATTTAATAAAAATCCAGTACCAACATGAAACAATAAACACCATTTGTGCATGTGGACTGCACACATACAACTATGTGTGCTGCTCTTCTCAGACCCTAGAATGACAGCGACTTCCAGACTGGCAGGCTGAAAGAATGCTACGCACTGAGACAAATCAGAACCTGATGAACAGTTTTACAGCTGGTTTTGGTGTCATCGTCTGGTCAAGCAAACATACCCTTCTCTGCCCAATTCTGGCTTTGGGGAAATTTGACTTCTTGCAATGTTTGCAGATTCATAAGTGCGCACGATTGCCTAAGTATCATTTCCAATTTCAATAAAAGCACATATAGAAGGATTAGACTGTTATGAACACTGCAGTGCAGATCTAAACTCAGTCTGCCAAACTAGTGTTACTATGGAAACAAAACTAATGTACTGTGACCACAGCTCTGACTGCACTACTTAAGACCATCTGGTTAAAACAAATATTTCTGTGGCATAGTATTTGTTCTTAATTGTGTACTGATAATTCTTCTCTTTTTTTAACATAAGCAAATATATTACATTTTATATACAGGGGTTTTTTGTATTATTATACTCTGTTCAAGTTTTTGCGATGCTGTATGTGATTTTAGTTATATTCAGCATGCTTATGAATAAACCCATCACTCTCTCAGTTAATCAAGGCTGGATGAAGGTAAATGGTGTGAAGTTCCCTGTTCTCCTGCGCCATGTTTTTTCATATGAGGCATCTTTTCCTACCCCTGCATCAGAGCACCACTGAAGAAACACTTGATGCCGTGCATTCTCCACTGGGACCACAACCACGCCGAAAAGCGAAGCCTAGCAGTGAGCAGCACAGCTCCCAGCCGCCGAGCTCCAGGTTCTGGACGGCACCATGAGAAGGTGAGCAGCTCCTCTCGTGTGGGCTGGCAGCTCCTCCAGAAGCTCCCTGCTAGCAAGTGGCAGAGCGCTTCCAAACGTTTTTGCTGCTTTGAAGCATTTTTTCAGGCTAATAACTCATTCCCCGCCTCTCGCCTGGAGCAGTTTAATATTCTGCACTGAGCTGTGCCACCACAGATACTACTGTGATAAGAAATAAAATGCTTTCACAGCTAATTGCAGATTGACCAGTGCGTCAGCAATACCAACACAGCAAGGTGAGGAGCACCTTTCCGATTTGTTTCTAAAACTGGAAATCTATTTTATTCCAGGGAGAACAGTAAATTAACAAACAGTTGAACTAGCAAACAAGTAGACCCATTTCTTATTTCAGTGCTTTTACAGAACTGCAGTTCCTACTTAACCAGGACAGGGAATATATATATATTATATATATAACAGATTTTTTTTTAATATATATTGCCTTTTCTAATACAGATCTATTAAAATAATTAGGTGACCACAAAAAAATGAAAAAGCCTCCCAATGCAAGCTCATCTGTTTTTCACAAGCTCCACAGAGTAATGTTGTTTCCCAAAGACAGGCTTCCAGGCTGCATTTGCGAACTGCACTGTCAGTCTGAGGACAGGGGACTTGGGGAAAACTGAACACAGTTGGTGTTCCAACAATGAAAGGAGCTACATGCTGTCCATTATGGCAACTAAATATTCACAGCAGAACGATTTTCCGCCTGCCATAGTCCCTGGCCATAGAGGTATATTCATTCCTTTCATAGAATCATACAATCATTAAGGTTGGAAAAGACCTCTAAGGTCATCAAGTCCAACCATCCACCCAACACCACCATGTGCCACATCTACATGGTTTTTGAACACCTCCAGGGATGGGGACTCAACCATCCCTGGGCAGCCTATTCCAATGCCTGACCACTCCTTCAGTAAAGAAATTTTTTCCAAATATCCAATCTAAACCTCCCCTGGCACAACTTGAGGCCATTGCCTCTCATCCTATCGCTAGTTACCTGGGAGAGGAGACCAACCCCTGCCTCACTACAGCCTCCTTTCAGGTAGCTGTAGAGAGCGATCAGGTGCCCCCTCACCCTCCTCTTCTCGCGACTAAACAGCCCCAGCTCCCTCAGCCACTCCTCACAGGACCTGTTCTCTAGACCCCTCCCCAGCCTCGTCGCTCTTCTCACTGGGCTCAGTTCGAGCGCTCCTTAAAAACAGGAGAGGGAGAAGCAGATTTATTGCCCCGTGGATTATCCCTGCTGCCGGAGATGTGAAAAGAGCATGGGTGAATACTGACGAAGCGACCTGCAATCTTCTGTCGGCAGCTTTGTCGGACAAAGCCTGTGAGACCCGCAGCCGGGACGGGGAGGGGGCTCTGCCCGGGCAGGCAGGCTCACCGCTCCCCGGCTGTCGGTGGGCGCCGGTGCCCGTCAGTGCAGCTGGAGAGCACCTCTGGCAAGGGCCGCGGCACACGCGCAGCAGCTTTAAGGAATCGTAGACGATATTTTAAGAAAACCCAGAGCAATAAATCTGCTACTATGTGTGCTTGCGTTTCTATCTACACATTTTATCCAGATGTGCTATCAAGGTACAGGGGAACTTGTAAGGTCTCAAATTATAGGAGGTGGTGTATACTGATCGTGAAAACTATGGCAGAAAGTTAAGAGCTAGAGCCTCCACCATTTTACAAAACAGATCTCTAAGGAAAATGTTAACATTCCACATTACGTGCTGGTGAATGCCACCGCTGAAGGGGGAAGAAAAAAAAGCAGCTCTCAGTACTGAGCTCCTCCAGATCCCCCAGGGCAATGCTTTTTGGAACAACCTCTCCTCCATCCTGCCACTATCTAGCTTTTTTTTCTAATTGAGAAGATGACTGGGAGACGATTATTCTTTTAAAGACCACGAATGTTAAGGAAGCATAATCTTGCTAGTCCATAATTACAACGGAGTATCAGATTGCCAACCACGTACCAGTCAAGCATTTCTCATCATTAAGGAATCAGTAATTGCAGCAGGAGGTGACTGAAGGAAATCAGCCCATGTCTCTAACAAAAATATCTATGTCACCATTTATCAGATGGGTATATGAAAGTGCACATCAAATTTTGGCTAGAGGCTCCAAGAAAACAGGTCAGGAGCTAAATGCAGCGTAATTGCGAGGTGATTACAGAAGACCTTTACCTACAGCACAGCGCGCAGAGTGCCACCCGGGGATCACCCTCCTGCCAGGAGCCCCTCGCTCGGCTGTCAGGAAGGTGTTCTCCCAGGGGACGTTTCCAAAGGGATGTGCTAGGGAGCAGGGAGCCGCCAGCCCCCCTTCTGCAGCCCAGAGCTGCGCAAGCACGGGACCGGTGCTGCTGCCTGCGTGCAGGGAGCTGGCTCCGGACCTTGGGGCACCAAGTGCCACCCGCGAAGCTGCCCCGGCCTTCGCTCTGTTCCTCTTGGGTGGCCTTCAAAGAAAATATTAAAGTAAACTTGCTCCTCCATCACTGATAAGGAATGATGGAGCTGCTGCCATCTGATGGCTTAGTCAAGAGACAGGGAACAGGAGCGAGAAGCTATTCCATGGCACGGCGGGGTTAAAAGCTGAGCGACGTTTGGCTGACAGAACAAAAGAAAGTAAGTTCTGTGATACAGGTGATCTGAGACTACGTAACTAAGAGAGCCTTACTACACAGCATAGAGAAAATGTCCAGCAGTTTTTATCATCTTTGCAAGGCCACATAAATACCCAGAATATTCAACAAAAGAAATCCGGTTATACTTAACCATGTTTCCATTAACGACCGACATAGCTTAATTTTGTGAAGCCCATGCTGAGGGGTGACATGTAATTAAGTCACCATTGTCTTGCATAAACTACAATAAGCATCTTTTGCCCTGCTCTGCCGGTCCAAGTTCCTAGCAGAAGCCTCACAAGCTCTCTCTAAGGGAAGGAAGAGAGGAACCGCCAGTGTCTGGGCTCTGCAGTGGTTGAGAATCGTCTGGCAGGGGTGTTACTTTGGGATACAGCAGCCAGATGTCCAGCGGGGCAGAGGGGAAAAAACTAACACAGGAGGTCTCTGCATCTTCCCCTCCCCACCCAGGGCAGGGTCACAGCATGACAGAGTCGCCTTCAAACTAAATTTATGGGATCAAATTTCTTCAGACTTAGAATATCCTACAGACTCCTCAAGTCTGTTAGCAGTGTATCTGCTTTTAGCATCTTGGAACACGAACGTGACTGTATCTATGCTGCATTTGGCATGCATCCCAGGTGAAGTACTGCATATGATGACAAAATCAGATCAGCTCCAATTTCTCCTTCTGACCCTCTGATGCTTTGAGCATCCATATGAGTAGGTCCCATATTCCGTTCTATCAGATGTTTCAGTCAGCCTCCACAGCCGTGAGGATGATGAAAACCAGAAATCCTGCAGGCAGAGGATTTCTTGTTTTCCCTGCCTGGCCTGCTGTCTCTCCCATGAAGGGTGGCCGCATGGCAAGCCGTACCCTGGCCCTCCAGCCACTTCCGCAGCTGGGCCCTCCAGCAGAGAGCTTCAGCTTCCCTGGAGGTAATGGAGACAACCCTTCCCAGCCTTCACCTCTACCACCTCCCACCCTCGGGCCTTCCTCCTCCCAAACACTTCCCCTGCTCTGGCTCTGAATCTCGCTCAAAATTCCTTGTAATGAAGGGAAAATATTTCAAAAAAGTGTCACGATTGGAACCTCTCTTCAGCATCCACACCTTCATGCGTGTGTGAGCATATGCTTCCATGGATGAACACACTGCCTGACTTTAGCATCATTGCCCTCTCTTTCTCCCCTTCATTACCTAAATGTAGTTCGCAAGCCCTTCAGTCCAGATAGCATGTCTTCTCACGTCTGGGAGACAAACTTCTTTCCGTCCCTCTCTTCATTTCCATACACCCTTCCTCCTTTTTGTGTACTCTCCATGTAGATGTCACTGCCAACAGCTCAGTAATTCAGTTTCCAGCCACACCTTATCTTGCCAGGGATAAGGACAAACACCACAATGAAAGTAAAGGAGTACCTGCACTAAAAAAGTACTTTATAAGATTAACATTATTGGATTTCTGCTTGAAGGATTTCAGACACTACCATATTACATTTCTTTTCTTTGCTAAATAAAACATATTTTCACCCAACAAGCCAGCACCTGAACTCTGCAACTCAACTTGTTCCTCTCCATCTTACATCAAGAACAGTACTACCTGCATAGACTATCCCTCCAGTTGCACTGGGACATATACACAGCACTACGGGTTTTTAACAGGATTACTACGGTGTTCCTAGGGTTTAAAGAGAATGAGTCACACATGAGCAGCTGAGGAACAAAGTCTACTTGCAAATAAACAGAAAAAAAATCAGAATTCATGAGTAGCAATTCTCTAAACACTAAAACTTCTTAATAAACAAAAGACACGGTGTTTAGAAATTACATACACATATGAATTTTTAGCTCCCCTATTTTAATTTTTTTAGATATACGCAAATATCTTCAGATTCCTAGCTCTGAAAATCGGTCACAGTCTCACAGACCGGCATGTGGAAATTTTCATTACGTAATAATAAAATAAGACAGAATTTCTAAGAATTTCTAACATCCGTAAGTCTAGTAAGTACAGCAAGTGTCTGTTGAAGCGAAAAACTCTCGATACCCTAACTCAGATGCCAACACTTGGACCACCCGTTATTTAATAACACGCCTTTGGCACACACTGTTGATTCTTGTCAGGAATACTTTCTTTAGAATGGAAAAGGATTAACAAGAAGTTAAATCTTCAGTGCTTGGCATGTGAAGATCACCAAGGAAACTGGTTATTAGAGTCAAAGAGAAGCGTGCTCAGATTTAAGGAGGAAGCGTGCACAGGATTCTTCGGGAGCTTTGTTCGGTTTGCATCGAAATGCAGCATGTCCAAACCCATCGCTCCAACTTCTAAAATGTTTATTGAATGCTTAACATACTTGTGCTCTTCAATGCATACAAAGATGACCAAACATGTAGGTACTAATGAAAACTACTTATGACAGTCTTCCCAAACACAGCTCCTGTCTCCCTACGTTATGTGTTTGGGGCACCACTTGTCTAGTCCTACCAGGAAACTCCACCTCGGCAGCCTGGGCCAGTCATCCACCTCCATCTCAGGCAAAAGCACCCGTATTGGCCTGATTTACAGTCTGCTCTATATTAGTCTATATTCAACCGCAGTCAAATATATTGTCTTAATAAGTACTCTTTTTTTTTGCTCATTTCTTTCCTTTTCTTTCAAATAAAACACCTTCCAAATGTATTGTGAATCTAAAAGCTCGTCATGCCTACCCAGCTTTAATTCTCCTGTACATTATTTGCTGTTAGGTTGACAACCTAAATTTAATTTTAAAGAAATTTCACTATTTCAACATTTGATGCTTACATTTTACACATTACGCTTTATATGGAAAAGAAAAAAAGTATCATATGTCTGTCCTCAAACCTTTCAGTTAAATCCCGAAGCAACACACCCAGGGAGTGACCTTCTTGAACCATGAAACACAATGTTGGTAATTGCAGGCACGTCCAAGTGTCCAGAGGTGTCTATTTCTGACTGTTAACATTCCAGAGAGCTTTTGCTTTATTATAAACTTGAGCTCTGCCACATAGTTACCAAGTTACCATAGTAAGGAAGAACTATTTGATATCATAACTGCAACAGCATTTTCATTTTGCTAGAATTGACCAAAATGGCTGCCGCAAGCCCTGATCTGCAGTCCATTACGATTCCACCAAAGTTCTCACATTATTCTAAATCAGGTTTCAGCAAGACTATTAACAAGAAACATAGATACCTGCCCTCAGACTATCTCCATGGTTCAAACAGTTCAGCGGCGAAGAACTCCAACCCTTTCATCCATCCAATAACATAATAATCTGTATTTAAAAACGCACACCCTGTTCCTAACAGGAGGAGTACAACCTGATGGCAGAAGTCATGTAAAGAATAACGGAAAGAAACTGGAGAAGGGGAGTCAAAGTGAGCAGAAGAAACAAAGTGTAAGCAGATAAAGGTAATCATGGGCAATAGTTTTTGAACAGACTGAAAGAAAGCACTCACATTACTTGTTTTTTCCTAAACTCTCCTCAGCCAAATTTTTTTGCTCAGTACTTGTAATTCACATACGCTGTGCAACATATTCCTCTGATCATCATTCTAGCATAGAGCATTATACGTGTCCACGTGGGTGTTGGTCTCAATGCCCTCCCCCCTCTGTGTTGATCAATCACGACGACTTTCAGACACAATCCCGCTCATTCATCTCGGCAAAGCAGATTAGCGATGAGCCGCAGCCCTGGGAACAGCTGCCACAGGGAAGGAGCAACAGCAGCAGGAGCCCTGTCCCTGTAATCAACAGGATGGACGCACAGACTCAGAGAGGCCATGTTAATGACAAACCAGACCTACCGATGAATGACTGCCAAAACAATCTCCATTTGCTAGACGACACATAAATTAGTATTCACCCAAGAAGAAGGAGATCAAACTGGGGTGCGTATGTCTGCATACCTGAGCTGCAGAGTTGGGGCCTCTGACGAAGATCCTGGACCTGACTCTCAACCAGACAGTATGGTGACCATGGTGTACATTCCCTATGTGGAGCACCCATCATCAAGCATGTAACATGACTACAAAAAGAATTATTTCTCTAGAGTTATCTTTCTCGTGAATTTGAACTAGGACTTTTTCTTACTGTTTGGAGGAGGTTTTGGGGGTGGGAGGAGAAGGGCAGACCATTATGAGTCCCTGATTTGAGACAGATCTGTTCTTTAAGTCACACGGCCAAACTGGTAAGACACAGACTAGAAAAGTGGGCTTGGCAGGTGGAAAATTGATTGTATCCTTGACTCAAGGGATGGTGATCAGTAGTACAAAGTCCAGCCAGTGGCCAGTTTCTAGTGGTGTCTCTGAGGGACTGACATTGGGGCCAATACTGTTGAACATCTTCATGAACAACCTGAACAGTGGGACAGAGTACGCCCTCACCAAGTTAGTGGGTGGTGCCAAGCTGGTGGTCAATGTGCTGAGGGCAAGGCTGTTATTCTGAGGGACCTCAAGAGGCTGGAGGAATGGTCTGACAGCAACCTCCTGAAGTTCAGTAATGACAAGCGTGAAGTCCTGCACCCTGTGTAGAATAACCCTATGCAAATACATGGAGTGGGGACCGACTGGCAAGGAAGCAGCTTTGCCAAGAAAGACCTAAGGATTCCAGTGAACCAAAGTGGGAAACACAAGCCAGCTATATGACCTTGCGGCAAAGATGGATGACCGCACACAGGCTGTATTAGCACATGCAGCCAGCAGGCTTACAGAAATTACTATTTCCCTCTGTCTGGCATCTCTGACATTTCTAGAATATTGTGCCCAGTCTCGAACAAGACCGTAAGAAGAGTGCCACAGAAGGCTAGACTGAGTCTGATATTTTAATCTGATCATCACTGCGTTAATTAATGATATTCCAGTCTACAGACCCGCATCAGGAAGGAAGGTGGCTCTACAGAACATTCAGAAAATAGTGAGTTAGGTACTGATTACTCAAGGTCTTATTAAGGAAAATCTTTTACAGGATTTAGGAATTTTTGTTTTGATTTCTGAAACACTTCTATTTACTGCTTCAGTCTGTCTGCATCGAAAAGTTTGCGAAACGCGACGGTTGAGCTGATGGCTACGGTTTCTCCAACCATGGATTTTTCTGATCAAGAACAGAGAAGTAACTTTTATTTATGTGATCAATCATACAGCCAGTCTCTCTGAATCATAAAGACTAATGATTCTATGGAACAGGTGTAACGCATTATTCCTGAATTACTCCCAGTATTTAAACTCTGTACAAAAACACAGGAAAAATAATTACAAGTAGCAGGCATGAAGGGAAAGCAACGAAAATATTTTGTTCCTATACTATTTATGAACACCAAAATGGTCTGAATTCTATTAATTAGATGTTCACAGTAATTCCTTCATGCAAATTGATTCATAACCCTGTTGCCAATGCTTTCAGCCACAAACTGGTCATTCACATAACAGCACAGTTCTATTTATCTTGGCCACCCGACTAGGATCAGCAGCACAGGCAGTACAGTCAAAGCTGAATGAGGATTTACACATTTTTTTTACTGAGAAATTTAATTTTAAAAATTTCCCTAACATCAGTAATAAGAAAGCAATTACTTTATGTGCTACAACACTGCTACTATCAGCATTAAAAAATAATCTTGGCTTCAACCTCCAGATTATGAGATTGATACATTACGTGCTCGATTTCCTCCTCCCTTGCTTCTTAACTCCTAGTGTATGCCAAAGTCCTATTTTCAAAATTTTCTCCACACCTTGAGGATTATCGATTTACTTGAAAGGAGAGAGAAGGGAGAGAGGCGAGATTCTCACTGGAGCCCAGGGAAATAACCCAAAAAGAAAAGCCGCAGGGTCCGCCCCCCCCCACGGCTGCAGCCCCCGGCCGTGTGCCGCCAGGGCTGCGCTCCGAGCAAGGCCAGGCAGGCTGCCAGCGCGACAGCCGCACGCAGAAGCAGCCTTCACCCAGGAAGATCCTCCACTACCCGTCCAGCGCTCACGTACATACTCGATCTTTCTGTTACCCACCCATCTACAGTAACTGTTCAACGGCAGTGAGCATCAGTACATAATACTCAAGAGGAAATAACGAATTTGCTGTGGCTCACTGAGAAGTTTGCCAAAACATCAGTTAATACTCTGTTACAGTCACTGCTGTGTAAAAAAACAAATGGTCTTCAGTAATGACAAAATAGCAAAACCGTCTTCCATAAAAACCACAAATAACATACTCTAAAAAATACTTTTTCTGCTCTAGTTTAAAAATGTGATTAAAACTGTATTTCTGTGTAAGAGTGAATGGACGTACATCAGTACAGGATTTGTTGCACTGAATTAATGAGTTCAACAACACCTGAGTGCACTGCATGGCGTGGCAGAAACCAGAAGGCAGGTGGAACACGAAAACTCGCATTTCTCCTGGGGCACAGCATGTGCTCAGGCAGCTCAGTCACATATTGATGGTCTACACCCCAGCTTACCTTCCACAGCATGTGCCCAAACCTTAGATGTAACAAATAAAACTGAGTTAAATGAAGTCCATTGCTAGTGCATTCTGAAATGGACGGCAAAGATTTCCTTGAGAACAGACAGCATGAAGCCGCCTTCTCACAACTGATCCAGCAAAGGCTGCTACAAAATTCCCAAAGCCAGTTCGAAACCCTTTTCTGGCATGAACATCCCATACAACCTTAAGAAATCCCATCACCTCTCCTTTGGATTTTGCTCTCTGCCTGTGAATAATGGCATTTTTCCATTACCTATTACCTGAGCTCCATTACAACAGTAGTTACATTATCATTTGCGAGACGTTCACACACTACAAGACGTGGGCCAGAAAAGCAGCACATCTGGGGAGACAGCCGAAACATTTACAAAGGAAGACACCCCCCCTTCCCCCAAGAAATAAACAGCAGTCGTCACAGATAAATTAAGGAGTCATTCCAATTTCTGATTTATGTGCCACTGTTTTAACAGTAATAAAGAGATGCTGTATGAGACAAATGAGTTTGATATTTCTTTGCTCCTATTCAGGAAAAAACAGAAAAACAAAAACAGAGTTGCACAACAAATTGGTGATTGATATTGGGAAAATCCATTGAAACAATCCCTGGTAGACATCAGGAGACTCTGCCCATCTGGCCCTGGCTCCTCCAGTGCATTCAGTGTTGCCAGGAATCCAAATCTGTAATTACAGCTACCCGGTGCATGAAACACCCACGCTCCTTCGCCTTCTATTTTCTCTATTCACAAGCCGAAGCTCGCCCTGCAGCTGGCCGCTTCCTCTGAGCCCACAAACCCTGAGCCACGCGTCACGTACACGGCAGGGCACCCCGAGCCTTGGGGACTGGTGCCGAGATGCCCCGCTCCGGCTCCTGCCTCCTCGCCCAGGCCCTCGCATCGCTCCCACAGCCCCACCACGCTCTGCCAGAGCTGCGGGGACAGCACGGAGACTGTGTTCCTGAAAATCCAGCGCCTGTCATTTCAAGTGATCCAGCAAGATTACAAATGGACAAATCAGTCACTGTTGTGGGGCAGCCCAATGCCAACAGAGTACTGCTGGCACAGCGATCTTGCGCCAGCTGAGAACAGAGCAAACAATGAGCACGAAGGCATTTTGACCAGACATCCGAGATGTAGCAATGATGGACCACAGCTCCTCCACTTAGATTAATTGCCAGCAGCATTAATGAAATGCAAGTATATAACTGATGGTACAAAACACTAGAAGTACTGAAAAAAGGACATTTACTTAGTCACAAAGGACTAGAAATAAAACCGGGTTTTGTAACACACAGTACCTAGTGCAGAAGCACAGCTGCTTGGTGATGCTTCAACTTGAAGAGCAGTAATTCGAGTTACCTATCAGGTAACTGCAGACAGTGCAACAGCCTGTCCTCCTCTTCTGTGACTCCTGGCTCGGTGGCCAGCCCCTCTGCTTTGCTCATAAAGCTTCCAAAACATTCGGAGAAATCCCCTTCCCAAACACAAAGCTTCTGGCTCAGATCTAATCTCACCTGGAAATCTGCTCTGACTACAGTCAGTAGAGCATCTGCTAAGTGACATAATTACAGAAAGCAAATTTTTTATTTCCCTGTCCGGGTCTATCAGTGCAAACAGCCATTTTGTTAAGATGCATTCATCGTTGGAACCTGTGCAACTACAGCAAGGGTAACAGAAGCACTCTGATATCCAGACATAATCTTAAACACTGCTGACTGTAAGTGTATCTGGTACTCCTCAACCCTACCTCCCTTTCCTGAAAATGGGTGTATGAGATGGAGAAGCCAGGAACACACACACTGCAAGTGCTGTTGCTAACAGCTCTGAGAAATGCTCCTGCCTGGGAGGAACAGCAATGGATGTCTGCAGCATCTCAAGCACACAGAAGTGCTTTCCGTTCATCAGATTCTATACGAAAAATACATTTTACAGGAGAAGTTATTTCAAAAGAATGCAGCAACTTGTGGATTACGAAGAAGAAAACCCCAGCGAAAGTAAATTTCCCAGCTTTGTCAGTAGGAAAATCTGGCTGCTGCATTTCATTGCAGCACTGTCTACAGAGTTTCTGGTATTGTATTCTGAAATTCTACTTTAGTCTTTGTGCTGCCGCAGACATCTCAGTTGCTACCATGGCCCTACTCTGCAGGACATATAAATGTAAAGAGACATCAAGCTAGGTTATGGGAAAAATAAAATTAGAAGTTACGAGTAGGAGAACAAAAATATTGGTGACAGGATAGCAACTACAAGGACTACTGTAGAATTGCCCTGGTTCATCAATATTTTCATCTTCACACACTTCATTGGCATATAACTTCATGTGATGTGTGTTACAAATGTGGTATTTTGTAATTCTAAGGCTACAGAATTCCTGGTTTCAGCATCCCATCACACAAAATAACAATGCCCTAAAATAAAAATCTGTTCCTGACATTTGTAAGCATGGCTGCAAGAGTGTGTTTAGTTCCTTTGCTTCAGGCTTTGCAGAACAATTGCTGCAATTTTCTCGGTGAAGTAGGAGAAAACAAAGAATTAGTATCAAATGTTGGGAGATCAATTTTCACAGACCCCATCACTTGATAATTTAAATGCTAAGTACTGCAGCCAATTAGTCTAGACTGAAGTATCTGAGGGGGGCAAAATTTAGGTTAACAAATACTGCATAATATTATCTGAATAATATGGAGCAGACTTCCTGCAAAGATGGATTTCGAATTTGCCCATTATACGAAACAGGTGCAAAGAGTGCGTGGGAGAGGTGAATTCATCCCTCCCCCAAACAGCAGTATAAAATAAAATAAGGATATAAAATTTGGGGGTGTCTCACGGGGCAGTTTTTAATTATATACTTAGCAGCGTCTTTGCATATAACCATTACCTCAGCCTCCTCGTTTGCATGTATATATTCTTTTGTGCCATGATCAAAGAACAAAGGTTAAATCCTTCTGAAACTCTATTCAAGCAGTGAAAATGGAAAACAGCTATTTGGAGGCTTTGGGCTTCTTTGTGTTTTTCAACTGTCTGTATAATCTGCTTAAAATTCTGGTTCCTTCTCAAATCACGTATTCGTAGCGTGACACTCCGACAATGGCAGAACACAGGTGAACAAGCAGAGTTTGAGGGAGGACCCTCCCAACGGTACCTCCCGTGAAGGTCTCCAGGTGGGACACTGGCTGGCTTCTACCAGATCTTCGCTCCCGCTGTTCTGCTCCCACCCCCACCTTTGGTTTGCAAGGAAGGGTTTGGTATGGAAAAACCAGAGTCATCGTCTAGTCCTCGGCTGCCGTGCTCATGGACACAAACGGAGTCCCCTCTCTGCCTGGACAGCACTGGGTGAACACCCAGCCTCGGCGCCCAGACAGACGAGAACCGGCGGAGGGGCAGAGCCATCCTGGTGGCAGTGAGGAATGATGAGACTGTGTCAGCACCTGCTAGGGTGACGGGGCTGCTTTCATCTCTGCCTTCCTGTGCTACAAAATGTCTGGTTTGTGAGTTTTAATTCCTCCTCTGTAGCTGCTGGGTGACCTGTACGTACATCAAGCTTGTGTGTTACAGCCATCCAGTATTTGTGGCTACCTCTGTGGAAGTCCTCCGAGCCCACTTAGCATTCCTGTTTTGTGTTTGGGCTTTGGGTTAACGGTGAAAACAACCCACGTACTGCAAGCTTCCTCCTTTTTCTAAACAGAAGCTGGCAGGACCTGACCAAGGGTCTGAACCTCTGAAATAAGACACGGTGAGATGAAGTACTGAGGAAATGCAGCCCTACAAAGTACACAGTATGGAAACAGCTCAGCAGTTCCTCATATCAACAAAACCTGGACAGACGTATCCCTGTAACATATCCAGCCGATCCTTGTGACACATCACCGAAGACAGGAGTGTCAAGATACAGGCTGCCAACACACAAATACCACATTCTCACAGGTCAGAGCACCAGGACGTACTTCAGGGTTCATCTAGACACCAGACACCGAAATCCACCCACCACTCCAACTTCCCAAAGTGCCTCCAATGGCAACTGCTGGAGAAAACCGCTGCCTTCTTCCAAACATAGGTTCCTGAATCGATAGCCACTGAAGCCTGGGGAAGATTTTGCTCCTGGGCTAGTAACCACTTGTCAGTAAAGAAAATTGTTATCACTTTAAACCGTGTTACTTTGCAGCCCTGCAGAGATTTTCTGTCACTGAAAAGATCCCAGGTCAGCTCTTCCCTCCAACCTCCTGATGATCAAAGCAGGGAATGAAAATACTCCCTTTCTGTCCCAATCTTCAATACCAGTTATGAACACCCAGATGGACCCTAGTTGTCTTCAAAGAAATCAAATGAGACTTCATTACTCCATGCTCACTTTTAAACCTATTAAAAATCATTGCAAGCAAGCCGTAGGGATTGCCCTTACCCTGTGACAGCAGAAGCCCCGGTTGGAACTTCTGGAGGTTGGTACCATGTAGCTCATAAACACATGCAGAGGGAATCGAAGGGAATAGTTTAAGTTTCATGTTTTGCAGCTCCTCTCCAAAGCTACTGTAAAGCTCTGTGTTCCTTGATAGCAGTTATTAGCAGTATACAAATCAGGCCAAATACTTCACTGTACTGTAAACATTTTCAAAATCTTTACACTTTCTTTTTACCTCTCTTTATTACTACTTGATATCACTAGCGTTCAAAGTAACACCTGATAATGACAGAGAAGTTATAACTCCAATAAAAATCCTCTTTCAGGGAGGTTTTGCCAGCGGTCGCTTTTAGAAACTGCTCCCTCTCCTTCCCTCAGCTTGTAATTTTCACGCCCTGCCAGCTATAAAACAAAGACATGTTTAATTCCCAAAGGTTTTCAATCTTTCCACTCACCAGAATTGAAAACCTCAAAAGAAAGTTTTATCCTGAAACGATACTGTTCACCCTACCAAAAAACTGCATTTGCAGAAGTACTTCTACAGAAGCCACAGTTCTGTAGTCTTCTGAAGCGCAGGCTCACTCACAATGATCAATGATATACGATAGAGATGGGAAAATCACCCCGAATTTGAGCCAGATCAGCAGTTAAAATAAGGAAGACTAAACATTCGGAGTATTTGACCATTTTGGTGATTTTTGTATCTGATTTAAGACACTGTCTTCTCAAACAGATAACTTTGCTAACCATTGCTAATATTCAGATCGTTTTATAGAAATATTCCACAAGAAAGGTTTGTTCTTCTCCAAACACACAGCATTTTTATGATCACAAGTTCAGATTAAAGTAGATCTAGAGTCCTCAGCAGCCCGAGCAGTACTGCAGCCACGCAAACACGGTTTTCAACCGGAGAAGACGCAGAACCAAGTCAGCGGCAGAGCGTGTTTGGAACAGACCCTGCCAGAGGCACGGCCACCAGCCGCGACTACAGCAAAGCACGCTTTGGCTACCTCAGGAGGAGCCCGACCTGGAGACCATGGGACGATGCCCACGGACGCACCCCAGCAGGGCCACACTGCGATCATCTTCAGGCCTCTCCCAGTTCAAGAGGCATCGGGAGGAAGGCGAGAGGGTCCAGAAGATGCGCGGGGCCCAAGGCACAGCATCAGCAAAGGGATCAGCTGGGCTCGTTCAGCGAGGGGAAGGTGTAGCTGGCGGAGTGGCCTGCGACCGTTCCAAAGGACCTTGTCATGCATACACGTATGGGGAGATGCACAAAAATTAGATTCGCCCTTTAGAAACCAGAGCAGCAAAATGAAGTTCTAAACTTGTCACTATGCCACAAGGGATATGACAAGGAATTCTTGCTTCATAAAATCATTGTATTAAGAAGGCTAATTCCACCCTAAGCACAGGAAGAGTGTGCCAGCAGGACTGGAAAGCTGCAGCAACCACTTCTGTTGCACCACAGCCTGTTGCGAGGAGGATGGCAAAGTTCAGCCTTTCTCAACAGAACCACAGCTTCAGTTTGCCACAAGACACATCTGAAATTTTAGTTACCAAAGGGCTGTCGGGATTTTCACTGATAGTTAATTGTTTCCCACTAGGCACACATAAAAAGCTGCATAATGGGCAAATTGACTGGAAAATACTATAATGCAAGAAAAAAAATGTCTTTGACTAGCATTAGGCTCTAGAGAGCTCTTCACCATACATATGTTTTATCCTTTTATGCTGGAAGTCCTCTGAATAGATTCATTCAGTTCAGGTTTAGCCTATGTCAGATTTGCGGGGGATAAAGTGAGGATGATTCAGGAGTGACACGGTGAGATACACTGTTCAGCTCCAGCCTCTTCCACGGTCTTCCTTCAGAGGAGCTGGAGAGGAGGAACGAGCAGGAGAGAAGGAAGCTCAGCAGGATGTAAAACACCAGGTGAGGCTCTCCAACTACAATGCTCAACATTAATAGCTTCTTGGAAAGAAAGATGAATTTGAACAACATCCTATTTCTGTCACGCTCTGCCAAGGTACTATTTTGGATGGGGATGTTGGAGCATTTCTTTTTACTCCATCAACTCTGTCCTTCTTTCAAGAAATGTTTCCACCATATGGTAGAAGTAGTCACCCACAAAATCACAGAAAAAGTCATCTGGATATTCAGTCAACTGCTGTTTCCAGAAATGATGACATCCTCAGACACACGGGAAAAAGGCAGTAAAAATAGGGCTTCACCTGGAAGTCTAAAGGCACTCTGGCATCCTGGCCTCTTCATAAGAGCAGCTGAAACTAGGTTAATATCTTCAATTACAAAATGACAATTCACCAAATACATTGACTATGAGGTTGAAGAACACTCAGTTGCTGCATTTGCCCCTTCCCATCCAAATACCACAGGTCTGATTGTTAACAATTGTGTCCACACACAGACACAACCCTCCACCTGAAGGCAGGCTGCAGATGCTCAGCGACATCTGAAAAACAAGCTACTTGCCAAAGCAACAGCACATAAAATGAAAAAAATTGTCTGAAGGGCAGCATGCCATGCTGCTCCACAGTACTGGAGTACTACTGTCACTGTAAATCCCTTCCCCCCTTTTTTTCCCCTGAACAACTATCAGTATGCCTTTCCCTTGATGGCTGCAAAGGCATGCAGGCATGTGTCTCCTGCCTTCCAACACCATTTCAACAGTTCAGGTTTCCCACGCAGCACCTGTCTGAACTTCACCACGTCACTCCTGCTTCCTATCTTCAGAGGAAAAGGAGCTCGGCTACAGCGAACTGTAGCACATAAATTTTATGCAACCAGCAGATTTATTTTACATAGACATATCCAAAAAAAATGAAGATTAAATAAAGTCAAAGGAGCCGACATTCTAGGAAGGCAGAAGTTTACAAAATATACTCTCATTTAAGTACCATTTAAACCCCTTCACAAAGCATACAAACAAACAAACAAAGTTCAGTCATACAGCGCAGTATAATTCCAGCCTAATGTTGCAGACATTAAAAGGTCAGCAGTGAAGCAGATGCCTCATGTGGCTGTTTCACTATCCTGTGCATAGAAAGTGACTTAGAAAAATATGCTCAAAATTTGGACTTTTTATTCCTCACAATGGCAAAATTTTATTCTGATGATCTTGTATCATTTCAGAAAAGAGCAAGTGCCAAAAAATGCCTAGTAAGAGGAAACTAATTGGAGCTTGTACCTATGTAGAAAACAGAATCAGATCTCCTAAATAATCAAACTTATTTCTAAAAGGCAGCTTTTCTTATCATGATTCAAAAATCAGATTATATTGCGGCTGAGATTAATATTTTTAGTATCTGAATGGAAGCAAATGCCTATTAAAACTGTGTGATGGCCTAAGGCTTTATAAATAACCATGTCCCCTCTCTGCCAGTTGCGGCGATGACTACAGATTCAGCATGCTAAGTTATTCCATCACAAGTCACACGCTCACGGGAGCACTGCAAAGTGAAGATCAAGGTTAAATAGTTAGCAGGGATTTCTAAGCGGGAAGATGGCCGTGCGACCTTGCAGCTCTGACAGGCTTTAATTGAGGAAAACGCAGTATACAAGTAATCAGATGTTACTGATATTCTTCACGGGAGAATGTTTTTAATTAGATACAAAGCATTTCGTGTGTAAGAGGCCAACTAGAGAAGTCAAGAGTTCACATCAAAAGGTGTGCTGTTTCTAAAAGCCCCCACATTGCATGTTAGAGAACAGATACTTTAACCCCAAAACTCCTTGGTGGTGCCCATGTGATACAGAAATCTTTCCTGCACTGAAACCCTAACGCAGGCAGCTTCTAAAAAGACTCAGTATGAGTATTTTCTTTAGAAGGCATGCAGCTGCTTTGCAGTATTTCCCTAAAAAATAGCATCATCCTCACGAACGGCTTCCCGATGTGAGCTGATTAATATTCCAGCCTACGGTCCTGTCCCAAACTTCGCCTGGCATTTCCTCCTCCAACAGTTACACTGAAAATGCATTTTCACAATCCAGGCACGATGGTGACTTCTGCCGAGCAGCGGGAGTGAGCCCGGAGCCTGACGGGGTGCCGGTGCCCCTTGGCTCGATGCAGGGGCCAGAAAAGTAACTCAGGGAGGCTGCATCTCACAGAGAGCTAAGGAAGGCGGCCAGGAGACTTCATACCTGGATTTTTCCAAGGTTTAGCTCTGTATATTAATCCACAGCTTCCCATGAGTCAAGTAAAGTCGAGATCGCCTGGCGCGGCTGCAGACCTGGTAGCAGGCACCGGCTTGCGCTCCGTCCGAGTCCCTGTATCTGGACAGATTCCATCTGTCTCTCCCCTTGCCCAAACAGTCCCGGTATTTGCTCTGAGCAGCCTGCGTACTCCCTCCCAGAAAACAACCTCTTTCAAGGTTTAAAAACCTGGCAAAAACTGGAGTCTTCTTTCACAGGAAAGGAGTGAGGGGGAGGGGGCGAGGTAAAACCCTGGTGCAGGTTGCTGATTTATCGAAAAAGCATGGTTTTAAAGGGCAAAAAGAAATTATTCCTTGCTCTTTACTCCAGAACTAGCTTGAACAGTTTTGGAAACACTTTTCACACTGGAAGCTGTTACTGATGGAAATTTTGGGGTAGCCAAAATTAAAGGAAGCTCTGCTACAGCTTCCAATGGTATTTCCATTAGTTTTATTACCCCTATCTCTACCTAACACAATGCCCCTAAAATTATTCAAAACACTAAAATGCCTCTAATTTTCCTTCTGCATCTAAGAAAGCCAAAAACAATTTCCTTAGCCAAAATTACACTTTGGACATCTCATTATAATTCGACAACCACTTAGTTTGCCTCCCAATTGACACCCTCTACATTTCTAACTACACCTAACACAGTGCAGCTGGGGATGCCCCATCTTTACATTTTCTAAGCCTAATTCGCTCTGCTTTCTCAACTGTTAGAAATCAGAGCTACTAAGGGTCTAAAAAAAAAAAAAGTTATTATTTGCTTCTATATGGTTATCAGAGAAAGACCAGCCTCAAATCACTCCAACCTTAATAACTACTGCCAGAGTTGTTTCCACCCATTAGCAGTTGTCAGCAGATTGGTTTTACTTAACTGGCAGCCCCACTCAGCCTCACTGAACAGCACCTCCCTGGAATAAAACAGGGAGTTTGCAAACCTTCATGTGAAGAAAATTAAGCCGATGGCTGCACTAACATGCATTTCAAAAATGAAATGTAATCTGCTCACAGAATTGCAGGATTCATCTTTGGTCTTCTGCTTCTTCGGTAATTCCTGTCGTCTAGCCATGTATTCGAACTGGCAAGAACAATACAAACAACATACCGGGACGGTAGAATTTTGCTTTAAATACATAAATACAATTAAAATGTTGAAAAATAACTTGAATATTTTTTTTCTCAACATATCTCCAGCTCTTTTTCTAAGCAGAACAAGAATAATTTGACACAGCAGATCATGATAAGACACGAAGGAAAACTGCTTTTCAAAAAGAAAAAGAAATCAAACTATCTCCAACCTCTCCCTTACCTGCTGGGCTATTTATTTCACAACCAGAGCAGAGCAAAGGGTTAGGCAGTCAGAGCACCAAGCTATTACACTTGTGATTTTGCTCATTTCTCTTGCTGTGACAGAAACCTACTGGAAAACCTATGGTGATTTTTTTTCCCCCCTAATTAATCCCAAATTTGAAACCGAATTGAAATTAAAGGAGGAGAAAGATGAAATGAGCTATGGCAGAGGCATCCATGCGCTTCCCACACCCTGCATCCTGGGGTGCCTGGCGAGCAGAAGCCTGTTCAGAGCTCGCAGTGGAGTGCGAGTGCAGGGCTGGAGACTGCAGCTCTGCTCAGGCACCCGGGGGAGGGCAGGGACCTGCTCCATTCCCGCTCCCTGGGGATGCCCGGCAGCCAGAGAGGAGACAGGGGCACCCATCGTGGCACAGCGCTGCACAGGTTTCGCTCGCCAGCCTGAGCAATCGCTATTTTTCCCTTACACTTATAACAAATGTGGGTTTCTTTTTTACTTCTGTTAAAGAGTGGGTTCAGCCTCATCAGCAAAGCCTGGGATGATGAGAAGGGAAAGGTTCATGGGAAGAGGATGCTTTTGGGGTGATGGGGTTTGATAGCAGGACCAGCGAGTGTCTGCTATTAGTATATGCTATCATTTATATTACAGAGGAAATACACCCAAGCCTGTAAGGCAGCAATTAGTGGCTGTGGGGAGCAGTGTCCCCGCGCAGATGGAGACACCCATCCTGCTCCACGCAGCGTCGGGGTCTGGGCTCAGCAGCTTTCTCAGAAGCAAAAGAGCCTTAGTCCCCTCCACATGCCTCACGTACGCCATTTCTTTACAGAAACAGTGTCTGCAGATGAACACTGGTTGCCAAAATCGTGATAAATTCAAACAGACAGGCTCTCGTAATTACTAGAGAAATCTGTATACAAAGGAGGAAAGCGAACTATGCTCCATGAAAAAAAAAAAGAACCCAAACAACATATATGAAAACAAGACAAAGGAAGCTGCTGTCGAAATGAGAATTGCCGGTTCCCAAAACATTTGATTTTCTCTTTTCCCTCAGGCTTCAGGAGTGTAACTGAATACCATTTTCTGTAAAAATAAAAGAATTCTGTATTTCTGTCATTCTGGGAAAGAGAAAAATAAAAAATTCAAAAACTAGCCTTTCCTCCAACCCCGCCCCAAGCAGCACACATGAATCTAAAGAAAAGGGAAGTGCCTATCTGAAAATACCTGAATTCAGGAAAACAAGTATGACACAGTTACTGAAGGCATGGAGTTGTCCTACAGCACAGCATCTAGGCACCAGCAGCACAAACCAGTGCCCCAAACCTCACCGCCTGGCCCTCCTGCCGCCTCACAACCAGCACGCAGTCAACTCCCGGCTGCTGGCGTAACGCAGCGAGAGCGGCCGGTCAGCCTGACGGCCACGTTCGGGCTCCAGCTGCTGCGGGCGAGTTACCATTACACCAACCGCATGGAAAGATTCCACTGGAATATTTTTACTACGTTCCTTAAGCCCCCCTCTTCTGAGGACTTTGTGCTTCGCAGCCGGCGGTGTCTGCCCACGTGGCCCAGCCCCCCGTGGCACCCCTCGGTCCCCAGCGCGGCGGAGGCAGCAGCGGCCAGACAGACTCCCCATCACCTTGACAGCACTCACTGCATCGCACGCTGAGCCTTTGCCACAACCTCTCCATTGAAAACTGATTTAAGAAAAATAACCTGTTCACATCTTGGTTCCTTGCAGTGTAAATCACCAACAAGAACTTGCTTGTTTTCTGAACTCACCCAACTTCAGTTGTTTTTTTTCTTTAAACAACTCTTTATTGTTTTGAAATTACACCTTGATTTAACTCTGAATCTAACAGCTGCCACTGAACACCTCAGTGAACAGCAGAAAATAATTATCTTGCCATTTCTCTCTATTGAAGTTTTCTATTTTATTTCAGGTTTGTAGTTAGGATTTTCACGAGAATCCCACTCTACTCAACAGCTACGCAGAAGGGTTTGACAGGCATTTTTGTTATGAGTAATGTACCTAACATACCCCTTCAAAATGATGCCAGTATGCCAAAAACGCAGTACTACTGGAACTTTGAAACTATTTCATAACACATTCATGAAACTGGATCACAAAAAATGTTACTGCCATTCCCTGGGAAAGTCATCACGGTGAGGCTGCACGACTGCATTAAAGCAGCATCACACACTAACGGAAAACCTTCCAAATACATTGGCCGCTAATAACAAGTCAGCCTGAGCCAGCACGTACCACATATTAACCACAATGACTTCCTTTTCTTGACAGAAATGTCTCCATAGAAATTTGCTCTACGCTAATGCTCAAAACTGATTTTTAATGGTTCAGACAAGACATAAACAAAATGAGTTTATCTTCCCAGAAAAAAGCATTTCAAGGCCAGTCCAATGGCTTCAAGATGCATTAGAAAAGAGTTAATTCTGCAAATGCAATTCCTTTTATTCTTCCGAGTTTCAGGGGAATGCTTTGCTGATATTTCTAACTTCTACACTTGTTTTTCAACTCGCTTCAAAAATGCCTAATCACAAAAATAACCCTGTTCAGAATCTGTGATCTTGTGATGCCCAACAGACAGGCGGGTTTGCACACTCCCAGTTAAAACACTTGCACATTAATTTGTAAGGTCTACAAAATCTGGAATTCTTCTGACTGACACATACTGAACAAGACCAGAAAATCTCTTTACACTGATTACACCTTGTATTGCTCAGGCTCTGTAACTTGCCCCCAAAATGGCAAAGTTCATGAATTGGTAAGAATTATTTGTAATTCCATGAATCTTCACACCTCTAGGCTGAAGGAGCGCAGTTTTCTCAGAGCACGAACTGGTTAACAGCACTAAATATGCTGGTTTGGTACATTCACGCAAGAGCATCAAAGCTTGGTTTCACTCTTTAATATTGGAAGGGTATGTTTATTTAAAGTTGCTTTATTAAAATATTTTGGCACTTACATGGCAGAAATTTGAGATGAAATGCTTAACATCGATGCAATGACATTTTCTGTGAAACACAGGGTAATCTGGCACACTCTTCTCCCCATCATATGAAAAGAAATTCAACTACAATATCCCTACTGGAAATACAATGCTCTCTGAATTATATTTATATGTTTGAAATCTTTTTCCTTTTCTAGTTAAAAAAAAAGAAACTAAACGGAGAAATCCAATTTACACTGCCAGCTTTATAATGTTGTTCAAACGTATTACCAATTTCTGTAACATATTATACATCCTTAGGAAACACAGCGAAGTAGTGGTACAAGAAATCCACAACTGCAGAATGCAAAGAAATTCTCCTCCAAAGCAGGAAACTGAACTTCCAGGGCTCATCTGGTTCTGATGGTTTTCAGCTCTGCAGAGCTTTCCATTTTTCTGTTCTCTGATTTAACCTTTAGAAGCTGGTGTGGGAGGTATTATCTATTTGATGAAGATTTTTTTTCTCCAGATTGTAGCCAAAAAAAGATGACGAGACGGGAAAAAAAGAAAGAAAATCTCATGTAAACAGCCTCAGAAGATGTGATTTACAAAAGGAGAAACCTGCCAGCCACACACTGAACCACACTTTATTTATTCTGAAACAGAATTAAAATTAATAGCATCATTAACTGCATCTGCTAAGAAGTTAGCCAGCTTGTGTTTAGAAGAAGTTTCTGCTAAGGAAGACAACTTCTTCCCTGCACCACGTCCAAGGAGTCTGTGTGACAAAGTCACGCCGACTGCAGTCTCTTGTTTCAGACAACTGAAGAAGACAGAGGCCAAAGACAGAAATGTACTAAAATGGGTTCACCACGAGAGAAGGATTATACAACCTTAGATATATATCATTTATACACTCAATGAAGAGGGATAAAAAGGGAAATGAAGGCGTTCAACAAATGACTCATATATATATATGAGAAAAAGCTCACCACTTCAAAACCCAATAATAAACAATTTAGTGCCATTATGCTACATTGCTGGGACTGCCAAGCAAGTCCATAGATGTTAATGAAATTATGTAATTGTTGAGACTGGAATGAAACACAGCAATAGCTAAAATACTTTGCAGATGGGTTCTAAGGCTACTAAGCTTGCTCCTAGACGCTCTGACCATGTGTCTAAAAGCAAACAGAACAGGCTTTTTATTTAACTTATTCTCAAAAACTGGTGTTATAAAGCCCAAGTAAAAGCAAAAGGAATACAAATCTATTCCCAAGTTACTAGGCAGAGAGTGAGGATAAAGCTTATCTCCATCTTGTTCCAGTACTCAGGAATCACAAAAACAGCCCTTCATGTTTTTTCATTTTCAGAGTTGCATACAACAACCTCAGTGCCGGAGAAACACGGAGGTATCTCTGTCTAATCAACAACGAAACTGTACCTACAACATGTCCTGCACCTACTCTCTGTCTGTGGGACAACAAAGTGAAACCAAATAAAAATAAGAGCATCTTTGACAGAAAAGGAAGAATTATTTATAAACTAACATTTGAAATTTCAGTTGAGAAAAAAATACAGCCAGGCAGAAGGACAAAGTGCATTTCTTCCCAGGCTACAGAGAACCAAACGAACCACTGAACACCAGCTTCAGGGGCAGCAGAACAGTAACTGCGTGTCCCAGCTGATGAATGACCTATGCAAACTTTTCCCGAATGTTGCTTACCAATAGTTTATTCAACCTCGGTTTTGAATAAAGAAGGCTCGTCAGAAATCAAGGGGTTAAATCCCTCTTCTCATCTTCCTCCTCTCCTCAGCTTCCCACACAAGACTCAAGCTATTTCATAAATGAGAGCTGTCCTCCTACATAAGATTTATATTAATGGAATCACTCTTCGAGGATCGCAGGCTCCATCTATCCCAGCACATGAAGCAGTGCCAGGGAATGTTCCCAGAGAAACCCGACTGTCGACGCTCGCATGGTGGGAGATGGTCCCTGGCCGTGCCTGCCCCCAGCTCAAGCACCACTCTCCCAAGCCGCTCCCCGGCCCCGCTCTGGAGCGAGCTCTGCCCACCCGTCACCTGGGATGTGACCAGCCCGTTTCGGAGCATCCCAGACTCAGCGGTGCCGGCCGGGGCTCCTCGTGCCAAGGCAGCGGCAGCATCTTCGCGCACCGGCACACCCCAGCAGCAGACCGCCAGCACCACGCAGGGTGTGCCAGCCTTCGTCTCATCTGTTTCACGTTCAGGCGTCTTTAATGGTCTCTTGCCTCATGCACAGCCATGAGAGAGCAGAAACAGCTCCCATGGTACGTGGTCACCACAAATTTGCTTCGCCTCCGACTACGGATGCGAATTGTTGTCAGCGCTTCCTGCGCAGACAATGCCCTGTAACACTGGGGTGTCATCTCCTCTGGTCCAGAGAAAAATATGTAATCAACTCGGTAGCATTAAAGACCCGATGAGTTTAACTCCAGGAAATGCATTCTATTTGTATGAGTTAGTATTCCACATAAGTCTGAGCAATACAAAAGTAAACTAACTTTACGAACACAGCACCCAGGCTGTAAGTACGTCTGCCTTCTACAGCGGCACTGAGCAGGGCGAACATGGGTTTCAGCAAAGGCATTCAAAAATGCCCAATTATAAAACTCTTTAAAATGACAAATCAAGCTCCTTTCTGTGACTTTCTGCACCCCGTAACACTTCGCTGTACACGGGAAAGGTCAGAAATGTCTTTAAATGTGCTACTGGATTTGATTCTATCATTTCAATAAAATACAAATACTGAGAGAGCAAGCCAAGAGATCCGAGGGTGCTACTCTCCTCAGCAGCCCATGTTCCATGTCATGGAGCTCACAGGATTCAGACCTGTATCACTTCTAGGTCTATCATCCATCTCCTGTGGTCACAGGTGTCTACAAAAGCTAAGTCTGGAGTAGCTTCTTTAAAACTAGTTTCTGTCATCATTTTCGTCAGCAGTTGCAGTACAGGACAGAGGGGGAAGCCACATACACACGGGATCTCACATACAGTAGATGAAGGTGCACAGTCCACGTTCAGCCTGTGCTTCCCTCCCTTTGGGCCTGATGAGCTGAGCACCAGTGACACTCCAGACAGTCAGGGAAAGACCAGCGTTTCAGCTGGTTAGCTCGAATATTGCTAGCGGTGTAGCTGCGCACTCAGGCCATGGGAAAAGCACCACGATATTTTGGTTTATGACAGACGAGATGCAGAAGCTGAAGGTGTTCCTGCCAAGTCTTGCCATCGTTTCCCAAAGCCTATGGTCAGACCTTCTTCTGGAGGTGGCGAAAACAACGGGGTATGCGCCTCAGCCAAGGGCACCAGTATCCCCAGCTGTCCCAGGGAACTTCACCAGAGTTCAGCTGCCACCAGCCTTTCCCAGCTCTGAAGATCATCCGACACCGGCTTCCCCCGGCCTGGGCTGCAGGGCTGGCAGTGCCTGATCCAGCTGGTTTCCAGAGGACCTGGCCTTCTCCTACCGAAACCTACCCTCCGTGATTAGAGTCGGTGATGAAGAGGCAGCTCTCAAGACAGAGAAGGCAAATAATTACCAGAATCTACTCTGCTGGTTTTAAGTCTCACGGCAAACATGTATTAACACCTTTTCCTTGACACTACGCAGTGAAAAAGGCAGTACTATATTGTATATTCTTGGATCAGAACGCTTAATCAATACAAGTAGAAGACATGAACATTAAGTAGAAGCAAAGATAATTTGAAAAATCTGATCTAAAAATCAAATTCAGAGCGAAATGCAGTTTTCATCAACTGGTATAACACGACTGGTACAACACGAAGTGACTTAACTCATCTGACAAGATGGATTACAGCTGGCCCCTTATCTCTTGGCCTGCTTAGCAACATGAAAGGAAAAGAAAAACAATGCATTAATTGATGGTGGAGAACGTTTTTCTTCCTAATGGTTTCCAGCCAGAATTTTTGAGCTCGAGCCATTTCCCAAATAATGGCTAGCATTTGTGTACACATTACTTTCTTGCATGTGACAAAGAAATGTAATTTTTCTTTGAAAACATATTCATTAAGGAAGCAAAGCCCTTCTCCCCCCACAGAAGCCTATGCACCCCATTCATAAGTGTGACACAGTATAATCACTTTAAAAGTCTGGAGGAACCGCAGATCCTTTGAAAACGCCCACAGCAGAGACGCAGCCTTGTGCCTACTCCCCGATGCCCTCTATTAGATCAAGTCTACCCAGTATTTTAAGGTTATTTGCAATGCAAGAACCATCAGAGATCTCAATCAGGTTGAAAGTTATTCTAGGAAGCACAAAAAAAAAAAAATCAAAGAAACTAATGATTATCACAAATAATTGAAAGAAGTAGGCATCATTAACATAGTCATAATATTACATAGGTGGACTGTATGTTCAGAAGTCACTTAGAAGTATTTCTTTTCTTTGATAGAAGCTTTTCAGCTCAGTTTCACAGAGCTCTTTCAAGAAAAGGCGCTGCACAAAGGGAGCTGCAAACGACTGTGCAGGACTTCTTACCAGCCCCAGCGCTGGGGAGGGCGATTTGCAGGGATGCTGGCGGATGCAGCTCAGCGCGGGGAGTGACCCGCAGTGCCGAGGCACCCGACACGCTCCTGTCTGCTGCGAGCATGCGGATCCTCAGAAGACAAACTCAACTGCAAACAGGGTCAGTGAAAGTCTATAGCTCCTGCATGCTACCCCTACTAGAAGCAGAAAACAAGTATCTAGTGAAAAGATAAGACAGCGTGTCCTGTAAGTTTGTGCCCCACTGTTTGTGATGCCTTGGGTTAAACAAATCTAACTTGCCCTCCATCGAGATACAGCTCAGACCACAGAGATCCAGCAGAGAGCACAGTGTCTATCTGACACAGGGGCCTCAGCTGTTGCCAGAGCAGAGACCATTTAGCCCTAGATCAGAAGAAATTAGGATTTTTCTTCTGTTACGGCAGAAACTGTTTGGTCTCCCTGGCTGGGCTGCACCCCAGTAGAGGCTTAGTTAAAACTAAAGGCAACTGCAAGACTAAAGCTGGAGTTCAGCTTTACAAGGAACCAGATACATTATAAATGTGCAGGCACACAGGAATAATTTCAATCCACCCTGAAAACAGGGAGCTGAAAGATGCTCCATCATGGAAACACTCCCTGTGGTGCTGCCGTGACAAGCCCTGCCTACCCGGCCGGGCAGGACGGGACACTGAATGCCCCTCACTTAAAGCAAAGACAAGCCTGATGCTATACAGCAAGTCCTTTTATTTTATTTATAACCCTGGTACTGAGATGCACATTAGATCTGTGTGGCAAGATACTCTTTCCTACTCTCTCTCGCTGACGTATCAATGGGAAGCTGGTACTGTAGATTTCAGCGATCATCGATAATTATCACATAAGGATGGAGGCAACCCATGAGAAGGAGTCAGGCAGCCACCAACTTTTCCATCATGTATGATCAAAAACTGAGGATCCAAAAAAACCCAGTCCTCTGCTGCAGTGGATCCCACAAGACACTACAAGTTGGTAAGGCCTCGGAGACTGCCACATTTTCTAGGTGATGGCAAGGTATCTCAGAAACGCACTTCTTCCTGTCAGCAACTCTCTGAAAGATTTAAAAGTTCATTTTCAAGAGTAATAAATATATTTCATAACCATCCCAAAGGAATGTTTCCTCTTCACTGAAGCTACTGTACTTGGCAAGGAAGTGGTGTGACATTTTTTCCCCAAAGGCTTTGGAGTGATAAATGATAGCTAAAACAAAATCTTCTATTAGCCTTAAAGCCGCTGCAGAGCAGGCTTCAGGAAGCAAGGTTTGGATTTAAAAGTCCAAAATTTAAAAGTCCTGAAGCGTAAACGTTCGAATATTTGCAACAGAGCCATGACTGGTTCACAGTGAATAAACTACTTCAAAGCAAACTCCCAGACAACTCTTTGGTATGAAAGAACTGAGGGATCAGAGACACCCTCCTATTGCCTTTCACACAGTAAACCCCCCTCTGAAGATGCAAAACAAACTAAACAAAGATAGTCTTATTAAAATATTCACGTGTTTCATTGATATTGGGTTGCATTCAGATAGTGAAAGTACCCACTTCAATCATCTTCCCCAGTCCACTCCAGAACATGCTTGTTCTTGAATGAGCTCACCTGAGGTACACAGAAAGAGTAACAGTAGAACTATCGGTCTGAGGGCTTTGCCATTTTGAGAATCTAGAAATGACAAGTTAACTCCCAAAATCTTAAGTTTAGGTCACGAAATTACGCAGGTTTATTTCTCTTGTGGTTTTGAACTGTCAGCTATATACTTGGATCACGCTTTCAAAAGTTTAAATGTAAAAATCATTTTGTTTTGGTTTTAACGGAAACGGATGCAATCTCACAATTTACCAGGCCGGCTAGATGTTGAGACGAATGTTCCAAAACTTCACAGCTAACTCTTCTTCACAGCTTGGTGTGGACTTTCACTATATTCAAAACCTGCACTACCTCGTGACCACCTTATTGAAACAGCACTATTTCCGCCTCCCAGGTTCCTGTGAAAAAAGCCAGACCTACACGTGCTCCGAGCCGTACTACGGTGCCTCGGACTAAGCTTAGTTCTGGACATGGAGCCTCATGTGTTCTTAGAGAGTGACACCCTGATGGCAAAAAGTCTGAAACTGAGGACCATGACTACAGAGCAATACGAGAATTAATCTTTTCCACACCCCCTAAGTGAAACAACAGGACATGCAATGGTTGATTACGTTGGAAAAACACACATTTAAAAATATTTTAGCAAAGGTTTGACTTAATATATAGTAATTTTTAAATCTACTAAATAGTAACTTCTAAGCCTACACAACAAATTTACAAGAGGGAAAATATTCAGCTTTGACTGCTGTAGTCACCAATATCCTGAGTTGCACATAGAGAAACAAACAATTGGCAAAAGAAAATTACTTTTTTTAAAAAAAAGCACATCAGCTAAACAGAGCATTACATCATTACACACAGAATAACAAGTACTAACACATTTTTTTGTTCCCACTTGAGTAATACTAGAATAAAAAGTCAGCGCCCCTAATATCCATTTGGATCCATTTCATGGGTATCCCTTCCACTCCCACTCCTAGCAGAACTCAGCAACTATGAAAATAACCAAAGTCAAATGTTTTCTATTTTCTAGCCTGTAAACTTCTGCCACACCAAAAGCCATATTCACAGGTGACTGAATGGCACAGGGGAGCAGTTAATCAGACACAGGGCATTTCACCACTTGGTCACTGGTTCCATGTTGGTCACATGCACTGATAGTGCATGTTTAAAAAAAAAAAAAAAAAAAAAAAAAAAAAAAAAAA
>Ga0065711_1027489_pt1 | contig 48900 bp, 21 predicted proteins | sample Hoacrofraction12_FD_59098 | JGI IMG/M metagenome (GOLD analysis project Ga0065711, IMG submission 59098) | Hoatzin crop microbial communities from Cojedes, Venezuela - Epithelial fraction 12 v2 (version 2) | ecosystem: Host-associated > Birds > Digestive system > Esophagus > Crop | place... | reverse complement strand
TGAACGAGGGTCCAGGCGCGGGAGCTCAGCTGTCGCCTGTCAGCGGGGTGACAACTGGCCTCGTCCAGCCCCGAGCGGGGGCGGGGGGGAGCCGTGTCCCGGCGGCGCCCCTCGGGCTGCCAGCGCCGTGTGTCACCGGGGGCCGACCCCACCGGCGGGGCCCGGGGTGCGGCTCGGACCTGGCCGAAGCACGTATTTATTTTTTTCTCTTTCTCAATGAAGAGAGCTCCGAGAGGGCGACGGACCCTCCCCGAGCCCCTCCTCCCGGGGCGTTTATTCCCCCCGCGGGATTCCGAACTGGGGCAGCCGCCGTTTATCGCCCGGCGGGGCCGGGCATGGCCCCGGGGACGGGACTGTCGCGATACCCCGGCCGCGGAAAGCCCCGCGAAGCCCGGGCCAGCAGTGGGGCTCCCAAACGCCGTGAGCTGGAGGGCCGGGGAGCGCGGCGGGGGGCATTGCACAAGCTCTCCGAGCAATGTTTATACAGAGGACTTAAAGGTTAACGATGCATGTTCCCTGCACGCTAAAACCGAAAAGGTGGCAGAAAGAAGCGGGTGGCGGAGTTCCCCGGTTCCGCCGGTTGGCCGGTAACCGGGTTCTTGGGCTGCGCGGCTCTGCGTGGCGGACTGGGGGTGACTGCTGAGGTGGTCTGTCGGGATGTGCGTTCCCCCCCGTAGCTCTGGCTGTTACTGTTGAGTTTCCAGGAGGAAATACCGTTCTGTGTATGACACCTCTACGGCACAGGTACGTCGCAGTGGCCAGGTTTTCACCCCAAAATGTCAGCGGGTGAGGGGACCGCGGAGGGGAGCGGCCGCTCCGACTGCGGTGACAGACCCGGTCTTCGCTGGCCGCGGAGCCCCGGATGAGCTGGGCTGGTGCCGTTCCGCCAGCAGCACGGTCCCTTGTGTCCTGTAAATCAAGGTCCACGGAGCCGCTCTCCTTCTGCGTAACAAAAGGTTTTGTAATGAGTAAGCCCAGATCGGCCATATAAAAATTTTAATGTCGGCTGGGCAAGGTGTGTGTGTGGGGACCTTATGGGGTTAATAGCTAAACTATTAAGATTGAAGTCAGATGTGGGTAAAAGCAACAGGAGAGTCTGGTTTTTTTCCTAATATCCTGTAGTATGATAACTCTGAAAAAGGTAATTGTTTAAAAAAAAAAGAAAAATCTGTTTCAATTTAAGATTTATTAAGCAAGAAGAACCTTACATAAACACCAGAATCCTTTTCTTGTTTGGAAAGGCGAGAAATGGCTAGAAATGTCTTCTGAGCTTAGAGGTGAAAGACTACAAACTGTGTGTGGATTTCCATGCATATGTGCAAGAATGTTATTAATCTCATTTTCAACTAGCTTGTTCTACGTCTTAGGGGGACCGGGGCGTTTAACTCAGGCTTTTGGCAAAACGGCTTCTGTACTTTTTTTTTTCCCTAGCAAACAAGATCATTCTAACATTTAATAAGATGTTCAGAATACAGGAGCAGGAGATAGCAATTGTCTTCCAAAGGAGGAGAAACGGAGGGAGTGTAGAGCTGGGTTCTGCTTGCGTATATAATATGCTGGGAATGTAAATTTGTGTATAAGGAGGAGATCTGAAGAATGACTTGGCACGCTAATGACCTGGCTTTTCAGAACTTCAAGAGTTTGGTCTGTCTCCCCCTATGGTTATTATATGAGATTAAATGCAGTTGGCATATTTAATTAATTAGCATATGAAAATCAGATGGCTTTTAGTTTGTCATTGTTTTCCTGTGAAACTTTTCTATGCTAATGAACGTCTACATTTTACAGAGTAATTTAAATGGCTTTGGTTCATATTTTGCCTTTGCAGATTGCTTTGACCCGTTTTGGTGCTGCAGCCTTTGTATCCTACCCTAAAAGTCCTTTCCCTTTGTAATATGGGTCTTGCGTAATGCATTGTCAACGGCTGCTGTACACAGCTTCTGACAGAGCGAACAGAGTTGCACTTAATTTTAAAGCCTCTGTTTGCTTGGGTGCTATGTCCTGTGCATTCCAGAGTTAATTGTATGTGCAGTGGTGAAGTCCATTTAAAACAAACAAGCTGGGATTTTTTTTCTGTTTTCTAGCACTACATTATCCTAAAGTAAAGAGATCCCTGCTGTTGGGCTATAAAAACATGCTCTGAAATATTATTTTTGATTTTTTTCTGTAATGACAGTGTCATTTGGGTTTCTAGGAAAATTACTGTACGATGTAATATTGCATGAAGAATACTTGATTATGAGATGGGTGCGTAATGACCAAGTGGTTTATATCACTATTCAGTTCACCCCCGTTGTATTAAGGCTTAAGCTTCAGTTTGGCCAGCACTGTTTTCTGCTTATGTTGTTTAAACAGAGGTAAACTTGAGGTTAGCTCTGGTCGCTAGTATATGCTTGGTGTAAGCCATGCACGCTTAGGTCCTGCTCCTGGAAATGTTTACAGAAATGAGTAGCTTTTACTTGTGTGTTTAAATTGTTTGGATTAGGAATTGTATAATGGGAAGAACCAGCTTGGAAGGATACAGCACAGCTATTGCTCGTCTTGCCCCCTTCCACCTTATGGCTGAAGAATGGTGGGAAGAAACATGTTTTGCAAGTAATAGCACACTGAAGTCATAGCATTTCTGGCAGAAATTCCCAGATAGACTATCGGATCACAATTTGCCAAAATTACATGGTTTTTACAGAAACAGCTCTTTGGATGGTGGTTCACTGTCAAAGGGTATTTCCAGTTACTGAAGAAAATGTCACAAGTGGCCTGCTATAACTCTTCCACTTTGTGTTTTGCTTGTTTATATTATGCACTAAATACATCATACTTTTTTGGCAAAACTAAATGAGCAAAATACTTTTCAGCACAAACTGTCAATACTTCTCAAGCATGTTCTTGTGCAAGGAGGTACAAAATAAGTGAAGCGCTCAGATACAGAAGGTATGAGCCAACACAAACATTTTTAGTATTCTTAAAATACCTGTAAACAACAGCTTTTTGCTAGTTTACCTTTTCTTGGAACTCTGCCTGGAAGGCTGACTCCTTAAAAGTTCTTAAATACAGCTATAAGATTGGCAAGTTGCTTTTCAAGATCATTTTGAACCTATCAAGCTCTGAATGTTTTTCTAGTTAGTAAACCTGAGGTAGACAGTCTCTTAGGCAGGCCTTTCATTTCCAGTGAATTACACATCAACAAAAGCTGAAACTGGGTTATTTCAGTTGTTCTGTACCAAAGTCCTGTACTCCTGTCTAAGGTTTGTGTTTGAAACACTGATTGATAGCACCTGATAGCTCTTGCTGTTCTGCCTTGTGTGCTTCTCTCCTTCATTTTCCTTCTCTGCCTCCCCCCCCTTACTCCCTTGCTCTTTAGTTCTACCAAGTTGGCTATAAGGTGATAAGAGTACTGAGGAGTATGCTTGTAGGTTTGTATCTAAAACAGTTTTATTCAGTTGCCCCTCTTTTAGCTAAGCACAGATCCCACAGCTTGCAATTACGGTCTTTGACTTCAGTAACAATTCTGGTTTTTTGAAACGTTTCCAGTTACACACAATATTGGCTTCGTGGAACAGCTGCACGCCAAAAAAGCATTTCCAACTGCCATCCAAATATTGAAATATGGTTGCTTTGCTTTTATTTAAAATAAATGTTGTTTTCTGTGAGGTTTTTATAACCACCTTTTTGAGCTTGTTGCCTTTGAATCTTGCATCAGGTAGCCCCAGTCTCAATATTGCATGATTCCAGAACTAGGCTTCTCTGACGGCAATGTGCCAAATCTGTGTCTAATGTTTGTGTTAATGTGGTGTATATGAAAACTGACTTCTCAGTGCATTTGATCACTGATTTGTATAATTGCAACCAGCATGATTAAAAATCTGCATGTCAATATCATGATGCTTATAATAAAACTTACAGATTTATTTTAAGCAGGGCGATGTTAGTCCCTTAAATTTTCTTAAAGGGAGCCTTCATTGTCCAAACACCTTCATTTATGAAGGTGTTAGAGTGTTCTAAGAAGAAAATAAGAACATAGATGCGGTTATGAATATGGCAACGTAGGCTTCAGATTATGCTGCATGGTAGGACTCTTGCATCCTCTTGTTCTGTAGGAAAGCTGCATCTTCTCCCCCCAGTCTTAAAAAGACTGAAATGAAAAACTGAACACATTAAGAATAGTGCAATTGAATCTTTAAACATCTAGAGAGGTACTGCTATACCACTCCTCAAAGCACACATCTCTTCTGTATTCCCGTGCTCCTCACTGGAGCTATGTAAACCGTGTCCGACAGAAGTGCTGTGATTGTTCACCTGTACCTGTCTGACCCTCACCTCCTCTCTTCATTAACGGAGAGAGACGGAGCTAGCTCAGCAAGAGGCTGCACTGAGGCACCCAGGCACTCTGCTTTCTCAAGCCGTTGAGTGTCCGGGTCGGTCAGATGCTGTGCTCACTTGTGGCCCATTTCCGCAGCAACGTAACTGCCCGATGAACATGGCACAGACTGAAAGCTGCCTTGCGCTTGCAAGTGTAGATCAACTTGTCTAACCACAGTACAATCTGACTTGCTTTCAAGTAGGTTAAAAATTAGTGCATGATTAGTGAAGATGTTTTTTGAAGATCTCTTTTTGTAATCAAGTGTTACAGTTAATCACCCAGAAGTTCAAAAGTGTTTATGTAAAGAAATTGCATGTGTTCGTGTCATATTTGAGGACTAATATATTTTGACTTTATTTCAGCCTCCTTCCAGAAATGTCATCTCTTTCCAGGAATTGGAATTGTCATAGAAAAATAAAAGCTTCACATGCTGAGATTACTATTCAAAGTGTGAATATTCATATATTTATGAAGAAATGTCTGAACCTAGTGTATTTGCATCTCTATATAGACTGCTAAATGGATTATGCTAGGTCTAGAACCTCGCTGGTGAATTGCAGATGTCTTTTGTAAAAGTATACATATGGCTTTCTGAGAGCTTTGAACTCTTTTCTCATGCTTCACTCACCAGAAAGATCATATGGATAACTTCATTGTGAGAGGTTTTTTTCAGTCTTGTTTGCAAAGCATGGTGGATCCGTGTGATAAATACTGAGTTCCCATTCACCCTAGAACTGAAATGAGTTCGTTCTGTGCATATGGAATATGGGAATAAGATGCACAGAGGATATGTTTATATTTAACAGAATTAATAGTATAGAGAGAGTGTAAAGGAACTTATAAACCTAAACAGCTTGGCAGGCCAATAGCCAACGGATGTCTTCGAGTACTGCCAAACACGTAGAGAGCAGACCAGGCGCTCATCTGTACCGAGGTACCGGAAACGTATGTAACTTCCAGCCTGCTGAGGATGTTGTTACCCAGGATGCAGCCTTGTTCTGTCCTCTCGGCAGCTCAGTGTAGGTTTGGATTTCGGCAGGTATCAGTAGGAGGCACCACTACTACTCAAGAGAAGTGTGAGCTGCCTAAAAAAGCAAGTGGTTGTGTTATGGCAGCTGCGCTCCACGGTGGGGTCGATGAGCATGGGTCCCCTTTTGTGGGACGTTGGCCACCCCTTCGGAGGCTCTGGGGAAGGGAGCGGTGTGCTAGGCTGAGGCTGGAGAGAGCATCCACGTGGTAAGGGGGGGTCCTACATGTTGCTGTCGCGTTCAGGCATGAGCTGCCAAAAAGCTGTGGAAGCGCTCGCGGCGAAGGCCACGCTGCCAAGTAGGGTAGTGAGCAGAACGGTTGATTTAGCTGTTTGTGAACCCGGTAAACGTCAAGCCTTACCCCCAGACCTCTCATACAGACAGTCTGTCTTTGCAGGGGGGTTAGGGTGGTGTGCAGCTGCAGTTCAGTGGTCTAGGCTAATAGCTCATTTCTTTCTCAATATCTGATTTTCCAGTTATATAAAACTGATGATTTCATGCAAGAACAGCTCTTACAGTTTTAGAGTAGCTGTTAATATATTGAGCTTGTGCGGTGCAGGTATTTGATTGAACTGAAGTGACCACAGTGACAAGCAGGCATCTGTTTCATTGCTGCAGATTTATTGCTTTTCAGATTTCTTTGCAAAATCTCCCTTGACAGTCAGAGCTCTATTGTCTAGTTCTGAATCTGCCACCTTTTAGGCTGTAATTTTGGTAGGTTTTTAATGTCTCCCTGTCTGTTGCGTATTGTACCGTAGCTGTTTATAAACCTTTTTGACCCATTAGTGATACCTTATTAGCCTGGAGCTGATGCTGTGAAGAGGTACTGATATGACGAGGACTCCTTGACTGTGGGGTAGTAGCACAAAGGTATACTTGGTGGCCTTATTTTAGGATTGAGGTGATACCAGACTCCTGTTCATTTAAGGCTTTTTTTTTCTTTACTTTGATGTGTAAGTCAGTGTTCAACATCTAAATACTAACTCAAAAACACTCAAAGTTGGATATTCAGGGGCATATGTCTTTGTTCTTGTGTCTCTTTCCACCTTCCCATGGCCTCTGGAAGGATACTAGCGCTTTGGAAGAACAGGTCTCATGAAAATAAGCAAGTATATATTGAATTATGCAACATTTTGTCTGCAGGTGGAAGTCATCCTCCTTCATGCAGTTCTGTGCATTTACCTTCTTCCTGCTTTGTCGCGTACTAAATTAGTCAGTATTTAATGCAATTATGGGAAGAGAACTGAGACTTTTTTTTAAAAGGAAACTGCCAGCACATCTTCCTACTGGAGTGCAGGGGGAAGACTTAAAAACCAATATGTGAGCTGCAACACCAGTTGTGCGCACAGGTGAAGGTGGGGGAAGAGCATCTCCAAACAGCCTGTTGCAGTCATATTCTGTCGGTGTTGGACTCTGAATGAGTACGAATGACTTCAATCTTGCATTACTATGGTCTAGAAACCTGATAAAACAATGAAGTAAGTCTGTATTTCCTCTGTGAAGTATACTCAAGCTATTTCCCTTCCACAGTTGCTTAGTTGTGCTGGCACTGCTTGAGCAGGGACGTAGAGATAATTTGAAAATGTTTGGGAGTTTTCTTGCTTTTTGTTTTAAGTGAGCTTCCCAAATCAGTACAGCCAGATACGATGGCTGTGTTAGTGCACAGAGTTACTCACTGGGGTGGTGAAAGAGGAGCTTTCTGCTCCATGTGCTGCTCCACAAAAAAAGGTCATAAAGCTGCAGCTTCTGTTGTGCCGTGGGTCCAGATCATGATTTTTGTCACCTGTAAATCATCTAGTACTTTGAGTTCCAGTCACAAGTGTTGCTCTTTCTAACTGCTGTAGTATTAGTTGTCTAGATGATCCTGACGGGTTTTGGAAGAACATCTATTTGAGCTTGGGTACGCGTGATTGTCAGGCACCATTTCTAGTGATGGAAACAGTTGAGACCTTCCCCTCTTCCCAGTTTCTGGGAATGGAAAGTCTGTGTCCTTTGCAAAGAAAATGGCCTTCTCATTTTATAGAATAACTGTAGGAAAATATGAATCAATTACTGTTGGAAAGGAAGTGCAATATGTATCTCTAAAATTTTATTTTGAAGTCAGTTTAGTGACTGGTCTGCTGACTACTTAACACCAATCCCAGGTCTTCAAAAAAAACCAAACAAACAAAACAAAAAAAAACCACCAAAAAAACCCACCACCCTGGATAAGATGCAAGTTCCCCACCCCCAGTTAAAGCCTCTTTGCCTGCCTTTGCTTGTGTACTCCATCAGTTTCACAGTTCATATACTTGTTTTTTGTTTTTTTAAATCTCCCCCTGCACTCTGGTAGGAAACATGTCTGCAGTTTCCTTTTAAACACACAAGGCTTGATTTTCCTCTCACAATGGCATAAATTGTGAAGAACTGCACTGAAATCAATGGAAGTAAAGACATGTAAAATGGGGTGAGAGAAGAGCCCAGCCTCTGGTTTCTATTTTTAAGTGAGTCTGGTTAAGCTAAAATTGTTCAATGTGCCACTGTGACTTTAGTTTGTAGATACCAGTTGCTATGCTTGTTTCTTTTCATACATAATGTTTCATTTTCATATATAATACATTACAGCTAGTACCCCTAATCATGATGCACATTTTTTGATTTAATACCTCTGTACTGCTGCATCAATTTTATAGTTAATAAGCAATATGCATGGTAAAGTACTTACCTTACTAGGATCAGATCCTACAAAAAGTCTGGGGTGTAGCTGTATTCCTGTGCAAGTCCCGAAGGAAAGAGGGCTAGATTGGCTCTATCCATACAACTTAAGCTTTCTTTGAGGTTTTCTATTGCTTTAGTAGTTCTCATCTGTGAATCTTGTTCCTTATTATCCAGGTTCCAGATAATTCTACACAAATAAAATTTTATTGGTGGTTTTTGGTTTTTTCCTGTGCTTGTAAAGTGTTCTGTTCCATTCTGGAGTTTTTTTACATACTCAAACTTATTTTAACTTCAGATTTTCTCTGAACGGCAAGGTAGTTGGCAATAAACCTGAAACATCCACACACAATTTCTGTCGTTGCTTAAGTTTTGGTGGTTGCTCACATTTGTTTATTTTTTGGCAATGGATTATGGTCCTTAATTACTGTCAGTAGTCAAATAACTGAATGAGATTATACAGCAGTGCTGTAAAAACTGTTCATGCTAGCCATGATCTGTACATGTGTGGATATCTTTGAAAACAGTCACCTCATTCATTAACCAGTGCAACAGACTCCAGCTTTACCACTACTTAGTTTTTGAAATTAATGCAGCATTCTCTACCTAACTGAAACATTGCTTTGACTGCCTCTTTTCATAGTTTAAAAAATAACATGAAATAGTTGACTCTTGTAATGTATTCTAACTTGGAGCAGATCTATTGGCTTATTTGAATTTTTGTTTTCTACTTGAGTAGCAAATCGCAGATGTCCATAAGGGAGTCTCTTTAAACTTGAAGAATGTAGTAGGCTTAGTAAATCATTTAAATTTTATCTCTAACTTGATTCTGATGAGAGGGAAAACCCCGTGGTGGTTAGCCTCTTGAGCTTTCCCCTTCAACTTTAATCCCCCACCCCCCAAAAAAAAGTCAAGAGGTTGCTTAGCTATTATGTGGTGCCCTTAAGTATCAGTGAAGTACTAGGGACAGAAGATGCCACAGAAGCTTGCTGTGCTGCACAGGGTTGTAGTGGTGCAGACCTCCATCTTCAGCATGGCTTCATAGCCACAGAAGTGGCTAGATGCACAACTAACTTCTGACCTCTTGACTACAGCTGTTAATTCCAATAGTGAGTTCTCCCTTATCCCTGCTAGGTTTTGCATGACTTACCATGGGAAAAATCAAGCATTTTGAATAGTTGATTTATCATAGTGAATTGATTGTAGCTGTAACTGTGGCTTTTTTGAAGTATACCTGTCCAACAGTGAGGTAAGATGACGATGGAGACTAAACCAAGGTGTGGTGTTCACTGCTGCTGTGAACTGCTGTGATCAGGGCAAGGGGAGAAGCTGGCCTATAATAGGACCATGGGAAACAGCCTCAAGTTGTGCCAGGGAAGGTTTAGACTGGATATTAGGAAAAATTTCTTCACTGAAGGAGTTGTAAAATGTTGGAACGGGCTGCTCAGAAACGTGGTTGAGGCACCATCCCTGGGGGTATTTAAAAGACGTATAGATGCAGAGCTTAGGGACATGGTTTAGTCGTGGGCTTGGCAGCGTTAGGTTAGTGGTTGGGCTCAACGATCTTGAAGGTCTCCTCCAACCTAAATGATTCTATGATCGTTGCAGTAGTGCTTGCCTCTCGCTGGTGGAAGGAGAAATGGGGGCAGAGAAGGGTGTATGATAGGCGTACATATGCTTGTCAATCAAATACATTCTTTACAGCTAAAAGCTGGATGCTTCTCAGTTTTGCTCTGGTAGAGTAGACCTTGTTGTGGAGTAGGGAACTGACAGCCTTCTGAAAGCAGAGGTGTGCCGGCAGTCTTCCTGGTGGCAGATTTTACTCGGTTTTAATCTGATGGCTTTGAGACTCATGCTGTCATACCATTTATGAAGCATTTTTAAGCCCTTCTGAGAGTTATCATTGTGGAGGCTGCAATGCATGGCTGGAAGAGAAACTCCTTTTGGTAGTATTTTCAAAGCAGGAGGTCTGGTGTGCAAAAGGCTTCTTTGGATCCAAGAGAAACGAAAGGATGCTGTGGCTAGAGAATGAGAATCTCTGGGAAAATTAGTCTCTAATGCAGATTGGTATATATAGCAAGCTTGAAGAAAGGCTGAAATCTTTGCCAAACAATAGGAAGCACCTTATCAGTTTCATGGACAAAGCAGCTTCCATTGAAAAAAATATGGGAGCAGAAGAGCATCCTTATGGCTCTTTAATAGTTGTAGTGATTGACCACTGATCAAGACAGTATCATGTAGTAACATTGGTGACTAAAGTCTGAAGAGACTTAAGTAACTTTCTGCCTTTTGGGAAACTGGTGATGTAAGACTTGACCTCAGGAAATGGAGATGTATTTGGAGATCCGGAGCTTGAACTTGTTTACAGATAGTTTTGAGGAGCTGTCACCACAAAATACAGAGCTGGTGGTGCAATGCTTCTGCAAGACACCAATCTGGTTTGAAGTAGCAGTACACCCAAGGTAAATTTTAGGAAGCAGTCCTTCTGGTAAATAATTTCAGAGCCATTTGCTTGCAGTCTTGATCTGTATGTAGGTATCCTAAAAGCTATGGCTACTGAATAGGTCATCTGTCAGGCATCTTTAAAAGCTAGCGTTTTCTCACACAAATGCTGTCTGACAAGAGGCCTCTGAGAGATGCTTGGCACCTGTGTCTTCTGTGTCAGTAAGCAAAAATGTATAGGATCATGAGTGTGAATAGATTACTCTTGAGTAGTCCTTTAATTCACTTAAAGGTCCATGTCATGCTGTACACTGTAAGAAAGTGTTTAAACACTTCAAGAATGTGCATGGGTTAAGGACGGAAGTGTGTATGGGGGGAGAGGAAGTAAAGCAAGGTTTTAAATAATACCAGCAGGCTTTAAGTTTTTTATCTGACTTTGTCCTGTCTAAGGAAGGTAAAAATGATTAAAAGTTGGTACACTGTGGAAGGGTGCATAGAAAAGACACATTTCTTGACATCCTTCCAAGATTACTATTTAAAGACAGTTTTGTAACATTGATGTTTAACAGCATTCTTTCTCGTGAAACAGCTCGGGTCTTAACCTACAAATTAGTTTGCTCTGTGATACTTTGTAGAGTAAAGAAAGTATGCGGTGGACACATTGCAAAATAATTGTCTCCAAATTTCTGACAAAAGTATGTACACGACTTGGTGCAGGTAGGAACTTGGCTCTTAAGAAAAACATCTCAGAAGACACGTGAGCCTGTGCGCACACTGCAGCTGTAATACAATAGATGCACACCAAGAATACCTCTTCAGAAAAAAAATAGCCAAGATCTTTTGGGCTTCTGGTTAAATTTGTATTTCTGAACTTCAGTGTATACATAGTCACAGAATAGTTTGGGATGGAAGGGACCTTTAGAGGCCATCTAGCCCATTCCCCCTGCAGTGAGCAGGGACATGTTCTACTAGACCAGGTTGCTCAGAGCCCCGTCCAACCTGACCTTGAATGTTTCTGGGAATGGGGCATCTACCACCTCTCTGGGCAACCTGTTCCAGTGTTTCACCACCCTCATGGTAAAAAAACTTTCTTCCTTCTCTAGCCTGAATCTACCCTCCCTTAGTTTAAAGCCATTACCCATTGTCCTGTCGCAACAGGCCCTGCTATAAAGCCTGTCCCCATCTTCCTTGTAAGTCCTCTTGAAGTACTGAAAGGCTGTGATAAGGTCTCCCCGCAGCCTTCTCTCCAGGCTGAACAGCCCCAACTCTCAGCCTTTCCTCACAGCAGAGGTGCTCCAGCCCTCTGATCATCTTTGTGGCCCTCCTCTGGCCCCGCTCCAACAGGTCCATGTCTGTCCTGTGCTGGGGGCTCCAGAGCTGGGTGCAGGACTCCAGGTGGGGTCTCACCAGAGCAGAGCAGAGGGGCAGAATCACCTGCCTCGACCTAGAGGGAGGTGGATTTTGACTAGAGACAAGGAAGAAGTTGTTTGTTTTTTACCGTGAGGGTGGTGAAACACTGGAAGGGGAACACGGGCCCGGCCCGCCCCGCTAGATGGCGCCCGCACGCTGGCGGTGGGCCCGGCCGCGCTGCGCCGGGAGCTGCCGGGACCCGGCGGGATGAGGGCTCGGTCCCGGCAGGCGCCGAGGGACGCCGCTCCCGCGGTGTCGTCGGGGGAGGTGGTGTGAGCGGCAACGCTGGGTGCATGGCAGTGGGGTCGATCGTGCCCTTCCTGTGCGCTTTGTGGCCCTCGCAGCGCTGCTGCCCGGCTGGGTTCCGGGACTGGAGTTCAGGGGTTGTTTAAAAGCCTTGTTAGCTGGGATGCTAAGAGCGAAAGAAATTGGGGGATTTTGTCCCCTCAGATTATTATAATTCTGCTTGAACTGAGTGAAATAAATGGATCTGAAGGACAGGCAGCAGTGTGCCAGTACAGAAGAACGGAGGACTGGCTGTTTTGTCCGTTCCCCTGCTTGCTGCGTCTCCGTGTGGATTCCCCACTGCCCGGAATTGTACTGAAACCCAAAGGAAAAGGGAACGAGCCCGAAGGTCCCAGCCCGTATGCCCGAAGAGAAGTTTAGATGTACGTCTTCTGGGGTGACGTCTCGCTTAATTCCTTCCGTCGGGAGCAGAGGGATGTGGCCCTGCGGGTGGAGCTGGGGAAGGCGAGGTGGGACCGAGGCCTGGGGCTGGCCGGAGGGGCGCGGCGGGGCCCGGCGGGCTGTGGCACTCGGTGCCCGCAGAGCGAGCTCCCCTCGCTGGGCTGTCGGTCTGCAGGAGACCCTCCGGCAGGACGAGGACGTGTGCCACCGGCTGTGGGGGTGCGAGTGGCTTGCTGGCTGTCAGAGCGCCTGGATAGGGGCAGGAACCCGACAACAGCCGCTCCGCAAACAGGGCAGACGACAGAAGAACAGCAAGCGCTTTGATGGCTCTCTCCAGGCCCCTGGTAAGCTGCCCGAACTCGTTTAACCAGGCTCGGAGACAGCGGAGGGAGGAAGAAATGGGCTGTGCTGAATAGCCAAAGGAACGCTGCTTTATCGCCCTCGTTCCTGGAGAGCTGCTGCGCTGAAGCGAGCCTGTCCGGAAGGTGTGGGAGTGAGATGGGCCTGCCTGAGACCGCAGGAGAAAGGCCTCTTGGTAATAGTCGTGAGGAAGCTGTTTGCGGTCAGTAACTGTTGGTCCCCTGTTGAAGGAAAGCTGGGCAGGCGCTAAATTCAGGCCTGCAGAGTAATCCTGCTTGGGATGCCGTCTGCCACAGGTTCCCTCTGTTAGATGGACCTTCGAAGGTGAAGGGATGCCTCGGGAGGTCACGGAGACTTCGGGCGGGTTGTGCCTTCCAGCAACAGTGGCTGTCTCTTTCTGTGGATGCAGGGTGACCATCAAATAAGGGAGGGATGCGACTCACCTGGCAAAAAAGAGAAAGGGTGACAGCCTGTGCAGCCTGTGGCCAGAAGATCTGTGGATCAAAGCCATCGAGCGCTGAACCCTGAGCTGCGTATGCAGTGAACTCCTCCACCTGGATTAAGCTAGACTAACTGCAGAAGAATCACATTTGGGCAAAATATTAAGTATTCAGAAAGTCTTCTGCAGAAAAGTAGGGAGGAATTGCTGGCACTGCAGAACTCGAGCATCTAGCCAACTTGACCAAAATAGTGTTTAGAAATAAAACAGTGGTTTTCCCAGAATTTGGGGTGTATGGTTTGAGAACTTTTAGCTAAATCCTCGTGAGCATTTTCCTGTTAACAGGAAAAGTGTTACTAGCTTTATAGACTTTCTGATGGGGCTGTGAGACGGAGGTGCTAATAATGAATCACCTGAGTGGCAGGCATTGAAGCCATTCTCAAATAGACCAGAAGGCATTTTTGTTATCTTCTACAAATACTGGTTAGTGCTACACCAAACAAGACCTGTCTCCTTTTGTAGCCTTCTTCCCACAAAAGAAAGAAAACATTCTTTCAGGGGTGTGTTTTTTGTTCCTTGAATTCAATCTTGGGAAAGGAAACCCTCAGTGGTAAATAATTAGGTTAGGAACTAGCAGGATGGGCTTAAATGAGTACCTCCTTCAGCGATTCCTCTCCCTTCTTGATGGTACAATGGACTTTCTCAGGGCTGCTTCCTGGTATTCATCCAAGTCCTCCAGCGCTGAGTACCTGTAAACAATTAACATTCTCCCACATGGCACACAAACCCTTGGTCAGTGTTTAACTGGGTATTTGTGTGTGGCAGCAGTTTAACCTCCTCGAGGAATCCTTCTGTCCTCCTGATTTTGTCTTCCATGTCCTTTCCTCCCAGTTGTTTGTTGCTGATGTATTCAATTTATATGCAGACTCTAAATACAGCTATTTCTATGTGATGCTACTGTCTTTTCTCTCCTAAGAAGTTATAATTGCACAAAAATGTCAGGGTTTGGTTATACATGTCTAGTAGTCCATATCTAATGTTGTTCACACCTGCTTATCTGTTTGTTATAGGATTAAGCTGCTGTTCCATGCTCTCATACTGGAAAAAAATGACGCAATTCCTGGGCCTCCTGTAAGGTTTCTCTTATTGCTGTTGTTATTGTCTTATTTGCTGTTCTGGGTTTGGACAGAGTATGTTGCTAGTTGCTTCTTCACTGGGCAAAAGCACAGTATAGGGATGCGGAAGCAAGAGCTACCACGTAATGTACGTTTTACCTAGTATGTAGCTTGGCCATTGGGTGATGCGGAGTTAGACCTGTGGTGCTGAGCATCTTACAAGGTGTTAAAATGGATTGAGACTCAATGTGTAATGAGAGACTCTCAAAAGTATGTTTCTGAATCGCAGGACTTACATGTACCACACCAGTACAAGTGAGCATAGTCTGGGAAGTGCTTATTAGCCAGTGACAAAGGGTAAGTAAGTAAAAACAAACAAGCACCGTCCCCAACTGAAAAGTAAAAATGGTCGACTCCTGTGCAGTTCTAGAAAATGGGAGGTCTCTTAAGTGGCAGCTTTGAGTGAAGCATTGCTCAGCCCTGGTGCTAGTTTTATTGTGCAATCATGAGGCATCGAAATTGCCGTAGAGAAGTGTTCAGTGCTGCAGTACTGCTTTTAAAAAGGAAACCAAGCCCCAAATTTTTGAATATTATTCTATTAGCATTCAGTTTTCATCAGATGATGCACAGCTTCAAATACACCGAAATGAACTTTTTTGAAATGTGAGGAGGTAATGAAAACAACATAGTTGCATCTAAGATGCCAGTCCTTTGAACACCAGCAGCAGTTGAAGCCCTTCAGGGTTCAGTGTGTAATCACAAAGCATGTAGTGCCTGTGATCATCTTGGTCTTGAGCAACTTGCTCAAGAAACTGACTTCAAGGATCAGTTGCCCATATTTTACACCAAAAGAGCGTGAATAACAGATAGCTAGAAAGAATTTTGCCCAGTAATGAATATGACTGACAAATAGACAGAGACCTTAAGAGCAAAGGGAGGGTGGAACTAGCCCTTTTTAAACAGTTTTTTTTTTTTCTTGTTATGACTAAGGTTTCTTAACAAATATGCTTTGCATTTAAAAGTACAGATACTTTAATTTGGAACTTAGGATACATAAGTCCTACTGCAAGTACTAACTGAATGTTTTGTCTGACTGACCATTTCTTATTAATTACAAAGCTAGAAGTAGATTGGATTGATAAGGCATAACCCTAAAGCTGCTTCCTGTACATGATCTTTAGTGTTTTTAACATTCTTTTCTTATCACATTCACATCATGTCTGGCAGCATGATGCATGCCTTCAGGGGATGACAGACTGTGATCATGTGGGATTTTTGGTTTTATGTCTTCCAGCGTAAATTTTAGGAAGCTAATATTGATTAGGTAACACTGCTTCACCTCTGAGTAGATAGTGCACTGTCTGTACCCTGACGTGTAAAAATTAGTACAGGAATACAAAAAAATGACAATACAGGCAACAGTCTGCAGTTGATATTCCATAGTTCAATGTTTGTGCTGTGACTAGAGCAAGCTAAGATTTGGCAGGCTTGTTAGCTCAAGGCAAAGCCTAGTGATTTAAATAAAATTATTCTCACCTCAGTGTTGCTTCAATCCTAAGAAGTCGCTTTAAAAGGTAGACAGCTCTTCCCCTTCACTGAAGCTTGTACTAAATGTCAAAGATTTTTCTTGAAATAAGACAAAATGCATTGAAAAACAAGAAAATTGTTTTTGTTTCCTCTGGAAGCTCAAGTAAGTTCGCTGGAGGGCTCACATCACATGAATAACTGCTGCTGATTGCTGCCTCCACACAGCACCTCTTCGCATCATAGAACTATTTTTTAATGAAAACCTAAAGTATCCCCTGTCTCTTTCTATAGAATGTATAGTTCCGGTGCCACTGGCTGCTTTTTTTCTCTCCATAAGAGGACAAATTCATTTGATGGACCTAGTTTGTGAGCTTCTGTAAAGCCACCATATGGTGCATCAGGGCAGCATCTGGACAAAATGCTGCACAGAACTATGTAGTACCATTGGGGAACCTAGCTCATGAAACAAAATGGAGATCTAAAACACTGAGAAGGGCCATCTTTGGTAGTATGTCCAGCTCTGAAGTCCTTAACTCTTCTAAGCTGATGTTCCATGAAGGCAACTCTTGGGCAAATTCACCTTACATAAAAATGATCAGACTTAACAACTTTGGGCTGCTACTGGCAATGTCTTTGGAAGCTTCTCCCTTAAGATCAAATCTGTCTTTAATCAAACATCTGTACCCTTACAAAGCCAAAAAAGGTAATTAAAAAAAATGTATTGTTTTTCTTGAAGTGCTCATACTGAGATGCTTAAGCTGCATCTGTTCATCTGACTTGCTTTTGGCTTGTTCCATAAAATGTTACTTCACCATTGCTATGGAGTATCTTAAATTATTGGACTAGAGTGACATCTGGGAAGTATTGATTACTTTGGCAGATTTACACAAGATTGTGTTTATTCCACCAAGAGCACATTTTTCCATCTGTACTTAAAAAAAAGAGGCATCCATTAAAGAATTGAAGAGTTTTAAGCATGAATGTGTGTGGCTTTTTTCCCCCAGTTTTTTTTTTCTTATCAATAGAGTCTGTCAGGAAAACATTTACAAAATTAAACTTAGTACGTAACTAGTCTCTTTTCCATCTGAAGTAGTGCTTATGTTCTTTCCTGTGGCTGGTTAGCTTGGTCCAGACTGGAGTCTACTCTTCTCCCACTCAAGGACCTGAGTCCTTGATAGTTACAGTGGTGACTGCAGAAGGAAAAGGGTACTCATGGGAACACAGTAAAGATGTAAGAGGTAACGATCAACTAATTGAGAATCTGGAGAGACAGAGAAGAGAAAGTAATTACCTTATCTACTTTTCAAAACAGTTCCTCCTTTCATTTGATTATAAGCAAGCATATAGTGACCCAATACAACTGGTAATGAAATGCCAGTATAGCTCTGACCTGACTGGGAGTTGTGCACTTCAAAGGATGGCTTAACTTACGGTGTTCTACTCATCAGGAAACAAAGTTGTTGTATGAGCAGTGCTGGTACATCTGTACCACTTGTATTTGCTTTTTAAAGCAAAGTATATCATGCTCAAAATATTACAAATTCGTTTTAACGGAGGATAACAGTTCTGTAGCGCTTCAAGCATGTTCTCACCAAACTGAAGCAGCCACCGTGCTGGGTGAGGGAGTTTGATCACAATTGTGAAACATCAGTCTTCACACCTGTGGGTCACTGAAGGATGTGTTTTGGACCCTTAGACTTAATTTGTCATTCGCACTTACTTGTGTCAGGTCAAATCCAACAAATCCTGTGTGAGAGCTGGCGTAGTTACTCACTGTGTTCCCCTCAGGAGAAAGTACAGGTGCTTTTGTAGAATCATTCTGACTGGAAACAACGTCAGGAGGTCTTTTGATCTAACCTTCTCTCAAAGCAGGGTTGGCTGAATTCAGACCACCCTGCATCAATGCAACATTTGGATTTCTGCAGCATGCAGCAGGTCTCTTAGTAAATAAGCCAGTGTTTCTACAGATTGCATCTCCACAGATGAGAATGTCTGTAGTGAATAATGTGCTCACACTGGAAGAATGGGGATAATAGAAAAATCCAACTTTCCTTCCCTTGTGAGTACAATTATTCTTCAAGGGTGCAGTACTGGACCGTGATCGGTTACAAAGAGTGTGTTGACCTGTTTGTATGGCTTCCTTCATTCTTGGATGCCTGATGGCTGAAGTTGCATGGTCACCTAAGTGCCACTTGAGTAACGATACCTTCCAGCACTGTTAGGAGGTGATTAAGATTGAGTTAGGCTGTAAGTCGGGTGTCTTCTGAAAATAGCTTCTAAAATATTAATTTAGAAGTTGTGTTCATGAAATATAGGTTTCATGTTGCAGTTTAGAGATATACCATAGGTGAGGGATGACTGAGCTCTGTCAGGCTAAGGCAACTTGGCCATTATGTGGGACAGCAAACCCTACCTGCATTTATGGCCCGTGAATGGTCAGGGATTTGTTCTCAAAATATTTACAAGATCAGGAAAGTCTTCAGAAACAACTGTTCATGAGTGCCAGTCTAGAGTAGTTCCAAAGGAAAATACAAATAAAAGCCAATGAAGATTGTAAGCTCTTAAATCTGTATGGTATGAAATAAGGTTGAGAAACTGGTCATTCTGAATGAGTAGAAATCTTGCAGCTCAACTTGAACCTCTGAGTTTGTTTTGGTTTTATATTCAGCATGTCTGCATCATGCTCCCTTGAAAGCAGCTGATGTTGCATGTTCATACCCTTCCAGACAAAATTTTTGAGTGTGGATTCCTTCCAGGTAATTTGGCAGTAAAGGGAAATTTGATAAGTAATAGCTATGCTTTAAAGCACAGTAACAATTCCAAAATTTCAGATGCCCAAAGATATCTACAGCAATTCAGTGGGAATTGGATTTGGGTGGGGATTATCCTGGAGGCTGTCCTTTGATTCCTATGGTTCTTCTGGGCATCTGAGGATGGTTAGAGAACTGTTCAAGATATCTGAGCATAACAGGCCCGTAGCCAGCGAGTGCTGGTGGCACTGGTAGGCAAGTTGGCCACGCAGGTAAAACATGTCCTTCTGAGGAGTTTGCTGTTTTGCACTGATGCTCAAATCCAAGGTCCGAAGGAAACATTCTCTTTTTGTTACCATCTAGCATGTGTGTCTGTTACTGTTTAGTCAGATGACACTGTTCCAGATAAGTAAGTAAAACTTTTTTATTCTTTATGTAAGTTGTTAATCACTGCTTAATTCTGTTTGTATGAGCGAGTATTCAGATACTTTGGCCATAGAAGTTCATATATTATACTTTAAAACTCTGGTACTCATTGTTATTACAAACAGCCAGTTCCTACCTATAGTAAATTTATCTTTGTCTTCCTCCTCCCATACCCCAATGTGCAAATGCAAAAGAGAAAGGTTCAGGATGTCTCTCTGACAGTGGAATCGCTTGGCACAGATACAGCGGTAGTGGTTTGAGAACAGCAAAGGGAAAAGCGCTCACAGAGGGCCCCGTTCCACTGGGTTATATCACTGTTTAGATAAGCGATTCTGTGGTCTGTCTTTCCCTTTTCAGTGGCATTACTGCTTGTCTGACCCCGTGGTGAACTGGTTTAAAGAATCAAATCAACAGGAAATTTCACTTTTTGCTCTTTTTTCTTCTGGCAGAGCTAGCTTTCTGCTTGTGTAAATTCCTGCACAGTTCCACCACGCCGAGTTGTTGACAACTGAGCTGACAGAAGGCGGCTGCGCGTGGTCAGCCCGGAGGAAGAAGGCAGAGTCCCCGCAGCATCCCAAACATAAATGTGTTTAACTTGTGTCTTAAAAGTTCCTGGGTTATCCAGGTGTTGTGCATCTTGCTTTGTCTTGTTCTGCAGGTATGCCCTACTTCTCTCTTTCTGTTCTTTTTACTTGTCTCACTTTTATGACTTTCATAATAGTGACATGGTCCTTGGAGATGTTGGCATGCGCTGAAATAGTTGCTGACACTACTACCCATGGTTACTGCCCTTGGTGGTGCAAAGGTTATTAGGGTTGGAACCCTTTGCCTGCCTTGTCTGCATCAGCACAGCTGTCACCCCTGGCCTCTTGGCCAAAACTTGTTGCCCCTGCTCAGTGGAGGGGTAGGGTGTAGGGTGGGTTGGCTAGGTCTTGGCCACTGTAACTTATTTTGGTTGGTTTTTTGTTCGGCTTTTTGTTTTGAAAGTGCCAGCAGAAGGCTCCAGCACTTGAATTTACATTTTCCAAAGGAGGAGAGCTTGCCTTTGTGTGTCTCATTTGTGTCATGTTGATCTTGATGCATGTAAAGACAGCAGCGAGAGATTTAGGAATGCTTTACAGTAATCATCAACCTCTAAAAACTGCTGGAACATGCTAGATCTTTGATGCTAAGATGAGTCTCTCTTCAGTGTGATTGTACCCTATGCATTTGTAAACAACTCCTGTGTGTTCTGCCCTTAGTTTGATCCCTTGATCTGTGTTCTGCCCACACACACGCACTCAGGTCTGGTGTTTATGAACAGCTTCTTGTATACATCAGGCATACAAATCAGAAAAACAAGAAGGCTTAAAAAAAAGTTTAATGCATTCATACTGTGTGTCCACTACTATGCTCTTAACGGGGATTTCAGAGGTCTCACATCTGAGGGCTGGTAGGGAAGTGCAGTGCCAGATGGTGTGTCGCTTCCTCATTCGGCTTGGTGAGTACCGGGCTGTGGTATCGACAGAGATGAGTTCCTTGAGGAAGGGAAGTGTTATAGAGTATTAAAGTTAACTGACTGTAATTTAAAGGATGGTGCTCTGATGTGAATTTCTGTTTTTATAGATATCTGCATAAAACATTTTTAGTAGTTCAGCTTTGTGATCTAGTGGTTAAGTTATTAAAAAAAATCGTACAGTAAGTTCAGTGTGTTCTTAAATACTGTGAACACGACTACATTTTAAAAATATTAGTATATTCTTTCAGAGAGCAATCTTCTTGATTGCAGTGCATTATTGTGAGTTCCAAACACTGATGATAACAAACCTCATAAATTTTTTAACTAAACAGAGATTGAACTTGATCTAGGCAAGTTGTGGCTATGAAGTACTTGCCGAAAACTGTTACTTCATTATAACCTGCTCCTAGGGAAGGGAGATCCTGATTGTAGCTGTGTAATAAGTAGGCCACACCATGCTTTAGCAAAGAAGCCAAGAATATAATGGGTGTAGAAATCAGTTCATTTGAGGTGATACCTATAGCTAAGTGATGAGGAGCTGATACAGAAACTGTATTGCCAGCGATCTGTGCTGTTCTTCCTGTGTTGAAATTTTCCTCTGTACTCTCATAAATACAAATCTGAAGAAAAAAAAAAGCACTGGATTTATTCATGCAACTAAAAAAATGCAGAACAGGCCATGCATCTTCACATGGCCAGTTGAGCTGTTACTCCTCTAGTGTTCTACTGTGTGCAGAAAGTCTGGATGTTTAAAAAAAAAAAATGATTACACAAATACAGAGCGGACAAGGACTGGAAAATAAAGTTGTCAGATTCTCTAGCCACAGTAAAAAGCAGACTGAAACTCTTAGTTGTTGAGGTTTCTACAGCGCTTGGCCAGTAATGCATTATCTTGCTGTATTCTTGACTTTGAGCAGCTATTGTGCTGAAGTGTGGGTCCCGGCTGTCGAAGTCTTTCCCACTTTCTGCATGCAGGAATGGCTGGAGCTCTGAGAGAACAGATTGTCTGGCTCTTTTTTTTTTTTTCTTTTTTTTTTTTTAAGCCAACCTTGTTTCCAATCTGGTCTGAATGCAATCAGTTATCTGTAGATAGCAAGAAGTGACTGGCTATGAATAATGTCTGTGTTACTTAAAAGTGACATCTGTGACTTGCCAGACTGCCTACGTGAAATGCTTCCAATGATCTAGCTGTTGCTCGCGGACCCGTGTAGGAGGGGATGGCAGCCTTCATGCAGGTCCAAAGTGCTCCACTTTGCTTTGTTGGCTTTGGTCACGCACTGCTCTGGCCCGAGATCCCCAAATCCTGGTATACGTGGTCCACTTCCAAATGGCTCCTGGGCTGGCACGCGGCCACGAGCCGCTTCTGCTGCCAGCGGCTCTGCCTGCTCCTGCTGTTGTACCGATGGTGCTACGCAGGAAAACCAAGGCTTTGGAAACCTGTGTTTTGACACTTCTTCAGGTTTCCTTTGCTGAAAGAGCTTATGTGTCGAGGTCAACTCGTGAGGGTTTCACAGAGAAAGCTGAATTTTCACTTCAAGGGTGAAAACTACAAATCTTGTGAAAGTGGTGATATGGACAGTAGGTCACCCTGGTGGTGGCTGAAGAGTGTATTTAAGGAGACTTCTGAGCCTTGTCTACTTCTGCGAAGGGAACAGAAGGACAGTTGCTCAGCTGTAGTTAAAACTAGGATCTAAAAGCCTCTAGTCCTTCTGAGGTGAGGTCTTATGTAGTGCAATATAAAACTTTGATTCAAAGGGCTGCAGTTGCTTACTGCTTGCGTTACAGTCTGGAGAAGGTACTGGTGGCAGATTGCTCTCACTACTGTGGCAAATTATTTATTCCACTATATTTCATAATGCTGTTAGGCTTCAGCCTAGTGATTGTGGCATCTGTTTCCTATGTGCCTTAATGTATGTGCAGTGTTTGTACTGTTTATGTTTACAGATGGGTCAATATTTGCAACCATTCAGAAGAGATGGAAATAGCTTATTTTAGGAGGGCAGAAAACTAATAAAGACTGTTAATTGAACAAAATCCACTTACTTATCTGTAACCCCGCATATCTGCTAGCTGTGCTGAGTGTTGGTTTCACAAGGAATCTAGAGATATGCCCAAGTACTGAAGAAGGCTTGTTTGCCATGCTCACATCTTTTTTGCGGGCTGGTGGAAATAGGAGAATGACTCTTGCATATGGGTTGTAGAAATGTTGGCCAGAGAAGCGGTTTTAGAAAGAGTTCTCACAGTGATTTCTGTCTAAGAAGCAATAATTACAGCTTTGAAACCAACTGAAGCAAAAGATTGAATGCTAAGTATACTGTTATTTCTGTGATTTTTTTTTTTTGAAAGCAAATCCACAACATGAGATATTTAAAAAATTAAATAGGGTTAAACTCATCATGTTAGTTTAATCATATAGCCTGAACAAGGTCCCCAAAACATAGCTATTAATTTTTTTTACCAGTTGATTGTGGAAACTCAAGGTAACTGAGTTTAATTATCCCTGTGTTACGCCCAAGGATATCAGACAGTTGCGGGGTGGGAGGCCTCATAGTACTTGACCAGGCTTGCGTGGGATTTGTCTCCTGGACCCTGGATGTTCTTCTGGGACTGCTGTTAAGGACAAATGGATCAAGCTTTACTGCTGTGCCAGTTCTCAGTCTAGCAGGAGAGGTTAAGAGCTTGGGGTTTTTACTCCAGAGTTACTGTTAACTTCATGTCGATACTCTCCAAAAACCTAGTAGCAAACAGGATGGGTTGTTCTCCATCATCCCTGTAGTTAATAACTGATTGCTTTGAGGAACTATACTATGCAGATATGAAGACTATCCTTTGAAACTGACTCTTGAATCTGTGCAAAGGATTTCTCTTGCAAAGGATGAGTAGCTTGTTCACAGATGTTAAGGTGTATATTTGCAGAAGTTCTGTTTACTGTCTAGCCAGGAGATGGCTCTGTCTAGCCATTCCCAAAGGACATCAACATTTCTGAAGCTAGAGATGATTGGTATTCGTTGGAAGGAGTGTGTTTAAAACTGGTACATTTATGCACGTCTTCCATGAATTTCAGAATACCTGTAGGGAAAAGCTTGAATGGGAAGGAATTTTGAGCAGAATTACAGTAAGAAAAATGGATGCATATGAACATGCTTGCCTGTAATTGGAGATCTGTTCGTGGAAGGCCAAGATAAAATCCTTGCAGTAACCAGAACCTGGCTACTAAAGCCGGGTAAGCACTCGCAGGGTTGTCTTGCCACTGGAAACACAGCCTTTGGGGCTGAAACATAAGCAGCTGCGAAGCATGGTATTCTTGTTTCTCTAGAAGTGTTGTTGCACCTAGTAGCTACTTCCATGGAACTTAAGATAAAACAATAATAGTACTTGCCAAGTGGCCTCATGCTGTTAAGCCATTGATATTTCAGTCCGTGTCACTCGCGGGAAGAGAGAAAGGAGGGCTCCTGATCTGCTGTTTGGTATTTCGTGTAGTCCAGAACAAGACTAGGGGACACAAGGCAGGAATAAACAGACTAATTTGCTAAATAAGAAGCAGCAAGGTGAATCCTTGGGAAGCCCCATCTTCAAGGAGCTGTTGTTGACCACTGTTTGATATGTGGCAAAAAGTGAGGAGAGCACATGTGGAGCCTTCCATGCTGCACAGAGTGAACTATGACATGAAGGAGGTGTTAGGCGTACATAGATTTTATAGTTAAAGGGCTCATCTGAAAAAAGCAGATACAACCTGACCAGGAATTGTAACTTTGAAGTTTTAATCCAGATACTGATGATCACAGTTCTTAACCATCACACTCTTGTGTCATCTAAATGTGCACAAATGAATCCTTGCTGATTAGCTCAGGTGAAGTAGCTACTAGGCATCTTGTCTATGATCGTAGCTTCTCGGCTTCTCGGGTAAAAGAAAACCATATTGTTTTTCTGATGGGCAGTAAGTTATTAACTGTTACTTTTTCCTCAAATCAAATTAAAATTAGGTAATTGGCTGGTATAAAGCTTCCAACTGTTCTTGTCTTCTCTTTTGCATTGCAGATGACTTGCTTAATTTAGACCCACACTGGTAAATCTATAGAGTGTCGCCAAATATGGGTGTCTCTAAGTAGAAGGTTTCTGTCTAGTTCTACTCTTTACTGGTAACAAATGTTTTTGCATAAGCAAACACTACTGAAAAAGGAGGAAAATGCAATTTCCAGCCCCTAAGGCTTCAAGAAGTCTTTGTCAGGAGTCCTAAGTTCCAGGCACAGAAGTGCCACATGATATATTTAAGTAGTGTTGTAAGATTGTCTTAAAAAGACCAACAATTTTTTTTTAATTTGTAGTATTTGGTGACATTTTCATCAGTGTTTAATGCTGAGAGATCAGCCTTCAATTCGTAAATGAAAACCTATACATTTAAACTTAGGCAAATTTCTACTGAAATGAGGAAAGCAATATACAAGTATTTTAAAGTTGCAATAAATATGACAATGTGATGGGGTAGCATCTGTGCTCTGGAAATAGGACTCAGTTTAGAGCTCCTCAAAATTGCTTGATATTCTCTTTATTTGCTGCTTCCTTAACAGACAAGATGATTTGCATTTTTCTTGATACTAAGATGCCTAAGGGATCTTGAGATAAGAACCTCAAATTATTAAACACTTCTGGGAAACCCTGGCTAGTAAACAGGAGTAAGTTGGGCATTATTATTGTCTCAGATTCCGACAAGTTGGACTTCTCTGTAAGGTTTCAGTATGGTTACTTTTGTTTCAGTTGGGAGACATGTGAATTTAGTTGGGGTTTTTTTACCAGGAGTTTTGTGGAACTGAGTGGCTTTTGGGCACACAAGGCTGACTTGTTTGAATGCTGCTTCCCCCACCCTGAGACTTGATACTTAAATATTTTTATAATAACACTGAAGTATTTCTGACTTCTTATAAAATCCGTATAGCTGAATGGTCTTCTGTAAATGTTTTGAAGGTGACAAAGCAGGGAGATCGAATCAGTAGAGGGAGCAGAGTGGAAGACGAATGTTTTCTTCCTTTCTGTGGTCCAAGTTCTGTGAGGCAAGACAAGACTATTTAAAAAGCTTTTGAGAAATAGCTGACTTGCTGTAAAATACCACAGGCTGTTTACTTGAGGCACTGGTGTAAACTAATCTAAATGCTTTAGGGAAGTGCATTCCTATACAAACAGGTATAACTGCAGTTGTCCTTTTTGAGGTGTTCATGAAACCATAGGCTGATCATAGGAAAGTTAGTTTTGAGATGGAGGTCCCAACTTGAGCTGTACGTATTTTGAGCAACAAGTTGCAAGAGAGAATGAAAAGCATCCATTTTAAAATCCCCTTAATATCTGTAAGGCTTTTCAGTACAAGGGAAAATCCTTGTCTTAAATTTTCAGAGTGCATTTACAAACGTACAAACACTTTTCCACTGAGTAAAATAGTTGTACTTGATTTTTTTCCCCCACCCTCTTTAATCCTTGTACTTTTTATAGCTCTAAATTAGGATGGTTTCACAGCTGTCTCATGAGCAGCTGAGGCATCCTTATTACCACTCATCTTAGAGAAGGGTGGGACAGGCAGGTGGGGAAGGAACATCTACAATCATGTAAAGATAAGTTATTCTGAACTCCTGGCACATCTAAGCACAAGAGGATCTAAAAAGTAGACTTAAGCATGTTGTGAATCTTTGATTTACTTCTGAGTCTTCTAACTCTATGAGAATTAATAAATGTGGATTTTAATGCAGCACTGTGATATAGAAGGTTTGCATTAGCAAGCTCTTCACTTGACATGCACAACAGCTGGTTGTTGAATGTGTAATTTTGCCAAAATTAAGAGATTTAAGAAAGACGCTTTTTCTCATAACTTGTGCATGCATATAATAAGTAGGTTTAAACTTTTCCATCTGCATGATTGTTCTTTTGCATTACATGAGTCTTCAAGAACAGGTTTAATTACCTCATTAAGGCTATGGTGGTTATTTCCTGTGGAACATTTTAATTACAAATAAAATGTGAGGTGAAGTATCTAATGTTGAAGGAGAAGGTTTGTTCTGAAATTTTACAGCCATTTATGCTCGTGTAACTTAGTAAAAGTTTCCATATGAAACCCTGAGGAGCAGGAACTCTTATTTACATATATCCACCCACAGGAACTCTAAAGGTAGCCTGCAGAAGACATTTTTGAAGTTGCTCTCAAGCCACCTTTGCTTCATACCTCAAAGTAGGAGGCCTAAAAATGGTTGCAGTTAAGAGGTATATATTGTTTAAATAATTGTTTCTTGCCTTAGGTACGAAGGGTGTTGGGTTAGTTACCTAGATCGTGATGGATGGGTGGCCAGGTTCTCCACAGCATGTGTTTTCAAAGGTTTACCAAGGTACAGGACAAGAATGGGGATTTCTTCAAAATTTACATCACTGAAGTATTAAAAGGTATTAATTAGTTCTTTAATGACTAACTAAAAAGAAATTCTCCTTCTAATTCATTAGGTTTTTCCTCATGTTGAGAAGATATTAGAGTAAATACAGACTTACACTTTCTCCAAGTTCTGGATTCTCAGGAGAGAGGTTGATCTTTCAAATGAAATGCTGAAACCTGGAAGCAGTTTCGCTGAATTTCTTTTCTGATTCTTCAGAATTTAGACTTTTCAAGAGAGCAGTGGCATTTTATGTGGGGAGATGCTCTCTTCTCCATGCCTCAACCTTCAAGAGAAAACAAGTCAAAACCTAATTTTTTTCCAGCTGTTTTGTCAAAAACAACAAAAAGCAGATGCTTATGGCAATGACACAAGAACTAATGCTTGTACAATCACCTGAGCTTACTGTTAGACAAGACCTGAAGCTTTAGTGTGAAAATTATTTGAAAATTGGGAAAGCTTACTCAAAAAAGGACACTATAGATGTTGAGTCCACAGACTGTTTTTGAGAAGTAGAGGAAGCCATGTTGTCCTTTTCACAGTAAAGAAAGTGAAACAGATGGACCAAGTGGTTTGGCAGGAGCAGAAAGTTTTATTGTTGGAAAGGATTAGAGCTTAGGAATTTCGGTTTAGTGGCTTGCACACACCCTTCTGACTATTTACTTATTAATTTTTTTAATAAGGATGTGGTTTGAGATGCAGGATTTCTTGAGGGTTTTTTTGGAGAGGTAGGGGAGGTAGTCTTGCTTGACAATTTAATTCATATGTGCTTAATGCTGTGCATTGGAAACGCAGCACAGACAAAGCTCCAAAGACGAGATCCAGAAATCTCTCTTGCTCGGGAGAGGAATATCCACGGTTTGTTTGCCATGGTGAGATGAAGTGTGGTCACAGATACGTGCTTGCATTCGGGCTTTCCAGTGACTGGAAGAGTCGTGGTGGAAACAAAACAGATCTTTGTGCCACTTGCCAGACAAGCGTGAGTCTGCACGCTCAGGAAGCCTGTTTCAGGACTGGCAATGAGAGAGGTTAACCTTTTCTTCTCTGTTGGTGACGTTTTATGAAATGTTAGTTCTGTGGATGGTTCTTTGTCCAAGTGGAAGAGCATTTGCTCCTCCTTCAAAAGTCCACATCTGGCTCAGAGCTCCGGGGTTCAGCAAATCAAGTGGCTGGAAAACCTGCGTCACCTGGCTGCTAGGTTAGTGCTTTAAGAAAAGCACCCATTGCTTTACACAAACTATAGCTATATAGGCTCTAGCCATGGAACAAAATAAAGAAAAGAACCCCGACAATTTAAGGCTTGTTAAGTTTGGCAGGGATTTCAAGTTAACTTATTTCAGGTCAAACTCATCTTGTACCCACACAAGTAATTAAGAAAGTTATCTGAAGCCTGTTTGCATGAATTGCTCTGGAAACAAATTTTACTGAATACAAATGAATTATTCCACCATAAAATAGATGGAGATACTTCTTAGAATAAACTACTTTGCATCTCTTAGCTGTCAGCTTGCTCTTTTAAGTTGTGTTATTACTCACTTGTCTCAGCCTGTCTACTGTTGTGTCCTTAAGCGCTCTGGAATCATCTTGCCTGCACATAGTCTTGCCTCTGTGTGTGTGTGTACACATACATATACACACATGTAATGTGTCTTGTATGTATAATGAGAGCATGTAGCTGAGCATTTCTGTGTTGCAGTTCACAGTCTGTGTACTCTGCTTCCCTGTTTTGCTGGCTGAAGATCTTTCCCTCCCTGCACTTCTGAGTTGTGTCCTGAGAATTGTTACCAAAGTGTTGAGATTACTTCATTTTACACCTCTTCAAGTGAAAGACAGGGTGTGTGTCTGGATCAGTATTGCAGTGAAGTTGTAAAAAATGAGATGGCCTTGAGGAGAGAAGTCGTGAGGCCTGTATGTGTCACTTTGAACATTAAGACTGGTGATGGGGCAGGTCTTCTTGCCAGGCAGGCTGCCAGGGATATTGTTGCCATCACAAAACAGGCGAGAGCTGAAGCCCCGTTAGGTCTTAAGCAGAGAGAAATCTGAGGCAAAACCCTGTGGTGGTGCTGGGCATCCCAGATTACTGGGCAGAGCAGTGATCGGGAGGTGCTAGGCTGTGTGTAAAGCAGAGTGTGTTCTCCATGGAGCAGCCCATCCTTCCTAACCACGCCATACCACAGCTTTCTGGCTCGCTGTTCCGAAGGCTCTGCCTTTTGGGGGAAGGTGACTCTGCCCCAGCGATGTCTCCACTGCAAGGGCAGCCTCTGGACGTGCCGATGCTGTTACTGAGCCCTGTCCCCTGCCCTGGGATCTCCTGACACTGCTGGAGATGGCACCCTGGGCAGCCAGGGTCCTCCAGACCAGCACAGCAGGGTGCGAGGAGCAGAAGTGGGAGGACAGCATGGTGGTGTTCTCTGCCTCCTGCCTGCTGTGCTCAGGAGAGCACTTCAGGTGGGCAAAACAAAGAAAATGTGGTTGTATTCCTACAATATTAACGCTTTAATATGAAAGAAGAGGAAAGGGAAGGGAAAGCAGTCTCAGACAGCCCCTAGTCCATGGTCAGACCTCTCTTCCCAGTACTTTCCACTCCCTGTGAGTAGTTCCAGTGATTTACATGGGTTAATAGAAGTTGTCTTCTGTTGCCTTTTCCTTCCCTGCTCTGCGCAGCAGTGCCTGGTGTTTTGGCCTAGGGCTACGGGCCGCCCTGAGAAGCTTTCCTCCCAGTTTCTGAGTCCCAGCCCAACCTGCTGCGTTGGTGTTGGATTTTTCCCAACACTGCCAGTGCTGACTGTGTTGCTTATTTATCCCACTGGACATCATTAAAGTAAAGCTTCAGTGTCATTTTTAGGCTATTCGGTAGATCAGTGCTGTTTGCATCTAAAGTTGTCATACTCTCACCGATATTCAAAGGTTTAACTAAAAGCAGCAATCTTGGCTGAGTTTGCTCTGATTTTTGTCAAGGACTGAAGCCCTATTTGAAATTTACCCTTAAACAGCTTTGCACTTCAAACGGTTTCTTTTTTCTTTGGTATCTTTTTTCAGTATCTTTTCTCTTCAATGAGCATCGGTTTCCAGATCCAGACTGTCTGCATTAGCTCTCCTCTTCATCTGAATCCCGCCTTCTGCTCCTGGGTCTTGCAGCTGCTTGTTAGGATGGGGAAGGAGGTCGGTTGTTGCTCCTCTTCCATCCTTTAGTTGGCAGGAAGGTGGTGATTCATCCTGTCGGCTTTGACTTGGAGCATTTCTAGGCCCCAGATGTGTGTTCCCCGTGTTCCCAGATCAGCTGCACTTCCTTGGAAGCAGAAGCTGTGGGGGAATGCGATAAAGACGTCCAAGTTCAGCAGCACAAGAGCTATGTAAATGCAGCTATATCATTGCTGGCCCAAGCTGAATATCCAGCTGTACTGTATCATGGGGATTTACGAGCCTGAGTCTCCACTAGCTCATGAATCTCTGCTTCTGGTCTGTGGCTTGGTGTAGGCACGCACGTTGCTGCAGATGCATGTGCTCAGGGGTCCAGTCCCAGAGGGTTGTGACTCTCTGTGTTTTACCATTTCAAGTACTGGTTCTTGAGCTGTGACAGGCCAGGAGCCCAGCAGCCATACGGCAAAGGGTGTGCTGCTTAACGCCTTGTTCTCTTCACTGGCTCCTTTTGGAGTCATATCGAAGTTTTGAACCCTCCAGACTTTCAGATGGACCAGCCTGCTCTTTGATTCTGAAGCACTCTCCCGGGGAAACAAGTGGGCGATTGTGAACCTTAAACTGGAGAGGAGGATGTAAAACTTACTAACACCGTGAAATGAACTTTCCAGCAAGACCTTTCTTAGGGAGGCATGCTTAGAAGGTGATGAGCAACTTAAGAAAACCCAAATGGGTGATGATGGAGTAATTTGAGATAATGATATTAATGGAGAGATCAGCTCTTCCAGATCAGTAGTAACTATTTTAGAAAACCAAATCCATCAGTTCCTGATAAACCTTTATGTACTGAATCTTTCTTTGTTCTGTTCCCACGGCCATCCTGGCTTGTTTATATGTTACACTATAAAGTTAAGCATGTGGTATTTTTAATAAATGTTTATTGCTTTATATTGGTCCAATAAAGAGATGTTTTGGGGTAAGCTGAACGTTGCAAAGTCTTATGTCAATGTTTTGTTTCCTTTTCCTCAAGTAAAGTTTAAAAAAAGGCAAGTTGCACTGCAGTTAAAGCAATGTTGTCAAGGAGAGCCACCTGGATATTAACTGATGAGATCTTAATTAAGCTTTTCATGATAGATCTGTTTTGTCAGGTCCCTGCTTATATATACGTTGGAAGAGTGGCATAAAATGAACTGTTCTCCTCAAGCTGAAAATTACACATGCATCTTAGCCTGCTGTCCCATAGTTTTCTGATGTAAAACTTGCCAAAACCAGTGCATGATAGCATGGTGATTAAATGCCCTGCAAATGACTTGTTTTAAACAGACATGCAATATAGGTGGAAGCTCATGGCTCTGGAGTGCATGTAGTACTTACTAAACTTGAAGTCTAGCTTTTTTCCTTCCTGTAAAGCCTACTAAACATTGTTAGATCCCTGAGGAGCATGGATCATTTTTCCGTAATTCTGGCTGAGAATTTCTTCTAAAGGGAGAAATTGGTATGTTGCGTCTAATTGCTAATGGAGGGAAATGGCAACCACTGGGGTAATAAACCCTTCCTTGGGCCCAGGTTTAGAGCTTGCTCTGGCAGGGTGCTGTGCTGGGTGGCTGGGGAAGTGCAGCTGATGGGGCAAAGTATGTGGGTTGGTATTGAAATGCTTGCTATTTCAAAGCGTGTACACCTAAAACAACGTGTTTAGAGGCACACAGACTTATCTGTACAGGTTGCTTCTGACCCTCAAATGCTGAGGGCTAAAGAAACGGGGGGCAGCCCTAGAGGAGGGGCTGCTGTAGTGCGTGCTGGCTGTGTAAGCGTACTGGTACTCACCTGGTAGACTCACGCGCAACCACTTGCCTTGAAGATTTGAGAGAGTCCTTTCTGGATTGCGTGATGGAAACAAGACCGGTGTTTTTATTAGGGGTTGCTAGCATAAATATTTAAAACATCTCCTGCCTGATTCCTCCAATTTTGTCGTCTTTGTTGTTCTCTGAAAAGCATGTTCATTCTGAGAAGATTGCTCCCCTTAGGTACTAGTGTTTCTAGATGAAAGATCATCTAAGAGATCAGAGAACTGTGTGTTTTGGTGTACTCCTGTGACTGAGAGGTAATGCAGTAGAAAGGAGATGAGGGGGATGACAAAAGAAAGGAAGAGATACTACCTGTGTACAAGTCACAGCCGCAAGGTGTCCCGCGTTGGCGTGAACTCCTCCGACAGCTCTGCTGCTGGGACAGGTGGAAAGTGTGTGGGGCTCTGCTGGTATGGTGGAACTTGCTGGGATGTGATGATACGATAGCTTTCGTTTGCATTCCATGCCCTTCTTAACCATGCCTGCATGAAGCGAGCAAGGGAAGTTCAAGTGAAAGTTTCTTTTTCCCTTCTGAAGGGAGCTAGAGTAACTAAAAGAAGGGTAATTCCTTCAGTGAAGATTGAATCTAACCCCTATCTGTGTTTAAACTGCTCTCTAGAATTGAAATTTAATTTAATCGTAGTCTGTTTGTGCTTTCAACAGACTTGTTTTAGAGTAGATGGCCTTGGTTTGCTGTGGGTCACATGTTTACTCCTGTGTGTAAACTGTGGTCTGTTGATCAGACAGGAAATGTTTTGGGTTGAAAAGCTTCCTGTCGTGTCCTCGTTCATGTGAAAACGAAGCTTCTTGCTGTTGCAGTCTTTTGGCACATCTTGTTACCGGTGTCTCAAGGGTTAGGAGTTAACAAGTCCAGGGAGCTGCACTGCAGACATTTGAAAGAGATTGCAGAGCTCTTTCCAAAGGGTGCTGCTTCATCCAAGCAGATGGTTGGCCTGAAAAAACCAAGGCTGGGACTCTGGGATGTTGCTCCAAAGAAAGTGGGGAAAGAGCTAAGTGAAAAGGAATTTTAAAAGATGAGTGACATGCAAACCTCTTGCTCTCAGGGCAGGAGAGTTTTACTTAAAACACATGGTTTATGGGCGAGGGAAGGTCGTGGATCGAATGCTGGGAAAGGTCTGAGGCTAGTTGTCTAAGATCTAGATAAAGCTGCGTGCGTCCAGCGCTGATGCAAAGTGGCAGATGCTGGATGACCACGTAGCACCTTCACCTGTGTGATCTGTATCGCGTGATCCTGTGGTAACTGGAGAGTGACCGGTCGGTCCATGCTGATTGTGCCCAGTCTCCTCACCCTTGTTCCATATAGCAAGATAACGAACAAACCCCAGGCCTCTTTAGTCATCCAAGGGACTACTGGCTCTCCTGCCTACTTAGCCAGCTTAAAATGAATCAGGGCTGGTGTGTCAGACAAGCGGCTAATCAATAGATCTGCTCTTCCACATGTCCACTCCTGAAAGTTCTCCTCGCTAATGCTACTGTCTGCATGTTTTCTCCTGCGGGAAGGAGGGTTGCAGGTCTGTGGGACGTCAGCAAGTCCTACTGGCCCTGGTTCCCTGCTACAGCAGGTTAGTTGACCTTTATACCATTGTAGCCCCATTTCTCCCTTGGTCAGGTATGGGCTTCTCTGTACCTAGGAAAACACGGGGACCTGCTTTGGGAGTAGAGGCACATGATGGGCTTGCTGCATTTCACACAACTTGCTTTATTACCTGCTTTTCATTTGGCTAGCGAAGGCTCTGACCTCTGCATGAAAAAGTCTGTTGGGTGGTGATGGCATAGAGAACTTGGCAAAATCAAAGCGTTTACGACATCTGTATCTTTGAAGTGCCTGTTTAATAGTGCCATTGTCATGCCAGTTGGAGGCAACACTTCTCTTTGCAATTGAAAGGCTCAGCAGAGCCAGCTGATAAGCGCTGGAGCCCTGCTGGGAAATTGACCCTTTGAACTGGGAAGAATCCCTCCAGATAAGCAAGTAATGGAATTTTTATCAGGTCTTTCTTTTTATTGTAGCATGTTTAGAGTTGTCAGTCTTTCCAGCAGAAGTGTTTTCCCTCTAGTTCTGATAGGTATGTGGGTAATGTCGTATTCACACTTTAAAGATGCTGTTTTCAGGCTTGGGAGGAATAGCCATGCCATGGACTCTCACGAGAAAAGAAAGGAAGCAATGACAATATAACTTAAATAACAAACGTATGTTGATTTAAGAGCCAAACTTACTGAGCATCCTAACTCCCAAGGGAAAGGAGAGGAGTTGTGAGGATAGTCTTAGCCTCTTTACAGAATAGATATAAAGGGCTTTTTCACTATTACATCTAAAAATAAAAATTAGGGATATGTTTAATGAACTTTTTTCATTTCACTGTAGAAATAAATGCTCTGTTTGACATTAAACCTCAGATACACTTGTCTCTCAAATGATAACATTTGTTTCAGCAGAACAATATTTGCAAGAAAAACACTGTTAAGCACTAGGTTTATTCTGCGCCACTGCGAATCTGCTTTCATTTAAGGCAGGGGTCAAGCTTTTCAAGACTTTTATTTCTAAGCCATAAAACTGAGCCATTAGACTTCTTGTCTCAGATCCTAGTACCAAAAAAGCAAGGAGAAGGAAACTGAAATTCAGACTTGACCTGGGTTTGAGCCTTGTTGTATGCCTGTACTGAACTGTTGATATCCCCAGTTTGACCACCCCAGGAAATGGCAGCGGGTCCTGTGGAAAGGCTGCTGTCGTCTGTGGGAGTGTCCGAGTGGGCTTCGCGTTCTGGATGGGGATGTTGCGGATTCAGCCCATGCAATCTGTCGGGCAAAGCAGCCGTCTCTGGCAGGCTGCGCGTCAAATACAGATGGTTTGAGTTTTGAAGTTGGAGACAAGAACAGAAGATATGGCTCTAAATACATCGATCTGAGCAGATCTGTCTTGTGGACAAGCTCTCATGGAGCAAATTGAAACTGTAAGGAAGGGTATTGCGAAGCAACATGGGAAGCTGCTGCCGTTGTGAGGGAGACAGGACACGTTGCTCTGAGTACAAATTAATCAAGTTCAGGCTGACATTCCTTCATGTCAGGTTTCCCCTTTGGTCCCCCCAAGACACTGCTGCAGTGGAAAACCTTTCTCTCCAAGTAGTTTTATCCCACTTAATTGCTCCTTAAAATATGCTTTATTCCTTGCTAACAATATAGCACTGCTGTGCTGTATTAATGAATTTGTAATTTAAAGAAGGGGGGCAGCGGCTGACATATGGCAAATACATGCTTTAGTTCTGGGAAGCACGTGATTTTGAAGATAAACAAAGCTGTTTCCTTATCCTCAGCATGTACTGATTTTGTTTTGCTGATAATGAGAAAAAATTAACACTGTTAAACATGATTGAAAACAGCAGTTTCCTCAAATTAATGTCTGTGTGAATGACATTGAAGGTCTCTTTGCTTCTTTGCACTTACTCTAAATTCTTCATTTATAAGCGTAACATGCATTTAAAAAATCATCTTAACTCCAAAAGTAGTTTCAAATCTCTCTAATTTTGTTTTCTTTTCAGTCTTGTAACAATGGTCTTTCTACATTTGCTTCTCAAATGTGTACAGATAAAAGTTACTTCTATGAAAAACTGGATTCTATCAAAGTTTCCAAATGATGGAAGAGTTTTTAATAGTATTTTATAATATGTGTTTTGCATTGAAGTTTGTAACTACTTCCACCACTCAGGTTGGAGTAAATCATAGTTCCAAAATTTGGTTTTATAAGGAAACTTACGTAAGCCTACTAATTGAGGGAAGGCAACAGTTATGCTGCTATTCCATGTTTTAGCCATCTTTATTAAAGTTAGTGGAAGGCTTCTCAGAAGCCCAAGACTACAACTGTCTGGGCAGCATTTTTTTTAGCAGTAACTGGTCCCCAGACCCTGAGATCAGATGCCAGACTGCCCAAATCCATGTTGTGTGGCCCTTGCCTGTAGCTTCACTGTGCTGTGCGCCCCACCACGCACGTGCCCTTTGGAGAGGCATTGGTCTTTGGTGGATCATCTTTCCTTCCATTCAGCGTCTCCGGAATACTAATCCGGGACCCGAGAGTGTGTGTCGCATGCATTGGGGTACTACACAAAAGTGTGGGACTGCGGAGGGAGGGTGGAGAAACCCCAACCCAACTCTAGTCTGGCCCACCTGGTAGGGTGGGAATGGTCTGTGGCCTCTCCTATATCCCATGTGCCGTGTCTGGTTACTCCAACCTACGCCATGGAGTGTACCCCCAGTGAAATGGTGTAGGCGGCTGCAGGCTTGTGCTTGAGCTTCTGCCCTGGCCCTGGTTTATTTGCTAGTGCAGAGATGCTGGAGCGTCTTTTCCGTTAAATGAGGGCCGAGGTACTCTGCGTACCTCTTGGCTGTCGTGGCTGGTTGTAGCTTTGCGGGATGCTCGTGGCTCATGTCTTGCTGGTCCTGCCAACCCACCCTCCAACATGACTGCTTTCCAGGGCTGGGGGCTGAAGGCTCGCAGCACTGTCCTCTAGCAGAGAGCTCCATGTGAACTGCACATTACAGTTGTCCATCCAGTCTGCTCCTCAGGGCTGCTTTTCTGGCAACTGCCTCTCTCCAAGGGGACAGTGGGTCGGGAGTCCCCAGAACACCATTCTGCACCTACAAGATAACCATGCACTTAGGTTATTATGCATACGCAGTATGTGAGAAGCTAATCTAGGCTGTAAAAAGAAGAGCCAGGATGAGAAAGTGCTGTGATGGGTAGTCCTTTCTGAGGCAGAACTGGGATCAGTGGTCTGTCTGGGAAAAAAAGTTGGGCACTGCCACCTTACAATACTGTAGCAGAGGTAGCATCCTCTCTGAACTCCTTACTGAAGAATTCTAGCAGCGAGTCTCACTAACGTCATCATGAGGAGGGAGGCAGGCTCATGCTGTCAAAACCAGGAACCTACTTTATGAAGATCTCTGCCATAACCTAGGTCTGTTCTCAGTTTAAAAGACAAGACCCCTTTTAATACAAAGCCCAGCCTCTGAAGTGGGTTCTCTCCACCATATCTGAAATATGTCTTTGTGCCCTGGAGTTGTGGGAGGAGAAAAAGAAGTGAGCATGCAATTTGGAGACCTTTTGTGATTTTTTTTTTTTTTTTTTAATTTTCCTCCTTTATCTTTTAAAATAGAGAGGTGACTTGTCCTTGTATATCCCTTCGTAGCTGTTTCTGTGGACTGAGCTGTAGATGTAAAATTTTTTGACCTCTTGTTAATGCTATGATGTTCTCCTACAAAGTGACTTTGAGAACAGCACAGAAAAACAGCAGGTTGTTTTATGCTTCTTCATCATTCTTCTGATTAATGATGTCTAATTTCTTCTAACACCTCTCATACAAGGGTCCTAGCTCTGCTCTTTGAAACAGATGTACAACTATGAGGGTAATTAGATCAGCTTCAGTGACCAAACTCGGCCCGCTCTCCCCAGAGGGACTCTGCTGTTTTGCTTACATCGGTGCCTAGGAGCAAGAGAGCACTGCGCAGAGCAAAACGTGTTGTCTAGCTGGAAAAGTGGATTCTGTTGCTGCATTGGTCTTGTAGAGAAGAGACGTGCTTGCTGAAACCTTTACTAATCAAGTTCCGGTCATTCAGAACAGACTAAGCTAATTGCTGTCAGTATTCCGTGGATGCCGCTTTGCGGATGGGTTGAGGCAGCAGTGCTTTCACTATTCTTGCATCGTTACCCCTTATTGTGAAACGTGTTTTCTTGTAAAATAACTGGAGTTTCTCCGTAGATTTGAATGGTGTGATACTAATTTCTCCACTCTTGTGAAAAGCTTTTATTTGCCTCCATTTAACAGCATCATAATGGTGAAATGTTGATAATACAATCGATGCACTATTGTACAGTATTGTCAAAGTAACGTTCAAATAAGTAATGAATCTTTGCAAGACAAGGTGGTGTCAACCCATCTTTCAGATAAGGAAAGCTGACAAGGAATGTAAAGGTTCTGCTGGAGATCTGTTAGTAGTCACAAGAAGGTGATACCAAACCTTGATCTGTATTTGAGGAGCTGAGTTTGTATTGTGCCCTCTGTTCTCATAGCTGCCGTGTCTTTCTGTAGATGTTCTGTATAGGTCTAATGATACAGAAGCTTTGTTCTGTCTCAGGTCAGAATTGAAAGGGTAATGTAGAAGTGTCTTGCTGGAAAACGTGACTAGATTTGATTATTTGGCAGTGGGCACACTTGCTACTGCTTGGAGTAACTAAGAAAACATACAGCTCTGCCTCAGGTAGTCAGCATTGTCCCAAAAAGCGAATGCCCACTGTTTGAGGGACTCGGTCTTTCCCAAGACAGACCATGTGCTTAATTATTACCTTGCGATTCAGAGCAGAGACTGGCTTCCTCAACGACGGGATTTGCTTTGGGTTCTCATTAAATGTTGTGTGCCGTAGTGTGACACACGATACGCCCCGCAGCGTGTCATGTGCTATGATGCTAATCAACATTCAATACCAAAGGAGGAGAGCAGCTGCTCTGCAGTCAGCATGTCTGAACAGTCCTGCGCCCAGCAGGGTATCGCTTAATTCGCACTAATGGATAAAGAACTGGCCTCATAACGCTTATGTAAATGTGGCTAATGATCGGGGGAAAATGCAAACTAGTTTTCATTTATTCGTGGAGATAGGTGTAATTAGAGGTAATAGCTGGATCCAAAAATTTGCTCTCTAGCATTTATTTGTTGATAGTACAAAATGTGAATGGCTTGTTCCACTGTTTGTCTCTTGTGAAGTTATTAACTTCACACAGAACTTGAAGTATGTATGCTCTTAAATTCTCATTGGGAGAGTTACAAGGCTTAATGGGGAAAAGCTGCAGATAATTGCATCTTCTAAGCTTACCTCAGCCACTTTCACTGTGTGGTAACGGATCTCTGTTGAAAATACACTGCTGAGAGGGTCAGCACATTGGTGCAGTTTTTTGACCTTTTCATGTTAGCTCCGCTGTTTTCTGTAGATCAGAGAAATCAAGAGGAGGCAACCTGTCCGTTGCGGTTGTGGCAGCCGAGTAATAAGATCGTAATTAGGTACGAAGATCTTACTTTAGCACCCGGGCTGTAGAGTACCAGCCGTCCTCTTCCATTTCCCCCCAAGCGTTCTTCCTCTTCCTCCTTCACGGTCTGCTGTCCCTCTCGCAGGTGTGCCATCCCGGTGGCACAGCTGGTGCCACTTGATTATGTACATCGTGAAGAATCAATCAGTTACGGTGATCTAGTCTGACGGTGTCAGACAGGAGTTGCTCTAGCTGCCCTTTCAACAAGTCATCGTCTACCTGGGCACTTCAGACAGTGCCGAGTGCGTTGCCACTGATCCTACACTACAAGCTGGCTTTGGCTACGTGGATTTCTGTACCAGTGGTCTTCCCAGTGTGACATGGAGTAGAGAAGCAAATGCAGCCTTAATCTCATTTAGAAGAGGAAGCTGAGTAACACTTGAGGCTCTGTGGTCCCAGCACAGAGCCAGTTCGGACTGGTATGGGCGTTTGTTATTTTCTGTAGTTTAATGTGGTGAAAACTAAGTACGTAAAATTCTGCGAGGGCTGGTTCCACTCCCACTGAGTGGGCACCTCTCTGGACATTTGCATGGTGACTGAGTCTTGACAAACTTTAGATATTATCTGGTCGGCGCTCCAAGAATTGATTGAGGAAGGACTTTCTAATCCAACTCCATAATGGCACCAAGTTGGCTGAGAAAGCAGTGGCAGTGCTCAAAGCCAGGTCAGGATTCTCCAGTCTGTAACTGAAGTCTTCTTAAGAAAACTGTAGCTAATTTAACCAGATTCTAAAGGTCTTCTCAAACTTTTTATCTTTTTTTTGTTTTTTCCTTAACGTCCCCATTAGTAGTCTGTTAAGGTCCTCTTTCTGTGAATGGAGCTTCCACCAGTCTGGAGGTGTGGGGGGATGGCTGCTGAGGAAAGCCAATCATCCAAACCTAAAAAGTCATTCTTGCCCAAATCCCCACCCTGCTCTATGTTGGAATAAGCGTTTCTTGCTTTAAAACTTGCCGGGTGCAAGATTCAGAGTACCTTCAGAAGACTTAATTTTTGTTATGATGTTGCAAGTAAAGTCCAGGCCAGCTGTCAATAGATTACATTTACAAAAGTAATGTAATTATCACTGAATTATCACTGAGTCATTACTTCTGTGTATCAGGGAAGGAGAATTATGAAGGAGTACCACTGAAGAGAAAGTAGACGATGACTGAGGAAGGAGGGTTGTGTGTGTAACACAAAAATCCAAAGATTACATCAACCTGGAGAGTCGTGTATCTGGCTGTTGTGAAACATTTGTTCTCATCTTTCCTCTGCTTGCTAATTGAGAGTTAATCTTGTCACAGCAATAATTGTTGTAGACAAGAAAGCAAGTCAGGAAAATATGCAAGTTTAAAGCTACTATATCGTCGAAAACTTAAGCTAACACTAAACATACATGCATACGCTCACGACTTTTTAGACTCAGTGTGTAACGATTGCCATTTCTCAGACCTGTAAAAATGTCATGTCTTGACAAATTGCCCGTCGGACATATCTGAAGTCGTATCAAGCAGCTCTGATGTTCACAGGTTTTACTTAACAAAACCTGATTTGCTGAAAGTTAGGCTTTTGCCTTGAGTTCGCATTGCTGTCTCAAATATTTGCTTTCAAAACCTGTTTAAAAGATACCGAAGCATTATGTAGTGGAAAGGCTGCATGGTTTTCTGCCGTCTCATCACGAAAACCATTGAACTTTTTCCTTAGAAACTGCACAACTGCAGAAATTAATCTTGAGCTATCTTTGTGAAAGTGGCGTGACACTTGAGCAGATTCCCTCAGCCTCTGATATTGGAACTCATCTAGCAACAGTGAAACGCTTCACTTCGTAGTGGCTGAATGTCAATATATGCTTGAAAGTGGGGGTGGAGGTTGTCTGTTCTAGAAGCGTGCGTTGTCTGTGGCCATAGATTGCCTTAGCACTTGTTCACTTCCATTGAATTCTGGTACCCTTTCAAAAGCGGGCATTATTACCTCGAGGCTACGCATCTGAAGGAACCCATCCTCCTGAGCAAGCTGGTGAGAAAAGCTGGGACGTGCTGGCAAGCCCAGGTGGGTGTAGGTTAAGGCTCGGAGGCTGCCAGCTGAGTATCGGGTGTCAGGTATTGTCAAGCAGTTGCTGTTTCAGCAGCTGACAGTACCATAAAGATAGATGGGTGCTTGCACAAAGGTCACTCATGTCAAGGGTAACAGTTGAGCGTTCTTAAAACAGACTTCATTTGTATTGTGTACTTTGTACATAAGGATTTTCATTACTGTGAATAATCTAAAATCTTTTCCTCTGAAAATAAGCTTATATATTCTTAAGAATCTGCAAACATTTCTGTAAACACAGTTAAGGAAATACATATGTATTGGAGGCTCCAGACTTGTCTTTAGTAATGATATGTGGGTGATGAGGCAAAGCTTGATATTTAGGGGATTTTTCCTTGCTGTAGTTACAATTAAATATTTTGCCAGTTGGTGTGGAAAGGGTACTGACTACTAGCTAAGGAACATAATTAACTGGGTTTCTATTTGAATATTTGTTTAACTGAGATCCTCATCGTTATCCTACTGAAAAACAGGCATGACTCGCATCTTGAACAGGCACTGCCTATCCACTTGGCCTTGCACTTCAAGTGCAGTGGAGACGAAGAGAAGGAAGGGACCACTTTTAGGTCTCCAACTACCTGATCCTAAGCATCTAGCTCTGTGGTGAAGGGAATACTTGGAGGAGGAGAAATTTAATTTTTTCCAATGCCTTTGGAGTGCGACTCTACTACATCTGGGTTTTTTACTGATCTAGCACTTCTTGACTGATCTCTCTCCTCAGGTCATACCTGTGTGTCCATAATCCCAAGGGCACTTGGCAGTTAACCCAGAGAAGTGCTGCTGAAGCCATCTTCCCTGGCTGCCTTTTGATGTGGTTTTGTTGTATCAGTGTAATTACAACAGCTAGCTACTGACCAGGAGTGGGGCCGTCCCTCTGGGCTTTCCTCCCGTCCCCTCCCTGATGCTGACAACTGCGCTCAGCTCATCCTGCAGGGAACCAGTTCTGGGAGCCAAACCAGCAGAGAAAAACCTCATCATACTCAGAGGGGAAAAAAAACAAAGGGACAAAAAAAGAAAAAGGACGTACTCTCCCAAATCAGCATTCCTCACTTTGTTAAGCGGAAAGCCCCTTTGGGTCTCCTAGAAAACTGCTCGATCGTCACCCTCCCAGGAAAAGAGACAGCAGGCAGAAACCTCGCCTGTTTACCCCGCCCGCAGTGTATGTCGCACGCAGTTAGATTAATGTTAGTAAGAGAAGTTTGTAGTAAGGGCGAAACTCCCTTCACATTGATTTTTACTTGGCCAGGCGTGTAAGTGGGGGCTCGTTTGGCGCCCATTTTGGGGTAGTGGGTTACATTACAGCACTTCCATTGGGATACAAGACAGTGCGATTCTTTTAGCCAGATGCCAGTTTATGAAGATTTGTAACGCATTCAAGAAAGACATAGGACTGAGGGGGAAACGTTCATGGCTCTCTTAGAAGGAACTTCAGTTAGATGGAGGACTTTCTCTTCTTCCTCTTTTTTTTTTTCTTCCCCTCCCACAAGGTGAGGGAGAATAAGAAGGGGAAGAAGGAGATATGAGCATTGTTTCTATTTTAAGGAGGCGGTAACTTAAAGCATGGAAACATTGTAAAACTGTGCCCGAGTGTCAGGGTGTCATTTGGGTGCTGCCTAGCCCATGACAAGCCTTCCTAAGCATGAAGAAAAAGAAACCTTATAAAAATCAAGAAAGCTATAGTAACAGTAGTGACAGAGGGCATGAACTGGACAGATGTGGAAGCACAGTGAACCTCTGTTGGGGTAGGAGAAGCCTGAGAAGCCTGCCCAGCTTCGAGACAGAGCTTTTTGTCTGCCGAGCGAGAAGTGAGAGGACTGTTCCCAGACTTACCTGGCTGGGATAATTATTTAGCCATTGATCTTGCCATGCAAAAGACTGAAACACCTTTTTTCGTGATGCCTTTTGGTAGAGTTTCATGGCCTTCTGTCTTGACAGCTCATCAATCTGGTAGTCTCTCTTTCTCTCTTGCAGCTGCTGTACTAACGAAAGCTAATAAAGGTGTAATGCATCTCCTTATCCACCTGACATTTTTTTACGTCCTCCTTGCATCACTGTCTGCCTTGAGGATGGCCTGTGAGATTAATTTGGTAAAATAAACTAAAAGTTAATCTACACGTTGTGCTCTCCCCTGTATTTGTAGCGTGCTGTGGATATGGCTTATAGAAAATGGCAAAGTAGCACTCTGCTGGTTACCTGTTTCGGTGACTGTGACGTTTCCCTCCACCTGCTGATTTTAAGCAAGAGGAGGTTACCACAAACCTTTGCAAATCTCATCTTTGGCTTAAAACTGGGTTTTGTTTTCTCTGGATATAATGCTGCAGCAGTAGTCCTCTGTGTCAAACTTTGCCTTCACTGAAACTCAGTCACCTGTTTTTTTCCGAAGTTCAGGCTGTTGAACAGCATCACCAGTGATGGGGCAGGCTGAGCTTAACCAGAGCGCTACTCATACAACAAGACTGTACTCGTGAAGGGTCTGAAATTAGTTTTTGAGCATCAGTTCAAATATTTGTTCAAATGTTAGTTTCTTTACATGAATGCCCCTGTCCTGGAGTGAGTCTCCCTTCACGTGTGTGTGTTGGTCATAACAGAAGAGCCACGTAGAGTTTGCATCATTTCCTATTTTAATCTAAATCAATTTCCAAACCAATTTAGATAAATTGCGAGACGTTCTTTGGAGGCAAGGCCTGAGAATGGAGCTTGACACAGAGAAGAGTGACATCATTCATCGTCCACACAGGCTTTGGCACGGTATTTGGCTGAAAAGTCCCTCAATAAGCAAACAGCACATTAGCACCGGCTCTGCAACACCTTTCCCGTTGCATAATGGTGTTTGCGCTGAGGTGTTATTAAAAACCCAGGCAGCGAGTCCACCCTGCATCAGCCTCTGCTACCGGCGAAGCGTTGCAGGCGCCTGCTGTTGCGACACGCGTTGCTGTACCCTGTGCAGCCTGGGAAACGGGGTGCTGAGTAACTGGGGGTGTCGGCGTGGGCAGGAGGGCCCCGCTCGCACCCATCAGCCCCGGCGATGCGGGCACCTGGGTGGTTACCACTGGCCCTGCGTGACTGCGGGCTGCACGCAGCCAATTATGATAAAATCAGGATTACTGTCTTCAGAGAAGCCTGTGGGGTTGAGGGTTTCCAGATAAGGCAACAGACCTGTTGGTTCAGGAGCAAGTCCTAGCCCGATCCAGCGAGGAAGGGCATTTTAATGAAACTTTAATTCTTTGCTGCTGAAGCAAAGTAGTATCGTGGTTGTAAAAGGTGAGTTGGACTTCAACTCCGAGAGCATTAAGAGCAGGAAATGAAACAAACCTCTCGTAGACATGCGTTCCCACCACGCGGTGGCTGCTGCCGGCCAGTCCTCAGGCTCTCCATCGCAAGCTGTTCAGCTGCTGTGTCCCTCCTTGATGTCTGGCTGCTGGATACCTCCGCAGCTCCCTGTGTCGTCGTTTGGCGGGTGGGAATACAAATGAGCATTTATTTTCTTTCTTTCTTTCTTTGTCTAGTGCCACTTGATTGTCTCCAGATTTTTTTATGTGATGTTAATATTTCCATTGGGTGTTTTCATTTACTTTCCAAAGTTGTTTGGGGCATTGTCGCCTTTTCTTTAATTTTTACTTGTTGTATTTAATATGCATGCTTCCTTTTAATACCTGTATCTCCCCCCCGCCTCTTTGTTGCATATCACCTCTTGTCTTTTACCTGCCTGTCTCCTACAGAGCTGGTTTTCTCTGTATTTTTAAATACTATTGAAAAAATAGCGAAGATTCAGACTCTGGAGGCATCAGGACTCACAATTTGCTGCCTTCGTGCCCTTTCTGTGCAGCCTCAAAGAAGAAAATACAGGAAGACACCAGTCAGAGACCCAGTTGAGAGGCCCTCACACACCGGTAGCAGCCCCAGTCTGCCTCTTGTAGCTTGCACTCCTAGCAGTGCGTGGTGGTCGTAGAATCATAGAATAGTTTGGGACCTTTAGAGGCCATCTAGTCCAACCCCCCCCCAATGAGCAGCGACATCTTCTACTAGACCAGGTTGTGCAGAGCCCCGTCCAACCTGACCTTGAATGTTTCCAGGAATGGGGCATCTACCACCCCTCTGGGCAACCTGTTCCAGTGTTTCACCACCCTTATCATAAAATTTTTCTTCCTTATTTCTAGTCTGAATCTACCCCCTTTTAGTTTAAAGCCATTACCCCCTGCCCTACCGCTACAGGCCCTGATAAAAACTTTGTCCTCATCTTGCTTATAAGTCGTCTTTAAGTACTGGAAGGCTGCTCTAAGGTCTCCAGGGACCCTTCTCTTCTCCAGGCTGAACAACCCCAGCTCTCTCAGCCCTTCTTCCCAGCAGAGATGTTCCAGCCCTTGGATCATTTTTGTGGCCCTCCTCTGGCTCCGCTCCAACAGGTCCATGTCTGTCCTGTTTGGGTGGGCAGGAGGGAGCAGTGTTGGATGGGGAGAGCACAGGGAGGTTTCGCCTATGGCTGTAGGCGTGGGGTGGCCTTGTTCTGGTGGCTCGTTAGAGTCCTTCAAGGCTTCAGCTTTGCTTCAAGGGCATCGAGTGTGTCAGGTGTCTCCTGGTGACCATATATAGTGGTAGAATTGTGCAAACTGTTCCCATCTACAAAGGCAGGCTTCCACACTCATATTCTTACCCTGAGACAGGAGGCCTAGGGCCGACTTTGACGAGATGTTCCAAGTGTCTAGAGATGCAGGTGGATGTCCGCTGGGTGTTTCTGAATGCACCAAAGTGAACGTAGTTAAATTTCACTTGTATTTGAGCATTCTGTAAAGCGGCCTTGGAGGTCAGGCTGTTCATGCACCAGCTGAGACCCTCTTGCCCTTGTGTTTGCAAGTCCACGACTCCCAGTTTGCCCAGAAGCGAGAGGGAGTGAAGCTGACAGCTAAGCCTGCAGCTCCACAACAGCCCAGCCTTGCAGGAACTGGTCCTGGTTTTTGCTTGTGCTAACACTGGCATGTCCAGGGAACTAAACCTGCATTTTTTCACTGGGTTGGGTTTTCCAGTAGATCAGCTCAGACTGTGGTGAAACCACATCCTCTACTCTGGCCTCTTCGCTCCCTTGGGGCATAGACCTGGGACCGCTGGAGGTGGAAGAGACCTCAGTGCTGTAGACGTGTCCTAGAGCTCCCTGCGCTGTAGCCTGCAGGCAGGACCATACATGGTTGAGTCACCATCCCTAAAATTCCTGAAGGACATACCCGCCTGCGGCAGGCGCAGGCTTTGATTTGTGCCTAAACCCGAGGCGAGCAGTTGCGATTCCTCCTCCCTGGACTCCTCCTGTGCTGTCAGAAACAGGCACAACCTTTCTTGGTTTGTTTTGTTTCAAAACACAAAACTTGATTTGTTTTGAGTAGTTTTCTCATTGACTTCTCTGAAAGCATTGTTACTCTCAGATTTTTTTTTTCTCTAGGTTCCATTCATCTTACTTCATACTTTCACCTTTTGCAGCTGACTCATGACTTTTTATTTTAAATGAGCAGGTGAGATGATGCTTAATTAAAACTTTGGGGGTGACAGTAGCGATCATTAAAGGGTGATGATGTAGAGGGTGAACTCCTCTGTTTATCCACAGAAGTAATCGGGCTTGAGAGGTGGGTGTTAGGCCACTGTCCCACCCGGAAAAGCCGCCTCTGAAGCACAAGAGGTTAATTAGTTCTCTGCTCCTTGGTCTCTCTTCTGTGACTGCCAACAAAGGTAGCAATTACAGCGTTATCTCAGGGGCATGTTCCCTGATGTGGGTAATTGCAAACTGGGAAGCCACACCAATACGCTTAGCGAATTTCTTGCAGGCCAGAGAACACCCCTGGCCTGGTCAGTAGTGCAAGAGAGTTGTTACCTAGGCTAAACTTGTGCTAATACCTTAGGGCAAAAGGTTCCGTATCCATTACAAGTCCCTTGAAGCATCCGGTGGTTTGAAGGATCAGCTCTACCTGGCTGCAGTCAAGAATTTGTAACATGCCTTGAAGGACAAGTCGGTTAGTGCCTGTCTTTTTTTAGCTTTCTTTTTTTTTTAAGGCAACTTCTGTAGCATGGTTTATGCTTCAGATAACAAGTGTGTGTGCTGTCATATTAGTTGTGTAAAACCAAAACCGGAAAAATCATAGCAACACATTTGTTCTTGTGGAAGCAGCCTGAATCAAAAGAGATAGTTGAGGAATGACTTTCAGGGTTCGCAGATGCCTAGGGGGAGTTACGATAGCTGGGTCGTCAGCCGAACATTCAAGGGTACGGTAAGATCCAGCATTTGAGCACCGAAAAACAGCAATCCAGAGTTTAAAAAAAAAAAAGTTTTAAATAATTGACTATTTGAAACGATTTAAGGAGGGCTGTAGTGGATTTAACAGGAGTTGTAGTAGGTTTTTCATTGCTGGTACTTTTAAATCAAAATCAAATGTTTTGTTCATGCAGACAGTAATTTTAGGAAAATCTTACGACCACACGAGTGGAGGCAGAGGATCGCAGTGGTTGGTTTTGGCCTGATACTCTTTAAGTGCGTTGCCCAGAACAATACAGTAGTTCCTGTGCTCGAGCCAGAAGAGTTCGGGAGAAAAGACCAGTGCAGGCAGCTGTCTCTGCACGCCCTCGAACACTTTGGCGTCGGGGAGGGCGTTAGCGAGATCGGGGACAGTTTGGCTGCCCTGTAAAGTGAGTGAACGACTCTTCTTTGGGCTTCGGGTAGGCTCCAGGTCAGGAAACTGCGCACTCGCCTGCAGCCGTTGAGTTGGTTGTGTTGCGGAAGTCCCCGAATGAGATCCTCCTTTGTGCGATGTGCTGTGCAGATGTGGCGGGGAGCTGCGAAGAAAAGGTCAGGCACCCCTGGAAAAGGAGTAGATGGTATACGCAAATTGTTGGTGTTTCATTCAGTCGTGTCGTGGGGGAAGAGTAAACATTATTCCTGACGTTTCCATTTTTGATTAACGATGAATGGAGTTGGCAGATGTTCAGCTGGATCTGCTCAGCCTGATGAACAGGACAGGAACAGGCCTGGGCCTCGTAAAGCCGGCAGTGACAAAAGCTCGGACGGAACCTCTGGTCTGTCCAAGCGACGCGCTGGCTGTGGCCCTCCGACCCGCGTGGCCGTTTGCCGGTGGAGGTAGCAGAACCAGCCACGGGTGGGACTTGGGTGGGCTGTGGGGGAACCAGGCTGGGTTCGTTCGCCCCAGTGCCAGCGAGCTGTTTCTCTGCGGAGCGCGGCTCTGATCCCGCGGGGCGCAGCCGAGGGGTCTCCGGGCGCACCCCGTGCTCGGTGTGCGGTGGGGGGTCCTCAGCCCGGGAGGGGGGGAGCTTTGGGGAGTGGGGATCGGACAGCCCGGCTCTGCCCGCGCCCGACGATGGCTGAGGGCACACGGGGGGGGGGCCGGGAGAGGGCTGGGGACAGGGCCCCCGCTCTGAGCGCCTTCCCCGCGGCAGCCGCCGCGCCCCCGCCCGTCGGGGCGGGCTCCCCTCGGGGCCCTGCGGGCGAGGCCGTTCGGAGTCAGGAGAACTGAGTTTAGATTCATGCAAATTCGGGTCCCCGGGGGAAGCGATAAGCGCCTGCGAAGTGCCCGGGCAGATGGGGGGGGCGGGGGGTGTCTGGGTCGCCGCTGCCCCTCGCAGCGGGAG